>Ga0075421_100013316_pt1 | contig 10249 bp, 7 predicted proteins | sample SoiMetdeltSBSDD5_FD_75292 | JGI IMG/M metagenome (GOLD analysis project Ga0075421, IMG submission 75292) | Bulk soil microbial communities from a Populus tree surrounding site in Tennessee, USA - Soil MetaG P. deltoides SBSDD5 | ecosystem: Environmental > Terrestrial > Soil > Tree plantation... | reverse complement strand
TGATCTTCCGAGTCTATTCGAGCGGGTGTGCCGCAGCCGGGACGGTCTCCTACCTCGCGACGGACGGAAGCGCTCAGACGCCCGCCGACTTCACCCTCCCACCGGGACAGATCAACCTGCCCGCCGGCGACCTGAGCTCGCGGGCGGTCACCGTGCACATCGTCGCCGACGCGTTACGCGAGGCCGATGTCGAGGACTTCACGGTCCGACTCGTCGGCCCGAGCGCCAACGTGCGGGTGGCCGCGGCGACGGGGCGTGGACGCATCCTCGACGAGGACGACCTTGGACTGATCGCGCTCCTCGACGACGTGGTCTGCGTGCGCGAGTACATTCCCGAGAACATCGACTGCGAACCCGAGCCCGAGGTGAACCTTGCCTACGGCGAGCCCGTGACCGTTCATTGGTCCACAGTGGATGGCACGGCCCGAGCCGGCGTGGACTTCGTCGGTGTTGTGGACCAGGTCGTGACGATCCCGGCCGGCGCGCTCCGGGCCAGGTTGTCGGTAGAGCTGCTACGGCGACCGACCGAAGCGCCTCGCCGGTGGTTCTACGTCCGGATCTTCAACCCGTCCGCGGGCACAATCGCCGACTCGGTCGGGGTCGTCACGCTCGAAGGCTCGTAACCGGACATCGCGGCGGCCGGCACTGAGGTGGTCGAGAATGGTCGCCTCGAGATGCCGGTCGCCGAGGTCCCGGCTAAGGGCCAGGGCCTGCCGGAAGTGCCGCGCCGCGCCGGCCGCGTCGGCCCGCCGCAGGTGCGTGAGGCCGATGAACGTGAGCGTGGTTGCCTCGAGCCGTCGCTCGCCGAGCTGTCGGCGCAGGGCGAGGGCCTCGGTGAAGGGTTCGAGCGCCGCGTCGGGGTCGCTCGCCGTGAGGTGGGCCTCGCCGATGCTGTGGAGGGTGTAGGCCTCGAACCCGGGGTTGGCGATCTCACGGGTGAGCGTGAGCGCCCGGGTCAGCAACTCGAGCGCTTGGCCCGGCTGGCCCATCTGGGCGTACGTGTGGCCGAGGTTGTTCAGCGCCACCGCTATCCCGGGCAGGTGGTTGTTGGCCGTGTGCTCCGCCAGCACGAGGCCGAACGTCTCCGACGCCTCCTCGAGCCGCCCCAGCCGGCCGTAGGAGATGGCCATGTTGCTCAGCGCGACGAGTTGCCCCCGGCGATCGTCGGCGGACCGCATCAGGGACAGTGCCCGGCCGAGGTGTTCCAACGCCTCGTCGTGTCGGAGCGTCGCGTTGCAGGCCACGCCGAGGCCGCTGCGCATGAGTGCCTCGGCGGCGGGGTCGGCCAGACGCTTCGCCGCGGCCAGGCCCAGGCGGCAGACTTCGACGTGGGCCGACCAACGTCCGCGCAGCGTGTGAAAGCTCGTGAGCAGGTAGGTGAGGCGCCATGCCGTTCGGTCGTGACCGTGGATGACGGCGTGACGGACCACGGGCAGGATGTTGTCCCGTTCACCGTCGAGATAGGACAACGCCTCGTCGTGGTGTGCGGCGAATGGAGACTCGATCGGCGGGTCCGGATCCACCGGCCCGGCCCGGTTACGGGACGGCTCGAGGACGTGGTTCGAAGCGTCGGCGATCGTCAGGTACCAGTCGAGCAGCCGGGCCGTCGTCGCCTCGGCCTCACCGGGATCGGCGCAGCCGTGCGCGTACTCACCGAGAAGGTCATGGAACCGGTACCGCTCTGGCTGCCGGCCGAGGTCGACGACCAGGTGGCCGGCGACGAGCTCGTCGAGCGCGGTGCGGACCTCGGGCTCGGGCCGCCGGGCGAGCGCCGCGGCGAGTGCGGCAGTGAACGTGGGGCCCGGGTGTTGACCGAGGCGGCGGAACAGCTGGGCGGCCGGCGGGCTCAGGGCCCGGTACGCGCCCGCGAGGACCGTCCGGATGCTGCGCGAGTAACCCGGGACCGACAGCGCGTCGAGGCGGTCGGCGCCGGTCAGCTCGGCCACGAGCGCCGCGATCGCCCGCCCCGACTGGGCGGTCAGCTTCGCCCCGGCGATGCGCAGCGCCAGCGGCATCCCGTCGCAGAGGTCGACCAGGGCCCGAGCGGATGTGCCTTCGCTCTCGACGCGCTCGGCGCCGAGAATGCGGCCCAACAGCACCAGCGCATCGTCGACCGGCAGCACCTCGATGTCCACAGTGGCCACCGCATGGTCGACGGCCAGGCCGGTCAGACGGTGGCGGCTGGTCACGAGGAGCAGGCTCGTCGTCGACGGCGGGATGAGCGCAGCGATCTGGTCGGTGCTGGCGGCGTTGTCCAGCAGGACGAGCACCCGCCGACCGTTCAGCGTCGACCGGTAGAGGCCGACCTGGGCCGTCGGCTCGGGCGGGATCTGCGCCGCCGGCACACCGAGGCCCGACAGCAGCTGCGCCAGGGCGTCGCCAGTCGACAGGGCCGCGTTCGGATCGTGTCCCCGCAGATCCAGAAAGAGCTGACCGTCCGGGAAGTGTTCGGCGGCACCGTGGGCCCACTGGACGGCTAGCGCGGTCTTGCCCATGCCGGCCGGTCCGCAGACGATCCCGACCTGCGCATCGCCGTCGGGCAGCCGGTCAAGCACGGCGATCTCCCGCGCGCGGCCGGTGAAATGACCCGCCCGCGGCGGCAGCTGGGCCGGCATCGGCGAGCGTGGTGTGGCCGCCACCGGCGCCGCGGCCGTGCCCGGTGCTCCGCCGTCGAGGTCGAGGGCGCACTCGTGACGCAGGACCGCCGTGTGCAACTGCTGCAGCCGCGGCCCGGGCTCAACGCCCAGCTCGTCAGCGAGGTGGGCGCGCAGTCGCTGGTACGCGAGCAGCGCCTCGGTCGAACGCCCGCACCGGTACAGGGCGAGCATCAGCAGCTCGACCACTCGCTCCCGTCCCGGCCGCGCGGCCAACAGCTTCTCGAGCTCCCCGACCGCCTCGGTGTGCTGGCCCAGGCGGAGCCGGGCCTCCCAGAGATCCTCCTGCGCGCCCCAGTGGACCTCGCGGAGCCGGTCCACCTCGCACGCCGCCCAGCCGTGTGACGTCGCGTCGGCCAAGGCCTCGCCGCGCCACAGGGCAAGACCCTCGCGGAATCGGGCGACCGCGTCGGTGAGCGCTCCGCCGGCGAGGGCCTCGCGGGCCTGCGCCACCCGCATCTCGAAGCGGGTCGCGTCGACGTCATCCGGGCCGATCGCCAGCAGGTAACCCGTCGCCTGCGTCCGCAGCACGCCCCGCAACCCGCAGGCGTCCAACGCTCGACGGACCCGGGCAACATGGGTGTAGAGGGTCCGCACCGCGGTCCGGGGCGGCTCCTCGCCCCACAACGCGTCCACGAGACGGGCCTGCGCGACGACCCTTCCGGCGTTCAGCGCGAGAAGTCCGACCAATGCCCGTTGGCGGACCCCCACGAGCCGGGCCGGCCCCTGCGGTCCCTCGGCCTCGACCGGACCCAGCAGTCGGATCTCTCGGCCGCGCTCGGGTGCCGGCCGGCCCGGCGAGCGCCGGACCTCGTCCACCCGGTCGCGGGCCGTGGCCAGCGCACCCTGCTCGGCCGGGGAGGCGCCCAGCAACTGGATCAGCACGTCGAATCGGTCGACCGGCGGCAGCGTCTTGCCGGAGAAGTACTGCGCGACGATCCCGAGCGACCAGCCGGTCTTGGCCGCCAACTCACGGTAGGTCAGCTCCGCGCCTCCCCTGTGCCGTGCCTCTCGTCGCCGCAACCGGCGCAGCAAACGCGCCAGATCCGGCACGGTCTGGTTGTCGGCCATCCGACCATGCCTTTCAAGACGATCGATACAGCCAAAACGGTATCCGCGCGAGCCGGTTGGAGTGCGCATCTGGTCGCAGCCCCGACAGATCCACGCGTTCAACGATGTTCAACCGCCACGTTCACGGGGGTTCAGGTTCGCCGGCCTCGCCCATCCGGCCTGCCTCACGGTTGGGGCCCGGCATCCCCAGTCAAGAGGAGGAACCATGAAGCGAAGCCTTTGGTCCGCGATGGCCGTCGCGGCGCTGACCGTCGGCGCCGTCGCCGTCGCGTTCGGACCGGCGGCGCCCGCGGCCGCGGACCCCGCGGGCCTGGTGCTCGAGGGGGAGACGAGCATCAGCAACAACTCCGACAAGACGATCAAGGCGACCTGCCCGAGCGGCAAGGTCGTGACGGGCGGCGGGGGATACCTCACCCTGTCGCAGGCCGCCGAGTCCCACGTCGCGCTGGACCGGCTCGAGCCGGCCGCCGACGGGAGCGGGTTCACCGCGACCATGCGGAAGGTGGACGGCTACGCCGGCAGCTGGATGGTCACGGCGCTCGCTATCTGCGCGCCGGCGCCGTCCGGCTGGCAGGTCGTGTCGTCGACCGGGGCGAACCAGGACGAGTACGTGACGACGCCCAGCTGCGGGGCCGGGCGGAGCGTCATCGGCCTGGGTGGCCGGGTCAACGGTGGATCCGGCGAGGTGGTCCTCGACGACGTCCAACCCTCGTTCGATCTGAAGACCGTCACCGTTCGGGGCGTGGCCATCCCGGGCGGCGCCGACAACACCTGGACCGTGACGGCCTACGCCGTGTGCGCGAACACGCCGCCCGGACTCGAGCGGGTCGCCCTGGTCAGCGCCTACCACGACGATCCGGAACTCACGCTGGTCAAGGGCTGCCCCGCCGGGAAGGCGCTCTACGGCGCCGGCGCCGCGATCGGGGCCGGCAACGGCGCCGTCCTGCTCAACGGCGTGAACATCGCCCCGCTCGACACCGTACGCACCTGGGCGCACGAGATCAGCGGCGGCGACCCGGGCACCTGGAACCTGACCGCCTACGGCATCTGCGGGAGCTGACATGCGCGCCCGCTCCCGCACGACCGCCTGTGGAGCCCTCGCTCTCGGCCTGCTCGGATCGCTGCTCAGCGCCGGTCCGGCCGCGGCGGCGGTCCCCGACCTGGTGCGGATCTCGGCCAGCACGGCCACCGACTCCCTCGACACCAAGTCGGTGACCGCGACCTGTCCGCCGTCCTCACCCGCACTGCTCAGCGCGGGGTACAAACTCGACGGTGGGCTCGGCGACGTCGTGATCGACGACTTTCAACTACAGGCGGGTTCGGTGACCGTCGTCGCGTACGAGGCCGATCCCGACTACGTGCCGACGTGGACGTTGACGGCCTACGCCGTCTGCGCCGACTCGCCGCCCGACCTCGCCCTCATCACGGTCGGGGCGACGTTCGAGTCGCCGGACTTCGCGACCCTCACCGTGACCTGCGCGGCGGGCGATGTCCTGCTCTCCGGCGGCTTCGTGATCACCGGTGCGACCGGCGAAGTCGAGGTCGACGACGTGCGCCCCAACGGCTCCACGTCAACCGCCCCGACCGCGCTCTACACCAGCGCCTACGAGGCCGACGCCTACGGGTTCGACTGGCAGCTGACGACCTACGGCATCTGCGCCGACCCGCTGCCCGGGCTGGTACGCCGATCGGCCTCGAGCGACAACGTCCCGCTCGACTTCAAGACCGTCACCGCGTCGTGTGTAGCCGGCGAGGTGCTGGTCGGTTCGGGGTACGAACTCATCGGCGGGGCGACCGGTGAGGTCGTCGTGGACGACGTCGAGGTCAACGGCAACGCCTCCACCGCGCCCACCTCGGTAGCGGTGGACGCGTACCGCGAGGACGGCTACACGGGAGAATGGCAGCTCGTGGCGTACGCCGTCTGCGCCGACGCCTGACGCCCGACCGGACGCTCAACCGTCAGAAGCGGCCGCCGCCACCGCGGCGGCCGCTCGACCCGCTGCCGCCGAACCCGCCGGGTCGGTGCCCGCCCCAGCCGGGCGACCCGCCGCCGAACCCGCCGCCGCCGAACCCGCCGCCGCCGAACCCGCCGCCGCCGAACCCGCCGCCGTGGTGATGGTGGGCGCGGCCGCCACCGCCCAGGAGGATCCCGCCCAGCACGGCCCCGGCCAGGCCGCCCAGGGCCGAGTTGCCCGAACCGGCGAAGCCGCCGCCGGGCGGCGTCCATTGGTCCACATCGGACTGTGCGGCCCGGCCCGCCTGCTCGGCCAGATGGTCGGCCTGCTGCGCCTCCGCCAGCGCCGTCACCGGGTCGTCACCGCCGAGGGCGACCGCCCGCTCGAGATGGCGCTGCGCCTCGGCGAGCAGCGTCCGGGCCTGCTGGCGGACGGCACCGCGCCGGGTCGTGATGTAGTCGGTGGCCGCCGAGATCTCCGCGCGGGCCGCCAGGATGGCCTGGTCGAGCATGGCCCGCGCGCGGGCCGCGCGCTCGGCGGCGCTGCGCAGGTCGGCCAGCGCACGGTCCACAGTGGCGTCCGCCTCCTGCAGTTGGCGGGCCACCGCGAGCGGATCCATCGTCGGTGCGGCCAGGGCGGCCCGCGCCGCCGCCACCGCCTGTTCGCCGCTGGCCACCGCGGCGGCGAGCGCCCCAGTCACCTCGGGCGGCACGTCGTCCGCCTGCGCGGCCCGCGCCGCGGCGAGATCGGACTCCAGCTCCGTGAGCAGGGTCGGCACGGCGTCCCGCGCCGCGGTCAGGTCGGCGTCCACCTTCGCGATGGCGGCCATGAGCGTGTCGGCCTGGTCGAGCGCCTGCTCCGCGCCCCGCACGGCCAGGGCCGCCGCGGGCCGGCGACCGGCCGCCTTCTCGTCGGCCGCGCGCTGCAGGGCCGTCGCCGCGAACGCGAGCCGCTCCCGCGCCTGCTCGGGATTGTTCGTCACCGAGGTCAGCGCCGATCCGACGAAGCGGGCCCGCAACCCGTCCAGCTCGGTGGTGGCGGTGGGTAGGCGGGTCTGCGTCGCCGCCCTCCGGTCGCCCAGGGTGGTGATGAACTGCTCCAGGTTGGTCTCCACCTCGCGCAGCCGGTCGAACGCGTCGGCCTCGGCGTCCAACCGCGCGTCGGCGCTCTCGTTGAGCCGGATGATGTCGGCCAGCAGCCGGCGCCGGGTCGCCTCGTCGCCTCCTGGCGCCTCCGACGCGTGCGACGCATCCGTCGCGTCCGGATCGGCGGATGGGGAGTCATCGAGCAGCATCCGCAGCCGGAACGCCTCGGCGACCTCCTCCTTGGCCGCCTGCACCGCCGCCGTGAACTGGGCGGTCGCCTCCGCCCCGTACTGCCCGGTCGCCATGCTCAGCTCGCGTTCGCTCGTGCGGAGCGCGTCATCGAGCTCCAGCAGACCGGAGTTGGCCCGGTCGGTCAGCTCCTGCGTGCTCACTCCGCGATAGGGATCGTCGTCTGCGGCGGCCGGCGTGGGGACGTCCGCCGACGGCCGCCGCCGGTTCCGCCACCACACGACGACGCCGATCGCGACGGCGGCGAGGACGAGCACAAGGCAGATGAGCGCGAACGGGGAGACGCCCGGCCCACGCGATCCAACCCCGCCGCCAGAGCCCTGGTCCGGCTTCGTCAACGCCTCCCGGTACGCGTCTGCCCCCGCGATGACCGCGCCGGCCCAGTCGTTGCGCGCCAGCGCCGGTTCGATGGCCGTGGCGGCGATGTCGTCGAGCTGGGCGTCGCTGAGCGGACTGTTCTGGTCGAACGAGTACGCGTAGGCCCGGTCCTCGGTCGCGACGGCGAGCAGCGCGTCGCGGTTGCCGAGGTCGCTTCGGGTCGCGGTCTGGTCCGTCCACTCACGCGCCGGGATGCCGTCGAAGGAGCGGACGAACACCACGAACAGCTGCAGCCCCGTCTCGGCGCGCAGCCGATCCAGTGCCGCCTGCGCCTCGCCGCGTCGGTCGCCCAGGGCGTTCGCGTTGTCGGTGATCTGGTCGTCGAGCCGCATCGGCGGGTCCGCCCACGCGCGGGACTGGGGCATCAGGAGGGCCAGCAGCGCGATGATCAGCGTGAGGGCGACCCGCCGCGCCCCCATTGACTGGCGAAGCACGCCCGCCAGACTAGAGCGTGCCGGCGAGAGCTCTGGCACCGCCAGTCGGACCGGCGGACGGGCAACCGGACTCATCGCGGTTTCACGGGCCGGGCCAACCGTCCGGCGGCTCAGGCCGGATCGAGATCGCGGTCGGCGAGTTTCCGGCGGCGCTTGGACAGCTCGTCGACCTGGTCGGAGCCGGCCGCGGCGATCACTTCATGCATCCGGGCGGCGCGATCGTGCGCCTCCACGCCCCGTTCAGTGCGGGAGTCGCGTTCCGCGTCGGGCACGTGCTCGAAGGTGGCCTCCAGAACGCGTCCATTGTGGATGGCAGCCTCGATCACGTGCTGGATCTGGTCATCGTGGCGATGGCCTCGACGCCGTGCCCCCACGCTCAGGTACCCAACGGGTGGGTACGCAGGGTCGCCCACACGACCTTTCCCGTGCCGAGCGAGTTCACCGTGTACCCCCAGGCGGTGCTGTAGTGCGCCACCACGGGCAGACCCCGGCCGTGCTCGGCCAGCGCCAAGTCGTCGAACGTGGCCAGGACGGGTGGGGCGGGGTCGGAGTCCATCACCCTCAGATGGAGGTAGGGACCTCGCAGGGCCGCGTCGACCTCGACGTCCGTGCCGGCATGGCGGATCGCGTTCGTGACCAGCTCAGAGACGATGAGCACGGCCCAGTGGCGCAGATCGTCCAGGCCCCACCGGTCACAGGCGCCACCGACCGCCTCACGGGCCTCACTGGGGCCAGACAGCGACCGGGCGACCTGCAGTCGTACCCGCAGCTGGCGGCGCCGGGCGTCCTTGGCCGCGGCCAGCGCATCGGCGAGCGTCGCGTAGACCGGTAGGGTGCCCAGCGCGGCCGGTCCAGGGCCGGTCGGCCTGCGCATCCCGCACAGCAGCATGGCCACCGACGGCTGAGCCGCGTGATGCTGGGCCACCGCGGGGAAGACCGTGAGCGCGACGGTGCTGACGGTGACGCAGTCGCTCAGGTCCACCACAATGGCCGACGGGCACTCGGTCATGCATTTCAGCAGGGCCGACCGCAGCCCGGACGCCGTCGCCAGGCTGAGCCGTCCAGCGGGTCGCACGACGGTGACGTCGGCGTCCAGATCGCGACTGACCTCGGTCGTCAGGGCGGCCATCAGATGCGCCCCTTTCACTACGCCCCGGCTCGGGCGCGTTCACGGTAGCTCTACCCGGGCTGGGCGCTTCCACACCTGGCGGCGTGGCCGAATCAGCGCCCGGAGCTGTTCGGCGCGGCCGAACCGTCCTCCATGACGAGCACCGCGCCGCGCGATGCGGGTCGGCGGTCGCCTGGTCGCAACGTGGCACGCGAGCGCGGCGGCCGGCGAGTCGGGCATTCTGCAGGCCACGTCGACCCGGCTGGCCACGGAGCGCATGCGGTCGGCGGTGGAGCGCGCGCAGATCGAGCAGTTTCGGGCCGCGTTCTTTCCACCTCCGTGGACCAGCCGCCGGCACGGACCACTCGTCGTGGCCGCCCGGCGCGTCGCCCCCACTGGTGTGCACAGCTTCCGCGGGGACTTCTACGAGATCAGCCCGTGCGGCGACGATCTGACCGTGACCGTTGGTGACGTGTTCGGCAGCGGCATCTCGGCCGCGCAGACCATGGTGCGGCTGCGCCATGCCGCCCGGGTGCTGGCCTTCGCTGGGCTCGGACCCGCGGATGTGCTGCGGCTGACCAACCTCGACTTCGCCGCCGATGACGATCCACCGATGGCGAGCCTGGTGCTCGCGCGGATCGAACCCGACGGCCGGACGGTGCGGTGGGCACAGGCCGGCCACTACACCCCGATCATGGTCCGGGGCGGTCGGGCCCGTTCGCTACGCCGACCGGCCGGGGGGATCCTCGGCCTCACACCGCAGACGCGGTACGTGGTCGCGACCGTGCAACTGGAGCCGCGAGACCTGTTGGTCTTCTTCACCGACGGGGTCCTGCACCGCTGGCCGGGCTCGCCGATCCGCCGCCTCGCCGCCGAGTGCGAGCGGGCCCACGCCGGTGGTGGGGCCGAGGAGCTGCTCGAACGGGTGCTACCACCGCAGGAGGACGAGGCGTGCCTGGTCGCCCTGCACTGGCCGGCGCCGGATGCCTAGTCGTCGGTTGACCGCACCGGGATGACCTTGCTGATCCCGGTCATGGCAAGCAGGTCGGCCACGTGGCGCCGGGGATTGCGGATCGACAGAACCTGGCCGGCCGCCTGTGCCTCGCGATGCAACCGGACCAACATGCCCAGACCCGTGGAGTCGCACATGACCAGGCCGGAAACGTCGATGACGACGGCGTTGATGACCGTCGTGAGTTCGGCGAGTGCTTCGGTGAGCCCGACCCAGCCCTCGAGGCCGTGGTCGAGCACGACGCGCTCTGCCGCGCTCTGCCGCTGCTGCCCGAACGGCTGCGGCTCATCCTGACGCTGCGGT
>Ga0075421_100013314_pt1 | contig 10251 bp, 6 predicted proteins | sample SoiMetdeltSBSDD5_FD_75292 | JGI IMG/M metagenome (GOLD analysis project Ga0075421, IMG submission 75292) | Bulk soil microbial communities from a Populus tree surrounding site in Tennessee, USA - Soil MetaG P. deltoides SBSDD5 | ecosystem: Environmental > Terrestrial > Soil > Tree plantation... | reverse complement strand
GGGCGCTTCCGGCCCTACTCCCCGCCGCCGCAGGTAATGCGCTAAGTGGTTGGCGCGCCGGTTGAGTTCCTGGTAACTTACTTCCTGCTTCTCATATACCAACGCAATTCTTTCCGGCGCCCTCTCCACCTGCTCCTCGAATAACTCCTGGATCACCCGCAGTCGCGGATATTCAGCCGCTGTCTGATTCCACTCCACAAGAATCTGCTCGCGCTCGCTTCCACTCAACAATTCAATCTGCCAAATCCTCTTCGCGGCATCTTCCACAACCTCCTTGACCACCTGCCGATAATGCCCGGCCATCCTCCTGACCGTCTCTTCATCAAACAGATCGCGGCTGTAAATTAAAGTCCCCGAGATCCCGTCCGCGTATTCCGTCAAGTTTAGGGACAGGTCGAATCTGGGCGCGATGTGGTTTTTCGCTATCTCACTCAGTCTCATCCCCTTGACCGGCGATTCTTCTCGCCCCGCGTTCTTCACTTCCATCATCACTTGAAACAGTGGGCTTCGGCCCATACCCCGCTCCGGATTGAGCTCCTGCACAAGCTTCTCGAACGGCACTTGCTGATGGGCATAGGCTCCCAGCGCCGTCTCTCTCTCTCTCTTCAGCAACTCTCTGAAACCGGGGTTCCCGCTGAGGTCGGTCCTCATTACCAATGTGTTGAGAAAGAATCCGATCAGTCCTTCCACCTCTTTCCGGCTGCGGTTCGCGATCACGGTTCCGACACAGAGATCCTCTTCATCGCTGTATCTCATCAAGATCACCTTGAAGGCCGCTATCAACAACATGAAGATCGTGACCTCCGCTTGCAGGCCGAGCCGCTTCAGGCCGTTGTGAATCTCCTTATCTATCGCTACCCGTACCCAACCTCCTCGATAACTTGGCGCTGTCGGTCTTGAATAATCGGTCGGCAGTTCCAATACCGCCGCGCCCTTGAGTCGCTCTCTCCAGTAGCCGACCTCGCGTTCCAATACTTCTCCGACCAGATACTCTCTCTGCCACTCGGCATAATCGGCATACTGGATATCCAATTCCGGAAGCGGCGATTCTTCCCCTGCCAGATAGGCCTGATAGAGGGTTCTGACTTCTCTGAACAGGATCTCCATCGACCATTGATCGCTTACGATATGATGCATGGTATAGAGCAAGACATGCTCGTCCTCCGCCAGCCTCAACACCTTCACTCTAAGCAGCGGCCCTCTGCTCAAGTCGAATCCCGTACCCGCCTCTTCGCTCGCCATTCGCTCCGCTTCTTCTTCTCGTTCCTGTTGAGTCAATCTAGTCAGGTCGATCACATCCAACTTTCGAGGCGCCCATTGATCAATCACCTGGACCGGGGCGCCGGCATCGCCTTCGATCCTGGTCCGCAGTACTTCGTGCCTTCTGACGATCTCATTAAGCGCCCTTTCCAGCGCCTTGAGGTCCACTTCACCGTCCAGCGTCACCGCTCCCGGGCAGTTGTAGACCGGCTTCCCAGGTTCCAGCTGATCGATAAACCACAACCGTTGTTGCGCGAAAGAGAGTCGGCAGGGCGCGAACCGATCCGGACGTCGCTCGATTTTGGGCTCCGGCGTATGCTGCGGCGTTTGGACATTCCTCACTTTCAACTTCTCTGAAAGAAGCGCAAGTTGTCCTCTCGACAATCCCTTAAGTGATTTCTTTACATCGTCCATCAACTCTCCGATCTGAACAATCAATCTTCAGTAACTCGAGCCCAGTAGATACAGCCGATGATCCTGGAGAGGCCGGCGCCGCGAAGGCCGCGGGATTTTCTCAAGTCTCTGGCGATAATTATTTTGTAGCTTCCGATTGTAAAAGTAACTTCGGTGACAGCGAATGGCATTACCAGCCCGGTAACGTTAGTCAGGAGATCAGCTTTTGCTGAGCCAGTCTGAAGGCAGTTTGGGCGTGGTAGAATTCTTCTTCCTTCGCAGGCAAATCGAGGATGAATGTATCCACACCTTGAAGAATGAGCTGCGCAATTACATCAGCAACCTTAGCATAGTCGCCGACCAGATATGGACAATCGGCCTTAAAATTCCGAAATGGATCCAGCCAATATCCGTTGTCGCATAGCTTATCGTCCTCACTAAGTAACTTCATTCGACGCTTCCAGACCGAATCAGTGTTTTTCATCGAAAGTTCAAGCAGCATACTCCCTTCCTCGTCTTCTGGGAACCAACTGCGGGCCGCCTCCCACGCTTGATCCATGGTCGTCCGGGTAACAATGCCGAAGTGAATGCCGCGCGCCCCATCGAGTTGATGTTGGAACTCGGGCTGAAGCATCTGCATATTGCAAGCATTGAGTTTCGAAGCCGCGCGGCGCGCCGCATCTGACTGCCCGGCAAGGAAATATCCCGGCCGTAATTCCTTCGGCATTTTAGGAATCACCTGAAGGCCGGAGATTTTGTAATAGCGCCCTTCAAAATATGTTAGTCCCTTCGCAGCAAGAAGCTCGTCAATAATCAGAGCATACTCCAACAATCGCTCATACCGATCGTCATGTGAGAGATTATCGTAGAATGCGTCAAGGTAGGTGATGGCGGCGCCAGTAACTAAGTTCAACCAAACCTTACGCTTGTAGAGATAGGCAAAGGATGAAATCATCTTGGCAGCCGTGAAGGGGTGCATATAAATAGGATTGACGGCGATCAACGGTTCGAGTTTGCGAGTTTGCGTCAACACCGAGTGCGCTATCAACCAGGGGTCTACATAGGTATCGTTCCCGGTAAAAATCAATACGCCCGTGCAGGTGTATTTCTCACTCCAGCTAACAACGTTTTGAATGTTCTGCCAATATTCCCTATGATCGAGCGTTCGCGGGCTTATCGTAAAAACTTCAATATTTTTCTCTCGAAAATTGATGCGCATGGTCCCCTTCTCACGATTGTGTCGCTTTCAACTATAAACTCATAACCCGCCCCCCGGAGATTCAACCGATGATCCTGGAGAGGCCGACGCCGCGAAGGGCGCGGGATTTTCTCAAATCTCTGGTGATATTAAGTCTCTTCAACCACCGATCGGTTCCGTCAAACCTCGCCACGAACGGTCTCCTCCCATGCACCGCCTTGTAATTGTCGATGAAACAGAAGTCGCCCGGCTCTAAAATGATTTCATAGAGCAGACGGTCAATCATCGCCACTAAAATATTGAGCGCAATTTGAGCTTCCGGGTCATCCGGCGTCTCCATGAAGTACGGGTCTACCTGGATATAGGCTGAATTCCGATCGCCGAACAAGACCGCCCGCTTTTCGGATTTTTTGGACACCTCGTCTCTACGCTCGAAGCTCGGATGTCCATTTACACCGTCTTCATGGCCTTCCATTGCGAACTCTTTCGAGTGCGAGTAGTCGGGCCGAAAAATAAACTGTGGTTCGAACAGCGCGTCCTTAATTTCATCACCCAACTCCAGTAAATCAACGGGCGCGACGGTAGTCGGAACCCGATCCGGATTCCGCAGGCACATCAACGCCACATAATCCCCTCGACAAGGGTGAAAGGCGTCTTCGTTATGCCAAGTTATCTCTTGTTCGCTGCCGGTGCCTATTTGCGCATTCTGGTGCCCGCGAATCGGCAGGACATCATGTATGACGCGCCCTTCCTGCTGGGTCGCCCAGCCAAAAACATCGCCTAGCAGGGATGAAAAAAGCACCAGGAGAATCTCTTCCTCGAGCGTCCGCAGCCCATCGCCCTGAAATCGCCAATGTGACGGCGTCTCCCCTATTTTCGCCTGATCGACCTCGTATCCCGAGATCATACATACCGCCGCGTCAGGCTCCTCAAGTCTGAAACGATTCAGAAAAGCGCGCACACGTTTCGGCAGATCGTGCGCATGCAGAGTCGCGTCTTTGAGGAAAGCAGGGTCTTCGGGTGAAGCGTATTGAGTGGCGACACGCCTCAGAACAGACCTGATCGACCTAGTCTCTGATCTGGATAATACAATTTTTTCCATGAATCACCGTGGGGAAAGAATGCCGTGTTAATGCAGCGGTAATGCGGGAGAGAAATTTTGCGTTGCGAATACTATTCGTGCGCCATTTCGTTCTTGCGGAAGAGCTTGGTTGGATTGGACGTCATTACAGTGGCTTTTCGCGCAAAGTAGGTCGCCAGTTAGTTAAGCGAGGAGTTCCTGAACATGCGCGAGTCGAAAATGCCGTAAGAGTAGTTTGTGCGACACTCACTTAACCTGATGTAACAATGTAGAAAATCGACTGAGGCCCTCTTCCAATTCCGCAGCCGCCCCGCCAAACCCGAGCCGCACAAAATCAGGTTGATTAAAGCAACTGCCCGGGACCAACAGAGTTTTATACTCACCAGCAAGCCTGTGGCAAAACCCCTCGACGTCGGACACTCCGGGTAACCGAAGAAAGGCGGAGACCCCGCCCTGCGGCCGGACGTAATCTACAAACTCTTCGTGTTTCGCGCACCACTCGGTGAGAATCGACAGGTTGGCGCGGACCTGCGGCAATCTGAGGTTCAACAGACGCTCCGAATGTTCGACGGCTCTCTGTGCGATAAGCTCGACCAGTGGTGAAAGGTACAGCGTTATGTAGTCTCGAAGCTCGATACACCGCGCCAGCACATCTGGCGCCGCTATAGCCCATCCGACTCTGAGGCCTGGTAACCCATAAGCCTTGGACAGGGTGCCAAGTGAAATGCATCGATCATAGAATCTGTAAGGATCCGGCAAAGGTTTGTCGCCATAAATCAACTCCGTGAACGCCGCATCCCAGATCAGGTAAGCGCCAACCTGTTTTACGGCTTCGAGGAGCTCGACCTGTTCTTCCGGTGTGATAGAGGCGCCGGTTGGGTTGTGCGGAAAATTCAAGATCACCATTGCCGTTCGCGGACTGAGGAGACGTTTTGCTTCGTCGATGTCGGGTCTGAATCCGTTCTCGAACCGCAAGCGCCATGGCCGCAATTCACATCCTATGGATTCAGCGATCGAATAGAGCGGTTGATAGGAGGGTTCGAGGACCACCACTTCATCCCCCGGCTGCAACAAGGCGTTCAGAACCAGGAACTGAGCTTCGCTCGATCCGTGAGTCGCCATCACGCAATCAGGATTCCCATCACCCCAACGAGATGCGATCGCCTGGCGCAATCCCGGCGCGCCCAGGCTTTCACTGTCGCGGAAGACGATCCGATCCATCTCCGCCTGCTCAATCCCTAGAATGTCCCGCAATTCGCCTAGGGAAAAACTCTCAACGCCGCTACAACTGATGTCGAAGCTGCAATTGAAGTAATAATCCCTAAGCCAGTACTCTAAAAGAGCTGGAACTATCTTCATTCCCAATGTCTCCTCGGGTAGTTTATTGGTAGGATAATCCGTGTCGTTTCGACGAAGTGAAGTATCAGTCGAAAGATTCGGGGAAAAATGACGGGATCACCATTCCTTCGCCGCAATCACGTCCCCAATCTCTTACGAGCTTGGCGACGGCGATATCAAGTACGCCCAAGCCGAAAGGGCTGAAAACCGTCTTGGCTGTCGCTTCGTTACGGGCGCCCGCTTTGCCGCTTAAAATGTCAGCCAGACTGCATCTGATGAAATCGCGGTTGCCGACGAGTTCTTCCGCTAAGTGTACTGAGGTTTGCGCGCGACACACGTGATCAATATCGTCAACTACGTTATCGCAGGAGAGGATGACCTGGGGCGCCAGGTCACGCAGTGAAATGTGCAGTAGCGCCGTCCCCGGGGCCGCCACAGATAAATCATCGATGTGCGGCGTTGTCGCGGTAGTGGCCAACGAGACGAGTGGAGCGGCGCCGAGAACTGTTTGCACACCCTCAGCCACTTCAACCTCGGCGTCGCCGAACATCCGCCTGAGTTTTTCCTTGAATCGTTCGGACCGCTCAGCGTCGAGATCGTAAATGATAAAACGGTTGAGATCAGGGAACACTACCCGCAAGAATCGAGCCGTTTCCATGTTGATCAACCCACACCCTATCATGCCGACGCGATCCACCCTTCCGCCGACCTGCAGAGATTGCGCAGCCAGAGCGGCGCTGGCGGCCGTTCGTTTCGCGCTGATGATTGAGCCCTCGATAAAAGCTTCGGGCCTCCCCGTCAACGACGAGTTCAATACTATGACCGCCGAAGCGCGATCCAATCCTCTTTCCAGATTGTGTGGGAAAGATGATATCCACTTGACGCCCGCCACTTCCCATTCATCGCCCAGGTATGCTGGCAGGGCTATTATTCTGTCCCGCCTCTTATCCGAAAAGCGCAGAAACGTTGAATGAGGCAAAGAACCGGCGCCCCGGGCATATGCAAGATAAGCCCGCCGCACCGCGTCGATGATCTCCGCCTCGCGCCCGGCAAGCAACTTCCCCACTTCGGGGCCTCTTAAAATCAATATGTTATCGTCGCGCACGGTTCCTCCTCAGTGTCGGTCTCCCAGAAACCTGGCATTTCGCCAAAGTGTTCCGCGACCCATGCATCCGAATAGATGGTGTCCAGATAACGTTCCCCGCGATCATGAAAAATCGCGACACATACCGCCCCGCGAGGAATCCGATTCTTGAATTTATCCACCGCCATCAGCACTCCGCCCGACGAACCGCCCGCGAGAATACCTTCACGATGAACCAACCTGCGGCAGCCGATCACGCATTCCAGGTCCGTTACTTGAATATAATCGTCGGCCATATCAGGCTTGAATAGTTCCGGGCGTCTGCCGGCGCCGTGCCCGGGAATTAGCCGTTTCCCGGCTGGGCCGCCGAATATGACACTGCCTACGGCATCCACCGCCATTATTTTCGCTCTGATCTTATGATCGCGCGCATACCCGGAGCAACCCCCGAGTGTGCCGCAAGTGCTGACCGCGCAAAACAGGTAATCAACCCTTCCATCCAGTTCTGTTACGATTTCATGCATTGTCGTTCGATAGTGCGCTTCTAAATTAGCCGGGTTTGCGTATTGATTGGGCCAAAAACTATCCTTGATGGCGCGATGGAGCGCCTGTGCCCGATTGAGGCGCGCTTGTATAAACTCCCCGGTTACCGGATCAGGCTCCGTAATAAAGTCGATTTCGGCGTCATAGGCTTTGATAATGCGAATATTTTGCTGTGTCGTCTTTGGGTCTACAACACATATAAAGCGCAGCCCATAATAACGACACGCCTGCGCCATAGCAATACCAAGGTTCCCTGAACTTGATTCGATGATCACTGTACGCGGCCCGATCTTACCTGCGTCCATCGCTTGTTTGAGAATACTCAACGCAACTCTGTCTTTGGCGCTGCCGCCAGGGTTTAATCCCTCCATTTTAGCGAATAATTGAAAATGATTTCCCTTAAACATTCGGGATATGTTGACTAACGGTGTGTTTCCAATCGCGGACAAAATCCCCTCAGCCATGCTTTTTTACCTCCCGTCGACATAAATCAGATACTCTATGGATAGCAGATCTTACACGTACTTGGCTGCGCTCAACTCTGATCTGCGCACTCTATAGTTAAAGGTGATTCAGCTTCGAATACTCATCAATTAGCGCCAGCTCTGCTCTCTCGTGGTTTGGGAACATCATCGAGTATTCCTTCGACATCAGAAATGGCGTTTTTTCTACCTGTGATTGACTCTGACTTGAGACCGCTGAGATATTGAAGCTTTATTTTTATCCTACTTACCCTTCTCTCCCAAACACCACTCCAGGATGGCCATGGCGCTGAACATTTTGTGGCGCGATTGTCTCCAAACAAGGCTTTGCGGGCCGTCAATGACTTCGGAAAGGCTATCCTCTCCTCGTACTGCCGGCAAATCGTGGAGAAAGACGGCGCTCTCTGCTTTGGAAACTTTGGCCATTATTCTGGGGGTAACACAATAAGGTCGGAACTGCTCGATCCAACGCGGATCTCTATGCGGCACTCCCATTGTTTGCCAACGGGTGGCATAGACCGCGTCGACGTTGCGGGGTAAGTTTTCAATGTCGTGATAATGCTCGATCGCGCCGCCGTACTGAGCTGCCGCCAGCTGAGCATGCTCGATCAACGCCTCCGACAAACCGTACCTGGCGGGAGTAACAAAGGTCGCCTTCATCCCCCGAGTTCGCGCGACGGCTAGGGCAAGCGCCGAGGCGGTGTTGTTGCCTTCGCCAAGATAGAGGAGATGAAGGCCCTCCAACCTCCCGAACCTCTCTTTAAGGGTCGAGAGGTCGGCGACAGCTTGTGTCGGGTGTTCATTTTCACTCATCGCATTGATCACGGCCATTTCCTGTTGCGTTGCCAAAGCCTGCATCGCGGCAATGCTGTTGTTGGTGCGAATGACAAGCGCATCCAGGTAGCCGGACAGGGCACGCGCCGTGTCTTCAAAGGTTTCACCGGTAACAAGTTGCAGATCGTCTGGACCGTAGGTAACGATCTGTGCGCCCAATCTAATGGCTCCGGCGCTAAACGAGCTGCGAGTGCGAGTAGATGGTTTGCAAAAATAGATACCGACAATTTTGCCTTGCCCGCAGGTATGGACAACATCTCGATTCGAGGCGAATTGGACGGAACGATCAACCAGCCGAGCAAGCTCGGTCGCCCCCAAATCCGCGATTGAAAGTAGGTGCTTGATTGACTTCAACTCATTATTCTCGGAAGGTTATCTTATCTCCGCGAGCAGTTGCGAGAGGACATCGTCCCCTAACTGTCCGGCCTGAGTTTCTACAATCGCGGCGACAAGGTCATTGACGTTCGAGGCATCGAACAGAGCGCGTACGGGCAGTTTGACCTGATATGCGCTATTCACCCGGTTGATCACTTGCGTTACTAGAAGAGAATGACCGCCAAGGGCGAAAAAGTCGTCATATATTCCGATGTCCTCAATTTCCAGCACTTCACGAAAAATTCGAGCCACATCCTCTTCAATTGGGGTGCTAGGGGCCACGTACATATCGCCAAGCCCGACCTCGTGTTCGCCTGGCGCCGGCAATGCCTGACGATCGACTTTGCCGTTGGGCGCCAGCGGAAGCGACTCTAGGATCACAAATGACGAAGGCACAAAGTATGCCGGCAGCCTCCTCTTCAGAAATCTCCGCAGTTCAAGTGTGGTCTCTGCGAACCCTTTCTTCAAAACCGTATATGCTACTAATCGCTTGCCACCTAACTCGTCTTCATAAGCGAGGACTATGCATTCTCTGACCGATGGAGCCTCCATTAAAGCATTCTCTATTTCTGCTGGCTCAATTCGTTGACCTCTAATCTTGACCTGATAATCTATACGCCTTAGGTATTCGATATTTCCGTCTGTAAGAAATCGAGTCAGGTCTCCTGTCTTGTACATCCTGGCGCCGAGCTTTTCACCGAATGGGTCGGGAAGGAATTTTTCCGCCGTCAAATCGGGCAGATTCAAGTAACCCCGCGCCAAACCAACACCGCCAATATGCAATTCTCCTGCGACACCCAGCGGGACAGGTTGCAGTCGGCCGCTCACAATGAATAGTTGATCATTGGCGATCGGTTTCCCTATAGGAACAATTCCATTTGTCGATTCCCGATCGCAACTCCAAGACGCCGCGTCTATGGCTGCTTCTGTTGGTCCATAGAGATTGTGCAGGTCCGCCCTGATCATCGAGAAGAACCGGTCCTTCAAGATTGCCGGGAGCGCTTCGCCGCCGCAAAAGACGTTGCGTAGTGGCGTGCAGGCGCCCACGCTCGGCTCATTCAGAAATACCTGCAACATGGAAGGGACCAGTTGTAGCGTGGAGATGCCCTCGCGAGCGATGACAGCGGCCAAATACTCGGGGTCGCTGTGCCCGTCTGGCTTTGCAAACAACAGTTGGGCTCCCGAAAACAGAGGTAGAAAAAACTCCCAGATCGAAGCATCGAAGGTGAAGACTGTCTTTTGCAAAACCTTGTCCGTTTCGTTCAACGGGTGCGCCGTCTGCATCCACAAAATGCGGTTACAGATCGCCTGATGAGAGACCATCACCCCTTTTGGCCTGCCGGTCGAACCGGACGTATAGATGATATAAGCAAGATTCTCGGGAGTTGTTGTATAGAAAGGAGCTGCGCTGCTCTCGCTTGAAATCTCCTTCCACTGCCGATCCATCACGATCATCTGGCGACCGAGATCGGCCAGTGACCCGGCAAGGCGCCCCTGGGTAAGTAGAACGAGCGGTTGCGCATGATCCAATATCAATGCAAGCCGTTCTTTCGGGTACTCAGGGTCGAGTGGCACATATGCGCCACCGGCTTTCAGTATTCCGAGCAGCCCGATGATCATAGAGAGTGACCGATCAAGACAAACAGCAACCGACGCGTCAGGG
>Ga0075421_100013313_pt1 | contig 10251 bp, 10 predicted proteins | sample SoiMetdeltSBSDD5_FD_75292 | JGI IMG/M metagenome (GOLD analysis project Ga0075421, IMG submission 75292) | Bulk soil microbial communities from a Populus tree surrounding site in Tennessee, USA - Soil MetaG P. deltoides SBSDD5 | ecosystem: Environmental > Terrestrial > Soil > Tree plantation... | reverse complement strand
AGAGGCATGTTCCGGACTTTTGCGAGTTTCGACTGTCGTCTTCAAGGCCGCTTTTCAGAACGGTTTTGAATTAACCAACAGAGTCACATGTGGCCAAGTCCACCCCCGGACAGGGTATATTTCAGAAATTCACTGATAGGGGGTTGCCACTGTACAGGACAAAATCTCAGAATAGCGGATATATTTGATAAATATGTTGTTTTGGACCCATCAGCGCCTGCCACAGGAGCAGCAGGGCCTTGTGTCATTCTGCTTGCTTGTCTTGTGGATTGAAAAGAGCATTGCAAATCCAGTCAAATCCATAGCGAAACACGCTTTTGGCTGGACGTTGATGTGTTTTGATTCGAATGGGTTTTTGGTCATTCAGCCACGCTCCAACGTGATAAGCCTAGCAAAAGGTAATCGTGATCACAGCAAATAACAGCTTCAAGTATGCTTCATCTTTCAAATGGGCATCTTCGGCATTAAAACCTCTCTCTTTTAGAGATTGACATAGAACTTCTATTTCCCATCTTTTCGCGTCATCTATCACCACTTGATCTGATTCATCATGAGATACCATGAACAAATAATCACCTGACGCTAAACACATACCGGTTACCCAAAAGAAATGATGACAGAGAAAACGGCGATCTAGCAAATAGCATGCAGCTGAAACAGGAAAGCTTCTAAAAACATTCACTGCTGGTGAAAGCTGACCATTTGTACGAGACAGCTTCATGTTTTTCTGGATACGAAGACGACATTTGATCTTCTCATTAATTCAATATCGAAACCATGCCTCGCCAATCAATTCACGATCTGCTGTGAGATACTTCATTTGATGACTGCCAAAGATGGCCAGAAATGGCTCAATGAATTGGATACCCTCCTTGGTATTCGAGTTTCCTGTTTTAGGAAGAAATCGCCACAAAATTGGAAAAGCAGGACCCTGATGGACGATCGATAAGACAAGAACATGAATCGACAAGCATCCCAACATCCAATGGGTTCGATCCACGGATCAGCGCCATTGATCATCAGGCAAAAATCAGGTAACCCACTGAGCGATCCTATCGTGTTGACGCTTCATTTCTTTAAAGAATCGCTGAAGGCGTCGGTAATGGGAGTCGGCCTTGGCCGTGCCCGAAAAAGCGGTGGCTAACTCGGCAAAATGGACAGGCTTCACTTTGAATAAGGCGATCATCAGACCAGAAAGACAGTTGACTCGTGCCAGATGCCAGCCCAAGTGGAGTTTGAGCATCCGGGTAAGCATGGTAGGATGATCCACGGTGTCATCTCCTGAACGCAAGGCGTTTTGGGTGGTGTTGGAATCGCCCCAAAATAGGAGATTACACCTTATTTTTCAATATATTAGTATTTTTTGTCGCATACAGTGGGTACACACGATGAAATGTCAGCAGCACATCCTGCACGATATCGTCGCGCGATTCCTTGTGGAAATGCGGAACAGAGCGCAGCTGAAAGCTCAGTCGCTTATGGCCGTGCTCCTGCAACCATAAAAGCAGTTTGCGGTATGCCTGAGGCTCTCCCTGCCAGCGGCTAGCAATAACGTCTGGACTTCCTCATTCTTCCTCATTCTTCATTCGCTCGCACAAATTTGCTGTCGAGATAGCGCCAGGCCTCGCTGCGATTGTCGATGCTGGTGATCATGTCATCGTTGTAGTACCACCAGAAGAAACCACCGATAAAGCGCGGTACGCTCGGGATGCGCATGTGATAGAAGTAATCAATATGAGTTCTTCGACATGGCGTGTGCTCAGAGGGTACGCGAGATACCAACGGCTCCCCAAGAGGATGACCTCTGGGGGGAACTGCGCACCCTTGAAACTGACCGCCATCGTCTCGCTCCCTCATGATTGACGTTGCTCATCGAGGAAGATCATACCTCAAAATCACATATCAAAATTTGCGACAAAACCACATCGAGAGGTCGAGAACCTTGATACCTTCAAGCTTCATCGTTCAATCCCTCAAATAACAGCTGCATCTCGCAAGGCCTGGATCTCGGTCTGGTCATAGCCGAGCCCGATGAGGATCTCCTCGGTGTGTTGGCCGAGTTTCGGTCCCGGTTTGGTCGGAATGGCATCGTGCATCCGGATCGGGCTCGCTACTGTCTTCAGTCCCGGCCGTTCGGGATGGTCGAGTTCGGAGACACCGCCGCGATTGCGGAAATAGGGATTATCCAGTGCTTGCGCCAGATCGTAGACCGGACCCGCCGGTACCGCTCCGGCGAAAACCTCCAACCACGCTGCCGTCGGCTTCTTCGACAAGGCCTGGTCGAGGATCTCGGTCAGTTCGTCCCGGTGTTCGTTGCGCGCCGCATAGTCGGCATAGCGAGGGTTTTCAGCCAGTTCCGGCTGCCCTACCTTTTCGCACAGAATTTCCCAGAACCGCTGCGTCTGGCACATCAGGAAGAGCCAGCCGTCCGCCGTCCGATAGAGCTGTGAGGGCACGATGTAAGGATGGCCCGAGCGCGCGACCCTGCTCGTTAGCAGCCCTTCGTTGAGGTACCAGACCGCGGGATAGGAGAGCTGATGCATGGCGACGTCGTAGAGCGAGACATCAATATCTCGCCCCTCGCCCGTTTCCCGCGCCGAGAGGATGCCGGCCAGGAGGGCGAAAGCCGTCGTCATCCCAGTCATGAAATCGATCATCGAAAGACCGAATCGGGCCGGCGGGTTGTTCGGCTCGCCGGTCAGCGACAGAAAGCCCGCCTCGGCCTGCATCAGGAAGTCGTACCCGGGCCAATCCTTACGATCGCCGTCACGGCCATAGGCTGAGAGATGGGCACAAACGATCTTCGGATTGATAGCCTTCAGGTGCTCGTAGGTCAGGCCCAAGCGTTCCGGCTGGTTGCCGCGTAGGTTCCCGACCAGACCATCCGCCGTCTTCACCAGCTGGTGAAACACCTCGCGCCCGCGTTTCGACTTCAGGTCGAGCGAAAGCGACTTCTTGTTGCGATTGAGCGACTGATAGAACTGGCTGTCGTTCTCGCCCAGGCAATAGGGGCCGATGCTGCGGCTAACATCACCACCCGTGTGCGCGTTTTCGATTTTGATGACCTCGGCCCCCATGTCGCCAAGGTGCGCGGTGCCATACGGGCCCGCACCATAGACCTCGACCGCGATAATGCGCAATCCCTCAAGCGGCAGCATCAGACCGGATTCCTCTTGATCAGTTGCTTGGCGATAATGATGCGCTGGATTTCGTTGGTCCCCTCGCCGATGCACATCAACGGCGCATCTCGGTAGTAACGTTCGACCTTGAATTCCTTGGAATAGCCATAGCCGCCGTGGATGCGCATCGCTTCCATCGAATTTTCGACCGCCGCTTCGGAGGCGAACAGCTTGGCCATGCCGGCCTCCATATCGCAGCGTTCGCCCTTGTCATAGGCTCGGGCGGCCTGCTCGACCAGCAATCGTGCCGCCTCGACCCGCGTCGCCATGTCGCCGAGCTTGAGTTGAATAGCCTGGTGCTGGCAGATCGGCTTGCCCATCGTATAGCGCACTTGTGAATAGGCGACCGCCTCCTTCAGCGCGGCGTTGGCGACCCCGACGCCTCTGGCGGCGACGTTGATCCGTCCCAGTTCCAGGCCACCCACCGCATGGTGAAAGCCGTTGCCCTCAACGCCACCGATCAGCCGGTCGGCCGGGACGCGATAGTCATCGAAGATCAACTCAGCGGAATCGATACCCTTGTAACCCAGCTTCTCCAGCTTGCGGCCGGCCCGAAAGCCTTCACTTTTTTCGCAGAGGAATAGTGAGGTCCCCTTGTAGCGCGGCTCGATGTCCGGATCGGTCTTGACCAGCACGGCAAAGCACGAGCCATAGATGCCATTCGAAATCCAGGTCTTGGTGCCGTTGATAACGTAGTCGTCGCCATCGCGCACGGCACGGGTGCGCACCGCCTGCAAATCGGTACCGCAATCCGGCTCTGTCAGCGCCAACCCGCCCCTGATCTCGCCGGAAGCGAACTTGGGTAGGTAGTGCTGCTTCTGCCATTCGGTGCCGAACCGATTGACGGCCGCGGCCATGATAAGGTGCGAGTTGAAGATGCCGGTCAGCGACATCCAGACTTCCGAGATTGTGGTGACGATTTTTGCGTACGTCGACGCGGATAGGCCTAGGCCACCATATTCTTCAGGGATTATCGCCCCGAACAGGCCCAGCTCGATCATCTGATCGACCATCTCATGTGGGTAGACGTCGTCGTGTTCCAACTCCATGACGTTCGGTTTGACCTCCCGCTCCAACCATGTATTGATGACGTCGAGGAGCTGGACTTCCATTTCGTTGCCGATATCTCGGCTGCGGCCGACTGCTTCCATGCTCATGATCGGTTCTCCCTGGCTGTCGCGGCGTGTGAGGCGGCAATCTTGTCGTCCACACCATGCCCACGCTTGGGAATCAACATGATGCGTTTGTAGCTCATCACCAACACGCCATCCTGGTTGTGCGCCCGTGTCTCGATGGTGACAATACCTTGTGTCGGTCGCGATTTCGATTCGCGTTTGTCCAGCACTTCGGATTCGGCGTAAAGCGTATCGCCGTTGAAGACCGGTGCGGGCATCACGATGTCGGTCCATCCCAGATTTGCAATCGCCTTTTGACTGGTATCCGAAACGCTCATTCCGGTAACGATGGAGACCGTCAGCGCGCTGTTGACAACTGGCCGTCCGAACTCGCTGTGCTTGGCGTATTCGTGGTCAAAATGCAGAGGATGCTGGTTCATGGTTAGCAACGTGAACCAGGTATTGTCGGCTTCCGTGATCGTCCGCCCGGGACGGTGTTCGTAGATATCGCCGACTTTGAAATCTTCGAAGTAGCGCCCAACCGACTCGCGATAGCGCCGTTCACCCACCAGCACAGCTTCCGCCACCATGGCCCCCTCCGTTACCGTTGACGGTGAAGTTTGCCCGGACAATTTGTCCGGATGTCGTCTCCGCTGTCAATTTGACCGCCGCCCCGTCGCACAAAAGCTTACCATAGACGGCGACAGTTCCGTTTACCGATGCGGAGAAAGGATAGGCATTTCAAATGTGCTTTTCAAGTCCCCGCTCTAGGTGGTGGTATCCATGTCATGCTGGCCTTATACAGTGGCTTTGGTCGGGTTGTAGTAGCAAATGCAATACGTGGTGGGGTACGGAACCATCCATCGTACCAGAATTGCACACTTAACTACTTGTCCAGACTTCGGCACACCTCGGCGCAAGGATGCCATTCCGACTATGGCCCACTTCCCCTCATCGGGGTAAATTTGTCGGCCTCATTGGAAAAAGACAAAATGGGGCCCGGGAGTCATACTCCAAGCACGCTCTTGTGTCCCATACTGTCATGTTAATCCCAGTCTTGGCTGGGTTGCCTCAATCCAGCAAACCGCTGCGTAAGTTAAGGCCACGCCCTATACAACAATCCGCCAGCTTGTCATTAACCTCCTCATAGCGGCCAAGGGCTTCTGAGCAGCGCTTTATGGCTTCCCTCCTGCAACCGCGGGTATATCGCCCCTTGATCATCGCACAACTGTGCCTGCATGCCGGGAAAGCACCGCTCAAGGTCAGCTGAGCACGTCTTGTACTGTACCACCCTCGGCATGGACCTCGCTCTGCTGCCGTGTCAATTTCTGCAAGGCCGCAGGAATCTTCACTAAGACTGCCATACCCCTTCTCCTTCCATATCGTGATAACACGATTGTCACTCACCTGATCTTGCCGCACACTACAGTTGCTCGACACCGACACGGCCACGGCGTCGCGAGAGTCTTAGATGGCTTGGTGAGTCCCTGCCCCACAGGGGCTATCGTGAGGGTAAGCCCCCACAAAATCAGGCTCGCTCTTACTCAGATGAGACCTTCCTCATCGGCCGCCTCTTCCAGTAACTCCCACCCCTCGGTAATACCCGGTAAAAACGACTTGCAGCCTTCCGCGTCCAGCGCCGTTTTACTCAAGGGATCGTCGTACGTCATGGTCACGAAGGCTTGGGTGATCTTCCGGGATAACTCAGGATCGGTGTCACTGTGTGCGGTAAAGCAGCAATGACTATAGGCTGGGCTGCTCCAAAAGACGCGGACGCTGCCCGGGATCAACGTGCCGGCCTCTTGCATTTTGTTCAAGGCGACGTTGGAGACCGCCCCGGCATCATACTCACCGCTCAAAATCCGCTCCACCACATCTCTCTGACCGTCAGGATGGTGCGGCTGGCGTTCATCGCAGAACGTGGCAAGGGATAGATCCTGACGGGGGTCGATTCCCCCCTGTTGCAAGAAACGGTGGGCAAGCAGTCCGGTCTCGACAGACCCACGAGCGCCAAACGCGAAGCGTTTTCCCCTCAAGTCTGCCATCGTCATGATGCCGGAATTGGGTTGGGTGATAAAATCGGTGACCAGGTTCAAATCGACATCTCGCATGGCCACCACCTGACAAGGATCGTCAAGACGTCTCTTGATTTTGACGTAGGCTAGCGGGCCGTTCCAGGCCAAGTCCACTTCCCGTCTGACAAAGGCATCGACCAGGGCATCCCAACTGGAGTACAGGACCCAATCGAGCTCAAGCCCCTGCTTCTGAAAATGCTTTTGGATGGCCGGAAATGCCACCATGTAAGTTCTCGATGCCACACCCCCAAGCCTTATCATGACTACCCCTCCCAAACATGATTCTGATTGCTTGACCGGATGGTAAACGCGAATGTTAAGGCTCTGTACAAGTAAGGTACCGTGTCGCCACCTAGCATACGCTATTTGAACCCCAGTGCATACACGGACTGATACCGACAACCATCACATAGAATTGAGTCTCCTCCAAGATTTTGTTATGTGCATCCTTTCAATATCAGCTAGACGGGTCGGTACCCATGATATCAGAAGTCAAGATCACGAGGCGGGATAATTTTTACCGTCATCCGAAAGGTGAATCCGTATACCCGACAAGGTGATGAAGGCATATTTTGCCCACCTTGTATGCACGCTATTGGTAAAAGCTCACATTGACACTTTTCCCCAAAGCCCAGTGCTTACCATACTGTCAGGGCAAACGAGAGCAGCCGTCTCCCGATACATGCACGGTCTACGGCAAAAAAATAATAAAAGCACGCATCCAAATTCTGATCCTCAAACCAGTGGTATCCCCTAACGACAAAAGTGCAAAGCGAACTCTTACCCCTTAGATAACTTGTCGAGCCATCGCCTCCATCTCAGCCAGAGCGCCATCGCCTTCCGTCTGCTCTAACCAAAGCGTGACGCGGTTCGCACCCGCTTCTTGGAGTTCCTGCACTTGTTCTCGACTCTTGAAATGGCCGGCGTGGCCAAAGGCCAGAATGTCAATGGAGTTGGGATCGCGGCCAGCCTGCTCCGCCAGTTCATTGAGCGTATGGCGGCCATGGCGGATTTCCTCCGCCGACGTGCGGTTCGGCATCCAGCCATCGCCCCAGGCCACAATGCGGTTGAAGGCATTTCGGGCTTTGCCGCCCAAGTAGATGGGCGGATGCGGTTTCTGTGCCGGTTTGGGAAAGGACCGCACCGGCGGGAAGTCATAGTACGTGCCGTGATACTCCGCTTCCTCCTGGGTCCAGAGTGCCTTCATCGCCAGAATCGCCTCGCGGGTCTGTGTCCAGCGGTGCGGGAAATCCCCGCCCATGATCTCGGTTTCTTCTTTGAGCCAGCCGGCGCCAATGCCAAAGATAAAACGGCCACCGGAGCTGTGATCCAGGGAGGCGATGACCTTAGCCAAGTGGAGCGGATTGTGTTCGGGGACCAGGCAAATCCCCGTCCCCAGCTTAATAGTCTGGGTGACTGCCGAGGCACGTGCCAACGCTACAAAGGGGTCGACAATGCGGCCGTACGCGTCGGGAATGACACCGTTGGGAGACCCCGCATAGGGCGATGTCGTTTGCACCGGAATAATCGCATGCTCCGGCACCCAGAACGACTCAAATCCCAGCTCTTCGGCATGCTTGGCTAGAATGGCCGAGTCAATGGATTCCCCAGTTTGAAAGACAAAAATGCCAACGCTCATCGTTGCCTCCTTCAAGATGGTCGTGTCACCTATCAAAGCGCAGCGCCAAGATCATTTGAGCAGGATCATGTTGTCCTGTCAATTGGAGTCGATGGTGATGAAGCAATGCTTATGTTGTTCGCCGGGTTTTGTGGTCATGTCCCTACATGTTGCGGAGAAGTCTGATAGGCGTTTGGTCGGGATACGTGCTCATGGTCAAAATAACATGAGCACGTATCCCGACCAAACCCTATGATATGGCGCTGCATCTCCAAGGCGCCCGCCGCGACCGTGTTCAATACCGAGGTAAGATACACCCGGATGATCACGCCGGCCAGCAGCACTCATGTCAACCCCCAGCCGGAGCGGACCATAGAGCGGTGTCAACAACATCCCAGTTGCGCCACTCGTGGCATCAACGCACGGGCAAACACCTTAGCTAGAGCCAGGTGGCGCATGTCTCGTCGCGGTCATGGCGCCGCATTCTACCGCAGGGGAGCGAGGTTTGGGTGGACAGGGGTCGAGTGGTAGAATCGTTCCGTGAAGGGGGCAAGACGTCCAGGCGGATGGAGGCGGGTATGCCGGTAGGGGACTCGCTTCGGGCCGGGCGATTGCAGGTTCAACTGATGAGATAAGAGAGGATGAGTCATGGCGATTTTGCGGATTGTCACCGGTGATGATGGGCAATCTCACTTCGAAGATATCGAGCCGACATTCGAGCCACGAGGCGATATGTCTGAGCAGATGGTGCTCCCTGAATCAGGGGGGATCATCATTCGCCGCTTTGACCCCAAGCGCTCAAACGATTGGCATCCGGCTCCAGGTCGAGTTTGTGTGTATACGATCTCGGGTGCGGTGGAGATCGAGATTGGTGAGGGCTCCGTACGCCGCCTCGAAGCGGGTGACATTCTGATTGCCGAAGACGTGGAGGGCCAAGGGCATATCACGCGTGAGGTTGGCGACGAGCCGCGGCTGTCGATTTTTGTGCCGCTACGGGATTGACCACACTGATCTCAATCAGAGGGCATCAGATTTGTACGCCTCACCCCCGGAGATTGCCGACGGGCGCTTGCGCCCTAAGACCTGTGCGTCAATTTAGCGCACGCCAATTTAGCGGTGTCGATTCAGCGCGGCGCAAAGTTTGCGTCACTTCGGAGCGATGATGGCATGCCTCTGCTCATCCCGTAGGTCTACTCGGCCTGCGTACGCGGCTCGGGGGTCGGCCGCGGCGTATAGCGACGCTCACGCGCCTGCAACTCGGCAAAGCCGACAAGCGCGTTGAGGTCCTCGAAAGAGACGGCGAGCTCCGGGCGCTCCACGACGGTGGGGCTCTGCATCGCCTCACGCAACGCCGCGATGCCGTGCTGCATCCCTCGGATGGCACACGCTGTCAGCAGGCGCGGGTAGATCACCACCGCCACGCCCAGCGCCTGCAACCGTGCCGGGGAAATCAGGGGCGTCGTGGCCCGCGTACGGACCCCAAAGCCCATGTTCACACACAAGGGCTTCGGGACGTGCCGTGCCACGGCCTCGATATCGGGCTCCGACACGAGCGCGTCGGCGAACAGCAGGTCGGCCCCCGCCTCCGCGTACAGCGTGAGGCGACGCATCACTTCGGGCAGCCCGTGCGTCGCGAATGCATCCGTTCGGGCCATGACAACAAACATTGGATCACGTCGGGCGTCGCAGGCGGCGTGGATTTTCTCCACCATCTCTTCGGCCGAGATCACCTCTTTGCCTTGCATATGCCCGCAGCGTTTTGGCCAGGTCTGGTCTTCGATCATGAGGCCAGTTACGCCAGCCTGCTCAAAGCTCCGGGTGGTGTGGTACACGTTGACCGCATTGCCATAGCCGGTATCCGCATCGGCCAGCAGCGGAATGGCACAGCACGCCGCCAGGCGCGTGACGGCCGCCAGGTTCAGTTCGAAGCCCATCAGGCCCACGTCGCTATAGCCCATCAGGGTCTCACTGAGTCCACCGCCGGAAATGAACCCGGCCGGGAACCCGGCCTGCTCGACCAAGCGAGCACTGAAGCCGTCAAAAATCCCTGGCATGACGAGCAGGTCTGGAGCGTGGATCAGCGTGTGGAGGGTAGCGGGTTGTGACATGGTGGGGGACCCCTTTCATCAAGCAGAGCGGCGCGATAAGAGGCCGTTTTAAAATTATTAAACCAATGTTTTCAATGGCATAAGTGGTTGGATCTGATTCACAGTGTGAAACAGATCCAGAACTCCAAGCCCCATAAATCGCGGGTCTGAAGATGG
>Ga0075421_100013307_pt1 | contig 10252 bp, 9 predicted proteins | sample SoiMetdeltSBSDD5_FD_75292 | JGI IMG/M metagenome (GOLD analysis project Ga0075421, IMG submission 75292) | Bulk soil microbial communities from a Populus tree surrounding site in Tennessee, USA - Soil MetaG P. deltoides SBSDD5 | ecosystem: Environmental > Terrestrial > Soil > Tree plantation... | reverse complement strand
ATCATCAACCCGTTCACTCCTGATCCCCACCGTCTCGGGCCGCCTCAGCCCAAGACCCTACCCCTTTTGTCTACTTGCCCAAAAATGAGCGAACGGGAAATGTACGGTGTCGATCGGACCGCATGAGGCCGCTACTGGAGGTCCAGCAGGGACAGGTTCATGTTGTTCATCTCGCCGATCAAGCGCACCAGCGTCGTGCGGACGTTGCTCAGCGACCGCGCATCCTTCGACTCCAGCGCCGCGCTCAGGCCGTCCGCCGACTCCTCCGCGCGGTCGGCGGCGTTGCTCGCGTAGCGGTGGACCGTCCCGGTTGAGGGGCCCGGGCTCGCCCCACGGATCGCGGCGGCGACATCCGCGAACGCCACCGCAGCCGCCTCCGTGTCGCGTCGCCAAGCCGGGTCCGAGAGGATCTCCGGGCGCCCCCCGGCCCGCTCGATCTGCTCGTTCGCCGACGAGATCGCCTTGCCCAGCGCGTCGACCTGCGGCTGGAGGACGGCCAGGTACGCCCGGTCGGCGTCGCCGATGCGGGTCGAGGGCTTCGCCGCGCTATCGGGGGCGGCAGCCGACGGCGGCGAGGCGGCCGGGGCCGGCGAACCGCTCGGCTTCGGGGCACCGCTCGGCTTCGGCTCGCTCGCGGGCGCGGCCGGCGGCGGTGCCGATGGGATCGGGTCCAGCAGATCCGTCACGATCCAACCCGATGCCCCGCTGGCCGGATCGCGGACGTTCCGCCAGCGCCGGCCGCCGCCCTCGCGCTCGGCGCCGATCAGCTCGAGCTCGGTGCCCTCCCGAATCGTGCGGACCAGCGCGGCGTCGGGCGAGGGCTCGGCGCGCATGTTGGCGCCCTGCCCCTCGGTGTTCACGACGCGGGCGCGCTCGCCGGAGCCGCCTCCCGAGGGGCCGGCCGGGCTCAGGTTCGGCGGCGGGATGCGCGTCGGCGGGACAGTCGGGGCGGCGCTCACTGGCGAAGCCGGCGCGGGCGGCGACGCGGCGGCGCCCGGTTCAGGTGACAAGAGCGGCTTCGGGGCCGGCAGCAACGTCGGCGATGGGGCCGGCGTCGATGGCGGGGGCGCCGACGGGGCGCCCAACAGGCCGCACCCCGACGCGACGAGGCAGGCCAGGCCCGACACCAGCAGCCTGCCCGCGCGGAGCTTCACGGTCGACTTCAATCACTACTCCCAGCGGAACGTCAGCGCCGCCGCCAGCGGCGCCGCGACCGCCCAGATCGCCAGGGCCAGCCAGCTCAGCAGCGGCGCCGGCCCGGTCGCGCCCAGGACGCTCCGAAGGGTATCCGCCAGCGCCGTGCTCGGGAGCAGTGCCGCCACCCCCGCCAGCCACGGGCCGAGGTGCGAGGTCGGGAAGACGATGCCGCCGAGCAGCAAGAAGACCAGGTAGAGGCCGTTCGCCACCGCCAGCGTCGCCTCGGCGCGCAGGGCGCCCGCCATCAGCAGGCCGAGCCCGCCGAACGCCGCCGTCCCGAGTAGCAGCGCCAGCAGCACGACGGGCGAGATGCCGTCCGGCCGCCACCCGAGCACCAGCATCGCGACGCCGACGATCAGGAGGGTCTGGATCGCCTCGATGACCAGCACCGCCAGGATCTTGGCGGCGAGCAGCCCGATCCTCGGCAGCGGCGAGGCACCGAGCCGCTTGAGCACCTTGTAGTACCGCTCGAAGGCCGTGGCGATCCCGGTGCTGACCATCGCCGTCGACATGATCGCCAGGGCCAGGATGCCGGGGACCAGGAAGTCGGGTCGGCGCTCTGGCGGCACCGGCATCAAGTCGACGAGCCCGAAGAAGACCAGGAGCGCCGGCGGGATGACCAGCGTGACCAGCACGCTCTCGCCGCGACGCAACGCCAGCCGCAGCTCCATCCGGGCCAGGGCCAGGATCATCGTCGGCAGCGATGCGGCCTCGGACGGCAGCGCACTCTGCCGCTCAGTCGGGAGTGCCGTGCCGGCCCGCTTCGTGGCGGCTCGGAGCTGCGCGTCACGCATGGTGGGCCCCCCGCCGCTCGTCGGAGGTCAGGTGCAGGAACACCTCTTCGAGCGACTGCCGGCCGACACGGAGCTCGGAGAGCAGGGCGCCGCGCTCGGCCAGCCACGACGCGACGACCGCGACGGTGACCGGGTCGACAGCGCCCTCGATCAGATATTCGCCCGGCCGATCCTCGCGGGCGCGGGATGGGCCGAGTCGGCCGGCCAGCTCGGTCACCGGCAGGCCGGGCGGCGCCCGGAACCGCAGCTTGTCGGGTGGCCCGCCCGCGCGGCCCAGCGCCGCCGGCGCGTCGAGCGCCACCAGCCGCCCGCCGTCGACGATGGCGACGCGATCGGCGAGCTGCTCGGCCTCCTCCATGAAGTGGGTGGTCAGGAGCACCGTCACGCCATCGCGCTTCAACGAGCGGAGGATCTCCCAGGTGGACCGCCGCGCCTGCGGATCCATGCCGGCCGTCGGCTCGTCCAGGAAGACCAGCTCCGGGCGACCGACCAGCGCGAGCGCAAGCGAGAGGCGTTGCTTCTGGCCGCCGGAGAGCGACCGATAGCGGGTGCCGGCCGCGTCGTCCAGGCCGACCAGCGCCAGCAGTGAGCGCGGCTCGGTCGGGCGCGCATACAAGCTGGCGAACAGCTCCAGTGCCTCCAACGGCCGCATCGATGGCGCGACGCCGCCCTCCTGGAGCATCACGCCGATTCGGGGCTTGAGCCGGGGGGCGTCGTCGATCGGGTCGAGGCCGAGGACGCGCACCCGCCCGTCCGACGGCGCGCGGTACCCTTCGAGGATCTCGACCGTCGTCGTCTTGCCGGCCCCGTTCGGCCCGAGCAGGGCGAAGACCTCGCCGCGCCGGACCTCGAAGGTGAGTCCGTCCACCACCGCGCGGTCGCCGTAGCGCCGGACCAGGCGGTCGACGGTAATGGCCGGGGCGTCGGACACCATCTGGCTACAATGACCGTGAGAGGCTGCTGACGGCCGCCCGGCCGCCATCCACAAGCGCCTCGCTCCGAGCCTGCCCCGCCGTTCCGCCCGCCCCCCGACCGCTCCGCCGGCCCGGGAGACGGCCGACCGTCCGCCTTGAAGGTGCCCGATGCCAGCCCGAGGTCCCGCCCCGGAGTGGGTCGCCCTGCTCAACACGTCGCTGATCGTCATCAGCGGCGTCTTCCTGCTGTTGGGCTACTACTTCATCCGCCAGCGCCAGATCGAGCTTCACAAACGAAGTATGCTGACTGCCACCACCTTCGCGGCACTGTTTCTGGTGGTGTACGTCAGCCGGGCGCTGCTGTTCGAGACCAAAGTGTTCGCCGGCGAGGGCCTGATCCGGGTGATCTACCTCGCCATCCTGATCTCGCACACGATTCTGGCGATCTTGGTCGGCCCGTTCGCGCTGGTCACGCTGCGGCGCGCCCTGCGCGGCGAGTTCTCCAAGCACCGGCAGATCGCGCGCGTCACGTTTCCGATGTGGCTCTACGTCGTCGTGACCGGCTGGCTGATCTACTGGATGCTGCACACGTTCTCGGCCGAGGCCTTCTGACCGGCCGAAGGTGCGCGCTGCGCTACGCCTCGGCGACGGCGAGCCTGAGCGTCGCCTCGTCGGCCCGGACGCGCGCCCCGGTCAGCGCCTTGACGCGACTCTCAATCGTCCGCAGCGCGGCGAACGCCTGGCCGGGCGAGGCCGTCGGCAGCCAGCTCCACAGGGATGACGACCGCGTCGCTTTGTCGGCGGCTGCCGCGAGCAGCTCGGCCCGGAGCTGCTGCTGGTAGAGGTGGAGCCGCGTGCAAGCATCGTCGGTGCGCGCGTCGAGCGTCGAGCTGACATCCACGGCCCCGTATTCCACGGGTGTCGTGGTCGACTGGTCATGGACCTTCATGCTGCACGCTCCCGCGCCGTCCTCGCTGCCGCGATCTGGCGATATTGTCTCCCCCAGGCGATCAGGCCGGAGTGAGAAAACAGACGTTTCGCATCAGGCCAGCGTCAGGATTTCCGTAACAAGCGGTCGGACCGGTCCATTCGTCCCGATTCCCGACAAGACGGCCGCGCGCGTTCGCCAGCAAAGGGGTGGGCGCCTCGGGCCCGATCGCACGGCGAGGCGCCGACCGAAGCGGCGCCTGCCACCGGGCAGATCCCGGGCATGCGGACGTCGCGCCCACCGCGCCAGCGTGCCGTCCTCGGGAAGCCGCTCGATCCTCGGTGCGGCCCAGATTTGGCAGATCGTTAGCGTTTGGGAAAGCCCCGGTTAATGTCTCCGACCTACGCTGGAGGAGGGCAGTCCGCCGGCACGGAGCGCGATCGGCGCCCGGAGCAGGCTGCCACGGAGGTGCCAGCATGCGCAGGCTGCTCAGTCGGATCACGACGATCGTCCTGGTGGTGGCGCTCGTCCCCACGCTCGCCGGCTCCGCATCGGCGGCGCCGGCCGCCCCGAGCGCAGACCCCGAAGGCGCCCGGCCCGTCGGGGCCGGGCGCGGCGTCTTCGCGACGCTGTGCCGGTTCAGCCACGAGGCCGCCGACGACCCGATCGCGTTCCCGGGCCAGCCCGGGAGGTCGCATCTGCACGCGTTCTTCGGCAACACCAGCACCGGCGCCGCCTCGACGTACGCGAGCCTGCGGGCCGGCGCCACGACCTGCCGAACCGAAGCGGACGGTTCCGGCTACTGGGTCCCGGCCCTGTATCGCAATGGCGTCGAGGTCCGGCCCGTCGCCATGAAGGTCTACTACCGGACCGGACGCCACGAGTCGGAGTCGGTCAAGGCGTTCCCGCCCGGCTTCCGGGCGGTGGCCGGCGACGCCACGGCAACCAGCGCCCAGGGCATCGCCACGACGTTCTGGCACTGTCGCGGGCTCCAGGGACCGTTCGCGCCGCCGGGCTTCGGGCCGATGGAGACGCCCCCGACCTGCCCGGCCGAGAACTCGCTGACGCTCCACGTCCGCTTCCCGGAGTGCTGGGACGGCGTCAGCCTGGACAGCCCGGACCACAAGAGCCACCTGGCGTACGGCCGCTTCGGGCGCTGCCCGGCCAGCCACCCAACCGTCCTGCCCAGCCTGACGCTGATCGCGCACTACCCGATCGTCGGCGATCCGGGGACGATCACGCTGGCGTCGGGCTCGGCGTACTCCGGGCACGCCGACTTCTTCAACGCCTGGGACCAGGCGTTCCTGGCGCGGTCCGTCTCCGAGTGCCTGAACGCGATGGTGCAGTGCGGCGTCCGCTGACCGGGCGGTTGCCCGTACAGCCGCCTCGGGCTACGGCACGAGGCGGCGCACCTCTTCGACGACGGCCGAGACGTTCAGGTCGTCGCCGCTGTACATCGCCCGGACCTGGCCCCGCGGGTCGATCAGCGCGAAGCGATTGGTGTGGACGATCTCCGGCGTGCCGCCCGGCGTCCGGGCCTGCGGCGGCGGCCGTCCGACCTTGAACCCGCCGATCAGCAGCTCGTCGATCACGGGGCGACTCCCCGTCAGGAAGCGCCACTCGGCGGGGACGGCGCCGAACCGCTGGCCGTAGGTGGCGAGCGCCTCGGGCGTGTCGTGCTCCGGATCGACGCTGAATGAGACGATCGCGGCCTTGTCGCCCAACAGCTTCGCCGCTCGAAGCTGGTCGCGCACCTGGGCCATCGTGGCGGTCAGCAAGGGGCAGATGTCCGTGCAGGTCGTGAAGACGAAGTTCGCCACGACCACCTTCCCGGCCAGGTGCGACGATGAGAACGGCCGGCCAGTCTGATCCGTCAGCTCGAACTGGGGGGCCGGGAAGAGGACCGGCAGGGTGCTGGCCGGCCGGCAGGCCAGGGCGGCGGCCAGCAAGAAGGCGGCGATCAGGGTTCCGAGTCGCGGCATGTCAGAGGAGCGCCTGGCGGTCCACCACCATCGCCACGAAGAGCAGCGCCAGATAGAGGATCGAGAATCGGAACAGCCGACGCGCCGCGTTCGCCGTGGCCTCGCGCCAGAGCCGAACCGCGTAGTACAGGAAGATCGCCCCGAGCGCCGCCGCCGAGACGGCGTAGACCACGCCCAACAGCCCGAACGTCCAGACGGCCACCGTCAGCGCCACCATCGCCAGCGAGTACCCGAGGATCTGCTTGCGGGTCTCCTCCTCGCCACGGACGATCGGGAGCATCGGGATGCCGGCTGCGGCGTACTCGCGCTGCATCAGGAGCGAGAGCGCCCAGAAGTGCGGCGGCGTCCAGACGAAGATGATCGTGAACAGCCAGATCGCCAGCCAGTTGACTTCGTTCGTGACCGCCGCGATGCCGACGACCGGCGGGATCGCCCCGGCCGCGCCGCCGATCACGATGTTGAGCGAGGTCCACCGTTTCAGCCAGCGGGTGTAGACGAAGACGTAGAACAAGAGCGCGCAGAGCGTCAGCACCGCCGAGAGCACGTTCACGAACGCGACCATCAGCGTGAACGAGAGGATGCCGAGCGAGATCCCGAAGAACAGGCCGTTCAGCGGGGGCACCATGCCGGCCGGGATCGGCCGCGCCGACGTCCGCCCCATCAGCTCGTCGACGTCGCGGTCCAGGTAATGGTTGATCGCGCCGGCCCCGCCGGCCGCCAGCGCCCCGCCGAGGAGCGTGAAGAAGATCAACTGCAACGACGGCAGGCCGCGATGGGCCATCAGCATCGCCGCCAGCGTCGTGATGAGAAGCAGGACGACGACCCTGGGCTTCGTCAGCGTGAAGTAGGCCGAGGCGACGCCGCGCTTCGTGGCGCCGGGCACTGAAGGCGTGCCTTCGGCCGCGAGCGAAGACACGGCCAGCTCCGGTCGGCGGGCGTGCCAGGCCATGCTCATCAGCACCACGACCATCGACCAGACGGCCGAGGCCCCGGCCACGTGCAAAGTCTGGATGATCCAGAGCGGTGCCGCCACCGGAGCGCCGGCCGCCGACGCCGAGTCCGGCATCCCCTGGGCCGCCAGCACCGACTGCGCCACCAGGGCCGGCCCGACCACCACCGCGACGGCCCCGATGGTGATCTGGGCCACGACGATGACGACGAGGCTGAGCACGACGCGCCGCATGGCCGGCGGCAGCCCCGGCGTGCGCGCCGTCTTCCAGGCGATCCAGCCGACCAGCCCGGCCACCAGGTACGCCAGCAGGCGGTGGGTCAGGTGGAGGTCGACCAGGCCGCTCGATCCGAACGGCAGGGCCTGGCCGTTGCAGAGCGGGAAGCCGCTACAGACCCAGCCGGCCCCGACCGCCCGCATCAGCCCACCGACGATCAGCAGCAAGTACGTCGCGGCGGTCGTGACGAGGACCAGCCGCCAGTAGCCATCCAGCCGCGCGCGGTTGAGCACCGGCGCCTGCTCCGGACCGTCCACGGCCAGCGCCAGCCCGCCGTTCGCGGCGACCCTCGCCGCGATGTTCACCCAGAGCACGAACGCCAGGATCACGAAGGCGAAGCTCAGGTGGACCATCACCACCAGCGCCGGCGTGTCCAGCCAGACGACCCAGGCGCCCAGCCCGATCTGGGCGGCCAGCATGACCGGGACAGCCGTGGCCGGCACGACGATGTGGCGCACGCCCCTGCCCCAGACCCAGGCCGCGGCCACCATCGCCAGCATCATCGCCGAGACGATCGCCCCCGAGAAGCGGTGACTGAACTCGATCCAGGCCTTGACATTGGGCGGCGGCAGCAACTGCCCGTGGCAGAGCGGCCAGTCCGGACACCCCAGTCCCGATCCGGTGGAGCGGACGACGGCGCCGACGACGATCAGGAGGTAGGTGGCGATGGCGGTCAGGAGCGCCAGGCGGCGGAGTGCGGTCACGCCCGGGATTATAGCCAGCGGCTCGGCCAGGAAGTCTGTCGGGAAAACACCTTCATCGACGTCCGATTATTCAGGACGCGATGCCGCGACGTCGGCGGTATACTCAACTCGTGCGGCCCGCCGGCCGGTGGGCCGTCTCCTCGTGTCTCCTATCCCCGAGGTGAGCGCAATGGATGATCTGGACCGGCAGCTCCTGAACCGCATCCAGTCGGATTTCCCACTCGTCGCGCGGCCGTTCGCGGAGCTTGGCCGGCCGCTCGGCCTGTCCGAAGAGGACGTCGTCGCGCGGATGCGGGCGCTGAAGGCCGGCCGGATCGTGCGCCAGGTCAGCGCGATCTTCGACACCAAGAGCCTGGGGTACAAGTCGAGCCTCGTGGCGATGCGGGTCGATCCCGACCGGATCACCGAGGCAGCCCGGATCATCAACGAGCACCCCGGCGTCACCCACAATTACGAGCGCAACCACCAGTACAACCTCTGGTTCACGATCGCCGTGCCGCCGACCTCCGACCTCGAAGCGGTCGTCCAGCGCATCCACGAGCTGGCCCGCGCCGAGGTCACGCGGGTGATGTACACGCTGCGCCTCTTCAAGATCGGCGTCAACCTCGACATGACCGGCCGGCGGCCGCCGGACGCCGTCGCGACGCCGGAGTACCGCGAGCAGGATCGCGTCCGCGCCCGCGACTTCACGGTCACCGAGCTCGACAAGCAGGTGATCCGCGAACTTCAGGAGGACCTGCCGATCGAGCCGCGTCCCTTCAAGGCCATCGCCGAGCGGATCGGCCTGACCGAGGACGAGCTGTTCGCGGCGATGCAGAGCCTGGTCGAGCGTGGGTTCATGCGGCGGATGGCGGCGATCCTCTACCACCGCCGGGCGGGGTTCCGGGCGAACGGCATGGGCGTCTGGGCCGTGCCGGAGGACGACGTCGTCGAGATCGGCGAGCAGATGGCCTCGTTCGCCAACGTCAGCCACTGCTACCGCCGGCCGACCTATCCCGACTGGCCGTACAACGTCTTCACGATGGTCCACGGCCAGTCCGTGGAGCAGTGCGAGGAGATCCTGGCGGCGATCTCGAAGAAGACGGGCGTGACCGAGTACATCAGCCTCTACAGCACGCGCGAGTACAAGAAGACGCGGTTGTTGTTCTATACAGATGCCTACCAGAACTGGGAGGCCAAGTGGATGCCGCAGGTGGAGAGCGTGCCCGCCACCTAGTTCGGCGAAGGTCTGCGAGCGGCCGGCCGGGCCAAGGCGGTGCTGCCGGGTGCGCCCAGGCGCGTGGCTTGATCATTGCCAGGCTGTAGGGGTGAAGCGTGCCAATACTCGCAGAAATTCAGCCACTTGAAAACGCGTAGGACCATCCGAATTCGGCCTCCAAGTTACGATGTTCGATCTACGGGTGATCCTTCCATCTGCGCCATCAATGATACGGGCGTGGCTCTTTGGCGTGGCCGATCGGATTCTGCCCATATACCCCGACCCCGAAGGATACGGCCAACCTCGCCTCGACCCTCACGCGTTCATGACAGACGCCACGTTTCGCTCCCTGCCGGCTCCTCCTGAGATCCAGGACGCTGGCGGCTTCTGCATCGGACTCGAGATTGCCTTTCCCGTCGGCGACTATCAGTTGCAGCCCATGGGGCCGGTCATCGCACTCATGGTCACGCCGATCGGGCAAGATCGATCGGAAGTTCGAATCTTCTTCCCGCCCGGGATTTCGTATGAGGGCCGCGACGCGCTGACGCGCGTCGCGGAAGAGTTTCGTCGAGCATGGCCTGACGTAGCGATCTACAACGATTCCATGCCCTGGTGGTCCGACCAGGGCTTCAATCGACGTGCCCTGTTTGCGGCGATAGCAACAGGTGGTCCTGCGCCGCCCGGCGCCCCGCCACGCCGACCTCGCAACTATCCACTACCGTGGCGTGATCAGCCGGCCCGGGAACGACGTCCGTTAGGACTCGTCAGGGAATAGACGTAACAGCGAGCAGGTGACTGGGCTAGACTGTGTGGCATGGCAGAGGTCGAGGCGATCAAGCGACGGTTTGAGGTGCTGGCCCGGCATCTCGACGAGCGGACCCGTCGGCTGCTGGCGGCGAGCGAGGCGCTGGCGATCGGTCGGGGAGGAGCGAGTACGGTGGCCCGTGCGACCGGTGTGTCGCGACGGGCGATCGGCGAGGGGATCAAGGAGTTGACCGCCGGGCCGCCGGCCGGGGCGATCCGAATTCGGCGACCGGGTGGCGGTCGGAAACGCACGACGGACACCGATCCGACGCTCCGCGAGGATCTCGAGCGACTGGTCGAGCCGGTGACGCGTGGCGCCCCGGAGTCGCCCCTGCGGTGGACGTGCAAGAGCGTGCGGAAGCTGGCCGAGGAGCTGCGGCGGATCGGCCATCAGGTCAGTCATCAGTTGGTAGCTGAGCTGCTGCACGAGCTGGAGTACAGCTTGCAGGCCAATCGGAAAGTGCTCGAAGGCAGCCAGCATCCGGATCGGAACGCGCAGTTCGAG
>Ga0075421_100013306_pt1 | contig 10253 bp, 4 predicted proteins | sample SoiMetdeltSBSDD5_FD_75292 | JGI IMG/M metagenome (GOLD analysis project Ga0075421, IMG submission 75292) | Bulk soil microbial communities from a Populus tree surrounding site in Tennessee, USA - Soil MetaG P. deltoides SBSDD5 | ecosystem: Environmental > Terrestrial > Soil > Tree plantation... | reverse complement strand
CCGTTACCAGGTCCAGCGCGAGCTGGGGGCGGGCGGAATGGCGACCGTATATCGCGCGGTCGATTTGAAGCATCAGCGCGACGTGGCCATCAAGGTCCTGCACCCCGAGCTCGGCGCGGCGCTCGGCGGCGACCGCTTTCTTTCGGAGATCCGGACAACCGCGCGCCTGCAGCATCCGCACATCCTCCCCTTACTCGACAGCGGCGAGGCTGACGGCCTGTTGTACTACGTGATGCCGCTCGTGACGGGCGAGACGCTCCGGCAGCGGCTCGAGCGCGAAAACCAGCTGCCCATCAACGACGCCATTTCCATCGCCCGTGAGGTGGCCGACGCCCTCGGCTACGCGCATGGCCTGGGCGTGATCCATCGCGACGTCAAACCCGAGAACATCCTGCTGCGTGACGGGCACGCACTGGTCGCCGATTTCGGCATCGCCCTCGCCGTGCAGACGGCCGGCGGCGCCCGCATGACGCAGACGGGATTGTCGTTAGGTACACCGCAGTACATGTCGCCCGAACAGGCGATGGGTGAGCGCACGATCGATGGGCGCTCCGACGTCTACGCCCTTGGCGCGGTGGTCTACGAGATGCTCGCGGGCGAGCCGCCGTTCACGGGACCCAACGTGCAGGCGATCGTCGCGCGCATTCTGGCCGAGGAGCCGCGCAGCCTCGCGGCTCAGCGCCGGGCGGTTCCCCCGGGGGTCGAGAATGCGGTCATGCGCGCGCTGGAGAAACTCCCCGCAGATCGCTACTCACGCCCGGCGGAGTTTGCCGCCGCACTGCTTGTCGACGCCCCAGCGTCAGTTCGATCCAGCGGGCGAGCGCACCGAATGCGGTCGCGCATCTGGCCGCCGGTCGCGGCGGGCGCGGCGATGCTGGCAGCCGGCGTTAGCCTCGGTCGCGTGCTCGCGAAGCCCGCGGCGGTGACTGAGCCGGCGCGACAGCTCGCGATCCACTTGCCCGACTCGATTCGCGTCGCCTTCAGGGGGAATCTCGACGCTCCCGGTGGCCAAGGCTCGGTGACAATCAGTGGCGACGGAAGACGTATCGCCTGGGTCGGGACGACCCCGCGCAAGTCTGAAGATGACGTGCAGCTGTACGTGCGTGACCTGAGCTCGTACACGATCAGGGCCGTCCCGGGGACTGCGGGCGCGTTCGCTCCGTTCCTCTCCACTGATGGGTCGATGCTCGGGTACTTCAGCGGCCGCGAGCTTCGTGAGACGAACCTCAACAACGGCGAGACGCGAGTGGTCATCAGGGACCTTTCGCGCCCTAACGGAGCGACATACCTGGCGAACGGCAGCGTTTTTATTGCCGTTGAAAATGGCGTTCTTACTCTGATCGATCGCAGTGGCGGAGTCAGGCCGATGAGGGCGTTCGCCCCGACCAGCACCGAGTTGGACTCGTCCGGCGTGTTGAACTTTCCCGCAGCAGTGCCCGGCGACCGGTACGCGGTCGGGCTGTCGCGCAGCGGACCATTGGTCGTGGCCTCGTTGACCGATGGTCTGATCCGACGGGTCCGTCCGTTCAACGTGACGGATTCTACTGCGGCGGTAGTCGGGGGCGCGCCTCGAGTCGTGGGCAATCGCCTCTACTGGCTGGAGCGCAATGTCGTACTGTCGGCCGCCATCGACGTCGAGGGAGCGCGACTGACATCGGAGCCGGCTCCGGTCGTCTCCGGTGTGCGGGGAGACCTGTTCGGTGCAGCGGACTTCGATGTGGCCGACGACGGGACGATCGTATTTGTCGCTGGAGCCGATCCCTCGATCGGGTACCTCGCATGGCTCGACCCCGCAGGCCGCGTCGACACACTCGCGCTTCCACCGGCGAACTACACCGGCTTCGACGTCTCGCCGGACGGTGGCTTGCTCCTCACGAAGGCGATCAGCTCCGGTGGAGTGACAGAGATCCGGGTGGTCGATGTCGCACGGGGGACGAACACTGTGCTCGACGTTGGCAACGGAGACGTCAGCCAACCGGGGTGGAGCGCGGATGACCGCGTGGCGCTGATCTCAGTCGCGCCAAAGGGTCTCGCTTCAGCGCGCATTCTTCGCGTGCCGGTGGATGGTCGTTCCTCGATCGACACGATCATGCCGGGTGGCCTCGATCGCTATGCCGTCTCGCGCGACGGGCGAGTGACGATTCTCCAGGTTTCGACAACGCGTTCAGCGAATCGCTATCTCACCGTTGGACAGGGAGCGAAGCTCTACGCCAGTACGAACCACGGTCCTTTCGCGGAGTTCACCGCACCCAGCGACTTCGTGATTCCGGCGCTGTCACCCGATGGCAAGTGGGTAGCGTACGAGAGGTTTGGCGTCGGGCGGTATGGGGTGTACATCGAACGCTTCCCTCTGGACGGCCGGCCGATCACGGTGCCGAATGATGGCGACGCCTACGAGGCCTTTTTCTCGGCGAAGGGGGACAGGTTGTTCTACCGGGTCGGCCGCGGTGTCATGCAGGTGCCGCTCACGATAACTGGCGACCGGATGACGCTCGGCAAGCCAACCATGTATGTGGAGTTCGCGTTCGCCGACTTTCTGGGACGTAGCTACAAGCTGGGGCACGACGACCGACTGCTGGTGAAACTGCTGCCGAGCACCACCCCGCAGTCGGATATTCGCGTCATGACCGGAAGTCGATAGCCGAGCTATGGCCTTACGCGTCGCCGAACCGAGGCGCAAAGGAGTTTAGTCAGCCCGGTAGTACTCGGCCACGAACCAGGCCACCAGGTCGTGCGCGAGTTGCTCGGTGGCGTTGCGGGCACGCCCCGGGAGGGTCGGTGTCCTCGCCGTCCCGACCATCTCCTTCACACGCCTGAGCGCCTGCTCGGGTGGGATCGCCGCGTTCTTGAGGGAACGGACGTAGGCGCGCACGATGCGTTCGAGCTCGGCGCTCGATCCCCCCGTGGCTAACGCCTCGGCCACGGCTCGGCCGACGTCCGGTGCCAATGGCCTCGGGGGCGTCGGGTAGCGCGGAGCCTCAGGGGCGGTCATGCAGCCTTTGAAGGTTGGGCTGCAAACATATGGCGACCCCAACAGTTCGTCAACTAATCGGCGGTCGTGGGCCCGGCGCTTGCCTTGCTGACCCCCGCCATCACGGCGACCCGCGTGCACTCCGGAGGGGCCAAGGCCGGCGCGTAGTTCGTCGGCGCCGTGGTGGTGTGTAGGCGCCCCGTTTGCCTCGCGACACCAACCCGTCATGCCCCGCACTCGCGCGCAGCGGCCGATCCGATACCGTGACCGTCAGAGGCGGGTCTGGTACGTCTCGGAGGTCGCGCGCCTCAAGCTGGTCTCGGCGTCGATCGACGGCCCGAGCCACTTCCTCGTCATCCGCTTCGAACGCGAGGGGGAGGAGCGCTTCGCAAGATGGATCGGCGGCGAGGACTGGCACCAACGAGATGCGCTGCACCGACTGTTTGCCGCAGCGGAGCCGGTGAGGTCGGAGACTCCTGCCAGGACGCAAGTGCCTGAGGATGTGCAGTCACCACCAGTCGCGATTGCTACCGAACCTAACGACACCGCGATGCTCGATGCTGCGCCCGATGAGCGACCTGGCCTGGAGAAGCGAACCTCTGCGGAGTGGAATTATGACCCGCAGCAGGCGCTTCTCGTCGCCGAGCCGCCAAAGGGTGGGCGGTGGGTGCACGAGATCAAACTCGACGGGTTCCGCATGGGCGTGTTCGTCGCCGGCCGCGGCAGGACGCGCGGCGCGCGCATCATTTCGCGCAACGGGACGGACTACACTGCCGAATTTCCCGAGCTCGTCGCGGCGGCAATGGAGCTGCCCGCGAGAGCGGCACTCCTGGACGGCGAGGTCGTCGTCCTCGACGAGCGCGGGCGCTCGAGTTTCCAGTTGCTGCAGCAAATCGGGGTGAGCCGGCGCGGGCTGGCCTTCTTCGCGTTCGATCTCCTCGTCCTCGACGGAGCGGACCTAACGCCACTACCACTCGAGGAGCGAAAGCGCCGGCTGGAAGGCCTCCTCGCACAACGTGCTGGCGTCATTCGCTACACACCGCACTTCGACACCGACGGCGCGACGGTCCTCGCCCACGCGTGCCGGCTCGGTGCGGAAGGGATCGTCAGCAAGTGCCGCACGGCGCCCTACCGGGCGGGACGTCGCTCCGAGGACTGGCAGAAGACCAAATGCGTTAGGCGCCAGGAGTTTGTCGTCGGCGGGTTCACCGACCCCGAAGGCTCGCGCGAGGGTGTCGGCGCCATCCTTGTGGGGTATTACGAAGGGACGTCGTTGCGGTTCGCCGGGAAAGTCGGCACGGGCCGCGGTTGGAACGACGCGTTCGGCCGTAGGCTCCGCGAGCTCCTCGAGCCCCTCGAGGTCGACGCCCCGCCGTTCGAGCCCGTGCCGTCCGGCGCGCTCGCGAAGCGCGCGCACTGGGTCGAGCCGCGACTCGTGGCCGAGGTGCAGTTCGCCGAGTGGACCGGCGACGGGAAAATCCGCCACCCGTCGTTACAGGGCTTTCGCGCGGACAAGCGACCGACAGACGTCCGGCGCGAGCTCGCCGAATGAGAATCCGAAGGCTCGGTGCCAGTTACGCGTTGCGGCCGGACACACGTGGTGAGCGCTAGCAGGATGCCGCTCGGCTCGCAGCGTGTAGTGACCAATCCAAATGGCGTTAGGCGGCGACATTGCTCGGTGCAACGCCGGGCCCGACCGCCCACGCAGCCGCCGACCGACCCCGTTGCCTTCGTATACCTCCTGGCAGCATCGTTTCACGCGCCGAGGCGATCGGATCGCCGCCGATCCTCGCCGACTGCTTTGCTCCCGTAGGCGTGGACAGCCACCAAGAACTAGGGATAGCCATGAAGAACGCACTCCTGGGGGCGTGCGGCTGCGCGCTCATTCTACTCGCGGCGGTCGCACCCGAGCCCGCTCGCTATCTGTTCGTGTGGGCAGGTGATGCCGCGGGAAAGGCGAGCGATTTCCTGGCCGTCCTCGACGTGACGCCGGGACGCCCCACGTACGGCAGAGTAGTCGGCTCGGTCGCTGCTGGTGCTGTGGGCACGACGCCGCACCACACCGAGTATGCACTGTCAGAAACGGGCTTTCTGTTCGCCAACGGATTCAAGTCCGGTAAGTCCTTCATCTTCGATGTGCGTGACCCGCTGCGGATGAAGTTGGTGCGGGCCTTTGGTCACGTCGATGGCTACAGTCATCCACACTCATTCGTCCGCCTGCCGAACGGGCACGTATTGGCCACGTTCAGCATGAAGCACGGGGAGCGCGGCGGTGGCGTCGTCGAGATGGACAACGACGGTCGCGTGGTTCGGACCTCCAGTGCGGTCGACCCCACCGTTCCTGACGTCCTCATTCGCCCCTACAGCATCGCCGTGCTGCCGAATCTCGACCGACTGCTCTCGACGAGCTCACCCATGCCGTTCCTCGATGGCCCGGGTGTCGCCGTCCAGGTGTGGAGAATGTCGGATCTGAAGTTGCTGCGGACGATTCGGTTGTCGCCCGGACCGCGCGGCTACGGGCACGAAGATCCTCAGGAACCGCGCGTCCTCGCGGACGGCAAGACAGTTCTCGTTCAGACCCGGTCCTGCGGACTCCACCGAATCACTGGCATCGACAGCGACAACCCTCGAGCGGAACCGATCTACACCTTCGATGGAGGGCTTTGCGGTGTGCCGCTCGTAGTAGGCCACTATTGGATCGAAGCGGTTCCAGCGATGGGAGGAGTCGTGGTGTTGGATGTCGCCGACCCGGCGAAGCCTGTGAAAGTGTCCGAGCTGTCGCTCGGAGCAGATCAGTTCACCCACTGGATGGCCTGGGACGACGCCGGTAGCCGGATCATCCTGAATTCCGGGGGCACGGACAGTCGGTTGTTCATGCTGCGCTTCGACCGCAACTCGGGTCGCGTGACTCTCGACACAGAGTTCAGGAACCCGGGCTCCGCGAGTCCGGGTTTCAGCATGACCGACCTGAACTTGCCCCACGGTTTCCGTGGCACCGGACTTCCGCACGGCGCCGTGTTTTCGCGGTAAGCTCCGTCCCAGTTGTAAGTCTCCCATCGATCCTGCCGGCGTCGGTCGCGCTTCACCAGGAAGTGCCCGGGTATTCCGGCGTCGGGAGCCGCTCCGCGTACGGCCGCGGAGACGGCGCATAGCGCGAGCCCGGCGTGTCACCGCCTAACGCGTCGTGCGCGCGCTCGGTGTTGTACTCGGTCCCGAACGCGTCGAACCGGCGTTGCTGCACAGCAGAGGTCCGCTGCACCGGCTCGACCGCCGCCGCTTGAGCGTCCGGTGCATCCGTTCATGCGCGCCATTCTCTTGGCACATCAGCACGAAGCGCGTGTGCTGGTCGGCGATCGTGAGCGGATGGCAGTACACGCCATTGCCGGTGCGGACCTGCCCTTTGAAGTCCAACACGCCGCCGACCGGGTAGTCGAGCAGCGGTCTTACGATGTGGAGCATTCAGAAGGGGACGCAGCTCGCCCAAATTGGCAGCACCAATTGCGCGAACCCGTCCAGGTGCAGTGGCCTAACGATCGTGCACTTGACGAGCAAAGCCGGTCGTGGCCGCACCGATCGCCAGGGCGTGCCGAGCGGGAGACGCCAATGACCTACTGGCCCGCTCGCTCACAATAGGCTCGCTGTCGCGCGACAGTCCGGAGGACGAGTGCGGCGCTTCGGTCGCCGTTGCGTTGCAGGTCGACACGACCCGATGCTCCTAGGGACGGAATCGCGGCGTGGACCCGCCGGTGCCCGCCGCGCGGCGGATCCTGGCTCCACTGTCGCGCCGACCTGGGGCAGCACCGGAACCCGTCGGGGCGTTGTGCGCGCCGAGGCTGTCGGTTGAGCCGGCGCTTGGCGCGAGGCGAAGCCGTGCGTAGTGGCCGCCAACGGCGCGGCTGGGCGGGGCGTGCCTCTCCTCACGCCTATTCCGACCTCGGCCGCCTGTCGGCAGGTCCGCCGAGTCCTGAATGATCAGCGGCGTCGCTCCCGCCGCTGTCCCAAACGAACTGAGCGGGCCATACGCGCGCGGACCGGGTAGACTACATGAACCTCATTCCGTGGCTCCCGACGACGCTGAGCGCGTTGTGGGTGATCGTCGCGCCTCGTAAGGCGCGCACAAATCACCCGCCCGCCTCGCGCCGCTCGTGTCTCGCAGCGGATCCGGACGCGCCCGGCAGACCGCGCGACACGCTCCCCCGCATGGCACGCTTCGACATTGCGGGCGCGCGATGAGGGTCAGCGTCGATGCCGTCGCCGTCACGATCGCTCCGCTCGACGACGACGAGGTCTCCCCATGATGAGGACGCCGTGAAGGTGCAGACCGACCCAGTGGACGAGCAGGACGCGACGCAGCTGCGCGACGAGTTGCAGGCGACGCTCGGCACGGCCTACATCCTTGCCCGCGAGCTCGGCGGCGGAGGGATGAGCCGCGTCTTCGTCGCCCGAGAGGCTGCCCTCGATCGCGACGTCGTCGTCAAGCTCCTTCCACCGGACCTCGTCGCCGACCTCAGCGTCGACCGTTTCAGGCGCGAGATCCAGCTCGCCGCGCAGCTCCAGCACCCGCACATCGTCCCCGTGCTGAGCGCCGGGGAGATCCGCGTCGGGTCGGCGAATCGGCCCGCCGTACCGTACTACACGATGCCGTACGTGGAGGGCGAGTCGCTGCGGGCGCGTCTCGCCCGGCTCGGCGCGCTACCCATCCTCGAGACAGCGTCGATCCTCCGCGACGTGGCGAAGGCGCTCGCCTACGCCCACGAGCGCGGCGTCGTCCACCGTGACATCAAACCCGACAACGTCCTCCTGTCCAGCGGCTCCGCCGTCGTCACCGACTTCGGCGTGGCCAAGGCGCTCTCCAGCGCCAGACGTGAACAGGCGGCGATGCTGACGTCGATCGGCACCTCGCTGGGCACGCCCGCCTACATGGCGCCCGAGCAGGCCGCGGCCGACCCGAACACCGACCATCGGGCCGATCTGTACTCGTTCGGCTGCATGGCGTACGAGCTGCTCTCCGGGCGGCCCCCCTTCACCCGGCGCACGCTGCAGCAGCTCCTCACCGCGCAGATGAGCGAGCCGCCGCGGTCGATCCGGGAGCTGCGCCCCGACACGCCGCCGCTCCTCGCCGAGCTGGTCATGCGTTGCCTCGCCAAGGATGCCGACGACCGCCCGCAGTCGGCGGCCGACCTCGTGAGCGTGCTCAGCGGCGTGCACAACATGCTCGAGCCTAACGCGGCGATCCCCGCCGGTCTCCTCGGCGGTCGGATGCGGCTCGGGTGGGCGCTCGCGCTCTACCTCGCGGCGTTCGGGTCGGTGACGATCCTCGCCCGAACGGCGATCGTCGCCATCGGCCTGCCGGACTGGGTGCTGCCGGGGGCAGTCCTCGTCATGGCGCTCGGGCTCCCCGTCATCCTCACCACCGCCTATGTCCACGCGACGTTGTACCGCGCCCTCACCCGCACGCAGACGCTGACGACGGGTGGGAGCGCCGCGCCGCGGGGGACGATGGCGAAGATCGCCATGCGGTTGAGCTCGCACGTGAGCTGGCGGCGCACGGCGCTCGGCGGCGTCGGCGCCCTCGTCGCCTTCGCTGTCCTCGTCGGCGGCTGGATGGAGCTGCGCGCCCTCGGCATCGGGCCTGCGGGTTCGCTGTTTGGCGCCGGCCGCCTCGCGGCACGCGACCGGCTCGTCGTTACCGACTTCCGCGTTCGCGGCGCCGACTCGTCGCTCGCGAGCGTCGTGAGCGAGGCGGTGCGCATGACGCTGGGGCAGTCGGGCGTGATCTCCGTCGTTTCCCCGACGGCCATCGCGGCCGCGCTGCGGCTCATGCAGCGCCCGCCGGCGAGCCGCGTCGATCTCGCGCTCGCTCGCGAGGTAGCTCAGCGCGAGGGCGCGAAGGCCGTGGTCGACGGCGACGTGACGCCGCTCGGCGCTGGCTTCGTCGTGACGCTGCGGCTCGTCACGGCCGACTCGGGGCTCGAGCTGGCGTCGTTCAACGAGACAGCCGACTCGCCGCGAGAGCTGCTGCCAGCGCTCGACAAGCTGACGCGGGCCCTGCGCGGGAGAATCGGCGAGTCGCTCCGGCGCGTGCGCGCCGATCCGCCGCTCGCGCAGGTGACGACGTCGTCGCTCGAGGCACTGCACCGCTACGCAGAAGGCGTGCGGGCCAACAACGTCGATGCCGACTTCGGCCGGGCGATCTATCTGCTCGAGGCGGCGGTGGCGATCGATACGACATTCGCCATGGCCTGGCGCAAGCTGGGCGTCGCCTACGCGAATGCCAGGTTCTCGCGGGCCAAGCAGGACTCCGCCCTCGCCCGGGCATATCAATTCCGCGACCGGCTTACCGAGCGGGAGGCGCTGCTGGCGACGGCTTACTTCTTCTCGCCCGGCCCGGGCCGCGACCGCCAGCGCGCGCTCCGGGCGTACGAGTCGTTGCTGGCGCGCGACCCGAGCGACCCGGTGGCGACGAACAACATCGCCACGATCTACCGCGACCGGCGCGACTGGACGCGTGCCGCCGAGTTCTACCGGCGCGGCATCGCCGCCGACTCCGCCTCGATCATTTCGTATGGTGCGCTCTTCCGCGTCCTGCTGGGGCACGGCGACCTCAATGAGGCGGAGAAGATGCTCGCGACGATCCGCCGCCGCTTCCCGGGCGTCGGGTCCGTGAACAACGACGAGAGCCAGTACTGGTACGCGCGTGGGCGACTCGACTCCGCGAAGGCCGCGGCGCAGCGGGCGCGCGGCGCACGCGCGGAGCAGACGCAGGCCGCCGGTGCGTACCTCCTCGCCTCGCTCGAGCGCGTGCAGGGCCACCTGGCCGACGGCCGGCGACACTCCGCGGCCGGACGCGCGGCGGACGCGGCGCGTGGCGCCGCGGTGCCGGCGCTCGCCGATTCGGTGGACGCGGCACTGGAGGACGTCTGGTTCCGCGAGGATCGCGCACGCGCCGTCGCGCGCCTAACGGCGACGCTCGCGAGCGTGCCGCTCGGGACGCTCCCGATGGAGCAGCGCGACTACTTCCGCATCGCGCGAGTCTTCGCCCTCGCCGGCCGTCCCGACCGCGCGAGGGCGATCCTCGGCCAGTACGACGCCGAGGTGAGCGACACGTCGTTGCGGCGTTGGGAAGAGCCGTACCGCAGCGCCGCGCTCGCCGAAATTGCGCTCGCGGAGCGCCGGCCGCGTGACGCGATCGAGGAGCTGCGCAAGAGCGCCGCGCGGTCCGACGGCGCGGTGGCAAGCTGCGGCCGGTGCATCCACGCGGCGCTCGGCCGTGCCTATGACC
>Ga0075421_100013305_pt1 | contig 10254 bp, 8 predicted proteins | sample SoiMetdeltSBSDD5_FD_75292 | JGI IMG/M metagenome (GOLD analysis project Ga0075421, IMG submission 75292) | Bulk soil microbial communities from a Populus tree surrounding site in Tennessee, USA - Soil MetaG P. deltoides SBSDD5 | ecosystem: Environmental > Terrestrial > Soil > Tree plantation... | reverse complement strand
CCAGGCGGGCTCGCGGGGATGAGCGCTATCGATCCTCGTGCACTCGCGGCGGTCACCGCGCTGTTGATCGGCGTCTGCCTGATCGCGTGTGTCGTCCCGGCTCGACGGGCAACCCGCGTCGATCCGGTCGTGGCGTTGCGCGCGGAGTGAAACGGAACGCCGTGGGTTATTTCGGCTCCGGCTTCGCCACCACGATCATGAACCAGCGCTGCGCGCCGGCCGTCGTGCTCACCGCCTGAAAGCCGGCATCGGCCAGCTCGCGTGACAGCGTCGCCGCCGTGATGCCGTGCATGCCGTCCTTGCCCCGGTCGGCGGGGCAGGCCGCCTCGGTTCCGGGTGGAGGCGTGAAGTCGACGATCGCGAGCCGCGCGCTCGGCTTGAGCGCAGCCGCGATCGAGGCATTCATCACCGGCGGATCGGCAAAGTGATGATAGACGTTGCGCATGAAGAGCGCGTCGCAGGCGGCATCGGGGAAGTTCGTCTTCGCCGAATCGCCGGCAATCACCACCACGTGTGAGCGTTCGCCGCCGATCTTCCCGCGTAGCGCCTTGATGCGATCCTCGCCCAGCTCGCTCGAATAGACGCGTCCGTTCGGGCCGACACGTTTCGCAACGGCAAGCGTCAACTCGCCGTCACCCGCGCCCATCTCGCAAACCGTGCTGCCCTCGCGAATGTTCAAGGCCGCGAAGATGTCGTCGGTCGCAACCGATCCCGCTTGCCGAGCCGCGGCGGCGGCAGGGACGAACAGTGTGATCAAGAGCGGTAAGGCGGTGGCGCGTGCGAAAGTTGAAGAGGTCATAGGCTGCCGCATTAGACGTCCGCGCTTTGCGCACGGTCTGGCCGCGAAACAGAACCCTGACCTTCACCACTCGATGGCGCGGCGGTCCCGGAAGAAGCCGCCGGTCGGGCCGCGGCTGGGAAGCGTGGCCAGCCAGACGATGGTGTCGGCGCCTTGTTCGACCGATCGCGGTGCATGACGACCGCCCATATCGGTGCGGACCCATCCAGGATCGGCGGCGTTGACGAGCACCCCGCGGCTCCGGTAGGTCGCGGCCAGGATCTTCGTGAACGCGTTCAACGCCGCTTTCGAGATCGAGTACGCCGGCGCGTACGTCGACATGCCGGCGAGTTGTCCGGCCCCGGACGAGACGTTCACCACTCGGCCATACCGCCGCTCGGCCATCGCGGGCACGAACGCCTGGCACACCGCAATCGCGCCCAACAGGTTGGTCTCGAGGGTCTCGCGATAGTCGTCGAGCGCGATGTCGAGCGCCTCGCTGCTCTCGCCGACGAGGATCGCCGCATTGTTGATGACGATGTCGACCGGCCCGAGCCGCGCGTCGATCGTTCGTTGAGCGCTGGCGAGCGTCGCCGGGTCGCGGACGTCGAGCGCGACGGCAATCGCTCGACTCTCGTCGACATCGAGCGACGCGGCAACCGCCCGCACGCGATCGACGTCACGGCCCGTGATCGCGACGCGGTGACCGGCCGCGAGCAGTTGCCGGCACACCTCGAGGCCGATGCCTCGATTGCCTCCGGTGACGACCGCGACGCGAGACGCGGGCGGATGCGTGGCCACGATGCTATGCTCCGAGAGGAATCAGGAAACGTGGGATGGCAGAATATCGCATGCGCGCTCGGCCGATCACCGCAGCAAGGTGGCTCATCGCGATGGCCGCGACGATCGTCGCGACCACGGCGGCGTGCGGACGCAAGCCCGACGCTGTGGCCGATCCGACGCCGGCCGAGGCGAACGCCGCCGCGGCCGCCTGGCAGGTGAAGCACGAGGCCGACTATCGGCGCGACTGGGTGAGCATCGCCGGCCTCCACGCACTAAAGCCGGGATCGAACACCGCCGGAAGCGCCGCGAGCAACGACATCGTCCTGCCGGCATCGCTTCCGGCGCGCGTCGGAACATTCGTCAGGCACGATGCCGGCGTGCGCTTCGAGCCGGCACCGGGCGTGCCGCTGCGCCTCAGCAACGCACAGGTCAAGGGCGAGCCGGTCACCGGGCCGATCGACCTTCATGATGACAGCAGCCGCGACGCCGACGAGCTGTCGATCGGCGAGGTGCGGCTGGTGGTGCACAAGAGCGGCGATCACCAGGGCCTCCGCGTCCGAGACCCGAACGGTCCACTCGCACGAGGCTTCGCCGGGTTCACCTGGTTCCCGATCGACGCCACGTATCGCGTGGTGGGGCGCTTCGTCAAAGACGCGCAGCCGCAGCGGCTCGAGGTCATCAACACCTACGGCGACATGGACACGTACACCACCGAAGGCATGGTCGAGTTCACGCTCCGCGGTCAGACGCTCCGGCTCCGGCCGTTCACGACCCGTCCCAAGCGCTTTTATTTCGTGTTCCGCGACGCCTCGAGCGGTGGGGAAACCTACAAGGTTGCCCGCTTCCTCTACGCCGATCTGCGCGACGACGGCACCGTCGTGCTCGACTTCAATCAGGCCTACAACCCGCCGTGCGCGTTCAATCCCTACACCACCTGCCCGATCCCGCTGCGCGAGAACCGCCTGGCGGCGAAAGTGCTCGCGGGCGAGCGCGCCTACGCCGGCCCAGAACCAGAAGCGATCATCCCCGCGCGCTAGGCGAAGCTGGAGTCTCTGGAAGAGAGACGAGCAAGCGCGAAGCCCCTCGGATATCAAATCGTGCTATAACACATGTGGCTATGACAGCTATTGATACCCGAATGCTCGATCGCGAGCTCAAGAAGGGCTCAGCGGAACTGATCATCTTGTCGATCGTCGAGGCGCGCGCGCGCCACGGCTACGACATCAGCCGGCTGATCGAACAGCGCTCGGGCGGGACGCTGAAGTTTCACGTCGCCTCGCTCTACCCGCTGCTGTATCGCCTCGAGGAACGCGGCTGGCTGCAGGGCTCGTGGGTCGAGAAGGCCGGCCAGCGGCGCCGGCGGTTCTACCGCCTCACCACCGAGGGGCGGCGGGTGCTGGCGCGGCAGCGCAAGACCTGGCGCACGTTCGTGCGCGCCATCGGCCTGATCACCGGAGTCGACCATGCCTGAGTGGGCCACCGAGCTCCGTTCGCGCCTGGCGACGCTGCGCCTCGGTCCGGCGCGGGAAGCGGAGATCATCGAGGAGCTGTCGCAGCACCTCGACGACCGCGTTCGCGAGCTTCGCGGCTCGGGTCTCGACGCCGACCGCGCGCGGCGGGTGGCGCTCGACGAGTTGTCCGAGCCAGAGGTGCTGGCGCGCTGGATGCGCGGCCTGCGTCAAGCGCACAGCTCGGAAGCCGTGACGGCGGGAGCGCCCGTCCAATCGATCGTCGGCGACGCGTGGCGCGACGTCGTCTACGCGGTCCGGATGATCAGAAAAGCGCCGGCGTTCGCGGTCGCGGCGATCCTGACGCTCGCGCTGGGCATCGGCGCCAACACCGCGGTCTTCAGCCTCGTCAATGCGACGTTGCTCCAGCGTCTGCCGGTTGCCAACCGCGATCGGCTTGCCAACGTCTACCGCGGCCCGGCCTCGACGTCGCTGTCGTATCCGGCGTTCGTGGCCATTCGCGACGGCAACCGCACACTCGACGCGTGCGCGGCGTGGGCTCAGATCACCGTCAGTCTGCACGCCGATGGGACGACCGATCTCGTCCGCGGCGCGATTGTGTCCGGCAACTTCTTCGAGCTGCTGGGGGTCGCGCCGGCGCAGGGACGGCTGATCATGCCGTTCGACGATCGTCAGCCCCGCGCGCACCCGGTCGCGGCAATCAGCGACAGCCTCTGGCGCACCCGCTTTGCCGCGCGGCCCGACGTCGTCGGACGCGAGGTGACGGTGGCCGGACACCCGTTCACGATTGTCGGCGTAGTGCCGGCCGCGTTCGCCGGTCCGCGCCTCGGGATGCAGCCGCAGCTCTACGTGCCGATGATGATGCAGCCGATCGTGCGGCCGCCGAGCGGCGGATACTCGGGCGACCAGGATCCGGATCTGCTGACGAAGCCGAGCGGATGGTTGTCGGCGATCGCGTTGGTCCGATCCGGCGTCTCGTTGGAGCAGGCGCGCGACGATCTCGAGGCCGTGTTCGCGGCGTGGTCGGTTGCCGCCGGCGTGCCACCTCGTCCGGCGGCCAACACGCCGCGGCTGGAGTTGCTACCCGTCGATGCCGGCGATCCGCGCGACCAGCAGCAGCTTCAGTCGACCGCCTGGCTGCTGGGCGGAGTCGTTGCCGCCGTGTTGTTGATCGCCTGTGCCAACATCGCCAACCTGCTGCTGACGCGGAATGCGGCGCGGCAGCGCGAGGTCGCGATCCGGCTGGCGGTGGGCGCCAGCCGCGGACGGCTCGTGCGCCAGCTGCTGACCGAGAGCGTCGTGGTGGCGCTGCTCGGCGGCGCGGCCGGCGTGGCGCTCGCGGCCGGCGGGATGGCGCTGCTGCGGGCGGCACCGCCTCCACCCGGAGCCCTGCCGATCGTGGTCGACGTCGCGATCGATCGACGAGTACTCCTGTTCTCGATGGCACTGTCGATCGCGACCGGGATCGTGTTCGGCGTCGCGCCGGCGCTGACCGCGTCGCGGACCGGTCTGGCCGCGGTCATGAAGAGCGGCGCGATCCGCACGCGGACCGCCGCGCTCGACCTCAAGTCGCTGCTGGTCGTCGCCCAGGTCGCGATCTCGCTGCTCCTGATTGTCGTCTCGGGGTTGTTCGTGCGCAGCCTGCAGTCTGCGTTGGCGATCGATCCGGGCGTCGAACGCGCCCGGCTGATTTCGGCCCAACTCAACATCAACCTGCTGCGCTACACGCGCGCCCAGGGACAAGCGTTCTACGACGCCGTGATCGAGCGCGTCCAGCGCCTTCCGGGCGTCGAGTCGGCGAGCCTTGCCCGGGTCGCGGTGCTGACCGGCGCGGGTCGATGGTTGCCGATGATCGTGGACGGCCGCGACGCCTCCGCCGCGGATCCCCAGCGCGTCAATATCAACGTGGTTGGCCGCGGGTTCTTCTCGACGCTGGGCATTCCGCTTCGTGCCGGACGGGATTTTGCCGCCGCCGACAGCGACGGCCGGCCGCTGGTCACGATTGTGAACGAGACGCTGGCGCGCCAGTACTTCGGCTCGGATACAGCCAGCCCGCTCGGACGGCGCGTCAGCTTCGCGGGTCCGCGGGGACCCTGGTGGGAGATCGTCGGCGTCGCGCGCGACAGTACCTACGGCAGGCTCGGCGAAGCGCCGCTTGCGGCGGCCTACCTGCCGCTCGCGCAGAACCACGAGACCGGCATGACGCTCTACGTGCGCGCGTCGGTGCCGCCGGCGACGCTGGCAGCGGGCGTTCGCCGGGAAATCCAGGCGCTCGATCGCCATCTCCCCGTGCCCGGCGTTCAGACCATGGACGAGACGATTGGCACGTCGCTCTATCCACTGCGAATGGGAGCGTGGCTGCTCGCGATGTTCGGCGCCGTGGCGCTCGTGCTCGCCGCCGTCGGCGTCTATGGCGTGTTGTCGTTCTCGATCGCGCGGCGGACGCGCGAGATGGGGATCCGGCTGGCGCTGGGCGCCGACGCGAACCGCCTGTTCACGCTGGTCCTGCGCGAGGGCATGCGGCTCGTCCTGGTTGGTGTGGCGGTCGGCGCGGCGGCCGCGCTCGCCGCGTCGCGATCGGTCGAGAGCTTTCTCTACGGCGTGTCGGCGCGCGACCTGCCCACGTTCGTCACGGCCATCGCGGTGCTGATGGCCGTGGCACTGGTCGCGTGCGCGATTCCTGCCCGCCGCGCCGTCCTCGCCGATCCGATCGCGCCGCTCAGATCTGAATAGTTCTTTCAGCTCATCGAATGCAGCGCAACCCGGTTGCCTTCGGAATCCTGGAACTGCGCGAAGTAGCCGTGTTCGCCGATGCTCATCTTGGGCACGATCGTCGATCCGCCCGCGCCCGTGATCTTTGCCAGCGTGCCCTCGATGTCGGCCACGCTGAAATAGATGACGGTGCCGGCGTGCGACGGGGTGTAGCCGTCGGTCTTCACCAGCGCGCCGCCGGCGTTGGTCCCGCCCTGCACCATCGGGAACATCGCCATCTGCGCCGGCCCCATCTCCATCTTCTGGAGCGAGAGGCCGAAGACCGCTTCGTAGAAGCGCACCGCCCGCGACAGGTCGTTCACGGGGATCTCGAACCAGTTCACGGGATTCTTGTCGTCAGTCATAGGGCGGGACTCTACCGTGGGGCTGCGCCGGCCCGCAAGCTGTGGGACGAATCTGTCGATCGAGAGGCCGATCAGCGCGAGCGGTGTGACGAACGCCGTGGCTTCCGCCTTCAGGCGGAAGAACTTCCGGCTAAAGCCGGAAGCTACGAGATCAGCCGGAAGCCACGAGATCGAAACCGTCAGCGGGGCTTGATGCGCAGCACGATCCGGCGATACGACGTGAGCGACGGTCGACCGTTGTCTTCGACGACGAGAATGATGTGGGCGGTACCCGCCGCATTGGGAATGACCGTGGCAATGGCGGTATTGCCGTTCTTGACGATCGCGCGGGCCGGAGGCTCCGGCGGACCGTCGGGTGACGAAGGAATGCCGCCTTCGTTCTGATTGCCGCCGCCGCCGATCGGCGGTTGGCCGGCGTCGAGCACCGGCCGGCCCGGAATGCCCGTTCCCGCTTCGGGATAGTAGAACCACGTGAACGACAGCCGGTCGCCATCCGGATCCGTGGACGCGGACGCGTCGAGGACGATCGGCCGTCCGACCGTCGCCTCGACCAGCACGGGTGCTTTGCCCGCGTTCCGTCTTTCGGCTGAAGCCGGAAGCCACGGGAGATCGACGATTGCTTCAGGATTGTGGTTGGCGTCGCGCGGCGGCTTGATCGTCCAGTCCATGCGTGCCGCGAAGTCGTGCTGAAACGCGGTGCGCCAGCGCCAGATGGTTGCCTGATCGGACGTGTAGCTTCGTCCGTCGACGACGACCGTATCGCGAGAGTTGTCACGACCTGGATAGGCGTCGCCGCCTTGGGTCCAGAATGGCCGCGGCTCTCCGTGGAAGCGGCGCCAGACATAGCGTCCGCCCCATCCGCCATACGCCGGGCTGATGGCGCTGGCGAGTCCGTTGTCGATCAAGCCGAGGAACGACGGCGTGTCCCCTTCGTGAATGCAGCACGGGTAGGGATACATCTTTCCCAGCGGTCCCTTCGCACGCACGTTGGCATCGACCCATGCCTTGGTGAAGGGGGTGAAGTCGGCGCCGGGTGCGTTCTTGTAGAAATGATCGCCGCTGATACCGGTCCAGGTCGCGGAGGCGTACTGATCGCCGTCGGGCGTCGACGGCATCGCGATGTAGTGCAGGCCAGGAAACTCACGGCGTATCCACGGTCCGGCGTCGTCCTGGTCCGAGATCGAATACACGCGCAGCGCGGCCAGCAGCTTGCTCGAGGCGGTCTGGTCGCGAGTCGCGCGCGCATGGTCCAGCGCCTGCGCCAGGGTGTTGGCGCCGCCCCAGATCGTGATCCACAGCGGGCGGGAGTCGTTCGCGTCGGCGGCGCGCAGGATCAATTCCGCGCCCGCCGACATCTTGCCGGCGCCGACCGCGTCCATCCCGAATCCGGTTTGGCCGGCGACCACGAGCCGTTTCAGCGCCGCGGGATCGGGGAAGCCGGCGGCGTGTTCGCGCAGCGTCGGATGGACCTCGGCGTAGCGATCGAGAAGCGCGTGAATCACGTCGGGCCGCACGTTGCTGCGCATCCAGGTCGAGGTGGTCGCGATCAGCCCCTCGACGTCGAACTGATTCGAGTAGACCAGGAACCGCACCAGTGACATCTGATCGTCGGGCTCGTTGGCGATGTCGGTGAGGACGATGACGCGCTGCTTGGGCACGTAGGGGTCGAGGCGCGCGCCGATCGCGTCGAAATCGACCGCCGGCGCCGCGGGCGGCGCCGAGCGCGTGGGTGCTTCGACCTGGCGGCACGCGGCAGCCAGAGACAGGACGACGGCGAGTGCTAGCAGCCGAGACCGAGGAATCGGCACGCGTTCTTGTAGCACACGTTCTCGATCAGGTCGCCGATCAGATCCTCGCGGTCCGGCAGCTCGCCCTTCTCGATCTCGGTGCCGAGCAGATTGCACAGCACGCGGCGGAAGTATTCATGGCGCGGGAAGGACATGAACGACCGCGAGTCGGTCAACATGCCGACGAACGTCGCCAGCAGGCCGACGTTCGACAGCGTGTTGAGCTGCCACTCGATGCCTTCCTTTTGATCGAGAAACCACCACGAGCTGCCGTACTGCATGCGGCCGGGCCGCGTGCCGCTCTGGAAGTTGCCGATCATCGTGCCGAAGACGTAATTGTCGGCCGGGTTGACGTTGTAGATGATCGTCTTGGGCAGCGCGTTCTCTTCTTCGAGGCGATTGAGGTAGGCGCCCAGCCACCGCGCGTGCGGCCAGTCGCCGATCGAATCGTAGCCGCCGTTGGGCCCATAGGTCTTGAGGGCCGCGGTGCTGGCGTTGCGAAGCGCGCCGAGGTGCAGCTGCTTGGTCCAGTCTTTTTCGGCGTCGAGATGGCCGAAGAACAGCATCATGAAGGACGCGAAGCGGTGGGCGGCATCGGCGCCCGGGGTGCGCCCGGCGCGCGCGGCGTCGAAGGTGGCGGCCGCTTCGGCTTGGCTGCAGAAATCGGCGTAGCAGTGGTCGAGGCCGTGGTCCGAGAGCCGTCCGCCGAGGTCGTGGAATGCTTGATGGCGCTTGCGCAGCGCCTCGAGGAAGTCGCTCAGGGTGGCGATGTGCGTATTCGCGGTCTTCGCCAAGCGATCGACCCAGGGGTTGAACGTCGACGGCGAATGCACCTCGAGCGCTCGATCCGGCCGGAAGGCCGGGTAGACCTTGGTGGCGAGGCTCGAATCGCGGAGCTGCCGATGCCACTCGAGATCGTCGGCCGGATCGTCGGTCGTGCACAAGGCGCGCACGTCGAAGGTCTGCAGGATTCCCTGGGCCCGCAAGCCGTCGGTCGTCAGTTGGTCGTTGGCGCGCGCCCAGATGCTGTCTGCGGTGCTGGCGTCGAGCAGGTCCTCGATGCCGAAATAGCGGCGCAATTCGAGATGGGTCCAGTGATAGAGCGGATTGCGCAGCGTTTTGGGAACGGTCGCCGCCCAGGCGCGGAACTTCTCGATCGGCTTGGCGTCGCCGGTGCAGTAGCGTTCGTCGACGCCGTTGGCGCGCATCGCCCGCCACTTGTAGTGATCGCCCTCGAGCCAGATCTCGAATAGATCGTTGAAGCGGCGGTTGTCGGCGAGGTCGCGCGGCGGCAGATGGTTGTGATAGTCGAGGATCGGCTGCGGCTTGGCGTACTTGTCGTAGAGAAACCGCGCCGTCTTGCTGTGCAGCAGGAAATCGTCATCGAGAAATGTCACGTCGGCCCGACCTCGGAACTCCGCCAAAGTGGAGACCGGAATCGTAGCACGCGCCGTCCCTCGTCCTGCTGCACTCATCGAAGCCCTCCGCCGCAGATCAGAACTCGACCCGCACGCCGAACTGGAACTGCCGCGGCGGCTGCGCGCTGCCGATCGTGCCGTAGCTGCCTGACGACACGCTGGTCTCGGGGTTGCCGAAGTTCACGCGGTTGAACAGGTTGAACACGTCGAAGATCGGGGTCATCTGCACGCGCTCGGTGATGCGGAAGTTCTTGCGCAGCGACAAGTCCCATTGATAGAAGGACGGCCCCTGAATCTGGCCGACGGTGGCGGTGCCGCGGCGATCCTCCGCCGGGACGGTGAAGGCGGCGGTATTGAACCAGCGGGTCTCGTCCGGGTCATCGATCGCGATCTCGCCGTCCGTGTAATCGGCGCGGCGGCCGCCGATCGACGAGTTGCCGGTGGCGGTGAGGTATTGGCCCGTCTGGTAGCGGATCTTGCCGCTCAATTCCCACCCGGCGGCAATCGCGCTGAGCCAGTCGCGGCGCTGCAGCAGGTACGGCGGGCGGTAGGTGAACGTGTTCACCAGCGCATGACGTCGATCGAACGACGCCGGGCCGCGCGTGTACTCGAGATCGCCAGGCGCTTCCGCCGTGTCGTTGTCGCCGTTGCCGCTGGCGTTGGTCGTCGCCTTGCCCAGGGTGTAGGAGACGGTGAACTGAAGCTGGCCGCGGCGCTTGGTGGCGTAGAGCTGCAGCGAGTTGTACTCCGAGTCGGCGTCGCTCATGCGCATGCGGATCGCCGAGTAGCCTTTATAGGGACGGAGATAGTTGGTCGACACCCGCTGCGCCGCCGGCAGCGCGGCGTTGGCCCGCAGATCGTTGAAGCTGGCGCGGTTGATGTCGGGCTGGCGGATCAGATGCT
>Ga0075421_100013304_pt1 | contig 10254 bp, 7 predicted proteins | sample SoiMetdeltSBSDD5_FD_75292 | JGI IMG/M metagenome (GOLD analysis project Ga0075421, IMG submission 75292) | Bulk soil microbial communities from a Populus tree surrounding site in Tennessee, USA - Soil MetaG P. deltoides SBSDD5 | ecosystem: Environmental > Terrestrial > Soil > Tree plantation... | reverse complement strand
GAGCCATCGAAGATCGCGTGAAGGAGTATTACGCCTTCCTCCTGATCCTCGAAACCGGGATGGTCGGCGTATTTCTGGCACTCGACCTGTTCCTGTTCTACATCTTCTGGGAATTCACCCTCGTCCCGATGTACTTCCTGATCGGCATCTGGGGCGGCCCACGACGCCAGTATGCCGCAATCAAGTTCTTCCTGTACACGATGGCTGGCTCCCTGCTGATGCTCCTCGCGATCCTGTATCTGGGGATTCAGGGCGGGACATTCTTCCTGCCCGACCTTATCGCCGGAATCACCAACGGATCAATTGCAATAGGTACTAATCTTGCGCGATGGTTATTCCTTGCATTTGCACTTGCCTTCGCGATCAAGGTTCCGATATGGCCTCTCCATTCCTGGCTTCCCGATGCTCACGTCGAAGCACCCACCGCAGGCTCGATCATTCTGGCGGGCGTGCTCCTGAAGATGGGCTGCTACGGCTTTCTTCGATTCAATTTGCCTTTGTTCCCGGAGGCATCACAGCACTTCGCACCCTACATTGCTGCCCTCGCCGTGATCGGAATCATCTACGGCGCGTGGGTCAGCTTCGCCCAAACCGATGTCAAGAAGCTAGTCGCGTATTCATCGGTCAGCCACCTCGGCTTTGTGATGCTGGGTATCTTCTCTTTGACCTCAATAGGTATCTCTGGCGCGATCTTGCAGATGATCAATCATGGCCTCTCGACGGGCGGCTTGTTCCTTCTCGTCGGGATGCTCTACGAGCGCCGCCATACCCGCGACCTCGATGCGTTTGGCGGTGTCTGGAAGGTCATGCCCGTCTACACGGCGCTGATGCTGATCGTCACCTTGTCCTCGATGGGCTTACCGGGTCTCAACGGCTTCGTCGGCGAGTTCACCATCTTGATGGGTTCATTCGGCTCGACGGTGCTCGGCGCGCGCCCCTGGATCATTACAGGCTTCGCCACACTCGGCGTGATCCTTGCCGCCATCTACCTTCTGTGGATGTTCCAGAAGGTCTTTCTCGGCTCACTGGATAAACCTGAGAATCAGAAGCTTACTGATCTCATCCCGCGCGAAGTCATCTCGGCAATCCCGCTTCTGATCTTCATCTTCCTGATCGGCCTATACGCAGGCCCCTTCTTTCAGATTATGAACCCATCCGTTCAGGCCCTGTTGGATCATATGGGTACTGCCGTCGCAATGATTATCCACTAATCCACACTTCCCCCTCACTCACATTACCACTTCCCCCTCCCTGAAATCGGGGAGGGGGTCAGGGGGTGGGGTTTGGGGGTGAGGAATACAAGCATGGATTCTTCAATCCTCAGTCTCGCAAATCTTGGCCCTGCCCTCCCGGTGATCGTGTTGATCACCTGGGCAACCCTGCTGCTAATCGTCGATCTCTTCATCACGAAGAAAAGCCTGACCGCCGCCATCGCTTTAGCCGGACTGCTGCTGACAGGCGGCCTGCTGCTTCAGCAGACCATTGCTGCGAATGGCATGGCGCTCTCCGGCTTCAACGGCATGGTAATGGCGGATGGCTTCGCCCTGTTCCTGCAAGGCGTGATCCTCCTGACCGCCTTCTTCGGCATCCTGATCGCGATGGAATATCTGCCGAAGCATGGTCTGGAGCGCGGCGAGTATTACACGCTTCTGCTCTTCACCACGACAGGCATGATGTTCATGACCCTTGCCAACGACCTGATCGTCGTGTTCATTGCCCTTGAGCTTCTCTCGATCCCGCTCTACATCCTCACAGGTTTTATTCGCAACAACGCCATCTCCGAAGAAGCCGCGCTCAAGTATTTCCTGCTTGGCTCGTTCGCAAGCGGCTTTATGGTCTACGGGATTGCGCTTAACTATGGCGGGACGGGGACAACTCAGTTAGCGGGGGTCGTCAATGCCCTAAAAGGCGAGACACAAAGTCTGCCCCTTGCCCTGATCGGCATGGGCCTGATCGTCGTAGGGCTGGGTTTCAAAGTGGCGGCAGTCCCCTTCCATATGTGGACTCCCGATGTCTATCAGGGCGCGCCAACCCCTGTCACTGCTTTCATGTCTGTCGGCTCGAAAATTGGGGGGTTTGCCGCGCTGCTCCGCGTGCTGATCATGGCCTTCCCGACAATGGCCCCGCAGTGGGGCAATGTCCTTGCCATCATCGCAATCTTTACGATGATCCTCGGCAATGTCGTTGCGATCTCCCAAACGGATATTAAGCGCCTGCTGGCCTATTCGAGCATTGCCCACGCAGGCTACATTCTGATGGCCGTTGCCGCCTCGCAAGACCCCACTGTCGCGAACTTCGCAGCGAGTGCCGCCGCGTTTTATCTGCTCACCTACATGTTTACCAATCTCGGCGCGTTTGCGATTGCGATGGCGGTTGAGCGCGCTGACGGTACAGGCACGGCCATCAACGATTACGCTGGCCTCAGCAAGACGCATCCCTGGCTGGCTCTCTCCATGAGTTTGTTCATGCTCTCGTTGGCAGGTTTGCCCCCTTCGGCGGGCTTGGTTGGTAAGTTCTTCGTGTTCGAGGCCGCGATTCAGGCCGGGGCGCACGGCAACATCCTGATGATTATCACCGCCATCGTCGGCGTGCTGACCAGCCTCGTCAGCGCATTCTACTATGCGCGTGTCATTGTCATGATGTACTTCCGCGACGGTGCAGGCGAGGCCGAACTCAAACCCGCTCTCGGCGCAGCAACGCTGCTAACGGCGCTTGGCACATTCATCCTCGGAGTCGTCCCCGGCCCAGTCTTCTACGTCGCGCAGCAGGCGCTAATAAAATTGGGCGGCGGCTAGTTCCAGTACCACGAATCATTAGGGCTGATAGCACAACACTATCAGCCCTATTTTATTATTTTCATCTGCGTAACCCGTGTGCTATTTTGCCTTTGTCTTTGCCTGTGGTTCACTTGCGACAGGCCCATCCGATGTGCTTCCCGACTCTGCCGCTAACCGCTCCAATTCCGCGATGATGCTCGCCACCGATTCAATCGCCACACGCTGTTTGCGATACAGATCGGACTCGCTCATCGCGAGCCGCATCGCCACTTCCCGAACCTTCCGACCCTGAATGAAACGCATCTCCAGAATGTTGTACAGAATCCACTCCGTTGTCGTCATGCTGCGCTGACCTTCAGGCCGCAAATTCTCGATGGCCTGTTGAAGCACCGCCCGCATCGCGCGCTGTGCATTGCCCTCATTCCCGTCGAGCGCTTTCCTCACCACTGCCATACTGAGCAGTGAGTTATCGATCAGCTTCGGGCCGCCCCAGTACTGACCCAGTGCATCCTTGATGCGCTGCACGAAGTCAGGACTTTCCATGAATTGGTCGTCGGTCAGTTCTTCGACTCGCCCATATCGAGCTGCCCGTCGCAGCCGCCGCAGCGATGCGACTTCCGGGAGCATCCCTTCGAATGCCTGGAACACGCCCTGCTGAAGCCGCCGATCTTCCAGCACTTCCGCAGCGCGTGTTGCCAGCGCCATCAAGACCTGCCAGCGTTCTTCATTTTCAGGCGTGATCGATTCTTTAGGGGTCGCAGTACCGAGCAGTCCGATGAGCTCCGGCTCATCCCCGTTGATCTCACCTGTGCGCTGGGCAAACAAGGGGATCAGCCAGAAGCCCTGCCACTCAAAAATCTCTGCACCATCGATAGCAGGTTTCGGCAGATTATCAGCCCCGACGGTGAGTTCCTGAGCATCCTCCAACTCATCTTCGAATGTCTCATGCAGCCCGACTGCCCTCTCGAAATGTGGCCCCTGTGCTGTCACCGAGGCGACAAACGCTGATTCGACCCGCAGATAATCACACAGCGCCGCGAGAATCGAATCGAGAAGCTGGGTGAAATCCGAGCCTGTCAGCAGCCGTTCTTCCAACTGCCTGATCTGCCGAATCTCGCGCTGCTCGCCAGCGTAAATCAGCAAGTCTTCCAATCGGGGTCGCAAAATCGTGATTGTCCACTGCAAGAACAGGATCGTCGTCACCGCGAGGAAGGGCATCACCTCATCGCCGGGCAGCCCCAGTACCGCACCCGCCCTCGGAACCCACACGATCACACCCAATGTCGCAATCGCGACCACAGGCCCGCGCAGGAAATATTGGAGCATCTGCGATTTGATCAAGCGGTCGGGCAGCAGCGATCCGAAGAAGGCCATCGTATAGGACATGAACGTGAGCATCACCGCCAGAATCACATCTGCCACCATCAAGCTCGCATAGAATAGGGCAGGAGAGAGCGCCGCGTTTCCCGACACCAGCAGAAATGGAAACACACCAATAGCAGGGGCCGCATAAGTGAGAAGCAGGTAGGTGAAGCGCCGTCGAGTTTCACTGGTCAGAGTGCGCCGCCGCGCCCGGATCACGAACCATAGGCTCAATACCACCGAGCTAACGAAGTATACCATAAACAGCCAGAACACCGGGCCGGGGTGGAAGTGCGGCGCAGGTTCTAGCACTGGATCAGCCACAATTAGGTCAGTGGTAGCAGTGAGGACAAAGAATATCGTCGCCATGATGTAGAGGAAACGTACGCCTGCCCGCCGCCGTCCGCGTGATTCCAGTCCCGTCATCGCTAGGATTGCATCCGAGAGGTTGACATAGGCCGCCGGGGTGAATGCGATACCAAGCCACTGGAAGCGCAGCCAGCGCTCAGCAGAAACTAGACTGTTTCCACTGAAACTGACTCCAAGATCGCCAATGTAGGTCACGGTCACGAAGAACAGAAGGGCGCTGAACGCCCGCGCCACCCGGTTATTGATGTCTTTGACAACACTGTAGAGGAAGAAAGAGCCAGCGATGATCGCAATCGTTGCGCTCAGGCTCTCATTGAGAAGTGATCCAAGCTGTAAAAATAATGCATCCATAAAGTCGATCTGTCAGTCATTCATCTTGTCAGAACCCACAAAGAATTTTACGCTTGAGGCCATCAGCCATCAGCCATCAGCCATCAGCCATCAGCCATCAGCCATCAGCCATCAGCCATCAGCCATCAGCCATCAGCTAATACAACGCCTGTCCGAAGAATACCGCAATATCCTGATTGGGATAATACATATCGTTGTAGCCCGCGAAGGCTAATCCGCGCTTTAGTAGAAACTTAATCGCAGGGTGATTCTTAGTCTGTGTCTCTACGATCAAACGCCTCAGATCGTGTTCGAGCGCCCATTGACGCGCACCCCTTAGCAGTGCCGACCCGATCCCCCTCATGCGGAAGCCGCGATCCACCACTAGATCAGCTACCCACGCCGCCTGCTGTGAGCGTTCCTCGCGCATGTTGACGTAGCCCATCACATCTGGCCCCCACTGACCGACAAGAAAGCACGCATGCTGCTGCCACGAATCCACCAACGAATCACCGCTACGGGGGTACAGCACCTTCATGGAGCGCGGGAGCCGCGCCGTGCGGAAGCTGATCGTCTGCATGCCCTCAATCTCGTCCATCACTACCTGCCACACCGTATCCGTGCTGGTTGTGTGATCAAGATTGATGCACACGTCGTAATCGCTTGGCATCGCCGAGCGTACTGTGAGCGTCGTAATGGGTTCCAGATTGGTCATAGCCGCGATTCTAACGGGGAGCGCTCACCTTGACAATCTCATATCCATGCGTGTGAACTGTTGCATCGGCCTATTGGATGGTAACTGGCATGTGGTAGAATCGGCCAAAGTACTTTATTGGTGTTGGAGATGTGCCGTGTCGCAAAATCCGTACTGGCAGCCTCGTCGTCCGGCGGCAGAAACCGAGCCTAATCTCTCCGTCCGTCGAGTTGAGAATCCTCCCATGCCCATCCATGAAGATCGTTCGCCTAGTGTCGCGATGGAGCATCAGGCCACGATCCTGCGCAACCAGCTCAATCGCGCCGAATCCCTCATCCGATTCCTATTCGGTGGCCTGACGTGGCTGATCGCCGTGCGGATGCTGCTGATGCTGATCACCGCCAACCCGGAGAACACCATCACACGGCTCACCTTTGCACTAACGGGGCCGTTCATGGCTCCCTTTGAAGTGGATATGGCGGGCTTTGTCGCAATCACTTTCTACGCCATGTTGACGTGGTTCATCATCAAAGTGATGTGCCTGATCCTTTATAATCCGAACGCTCCGATTCGCCCAACATCTCCTCGCCGCGATAAAACCTCCGAATTCCGCATCCGCTAACAAAAAGAACACAGAGAATCTCTCCCTTTTCTCTGTGATTCAATTGCCGTTGTATTTACCGTTACGCTAATCGCCGTTCGCTGACTAGCTGAATTGCTGACCTGCTGATATCCTACCCCTCCGACTCTTCCTCCGGCGCGAATTGCCTATTCACCGCTTCATGGCGACCCCGTACTATATTGATCATATCCGCCAGCAGCCCGTAGGCGGTTGTCGTCGGGCCAGGGTTGTTCTCGATCACGGTCAGGCGCGGCAGCACATCCGTCTCGTAATCGACAATGCTGCTCGTCCCGTGAACATTCGCCAGAATGTCACTCATAGGAACTCGCTCCGGCACGACTTTCGCCCGGATCGAGCCATCAAGCTGGCGTGCCGCCTCACAGATCAACCGGATGCGCTGACCATCCTGCGCGGCGGCTTGCACCTCGTCCAGCGACATGCCGCGAATCCCCTGTCGATCTACGTCATTCGGACGCAGATCGCCACCCATCAGCACATTCGCAAGAATCACAGTCTTAATCGCAGAATCCCATCCGTCAATATCCAGTGTGGGATCAGTTTCGGCAATCCCGATTTGCTGCGCCGACTCCAGCGCTTGTTCAAAATTGTACCCATCCTGCTCCATCAGAGTGAGGATGTAATTGGTAGTGCTGTTGAAAATTCCCCGCACCCGCAGGAATTCGGCGGCGGGCAGTCCTTCCCGCCCAATGCCGAGTGTCGGCGCACCGTCCATCACCGAAGATTCAAAGAAAAAGCCCACATTATTACGGGCAGCGATGCGTGTGAGATCGCGGTAGCCAAACGCCACTGGCCCCTTATTGGCTGTGACCACATGCACCCCACGCTCTAGTAAATCCGCATCATAGGAGAGTGCAGGCTGTCCATCCTGTGGATTTGTAGGAATAGTTTCAAAAACTAGCTCGGCGGGTACGTCCGAAAGAAACCGGGCGGTGCTGTCGATCACCCGCCCCTCATGCAGCCCGGAGAGCGGCGATCCATGCTTCACCGCGTCCAGCGCAGTCCGTAAATTGAGGCCCATCCGGTCAATCACATGACCATGCCGTCCTGTGCTGATTCCGACGACCCGCACGTTGAGATCGTAGTCGCGGCGCAGCACATCCGACTTAGCAAGTATCAACTGTCCTAAAGCGCGGCCCACATTCCCGAACCCTAGCAAGGCCACATTTAGCTGCATAGCTCGCTCCAAGCGGGTCAATGCGAAAAGATTCAAGTGAGTTGCAATCAAAGGCGAATGCGATGGACTTGAATCAGGCAGGCGGAGCCTCCGTTGGGGCAGCATGCACGCTGTCTGATGCTTGGCTCGCTGTACTATTCGTATTGGCATCCCGCATCATCATCGCGCTCAACACTTCTCCCGCGAAGCGGCACAATAGAGTCAGCAGCATCTGATCGGTCTGGCTGAACAGCATATCGTTGGCTTTATTCAGCACTTCAATCACGCCGAGTACATTCCCGTTGCCAATAATCGGAGCAGCGAGGATGGTGTTGGTTCTAAACTCCACGCGGTCGTCGATGGCCCCGTAGAAGCGTGCATCCGATGGAGCATTGTTGACAAGAGCAGGTTTTCTATGTTCGCTTACCCACCCCGCGATACCCTTCCCTGCTGGAATCCGCATCCCAGCAAGGCTCTCGCGCGGAACCTCGCCATGTGCCAACACGAATACCAAATCCCCGGTTTCTTCATCCCGTACCAACAGCGACCCCGCTTCGGCGTTGATCACACCGAGCGCGTTATACACAATGCGATCTAGTAAAGGCATGATCTCTGCCTGCGGATCAATTTCATCTACTGCTTGCATCAGCGCAGTAAGCGAATCAAGATACTGGCGCAGCGAAATGACCTCTTCTTTCAGTGTCTTGTTTTCGTCTTGTAGCCGTGAAACCTCCTGCTGTAAATACCGAAACTGGTCACTCATCTTTAATTCCTCTCTGCTGCTTAATGAAGCAATGAAACGCAGCATACTCACATTCCCACTGATAGCAGTGTATCACAGTTATCAGAACGCGAATAGCTGATTTTGTAGAGGATCAGGGCGAAGATGGTATAGAGGATGAACTAGAGATTTTTAGACTGTGGCTGTCCGTTCTGGCTGAGGCATCGGAGTAACGACCCCATCGTTGAACTGCAAGTTGTACAAGTAGCTGTACTCACCATTCAGCGCGAGGAGTTCTTTGTGCGTTCCCATTTCTACAATCTCACCGTCCCGCAGCACGACGATCTTATCAGCCATCAGAATCGTCGAAAGTCTGTGCGCGATGACAATGGACGTATGCCCCTTGACCACGTGGGAGATCGCTTCCTGTACCAGCCGCTCCGATTCGCTGTCGAGTGCGCTGGTTGCCTCATCCAGCACCAGTATCTGAGGGCGATGGACAACCGCCCGCGCTATGGCGACACGCTGGCGCTGTCCCCCTGAAATCCGCACCCCACGCTCGCCGAGCAGCGTATCATAACCCTGATCGAGATCATTCAGAATGAAGTTCTCTGCATTAGCGATCCGGGCCGCCCGTTCAACATCTTCCTGACTTAACTCAGGTCGGGCATAGGCAATGTTCTGATAGACTGTCTCGTTGAACAACAACCCATCCTGCGAGACGACCCCAAACAGTCTCCTATAGGCGGCCAGATCGAATTCCTGCGCAGGTATGCCGTCGAGTTCAATCACACCTTCTGTCGGGATGAAAAATCGCATCAGCAGGTCTGCCAGCGTCGATTTCCCAGCGCCGCTTTTCCCGACCAGCGCCACCATTTCGCCCCGTTGGATCGTCAAGTTGATGTTCTTTAGAACAGGCAGATCGCGATAGGCAAATGAAACATTCTTCAAGACAATATGGTCATGAAGGCCCTCCACCAATCGACTGCCTGTGCCTTCCCTCTCATCATCCTGGCTGAGGATGTATCCAACGCCATCCAGTGTGCTCCGAATCTCAACCAGGGAGAGCAGCATTTCGGATAGACTTGATAGAGGTGTGATCAATTGCTGGGCAAAGAACATGAAAAGGAGAAACGCGGTGGTCGATAGTTGGCCGTGAACAAGCTGCCATGCGCCGAACAACATCACCGCAACAATGACCGTTCGGTTTACCGACATTCGCAGCGGGGATTCAACCTTTTTATAGATAAACTGATTGGTGTTAACACGTTTCCATTGGTTGATAAAGTTGCGGAAAACAGTAGCTTCATACGCTTCTGCGGCCAGCGCCTTGATCTCACGTACCGCCAGCAGCCGTTCGAGGCCAAAGGCTTGCAGCCGCGCCGAAGTCTCCAGTACGCGCCGTGTGAGCCGCTTGGTATAAGTGCTGAGGAACCGGGTTAGCGCAAGTTGAATGACTCCAGCAAGCGCTGCGAACAGGGCAAGGCTGAGGCTCGTGCGCACAAGTAACGCAGCATAGAATAAACTCACTAGTAGGCTGCTTAATCCATCTATAACTACTTCTGATAACGTGCTCCCTGCTGAACGGACATCCAAGTCCATCCGAGAGAACAGCCATCCTGCCTGATATTTACGCAGGAAGCTCAATGGCAGCCGCAGAATATGTGAAAAAACAAGGTGCTCGACATCGGCAACCATACTAAAACGAAGCCGTGTGATCCATACCCGCGCGCCGAAGCCCGCCGCCTGCCCGATCAGGATCAGCGCCAGATAGGCAATGCTCGTCACCGCAAGAAGTTGCCAGCGATCTGTTAGTCCAGTCGCACTTGAAATCATCGAGAGAATTGCTGGGCCAATCTTATTTAGATCGAATGAGAAGGTTGGTGGGGTTGAAGCAGCCTGGGTGATATTTGTCCCCAACACAAGATTCAGTAAGGGGGTGAGCGCAAGCTGTGTGATCCCTGTCAAAAAGCTCAGGAACACAGCCGCCAAGACTACAAGAATGATTTGAAATGTATAGGGCTTGACGACTCTAAGGAGTTTGCGAATGCTACTCAGGGGCATTTCTGGGGGAAATGGCTCCGAGGGTTTATTTTTTTCCAGATATGCGCGGGGTCTCATAGAGTTTCACGATACTCCAGCCGCCCATACAGGCGGCAAGTTTGTACTCAATCCAGTTATCGAGCGCGGCTGAGTATACATCGC
>Ga0075421_100013303_pt1 | contig 10254 bp, 8 predicted proteins | sample SoiMetdeltSBSDD5_FD_75292 | JGI IMG/M metagenome (GOLD analysis project Ga0075421, IMG submission 75292) | Bulk soil microbial communities from a Populus tree surrounding site in Tennessee, USA - Soil MetaG P. deltoides SBSDD5 | ecosystem: Environmental > Terrestrial > Soil > Tree plantation... | reverse complement strand
CACTGAACGTATCGCACGCAGAAACGCCAGCTGCACCTGTCGTGGAGAACCCGTCTGCGCCTGGTGCGTCTCGCCGGTGGCAACCCATTCGAGAACGCCGTTGACGACGGCGAGATCGACGTTCGCCACAGAGGCAGGCAGTCGAAGCGCATCGCCATGAATGACGTCCACGGCGAGCCCGTCCTGCCTGAAGCGGTGCGTCATGAACCGACACCAGCGCTGATCCTGCTCGACGGCGATCGCGCGCTCGAAGTGGCGCCCGAGCTCGCACGCGATCACACCAGACCCGGCGCCGACGTCCATGGCGAGACGGTGGGACGGTACTTTCAACGAAAGGTAGAAGGACGCTTTCGCGGGGTTCGAGAACCAGTTGCGCTTGGCGGAGAGCGTCGGCAGCGCGAGTGTCGTAATGGCTTTCTGCCAGGGCACGCCGCGGTCGATTTCTCGGATGAGCGCGCTGACCTCGTCAGTTGGCAGCGTGCCTTGCCCGGTATCAGGTGTAGCTCCTGACGGCAGAACTCCCTCCATTTGGCAATTTCGGACCGCGCCGAGGTGCAATCCGCGTAACGTTTACGACAATGACCTCACGTATACGTAAATCGCAGGGGTGCTTGCAAGTCCCGTGCATGATCGAGCGCCCGCGTTGGAACTCATCTATAAAACTCGCGCGATGCGGTTAGGCGGGCAGGCGAATCTCGTCAGCTCGTGCCGTCGAGGTAGGGACTCGCAGCGTGCGAGCGCGCGAACGGTGCGGGTCCGGGCTACTGACGGAATCGGCCTACGTACGCGGCCTTGCCCACGATGATGTCCTTGATGGCATCGAGAAGTTGGGCACGCGTCGCGTCGGCAGGCAGGTCTACCATCGCACTCAGTGCGTAGAGTTCGAACACGTAGTCCCTCCGGCTTTTGCCGGAATGTTCCACGCCACCCGGTGGAGGATGCCTTCGGCACCGTTGGCCGCGACATCCAGGTCCTGGAGGACGATCGCGAAGCTCAGAGTGCCGTCTGGGATATTCGAGAACGTAAATCCTGGCCGGACATTGCCGCCACGGCCGGCGTACCGTTCCGGGATGACTCCTCCGTCCTCGAAGGCGTCGGTTTTCATGAGCAGCGGCGGAATCTCTCCGCCACCGCGGCCACCGCGGCCCCCCCGCCTCGCCCACCGCGCGCTTGCGCCGCGGCGTCGGTGCTCAGTCCTACCATTACGGCGGCGAGGACCAACGCCGCAGCCGTCGTTCGGTTTCCCATCGCGCGAATCAGTTGGATCGGGTTACCGGTTACTTGTAGTAATTACGAGCCCATTCGATGGTCCAGATAGCCGGCTCGACATAGACGTTCTTGTCCACGCCAAGAATCATCTCTTGTTTGATCTGAGCCATCGCCGTCAAGAACATGCGGCGGTCGTTTTCGATCTTGACGCGCATCATCGAGGACGGTGGATAGAGTTCGCGCACCCGCGCAACCGTGTCAGCGTCGTTCACCCACTTATCGACACCGTTTTTGCCTTTCGGCAGGCGGGCGCCGCCTTCATCGAGCCAGTCCCTCAGGTTGTTGTTGCTGCGATTCATCCCATCGACGTGGCAACCGATACAGGAAGGTGCGCTTGACCCTCCCGTCGCGTTAGGCCGCACACTTGTGCCGTGACTCGATCGCGCACGTATCAGGTCAAAGATGTGGCTCGGCTCGCGGGTATCTCGGTCCGCACGCTGCACCACTACGATTCGATCGGACTTCTCGTTCCCGGGGCCAGGACGGCCGCCGGTTACCGTCTTTACACCGACTCTGATCTGCTTCGGCTGCAGCAGATCCTCATCGGTCGTGAGCTGGGCCTGCCGCTTGAAGAAATCCGGCGATCGCTCGATGACCCCCACTTCGACTGGAAGGCCGTCTTGCTCGACCAAAGGGAACGCCTGAGAAAGCGCGCACGGCAGGCCGAAGCGATGATCCGCGCCATCGACGCCGCGTTGGCCGCCGTTGACGGCAGTCAGAAGAAAGGAGAAATGAAAATGGAGGACCTGTTCGACGGTTTCAACCCTTCTCAGTACGCCGAGGACGCGCGGCGTCAGTGGGGTAAGTCGGAAGCGTTCGCCGAATCGGAAAAGCGGACCAGGCGCTACACGCCTGATGACTGGAAGGCCCTCAAGGCCGAACAGGCAGCGCTCTACTCCGATGCGTACTCAGCCCTGAAGGCCGGCAAGGCCCCTTCCGACGCAGCGGTGATGGACATCGCCGAGCGACACCGAATGTCCATCGACCGATGGTTCTACCCGTGCAGCTGCGCGATGCATCGCGGGCTCGCCTCGATGTACGAAAGCGATGATCGGTTCAGGCAAAGCATCGACAAACATGGAGAAGGTCTGACGTCGTTTCTTGCCGAGGCGATTCGTGCAAATGCAGCACGCCACCAGGGTCGCCGAACCTGAAATCACAGTCCGAAGTGAATGCCGGCACCAATGTAGGAGATGTCATCCTGGAAGAACTGACCGTAGGGTGAAGGGCCCTCATACAGTTCCAGCAGCAGCATGATGAGGCGCCCGGGATGGCCTGCCGGCCCCGGGCGTCCGACTTCCAATCCGATTCGCCCGCTCACCGCCGGCGACCAGTCGTGCAGCTCGGTGGTCTTGACGTCGATGCCAGCCACCATCTGGATTTTCCGCGCACGCCCGGTGCGCAGTTCGATTCCCGCATGAAATAGCGAGTCCGGCAACGTGTCGGGCTCACGCCGGAAAATACTTTCGGCACCCACGTACCCACGCAGCAGGCTCACTTCCTGCGAAATGAGCACCTCCACCGACTCGAAGGAGAGGTTCTCGCGCACGATTTCCTCACTGCGCAGGAGGTACTCGTCGCCGAGATGCGAGCTCTGGTGATAGAGCTTCGCGCGTACGCTGAAGCCGTTCCGACGGAACGTCAGCGGCAGCCCGATGATGTAATCGGCATTGATGAGATCGTTGGAGGGCGCTCCAAGATCGAACTGGGCAAAGATGCTTCCGATCACATCCAGTTGCACGCCCTCACCGGAATCGGGTCCGCCCCATCGCACGAGGCCGAAGCTGTCCCCGAGGCCGACTGAGGCGATCGAGGTTCCTTCGCCGCTCGGATCGTCGAGCGATCGAAACGTGCCACCGAGGAAGCTCAAAAAGGACCTGGCTTCTTTCGGGTCCGCGACAATCGGACAGAAGATCTGATCCTCGGGGAAGAACACCGTGCCGATGGCCTCTTCCTCGTGCACGCCGGCTCCACACCGCGGGGCATCGAGTGTCTGGGCGTTGGCACCAGGCACGAGCAATAACAGAGCTCCGACGACCGCAAGGGAAGCCTGATGACAATGCGCATCCGGCATATGCAAATCACCAAAGGGTGGAGTCCGTGCATTCTACATTTGGTTTTCTTCGGTACATGAGCTCATCTTTCTCCCATTCCCGGGGGGACACAGGTTGCACGCGCACGGGAACGCCGTTGAAAGCGGCGTTCCCGCTCAACTTGTCGAGGTGCCTCTCGCTCGTGACGTCGTTCAGGCTGGCGCCGGCATGCTGCGCCGCTACCGACAGACGCATCCCGTCACGGTGGTGACCCCAGCCATGCGGCAGGCTGACAACACCCCGCGTCATCGCGATGGTGACCTCGACCGGAACCGTAATCGTGCCGGAATCGGACTCCACGCGCACCCGGTCTCCGGAAGACAGATCAAGACGACTCGCGTCGTCGGGATGCACTTGCAGCGTGAAGCGCTCTGGTCCGCGCATCGAGCGATCGATGTTGTGCATCCATGAGTTGTTGCTGAGTACCTGGCGCCTCCCGATCAGAACCAGATCGCTGCCCGGATCGCGGTCCGCGTGAGAAGCGAGTTGCGTCCGTGCTTCGGATACGAACGCAGCGGGCGCGATGTCGATGTGCCGATCCGCTGATTCCAGTTGCGCGATCAGACGGCCGGGCTGCAGCGGGCCCAGATCCAGACCGTGAGGCGACCGCCTGAGTGCGTTGAGGCTCAAGCCGTAAGGACCGATCCTCAGGAGCGCGTCAACCAGCCGCTCGGGGGTCAACGCGCGCAGGCACCACGCGGTCGCCCTGCGCAGCGGCGGTGGCGCGAACAGACGTCCAGCCAGCTCCGACAGGATCTCCCAGTCGTGCCGTTCATGTGCGTGGCGATGAACGACCGCGGCGGAGTACTTCGCGACGTTGCGAACCGAGAACGCATACAAAGGAAGCGGATAGTGTCCGCGCGAGAGTGGCGGCGCCGGCGGCAGGATCACGTGGGCGTGTCGTGTGGTCTCGTTCAGGTACGGATCGATGGAGACCATGAAGTCGAGCGTTGCCAGCGCTCCGTCGAGGCGCCGGCCGTTCGGCGCGGACAGGACAGGATTACCGGCCATCGTGACCAATCCACGCACACGGCCCTCGCTGCCTGTTTCGATCTCGTCGGCGAGCGCCGCGATGGGCAGGTCTCCCCCAAACTCCGGTAGATGCTGAACGGAACTGCGCCAGCGGTCGAACGTTCCGGCAAGTCCGAGCATCGAGAGAAGGCCGATGACGTTCACGGCCGGCGTCGTGAACATCATGCCGCCGACCTGATCGAGGTGCCCGGTGACTAGGTTCAGCGCCTGCAGCAGCCAGCAGGCCAGAGTTCCGTGCGGCTGCGTGCACAGCCCCACTCGGCCGTACCCGGCAGCTCGTTCGGTTGTGGCGAACTCGATGGCAAGTCTTCGTGCAGTTGCGGCAGGAACACCAGTCGCCCGCGCGGTGCGCTCCGGAGGCAGGTCGCGAACGACATCTGCGAGGACGTCGACGTGACGCACGCGATCGCCGAGCGTGTCCTGCCGCGTCAATCCTTCCGCGAAGAGGACGTTCAGCATGGAAGCGAAGAGCAGCGCGTCCGTGCCGGGTCGAATCGGAATGTGCTCGTCGGCAACCTCGGCGGTCTCGGTTCGACGAGGATCGACGACGACCACTCGGCCCCCCCGTCCACGAATCGCCTTCAGGCGTTGCCGCATGTTCGGCGCGGTCATCAGGCTGCCGTTCGAGACGACCGGATTGGCGCCGCAGATGAGTATGAAATCAGTTCGATCGAGATCGGGCACCGGGATGCGCGCCAGATGTCCGAACATGCGGAACGCGACGAGCATCTGTGGCAATTGATCGGCGGAACTGGCCGAATAGACGTTTCTCGTACGCAACGCATGCGCAAAGGTGAGGCCGTGCGTCATGAGTCCCAGGTTGTGTGCGACGGGATTGCCGTAGTAGATGCCGACAGCGTTCCGGCCATGGCGTCGTCGCACCCGCGTCAGCCCGTGCGCTGTGCGATCGAGTGCAATCTCCCACGACACTTCCTGCCATCGCGATCCCTCGCGGACGATCGGCGTGCGCAGACGGTCTGGATCGTTGTGCAGATCGGCGAGCAGCGATGCCTTCGGACAGACGTAGCCGCGGCTCATCGGATCGTCGATGTCGCCACGAATTGTGCGGATCCGGTCGCTCTCGATCTCGACCTCGATTCCGCAGGCGGCTTCGCAGAGGGGGCAGATCGCGAACGCCATCGCTCGGTGTCTCGGAACGGGATCGTACTGTGAAGTGCCTCTCCTTGTCGCCCGGGACGGCTCGTGGAGTTCGACAATGACTGACCAGGATCCTTGGTCGCGTCTCGCGAAGGGAGATGCGGCATGAACGAATAACGGGCGGGGGTGCGCGTCGTCTGTTTACATGGCGCGTACGACGAGGAGGGTCATGTCGTCGTGCTGCATCGCGCCAGCGACGAATGTGTCGGCCGATGTCATCAGCCTGTCGATCAACGTGCGCGCGGGCATGGCACGGTTCGACCCGGCGTCCTCCATGAGGCGCTCTTCACCCCACTCTTCGTCCGCCGCGTTCATCGCCTCGCTGATGCCGTCGGTATATGCGACAAGGACGTCACCGGCCGCGAGCGTGACGCTGTCCTGTCGATACACGCAGTCCTCCATCAGGCCGATCACGGGACCGCCCGTATCGAGCCGCACCACGTCCAGGCCGTCGGCGGTCTGGCGGAACAGCATGGGAGGATTGTGACCAGCGTTCACGTACGTCAGCACGCGTGAGGTCACGTCGAGCTCGCCGTAGAAGAATGTGGCGTAGCGGTTCGCGGGAGAGCTCTCGTACACCAGCATGTTCAAGTTCCGCATCACCTCGGTCAGATCAACCTGGTGATGAATGGTCGGGGCGCCGCGCAGGTACGCGCGAAGCGTGGCCATCAGGAGAGCGGCGGGTATCCCTTTGCCAGATACGTCCCCGATGGCGATCCCCAGCTGTGTCTTCGACAGCGGGATGAAATCGTAGTAGTCGCCGCCGACGCCGAGCGCGGCGCGGCAAGTGCCCGCGTAGTCGAGACCAGGGAGCGGCGGAAATTCCTGCGGCAACAGCCGCTGCTGGACGTCGCGCGCGATTTCGATGTCGCGCGTCTTCTTCGCGTGCGCCGCCACTTCGGCGGCGACGGCCGCCGTAAGCCGACCGTTCTCGAGCGCGAGCCCCGTCTGGGCCGCCACCGAGTCGAGTAGCCGGATGTCCGTTTTCGAGTAGGGCGCCTCCGACTGCTTCGGTCCCAGGCTCATGATCCCGAGGATCTTCTCGTTGAGCGAGGGCAGCAACAACTCCGGCCGCAGCGCCTCCAGCGAACGTCGCTCCGCGCCCGCTGTCAACTGCGCCCACGAATCCGCGTCGTCGAAGTGGACCAGCGCGTGCTGCTGCTTGCGCAGCCGAGTCACCGTCACGCTCTCCGCCGGGATAGCCACTGTCGGCGTCGCTCCATACCCGAGCGCGTACGCCGACTGATAGGTGCCGTCGGTCTCCACGAGAATCGCGATGCGCGTCACGTGCAGGGATTCGTCGATCCGCGTGGCGACGGTCTCGAGGAGCGGCTGCGTTTCGACGATTGTCCGGACCCTGGTCGCGAGGTCGCTCAGAATAGCGTCCGCTTCGTAGGCTTCGCGGAAGAATCGACGATCCACCCAGCGACGAAGCCGATCCGCAAATCGACCGCCGATCGCCGCAGCACGACGGCGCCCCAATTCGCATCGCCGAGATAGAACGGCGGTCGGGCATACTCCCTGCCGTGGCGCATTTGATCGATGCTGTCGAACATGTCGCGTGCGATTGCCGTCACGGAAAGCAGGAAGAGCGTGGCAAGGCACAGGTAGGCCAAGGTGTGCGCGCGGATCTGGGACCTCTGAGCGGACATGTCAGTCGCAGCGAACCGCGACGGTGGGATTGGCGCCCGTCGCTCGACAGGCTGGGACCGAGCTTGCGAGTGCGTCGGCAGCGGCGAGAAGAACCGTGTCGCTCAACATCCTGTCAGGCGTCGCGAGGAAGCATATTCTCCTCGATTCAAAACGGGAAAAAGAATGTCGAAAGGTAAACTACCAAGCGAGGAATGCGATGACACGAATGCTCCTTCTGTGCCTCATCGGCCTGGCCATGCTCGCAATCCTGCCGGTGCGAGTGTCGACGCAGGGGACCAGCTATCCGATCACGCTGACCGCACCGGGCAAGGGTCCATTCACGTTTCCCCCGGGCTACCAGACGCCGTGGGACAAGATCGACATCACCGTGACAGAGAAGATGTCACCGAATCTCTTCGTGCTTCATGGGTCGCAGGGTCTCGATCCCGCGCACCCCGATGCATCGGGAGGCCGCGCGCTCGTGCTGTTCGGGCCCGACGGCATTCTGATGGTCGACACGCAGAACCGGCAGGTCGCCGACAAGACACTCAAAACGATCCGGTCGTTCACTGACGGGCCGATCAAGGTCCTGGTTAACACGCACATTCACAGCGACCACACCGGCGCCAACGCCTTCTTCGCGAAACAGGGCGCGCTGATTTTCTCGCAGGAGAATCTTCGCAACGAGATGTTGCGGCCATCGCCGCGCGCCAACGGCCAGCCGGCTCCGGCGCCCGACATGGCTGGCATTCCGGTCGTGACCTACGGCTACAACCCGGCCGCTATCGGCGAGCCCGCCGTGACCCTCAACATGAACGGGGAAACCGTGGACTTCATCCCGATGATGCCGTCTCACACCGCCGGCGACACGATCGTCCGCTTCCGTACGGCCGACGTGATCTACATCGAAGACTTCTACCGCAACTTCGGCTACCCGTTTGCCGATCAAGCCAACGGCGGATCGATCAGAGGCATGCTCGAGGCGATCGACCTCATCGAGAAGCTGGCGGGTCCCAACACCACCCTTGTCCCCGGTCATGGGACGCTGGTGAAAAAAGGTGATCTGCTTTCCTATCGCGCCATGCTCGTGGACATTATGACCAAGGTGAAGACGCTGCGCGATCAAGGCAAGTCGTTAAGGGAGGTGCTGGCCGCGAACCTGACCGCACCGTACGACAAGACGACGCTGGGGGACACGCAGCAGAGCAAGGATCGGTTCATCACCGAAGCCTATGACGAGATAAACGACTTTCCACCGATCGTGGACGGGAAGCGCACCATGCCCGTCCATTAGCGATTCCCTTCCGTGGCATCCGACTGAGCGACTCACCATCATCCCCGAACTGTGTGTTGAGTGTCACGGGTCGGTAGTGGGTCAGTTTGATGTTCCGTCCCACTGATGGATCGTCACCTTGGATTTGCCGCCGAAGCGCAACCGGGCGCTGCGCCAGAATCTCAGTCGCCTGTTTCGTCATCGCGGCGCGGGCCCCCGGAGACGTTGGTCGAATAGGCGTTCAGGCTTGGCGAGTTAGGTGCGAGCGATCGGCCGGCCGCTACGCTTTCAGGAATTGTCGCGCGAATCCGCACGGGAACAGATGCTCGCAATGACCTATCGCGTCGCCACCCGCACCGGACGCCGGATCTCGGCTCAGCCCTGACGACGCCGCTCGAGTCGGCATGCCGTTTCGGTCACCACGTCAAAGGGCTTGTCCACACAGCATGCAGCCCGCGCATCGCGAAAGTCCCGCGCGCGCGAGGTGAAGGCACCGCCTGTCATAAACACGACCCGATCGAGTTGCGCGGGAGCGTGCGTGGAGAGAGCATCGGCCAAATCCATGCCGCTCATCCCCTTCATCATCAGGTCGCAGTAGACGAGGTCGATCCCATCGGACCCGGATGTGAGCCGCTCGATCGCGCGCTCAGGCTGCGTTTCGAGCGTGACGCGGTAGCCCGCAGCCTCGAGCTGGAGGCGCAGCAGATTTGCCACCGGCGGCTCGTCATCCACGACCATGACGTGGCCGCGAAAGTGTGTAGCGACCGGCGCCGGCACGACAACCGCAGGCGACGGCGGCGCCACAATGTCCCGAACGATCGGCAGCATCACGCGGAACCGCGCTCCGCCTCCGGGGCGATCGTCCACGGTCACCGTTCCGGACCAAGCGGTCACGATGCTTCGGCAGACGAAGAGGCCCAGGCCAGAGCCATCCCCCACGTCCTTCGTCGTCTGAAACGGTTCAAAGATGCGCTCGCGCTCCTCAGGGTGAACGCCGGGACCATTGTCGGCGACCTCGATCACAACGGCATCACCCTCGTCTGCGGCACTGATCGAGACCCGGTTCGTGCGCGCTCGATCGGCCGGTAGCGCCTGCATCGCGTTGACCACCAAATTGAGGATCACTTGCACGAGCCTCGCTGGATCGCCTCGGACCGGAGACGTCTTCCGCAGATCCACGTGCACCTCAGCGCGCGATTCGAGCTCCTTGCCAATCAGTTTCAGCACGGAGTCGACAGCGGCCTGCACATCGACGAGAGCCGTCCCGGCGACGGGCCGGCTGAACGAGCGCAGTTCCCGCGTGATGCTGGCAATCCGCTCGGTCCCTGTACGCACGGGCTCGAGCGACTCACGCATCACATCCGCCAAGTCGCGGAAGTCACGGCGCACTGGCTCGGCCAGCCCTCGCGTCACCCACTCCAGTTGATTCAGAGACTCACCCAGAAAGTCCAGATGACCAAGCATGTAGGTCAGAGGGTTGTTGATCTCGTGGGCGACGCTGGCTGCCAGGGTACCCAGCGCAATGACGCGGTCGCTCTGGATGGCATTCGCCTGAAACTTTCGCAGAGCCGTGACGTCGTTGGACAAGCCCGCCATGCCCGTCACCCGTCCAGAGATATCGGTCAGCGGGTTCACCCAGGTCTCGTAGACCGCCTCGCCCACCTGCACGGTGTACCAGAACGACTCGCCAGCCAGGGCTCGCCGAAGGAAATCAGGAATGGATGGATGATCCTTGTAGAGATCGAAGAGGTTCTGCCCAACGAGCTCACCGGACTTCACACCCAGAGAGGCCAGACC
>Ga0075421_100013302_pt1 | contig 10254 bp, 12 predicted proteins | sample SoiMetdeltSBSDD5_FD_75292 | JGI IMG/M metagenome (GOLD analysis project Ga0075421, IMG submission 75292) | Bulk soil microbial communities from a Populus tree surrounding site in Tennessee, USA - Soil MetaG P. deltoides SBSDD5 | ecosystem: Environmental > Terrestrial > Soil > Tree plantation... | reverse complement strand
GCGCGCTGTCCCTTCGAGAGCGTTTTGATGCGCGCATCGACGTCGAGGCCGAACTGTTTCAGCAACCGCTCGGCGTACGTCGTATCCCATCGAGGGTAAAACGCCTGGGTGTAGCGCAGCAGCTCGGCGACACGCATCCATCCCGGCAGGTCTGGCTGTTCGGAGAGGTACCCGACGCGCCCTAACACCGCCGTCGGTTCCGCCACCGGATCCAGGCCGAACACTTTCACGCTGCCGATTTCCGCACGCCAGAGGCCGAGCAGATGTTTGATGAGCGTCGACTTGCCCGCTCCGTTCTCCCCGACCAGGCCGAACACGCACCCGCGTGACACGGCCAGCGTCACGTCGTTCAGCGCCTTCTTGGGTCCGAAGCTGCGCGACAGGTTCGTCACGGCGACGACCCATTCGGCCGAAGCGGGATCGGGGACCTGGAGCTCACGCACGACGCTTCCTCGTCTGCTTGGCAGTTCGACGCAAGGCCAGCTCGTTCTCCATCAGCCGGCGAATGTCTTCCTCGCCGAGATCGAGCGACTCGAGACGATCGACGGCAGAACGAATAATGGGTTCAGCCTTCTTCATCAGGTCGATGCGGGCCGAGACCGATTCACGCACGAACACGCCGGAGCCATGCCGCAGCTCGACGATGCCTTCGATTTCCAGGTCTCGATACGCGCGAACGACCGTGTTGGGATTGATCAACAGGTCTTCGGCCATCTTGCGAACACTGGGAAGCTGCTCACCCGCCTTGATGGCACCCGTTGCAATCGAGTGCTTCAGGTGTTCGACGAGCTGGAGGTACAGCGGCGTACCCGACGAGGGGTTGAGGCGCAGTGTCAACTGTGTGCTCTATCGATACAGTACACAGAAGACGCCGCTCTGGCAAGAGAGAACCGTCGAAGCGACGCGTGGCAGCATCTGTGCCCCGCCCTTCGGGCGAACGGGAAACTTGACTCGTTTGGTTGGATGTCGAGCGGACAAGTTTTCTAGGTATTGTTCCCGATGACAGCGTCTGCTCTCGCGAATACCAGTCAATTCCGCCGTACTACCTCAACGATCGCTTCACGGCATCGACCGGTGACGCCACGCGTCGCCTCTACTACCTCACGTCGAATCTGAATCTGTCAGGAACGCCGATGGAGGACTGGAAGATCGCTATCGCGTCGGCAACGACGAACGCGGGCCGTTGAACGCATCCGAGGCGCGCCTGAGCTGCCGAACCAGTTCGCCCACGGCTGACTCGCTCTAAAACAACTCGTGTGACTAGAATCGACACCTCGAATACGCGAGACGCTGCCCGCCGACGCCGTCGAACATGCCGAGGTGCTGCGATGAGACACGCGATGCTACTACTTGTCGTCTTTCTCGTGCCGAGTTGCGGCGGCGACGAGACGCCGACCTCGCCGTCCAATGCGTCTTTGAGCTTCTTCGTCACGAGCGTGACGAGCACGACGGGCAACCTGGGAGGGCTCGCCGGAGCCGACGCCACCTGTCAACGGTTGGCAGCAGCCGTCGGGTCAGGGCGTACGTGGCGCGCCTATCTCAGCGTCGAGCGCGACCCGGCGAATGGAAACCAGCCGACTCATGCGAGGGACCGGATCGGTCCGGGACCTTGGTTCAACGTGAATCGCATGGCAGTCGCGAACAGTGTGTCCGAACTCCACACACGCACCGGTGACGCCAGTGTCTTCGTCGACGAACGCGGCCAGCGCATCAACGGGCAGTGGACCGGCTCCCCCGCGCCGGTCGAACACGACATCCTGACGGGCTCGAATGCAGACGGCACGCTCGCCGCCGGACTGACGTGCTCGGATTGGACGTCGGACTCCACGGCCGTCGCGGCACAGGTTGGGCACTCCGACGGGTTTGGTCCCAATCAGAGCACTGCCGGCACTTTGTCATCGTGGAACTCGGCGCACGCCAACCAGAACTGCGCGAACACGGCACCGCGCGGAGGAGCGGGCCGCATCTACTGCTTCGCCCGCTAGAACTCCGGCAGCGTTTCCGTTCTCACACTTGCTGCGTAGCGACGCGGAGGCTGGCCCACGTGCCGGCTGAATGCGGTACTGAAGGTGCCCGCCGACCCGTAGCCGACGCGTTCGGCGACCTCGCCGACCGCGAGGTCGTGGCGACGGAGCAGATCCTTCGCGACGGCCATGCGCCAAGCGAGGAGGTATTCCATCGGCGGCAGGCCCACCGTGCGCGTGAAGCGCTCGAAGAACGCCGAGCGCGAAAGCGCCGTCGTCCTCGCGAGTTGGGCCATCGTCCACGAACGTGCGACCTGGCTGTGCATCTGCCGCATCGCGGGTGCGAGTCGTGCATCAGCCAACCCGCGCAGCAGCCCAGGAGGCGCGTCTTCACCTGGCGTCGCCCGCAGCGCTTCGATGAGCAGCACTTCCACGAGGCGCGTGAGCACGAGATCGCGGCCTGACCTGCGTTCGCTCGCTTCCTCACCGACGAGGCGCACCAGCACGGAGAGCCGCTCGATGCCGCGCACGTGCACGAGAGACGGGAGCAGCGACACCAGCAGCGTCGAGTCCGGCGAGTCAAAGACGAACCAGCCGCCGAGCAACCGCACGTCGGGGCGTCCACCACGCGTGCCGTGACGGACTTCACCCGGCACGGTCGACGTCACCTTGGGATCGAATCGCTCGAATCTCACCGGCTTGAAGCCCGACATCGTGAATCCCGGCGTCGCCGGCAGAAGCACGAAGTCGCCCGCCTCGAGTGTCAGCGGACGGTGGCCATCGACGGTCAAACGACAGCGGCCCTCGAGCACCGCGCAGAAGCTCGGCTGGCCAAATGCGGAGTAGCGAACACCCCAGCGGCCGGCGCCGCTGATGCGCCTCGAGAACACGGCACGCGGCTGAAGCAAGGCGATGACTTCCGAAAGCGGGTCGTGCATGTCTGGACGCTCGCAAACGAAGTCCGGACTCCACATAGTAGAGAGTCCAGCCCGATTGCCGTACGTTACCACCATGATGATGAAAACCGTGCTCATTACTGGTTGTTCTTCCGGCTACGGCCTCGAAACCGCGCGCCACTTCCACGCGCGAGGTTGGAACGTCATCGCCACCATGCGACACCCCCGCGAAGACGTTCTGCCCCGGTCCGAACGACTCCGCGTCGTGGCGCTCGACGTGACGAATCCTCACAGCATCGCGGCCGCGCTCGAGGCGAGCGGGCCCATCGATGTGCTGGTCAACAACGCAGGCATCGGCGTCGTCGGCGCTTTCGAGGCGACGCCGATGACGACCACGCGCGATGTGTTCGAGACCAACACCTTCGGCGTGATGGCGACGACGCAGGCGGTGCTGCCCCAGTTCCGCGAGCGGCGGTCGGGCGTGGTGGTGAACGTGACATCGAGCGTGACGCTGACTCCGATGCCGCTGGCGGCCGTGTACACCGCGAGCAAGGCGGCGATCGAAGGGTTCACTGCCTCGCTCGCACTCGAGCTCGAGTTCTTCAACGTACAGGTCAAACTCGTTGAGCCGGGCTATTGCCCAACGACGCGCTTTACGAGCAACGGGGGGCTCCGCATGGAGGGGCTGATTCCCGAAGCGTACGCGCCTTTCGCGCAGCCCATCTTCGCGGCATTTGCTCACCCCGCGGCGGTGACAAGCGAGTCTGACGTCGCTGACGCGGTGTGGCGTGCCGCGAACGATGCGTCCGGGCAACTTCGATTTCCAGCAGGTGCCGACGCGGTGGCGCTGGCTCAGTCAACATAGGGCGGCCCTGGCGCGCGACCTTCGGGTCCGGTGGGAGTGCCTGGCGTAACGCAAGCGGCTCCTAGTGACACATAGGGGGTAAAGCGCGGAATCGCGCGAAGCCAAAGGAGAGCTCCCGTGATCACACAGAACCGCCGTCACTACCTCAAGACTCGCCGCGATGTCGATTTCCAGTTCTTTGGCTCGCCGACCGTGCTGCACGCGACGGGCGAAACGACGGACGGCCGCTTCTGCCTGATGGAACACGTCACGATGCCCCCTGGCCTCGCGTCGCCGTACCACACGCATCACAACGAGGATGAAGCGTTCTACGTGCTCGACGGACACGTGCGGTTCGTATGCGACGGCGAGTGGATGGACGCCGGTCCGGGAACCTGGGTGTACGGTCCGCGCGAGATTCCACATGGCTTCAAAGTGATGGGTGCCCAGCCTGCGCGGATGCTCCTGATGTGCGCGCCCGCCGGCTTCGAGAAGTTCGCGCTTGAACTGTGCGCACCAGTTGACGCAATCCCTGCCCCGCCTGATATGGCAAGGCTTGTTGCAGCCGCCGCCAGGTTCAACGTTGACATCCTTGGCCCGCTCCCGGACGACCCCCGCGCGCAGCGGGAGGACGACACCGCGACCGCAGATGGTTCGATGTCCTTCAAGCAAGCCGTCGCCGCGACGCGTGATCGACACGTCGCCGCAGTCAACGCGAGCAATGCCGAAGCCGCGACGACGCTCTTCGCACCGGACGCCATCTTTCTCCCGCCGGGCCAGCCGGCGCTTGAGGGAACGACGGCGATACGCGCGTGGTTCACGCATGTGTTCGCCAACTTCGACGTTCAAGGCTTCAGCCTCCAGCCCGGTGCTGTCGACGAGCGCGGCGATGTGGCGATCGAGCACGGCAGCTGGAACGCCACCTTCACGCCGAAGAATGGTTCGGCGCGCGTGCCAGCTGGCGGCACCTATCTCACGGTCTACGTGCGTCAAGGTGATGGCAGCGTCTGGATGGTCCGTGACACGTTCAACGGCATGCCATGACACACCGCAATGGCGGGGGCGGTGCGCGGAGACTCACATAGAATGATCAGCGATGAATGTCGAGCTGAGCAACGCGGATCTCGCGTTGCGTATTAGCCAAGGTGACCAGGAGGCTGAAGCGGAAGTCTGCCGGCGCATGGCGCCTCGCATTCAGCTCTACGGCCTTCGCCATCTTCGATCGTCCTCCGCGGCTGATGATCTCGTTCAGCAGGTGCTGCTGACGATGCTGGAAGCCCTGCGGGCCGGCCGCTTGCGCGACTCGGACAGGCTCCCCCAGTTCGTGCTGGGTATATGCAGAATGACCGTGCTCGGCTTGCGCCGCAGTGCGCGCCGGCAGGAACGCCTTCTGGTGGAATTCGGATCGGATCTCGTACCGGACCCGGCGCCCTCGCCCATGCTCGATGACGATCAGCTGGCACGCTGCGTCCAATCCCTGAAGGAGCGTGAGCGCTCGGTAGTGGTCCTGACCTTCTACAATGAGCAGACCGCCGCGGAGACCGCTGCGTTTCTGGCGCTCTCGGAGTCCAATGTCCGTGTCATTCGCTACCGCGCGATTCGACAGTTACGCACCTGTATGGAGTCGACGTCATGACGCCCCAGCACCGGCGCCGGCCGATCGCCTGTTCGAATCCAGTCGAGGCGGACGTGCTCATGGACTATTGGCTCGCGCTCCTGCCGTCCTCGTCCGAGGAAACAGTCGAAGAGCATCTGGTGACGTGCGACGAGTGCGGAGATCGCTTGCGAGAGGCGATCGCGCTCGCTGAAGGCCTTCGGACGCTGGCGCGATCAGGTTCGCTGCAGGTGGTGATCAGCGATGAGTTCGTGAAGCATGCCGCGGAGAGCGGCCAGCGAGTGCGAGCATACGCGCCACCACCGGGGGGAAGCGTGCAGTGCACGGTCGCAGCAGATGACGACTTGCTCGTTGCCCGTCTTGCCGCCGATCTGAGCAGTGCAACCCGTGTCGATCTCAGCTGGTGCACTGGTGAGGGCATCGAATTCCTGCGAATGGCAGACATCCCTGTTCGAGGTGACGCGGGCACGGTCATCTGTCAACAGTCGATTACCATGGCAAAAGCGTCGCCGTCGAATACATTGATTGCGCGTCTCGTGGCTGTCGATGCCGAAGAGGGAGAGCGGCTGCTCGGCGAGTACGCCTTTCATCACACGCGAACGATTCCTGGCCCAGGCCGTTGGGAGCCGTCCTAGAGGAGCTTCCCGGTCCGACCAAGGCCCATGAATCGACGCAGAAACAGGTGAAGCGGTGATCGGTCGGTGGCGTGCTCCAATCTGTCTGCTCGCGACGCTCACGATGAGCGTGTGCTCCATCAACCTGGCGCCGACGCAGGACATCTTCCTGGCCGGCACTGAAGATGAGCGAGACAACGTGCTCGGGCGACTACTGACCGAGCACGACCCGATCATTGCGTTCTCGCAGCGAAGCCGCAAGGAGTCGGAGGGCGACGCCGCGCCAGATCAACTACCTGCGGGCACTCCGGAGGAATCGGGAGTTGGCGATTCCGGTTTGGCGACGCGTTTCCAGGCGCGTCGGCTGTCGGTGATTGCGAGTGTCGTCCGCAAGACACTCGATCGAGTCCGTCGTCGATTGACAAATCAACCCACCTCGCCTGCCACGGCATCGATCATCGAACACGCGGTCTCTTTGAATGACCTGCCATCGCTGCGGGGCTCGACTACGCCGATCATTGTGGGGCCGTGGTTGTCCGAAGTCGGATTCGAACTCCTCTATTGGATCCCGTTCCTCCGCTGGGTCACGAGCGAATACGACCTGCAGCCCGCACAGATCATCGCCGTCTCGCGCGGCGGGGCGTCACCATGGTACGGAGACGTGGCCTCACGCTTCGTTGACGTCTTTGCTCACGTCAGTGCGGAGGAGTATCGAGAACGAATCGACGAACGTGTCCTTCGTGCTGGACATCAGAAGCAGTTCGAAGTGAGCGAATTCGATCGGCTGTTGATCGACCGCGTCAGAGAAAGCCTGGGTGTCATGGATGGGCCCGTGCTTCATCCGTCGGTCATGTACGCGCTGTTCCGCCGGTATTGGAATGAAAAAGCGCCCGTCGGCATCTTGACGAGTCACACGACCTACTTGCCGCTGCCCGATCCCGGTCCGGCCGATTCCGGACTGGTGTTACCGAGGGATTTCGTCGCGGTCCGCTTCTACTTCCGCCCGTCGTTCCCGGACACGGCGGAAAACCGCCAATTCGCCCTCGATATCATCCGGCGATTGGCGCGTCGACAATCGGTCGTCATTCTCAACACAGGCTTTCAGGTCGATGACCACGAGGATCTGGATCCCTCAGCTGAAGCCGGCGTCTATCGGGTCGACGACTGGATGACACCGACGAACAATCTCACGCTGCAATCGCAGATCATCAGTCGCGCTTCGGCATTCATCGGAACGTATGGTGGCCTTTCGTACCTCGGTCCGTACTACAAGGTTCCGACGATGACGTTCTATTCCGAGCCGGACGAGCTCGTCCCGGCGCACGTCGACGCGACCTGGCGACTCTGTCGAGCGATGCGATCGCCACTCACGATGCTGCATGTCGATGACGTGGCCCTCGTTGCGTCCGCGCTCGACGGATTCGGCGCGTAGATCTCGAACGTCAGGTCGTCCGCCAAGTTTCGCGATACGGCGCACGGCCAGGTCGGCGTTCAATTAGACAATCGTCACTATGGATGTCCCGCACGAAACCGATGACGAGCAGGCGAAACGTTGGAACGGTGTCGCAGGACGCGCCTGGGTCGACGCGCAGCAGTTGCTCGACCAGATGTTCAAACCGCTCGAGGAACTCCTGGTCGAAGCCGTCGCTGCCGCATCCCGAGGTCGAGTGCTTGACGTCGGCTGCGGCACAGGCAGCACAACGCTCGCCGTGGCGCGGCGGCTTGGATTGAAGGGCCACTGCATCGGCATAGATATTTCGGATCCGATGATTGCCGCCGCCCGGGCTCGAGCCGAGCGGGAAGGCGTCGCTGCACAATTCATCCGTGCCAACGCGCAGGTGCATGCGTTCGAACCCGAAAGCGCCGACGTGATCATCTCGCGCTTCGGCGTGATGTTCTTCGACGACCCCGTCCAGGCTTTCGCGAATCTGCTACGTGCCGCGAGCCACGACGCCGAGCTTCGGCTCATCGTCTGGCGGAGTGCCGCGGACAATCCGTTCATGACGACGGCCGAGCGCGCCGCGGCGCCGATCCTCCCGAACCTCCCCGCGCGAAGGCCGGATGGGCCGGGGCAGTTCGCCTTCGCAGATCGCGAACGGGTCTCTGTCATCCTGGAGAAGAGCGGTTGGGTCGAGATCGATCTGCGGCCGGTCGATGTTGATTGCACCCTGCCCGAAAAGGAGTTGAGCCGCTATCTGACGCGGCTCGGCCCTGTCGGCATGGCGCTTCAAGAGGCGGACGACTCGACTCGTGCGCGAGTCGTCGAGACCGTCCGTCCCGCCTTCGACCCCTACGTTCACGGGACCGAAGCCCGCTTTACCGCTGCCTGCTGGATGATCGGCGCTCGAGCCGGCACCAGCGATTCAACGGCCTGAGATCACGTTGACATCGAGCGCCCGGTCTCGAGGACCGACTTCATGTCGCTCAGAATCCAGGCCCAGCCGCCAGTGCCCTCCTCGGAAAACTTGCTGGCCACCATGCCCGCCATGATTGGCGCGCCCTCGAGCTCGTGGATGACGGTGAGCCTCGAAAAGCCGGCTGAGACCTGTTCGATCTCCCAGGTGACACGCGTGAACCCCTCAGCCTTGTGCGCGTCGCTGAACAAGAACCGATAGGTATGGACCAGCTTTCGGGGCGGATCGGCCAACTCCACCGCGCCATCGACAACGACGTCCGGCAAACCGAACGACCGCATCGCGTCAGTCGAGTGCGCCCGGTACGCGCCGCCGGGGCGCAGCTCGAAATCGACGGCGCCCTGATAGCCGTACTTCACCGTCCATTCCGGCGACGTAATGGCGTCCCAGATGGCCTGCGGCGAGGCCTTGATGTAGACCTCGTAGATTTGCGTCGTCGCTATGCCGGCTTTTGACTCTGTCGCCATGCCTTTGCCTCCAACTCGGTCTTGAGCTCCAACAGCGCCGACACGCGACGCTCCGTGTACTTGTCGATCCAGCGGTCATGAATCATCCGGATCGGCACGGGATTCAGGAAGTGCAGCTTCTCTCTGCCCGCCCTGCGCGTGACGACAACGCCCGCACGCTCGAGCAGCCGCAAGTGCTTCATGACACCGAACCGCGTCATCGCCAATTCCGATTCGAGCTCCGTCAGCGTGCGACCATCACGTTTGAAGAGCAGGTCGAGAAGGAATCGTCGTGTCGGATCCGCGAGTGCCTTGAACACCGCGTCGTCGTCAAACACCGTCCGACTATATGTGACCATATAGTCACATGTCAAATCAAAGGCGAGTCGCTTCCGCTCGCCCGATCGGATGCTTCAATTTGCTGGAACGTTGGTAGAAGGGGTGTGCGAGGCGTTTAGCGGTAGAACGTGATGCGCCAGTTGTCGATCCCGCCTACCAGGTTGTCGGCGCCGCCGCCGGCGGGAACAGAAGCGATGCGCACGAAGCCCACGTCAATCCGGCTTCCTGTCGCCGAGAAGTCTGGATGATCTGAAGGAGACGCGATTGTTCGAAAGTCGTTCTGTCTCAGCCCGGTCAGTGTGTGGGGGGTCCACACTCGATCCGGAGTCGGGAAGGCACCGCCCCCTGGGATCAGCGTGTAAAGCTTCCCGTTTTGTCTGAACGCCGGTGCGCTGTACTGGCCGTTCCCTGAGCCCGTCAGAAGGATCGAATCCTCGGAGTAATCAATCGTGAGGATCGCTCCGTCGCTCGTCGGGAAGTACCCGGTCCCCCGCTTGAAAGAGAACACCGCCACCTGTGACGCACTCCCGCTGCCCGCGCCGTTGACCGAGATGTTGATCCGACGGTAATCAGCACCTTCCTGACCGTTGAAGCGTACGTGGCTTCCGCCGCCAGTTCCGCCCGCGCCGAAGGTCTGCACTTCGGCCTCCCACTGACTATCGTCGAACACGTTTTCCGTGGCGACCGCGGTTCCACGGGATCCTCCACCGCCGCCTCCACCACCACTCCCGCCCCCCGGGCTTCCACCTGTCGGAGGATCCGGGCTCGTCGGATCGGACCCGCCGCAACTCATCGCAACAACACATGCGAGCAGTACCGCCAGACGAAAGAGGATGCCTCTCATATCGATCGCTATCGGTCGCATCCGAACCGATCATGAGGGGCCGATGTCGTGGAGGGATCGTGTGCTGGAGTAAGGGCCTCCTGATCAACGGTATTCCTCGGAAGTGGCGCGACGAAGCGCGAAAGACTGCGCCAGCTCGGCAATGCCGCAGGCTCCTTCTTTCACGCTTTCGTACTGACCGCCGCGGAGCCTCGTCTGGGCCGGCGAACGCTCCTGACCTTCCCGCTTTTTCCTCCACCGCAGAAGAACCGATCGCCGCCATCGGACTCGAGCCCGGA
>Ga0075421_100013300_pt1 | contig 10255 bp, 9 predicted proteins | sample SoiMetdeltSBSDD5_FD_75292 | JGI IMG/M metagenome (GOLD analysis project Ga0075421, IMG submission 75292) | Bulk soil microbial communities from a Populus tree surrounding site in Tennessee, USA - Soil MetaG P. deltoides SBSDD5 | ecosystem: Environmental > Terrestrial > Soil > Tree plantation... | reverse complement strand
AGCACCAGCTTCGGGAAGTCGCCGGCCTCGTAGATCTCGACCACGCGCATGCCGAAGTGGGGCGACGCGCGGTGCAGCGGCTGGAGTGCGACGAACGCCTTGTAGGCCTTCGCAGCGTCGTGGTAGCGGAGCTTCTCGAGGTAGAACTCGCCGAGGTGGCTGTAGATGCGGTCCTCGTAGCTGCGGTGACCGCTCGCGGCGAAGTACGTCTCGAGCACCTCGGGTCCGCCGAGGCTCGAGAAGCTGAGGCTGATGACGCGGAAGGTGTCGGCGATGCGCCGCTCGGAGTCCTCGTCGTGCGACTGGTCGAAGTCGTAACCCGTCGAGACCTTGTAATCGAGCAGCCGCATGTACTCGTGCAGCGCTTCCTCGTGCATCTCCTGCTTGTAGAAGGTCCAGCCGAGCTTGTAGAGCGCGAGCTCGTAGTACTCGGAGCCGGCGCCCTGCGCGGTGATGGCGGAGTAGGCCTTCTCCGCGTCGAGATACTTCTTGCGCGTGAAGAAGTATTCCGCGCGCCGGAACTGCACCTCGTCGATGTGCGCCGTGTGCGGATACGCGGCGATCAGGCGCTCCATCACCGCGATCGCGTCCTCGGTGCGGCCGAGCTCGTCGTAGGCGCGGGACTTCTGGTAGAGCACCTCGTCGTTGTGCGGATAGTCGGGGTAGGTCGTGAGGATCTTGTCGTAGAGCTCGATCGCCTCGAGCGGACCCGACGGCGCCGCGGTGGCCTTCTGCGCCCCCGGGAGCGCGAGCGGAGCGCTCTTCGCCGCAGGCAGGCTTCCCGTGGCCGCGGCCGACGCACGCCGCTCGAACTCCGCCTCGGATTCGGTGGGAGCCGCGCCGGCGGCCGGCGTGCGCTGCGCGCGCGCTGCGTCGCCGGCGGTCACGCGCTCGGTCTCGGGGGCCGGCATCTCGACGATCTCGCCGTCGCCGAGGATCCCGAACTCCTTCTCGAGCTTGAGATCGGCCAGGCGCCGCATCGCCTCGGGCGTCAGCGACGACTCGGGTGCCTCCTCGAGGAACTTGCGGTAGCCCTGCATGGCCTGGTCGAGGCCGCCTTCGACGCGCACCTCCGTCATGTCCGGCTCCGCGTCGCGCAGCTCGGCAAGCGTGTGGCGATCCGGATTGCCCGCGCACGCCGCAACGGCGAGCGCGGTCGGGAGCAGTGCGGTGCGTACACGGCGCATCCCCCCGTCCTCACTTCGCTGCCTGCGCCTTGGCGGCGCGGTCGTAACTGTCGGCGAATGCGAAGCGAGCCTCGTTCTGATAGGCCTCCAGCCGATCGCGGCGCAGCTTCAGCTCCTGCTTCGCGACGCTCTCGAGCACGTGGCCCTGCCGCTTCATCGCGATCTCGAGGCGCTCCTGCGCCTGTGTCACGCGTGCGCGCAGGTTCTCGATCGGCGCCTCGTAGTGCGCGTAGCTGTGGGTCGCGGCCTGCCGCGTGCGGACAAAGGCGACGTACTGCGCGTCGAGCGCCTCGACGTCCTGGTTCAGCTCGTGCAGGTGGCGGTGCGCCTCGGTCAGGCGCTCGTGGTACTGCGTCTCGAGGCTCCAGCGCAGCGCGCCGCGCAGGTGTCGGACGCGCTGTTGCAGCTCCGCGTCGTCTGCACCGCTGCTCTCCGCGAGCCGCGCCTCGATCCCGTCGAGCGCTGCGCTGAAGCGCTGCTCGTCGGCCGTCGCCAGGTGCTCCGGCCGCGGCGCGATCAGCAGGTGCTCGAGGCGTCGCGCGAGGTGCTTGCGCTGCTCGAGCCGCAGGCGCATGCGCGCGTCGAGCCTGCGGAACTCGCGGTCGACCCCGGGCAGCAGCGGCTCGTAGTAGCGGCGCCGCAGCTCCACGAGATCGTCGAAGGCGTCGAAACTGCGCTGCCAGGCGACGAGCTTCTTCCGCATGTCCTCGAGGTCGAGGTAGTTCTGCAGCGCCGTCTGGAAGTCGTGCGACGCCATCAGCGACATCAGGTAGTAGGTCTCGGGCGCCTCGGGCAGGCTGCGGAGCCGGATCACCCAGTCCTTGTCCTGGCGGATCTCCTCGCGCACGAGCGCCTCGAGGAACTCGCCCTCTTGGATGCTGTCGAGCGAGGCGTCGATCTTCTCGAGCTGCGCGCCGAAGGCCTCGACGGCGCGCCCATAGAGCAGCGCCGCGCGGCCGTGCACATCGAGCTTGCTGTACGCGTAGGGCAGGGCGAGCCGCGCTTCCTGCGCGGCGGCGTCGGTCGGCTCGCGCTCCGCGAGGATGCTCCAGGGGACCAGCGCCCTCTCGAAGTTCTGCGCCGACGCATCGGCCCAGCCCGCGCGCAGCAGCGCCTGGTTCGAGAAGGGGCCCTCGAGGCGCACGCGATCGAGTGCGCTCTGCGACGGGCCGAATGCCGACGCCTCGAACAGCAGGGTCCCGAGCACGAGGTTCGATTTGTCGCGGATCGCGAGCGTGGCGGGATCGCCGCTCGAGACCTGTCCGGCGCGGTCGAGCTGCGTGACGGCGTCGCGCTCGCGGCCGGCCTGCAGCAGCGCGATGCCGAGGTTGTAGGCCGAGAAGCCCTCGAGCTCGCCGTCGCCTTGCAGGTCGTCCAGGACCTTCACCGCGTCGGCGGGTCGGCCGAGCGCCATGTAGACGTTCGCGCGCAGGAACTCGATGTCGTCGCGGATCTCGTCCGGGATCTCGCCGTGGATCCGTTCGAGCGCGTGCATCGCCTCGTGCGGCTGGTCCTTCTGGAAGTGGATGCGCGCCAGTCGGAAAGCGGCCTCGTTGCGGATCGGCTCCGCGACGTCGGCCTCGAGCACGGCCCGGATGGCGCGGCCCGCACGGTGGTGCATGCGATAGCGCAGCTCGAAGTCGCCGACGTCGAACTCCGCGCTCCCGATGTGTGCGTAGAGCGAGTCGAGCTGCGGCTCGTCCACCCGGTAGTGCTGAGCGATCTCGGCGTCGAGGCGCTCCAGCGACTCGAACCAGTGCTCCTGGTAGGCCTCGTAGAGCGCCTCTCCGAAGTGGAGATCGCGCAGGTCCTCGGCGGCAGTCGCTGCTGCGAGCAGCACGACCGCCAGCCCGGACGCGATCGCTCGGATCCAGGTCGGCGTCACGGAGCTACCAGCTTCCGAGCTCGATCCGGGAGCCGTCCCCGGCCAGGGTGATGCCGACGAGCTTCGGCTCGGCTTCCTTGCGGAAGCTCCAGTCCTGCTTCGCGCTCACGTCCGAGCCGCCCTTCTTTCCGGCGATCGCGACGTCGAGGCGGTGCTCGCCCGTGGCGACGTTGCCGGTGTAGATCCTCTGCACGCCGCCCTTCTGGAGAGCTTCCAGCTCCTTGAAGCTGTAGATGTGGTGCGCGACGGGCTCGCCATCGATGTGGACCTGCACCGAGTCGAGGCGGAAGGTCTCGCCCTCCGCCAGCGAGACGAAGACCGCTACCTGCGTGTTGGACGGGTAGAGCAGCTTCTCCTCGAGCTGGCCGAGCTCCGCGGCGATGCCGAGCACGTCCGACTTGATCTCCTGGACCTGCTCGTCCAGGCTCCGCATCTCTTCCTTTCCGACTTCCTCCGCGCCGCCGGGAGAGCCGGCGGCCGCGAGGAGCAGCGCGAGGGCGAGGACCCTCGCGAGGCGCGCGCGCCAGGTCGGCATCGTGTTCAGATCGAGTGCTGTCACGGGTGGGGACTCCGCGTTTTCTCCTTGCATGCGTTCGGCTTGCCGATTCCCCACATTAGTGATCACTGGTACGGCAACGAATCGGCAACTCCGTCACACATGCGCACGTAGCCGTGCAGGAGGCCGTCGCAAAAGGGGCTCCCGGCAAGCGGCGACGAGCCGGAGCGGCACGCGGAAACACGTCGGCGAACCGCGCGCGTCTTACGGGCTGCCGGTGTCCTGCGTGTTCGTTGCGCAATGCGCGCGCGCAGCGGGGTCTGATCGCTGCGAATAGCGCCGGCGCTGCCGTGCTGCTGTGAGCCCGGGCACACTTTCCAGTGTTTATGCCGCCTGCGTGGAGGCAGGCGGTGCGCGTCTGCTACAGCCGCACCACCGCGATGATCGCGAGCAGGCTCCCGACCGCGGCGATCAGATACATCACCGTGGCGACCGCGGTGTCGCGGCCCAGCCCGCCATAGTCGATCGAGAGCGAGCGCACGTGGTGCGCGCCCTTCCAGAGCGGCAGCACGAGCAGCGCCAGCAGGAAGAGTCGGCCGAGCAGGCTCGATGCGAGGTCGTGCGCGCGCGCGAAGGTGAGCGCGTCGGGCGAGACGATGCCGAGCGGCACGCCGAGACCGACGACCAGGATCCAGCCGGTCAGCAGCATGGTGCCGATCAGGATGCCCTGGCCGAAGAGCAGCCAGATGACGGGCTCGAGCTTGAGCAGGAGATGCTTCATCACAGCACCCAGCCGGCCAGCACGGCCGTGACGACGAGCGTGACACCGATCCATGCCGCGTAGAGGCCGGCGAGGATCAACGGCTGCGGCGGCGGCTTGGCCGGACCGATGTGGGCCGGCTGCGACTTCGGGAAGAGGCTGAAGAAGCGCACCGCCACGAAGACGACACTGACGAGCGCCAGCACGTGGAAGGCGATGTAGAGCGGGTTCTGGAGCTGGCGCAAGAGCTCGGCCCAGGCCGCGTCGCCGGAGCCCAGCGCCCACACGACGCGCAGCGCGACGAAGCCGACCAGCAGGTAGACGATGCCCGTCGCATCGAACAGCAGGTACTTCAGCATGCGCGGCTGCGTGTACCAGCCGGACGGCGCCTGCGGCGGCGCGGTGCGCGTGCGGCCCGGCCGCGACGGCGTCATGGCGTGGGGGTTCACGGGACGGGCCATGGCTACTTGCCTCCTCGCGTCGTCACGAAGCCGGTGAGCCAGTCGATCACCGCGTTGAACTTGGCCTGGTTCACGGCGGCTGCGGGATCCACGTGCTTCGGGCACACCTCGCTGCACTCGTTGGCGTAGGAGCACGAGAAGACGGTGCCCTCGCCGCGGAAGATCTCGTTGCGCTCGTGCTGGCCCTCGTCGCGCGAGTCCATGTTGTAGCGGTGGCCGAGCGCGATGGCGGCCGGTCCGATGAACTCGGGCTCGTTCGCCACCACGGGGCACGCCGAATAACACAGCATGCAGTTGATGCAGTAGCTGAACTGCTTGAACTCCTCGAGCTGCTCGGGCGACTGGCGGTGCGTGCCCTCTTCGAGCGCGCGCTCCTTGGCGCGCAGGATGTACGGCTTCACGCTCTTCAGCTTCTCGAGGAAGCCCTCGAGCTCGACGACGAGGTCGCGCACGATCGGGAAGTTCGCGAGCGGCGCGATCTCGACCTTGTCGCCGTAGTCGCTGAGCGCGTCCTTGCAGGTGAGCGACGGCTTGCCGTCCACCATCATCCCGCAGCTCCCGCACACGGCCATGCGGCACGACCAGCGGTGCGAGAGCGAGCCGTCGATCTCGTCCTTGATGTAGTTGAGCGCGTCGAGGACCTTCCAGTCGGGCTGGACCGGCACCTCGTAGGTCTGCTGGCGCGGCGCCTGGTCCTTGTCCGGATCGAAGCGCGTGACGACGAAGGTCTTCTTCTGCTCGCTCATCGTTAGTACTTGCGCTCCTCGGGCTCCCAGATGCCCAGTGTCACCGGCTTCTTCGCCAGGCGCGGGCCCGAATAGCCCGCGAATGCGAGGGTGTGGTAGAGGAAGTTCTGGTCGTCTCGCTTCTTGGTGTCGCGCCGGGCGTGCGCGCCGCGCGACTCGTTCCGGTGCGCGGCGGAGACCGCGATCGTCTCGGCGACGTGGATCATGTTGCCGAGCTCGAGCGCGGCCACGAGCTCGGTGTTGAACACCGTGCTCTTGTCCTGGAGCCCGAGGTCGTCGTAGCGGCCGCGCAGCGCGGCGGTGGCGTGCACCGTGGCTTCCATCGAGGCCTGCTCGCGGTAGACGCCGCAGCCCTCCTCCATGGTGACGCCGAGCTCGCGGCGGAGCTGCGCCATGCGCTCGCCGCCGCGCTTGCCGCGCAGCGCCGCGACCCGCGCGGACTCCTCCTCGGCCTGGCGCGCGCACGCGGCCTCGTTCGCGGCGCTCGTGCCCTTGGCGAAGCGCAGCGCCGCGAGCCCGCTGCGCGCGCCGAACACGAGGCACTCGGTCAGCGAGTTCGAGCCGAGCCGGTTGGCCCCGTTGAGCGAGACGCACGCGACCTCGCCGGCCGCGTAGAGGCCGGGCAGGGCGCTGGCGCCGTCGATGTCGACGTCGACGCCGCCCATCATGTAGTGGACGACGGGGCGCACCGGGATCGGCTGCGTGATCGGGTCGGCGCCGCCGTAGAGCATCGAGAGCTCGCGCACCATCGGCAGGCGCTTCATGATGACGTCGCCACCGAGATGCGTCAGGTCGAGGTTCACGTACTCGCCGTAGGGGCCCTTGATGCCGCGCCCCGCCTCGATCTCCTGGATGATCGCGCGCGAGATCATGTCGCGCGGTCCGAGCTCCGCCTTCGTGCCGACGCCGTAGTCGCGCGTCGTGAGGAAGCGCTCGCCCTCGGAGTTCTTCAGGTGGCCGCCCTCGCCGCGCGCCGCCTCGGTGATGAGGATGCCCGTGCCGGGGAGGCCCGTCGGGTGGTACTGCACGAACTCCATGTCCTTCAGCGCGACGCCCTCGCGGTACGCGAGCGCCATGCCGTCGGCCGTCTTGATGTTGCCGTTCGTGGTGAAGGGGAAGATCTTGCCGCCGCCACCGCAGGCCAGCAGCACCGCACGCCCGAGGATCAGGCGCACCGCGCCTTCGCGGATGTCGAGCGACGCGACGCCGTGTACGGCTCCGCCGTCCACGATCAGCTTCGTCACGAACTGCTCGTCGTAGCGGACGATGTTCGGGTACCGGAGCGATTGCTGGAAGAGCGAGTGCAGCATGTGGAAGCCGACCTTGTCGGCCGCGTACCACGTGCGCTTGGTACTCATGCCGCCGAAGGCGCGCGTCGCGACGGTGCCGTCGTCGTTGCGGCTCCAGGGACAGCCCCAGTGCTCGAGCAGGGTCAGCTCCTTCGGCGCCTCGGCCACGAAGTACTGGATCACGTCCTGGTCGCCGAGGAAGTCCGAGCCCTTCACGGTGTCGAACGCGTGCATCTCGAGGTTGTCGTCGGCGCGCGCGACGGCGGCCGCGCCGCCCTCTGCGGAGACCGTGTGGCTCCGCATCGGGTAGACCTTCGAGACGAGCGCGATGCTCGCCTGCGGGTCCTGCACGGCGGCGGCGATGGCGGCGCGCAGTCCCGCGGCGCCTCCACCGACGATGACGAGATCGTGGCGGGTCGTGTCCATCGGCAGGGACCTCATGCGTAGACGAAGGGCGAAGGGAGCGGCCCGGTCGGAGGACCGGTCGCCAGGTCGGGCAGGCTGTCGGGGATTTGCCGGCCGGCGGTTGGAGAGGCCAGCGGCGGCGGAGAAGTGGTATCGCATCCGCCGAGTCGGGGCACCCCGTCGGAAGGCCTATGCCGGTTCCTGTTGGGACAGGCAATGCACCGACCCGAGGCCGAGCACCAGGTACTCCGAGCGGATGCCGACGACCTCGCGGCCCGGGAGCAGCTCGCGCAGGACGGCGAGCGCGCGCGTGTCGGAGGGCACTCCGAACAGGGGCACGATCGCCACACCGTTGGCGAGGTAGAAGTTCGCATAGCTCGCCGGACACACCTGGCCGTCGATGCGGTGCGTCGGCGGCATGGGCAGGGTCGCCAGCGCGAGCGGCTTGCCGTCCTGATCCCGCATGTGGCGCAGGCGCACGAGGTTCTCGGCGAGCGGCTTCTCGTTCGGGTCGGACGGGTCGTCGCACACGGTCGCCACGACGGTGCCCGCGTCGACGAAGCGAGCGATGTCGTCCACGTGGCCGTCGGTGTCGTCGCCGGCGATGCCGTCGCCGAGCCACAGCACCTGACGCGCGCCGAGCCAGCGCGCGAGCCGCGTCTCCATGGCTTCGCGCGTGCGGCCGGCCTCGCGGTTCGGGTTCAGCAGGCACGACTCGGTCGTGAGCACGCTGCCGCGCCCGTTGCCGTCGATGGAGCCGCCCTCCAGCACGAAGCCCGCCGACGCCACCGGCAGGCCCGACGCGTGCGCGGCCTTCGCGGCGACCTGGACGTCGCGATCCCACGGCGGGTACTTGCCACCCCACGCGTTGAAGCCGAAGGCGATCGCGCGGCGCGTCCTGGCGCCGTCGTCGCCGCGCTCCTCGACGACGATCGGGCCCGTGTCGCGCAGCCACGAGTCGTTCGTGGGAATCCGCAGATACTCGATGCCGCGGTCGGGGTCGACGCCGCGCGCGGCGAGCGTGCGTCGCGCGGAGTCTTCGGTCGCGTCGTCGCCGACGAGCAGCCGCACCGGCTCGCGTCCCTGCAGCGCGCGTACGAACTCGACGTACTCGCGGCGCGCGTCCTCGAGATGTCCCGGCCAGGTGGCGGGCGCGTGCGGCCAGGCGAGCCAGGTGCCGGCGTGCGGCTCCCACTCCGCCGGCCAGCGGCGCTCGATCTCCTTCTCCGCCATCGCCCTCAGTCTCGGAAGCGCTTCGTCAGATCACCATAGGCGTCGATGCGGCGGTCGCGCAGGAAGGGCCAGTGGCGGCGCACCTGCTCGATGCGCCCGAGATCGCACTCGACCTGCAGGATCTCCTCGCGATCCGACGACGCGCGCGCGAGCACGACGCCGAAGGGATCGGCCACGAACGACTGCCCCCAGAAGCGGATGCCGTCCTCGCGCCCGACGCGATTCACTGCCGCCACGAACACGCCGTTCGCGATCGCGTGCCCGCGCTGCACGGTCTCCCACGCGTCGTGCTGGGAGCGATCGACCTCCGCGGTCTCGTCGAACTGCCAGCCGATCGCCGTCGGGTAGAAGAGCACCTGCGCGCCGCCGAGCGCAGCGAGCCGCGCCGCCTCGGGGAACCACTGGTCCCAGCACACGAGCGTTCCGAGCTGCGCATGACGCGACGGGAAGACGGGGAAGCCGAGGTCGCCGGGCGTGAAGTAGAACTTCTCGTAGTAGAGCGGGTCGTCCGGGATGTGCATCTTGCGGTAGCTGCCGAGGATGCGTCCGTTCTCGCCGATCGCGACCGCCGTGTTGTGGTAGAGGCCCTCGGCGCGGCGCTCGAAGAGCGACGCGATGACCGTCACCTGGCGCGCCGACGCCACCTTGGAGAGCGCGTCGGTCGAGGCGCCGGGGATCGACTCGGCCAGGGCGAAGCGCTCCGCCTCCTCGGCCTGGCAGAAGTAGCGGGAGCGGAAGAGCTCGGGCAGGCACACGACCTGTGCGCCTGCGCGCGCCGCCTCGTCCACGCGCGCGACCGCCTTCTCGAGGTTCGCGTCGGGGTCCTCGGAGACCTGCATCTGGACGAGCGCGATCCGGACGCGTCGGGGATCTGCCATGGCCGCATCGGTAGCGAAGAAAGGACGGTGTGACCGCCCCTGTCACACCCATCTCTCAAAGTGCCTCCCGGGAGGACCCCCCTGATGTCGCCGACCCGGTCGTTCGCTGGTGGTGTGGCCCGGGCGCTGGCCCTGATCGCGGTGTTTCCCGCGGCAGGCCTCGCCGTGCGCGCGGGGCTGCAGGCCGGGTCGGCACCTCCCCATTACCCTGCGAGCTGGATGGAAGAGATCGAGGCAGAAGACCCCGAGCTCTGGCTCGTGGACGGCTTCAACGTCGTCCAGGTCGCGCTCCTCTCCGGGCGCGACCGCGATTCCTGGTGGCGCGCGGAGCGACGCGACGAGCTGATGGCGCAGGCCGCGCGGCTGGCGGCGTCGGGTGCGCGCGTCGAAGTGGTGTTCGACGGTGACCAGCCGGTACCCGAGTCCGAAGGTCACGGCGCGCGCCAGGTTTTCGCCGAGTCCGCCGACGCCTGGCTGGTCGCGCGCGTCCGCGCCGCGGCCGAGCCCGGGCGCGTCGCGGTCGTGACGGCGGACCGTCGCCTCGCGGGGCGCCTGCGTCATCACGGCGCGCGCGTGATCGGTCCCGGCGAGTTCTTGCGCCGCTGTCGGCTCGAGCCCGACCTCGGGTGTCAGGATGACCCGGAAAAACATCGGGATGTTTTCCCCTCGAAGGGGACCTGAAGCCTTGACCCGCAGGGGGGTTCGGAAATAGCGTACGGCCCGGCGTCGCCCCTGGACGCCGCGGGTGCCGGTTCCTCTACTGCTCGCCCCCCGGCCCCAAGACGCGCGCCCGAAGACTCGTGATCAGCGAGTGGTGTCGTGTCTCGCCTCAGTGAAGAGGGTGCAGCGAGGTAGCGACACCGATGTCCGAAGGTCAGGCCCCGATCCAGCATGGGCGCGACTCGTGGGTCCTTA
>Ga0075421_100013298_pt1 | contig 10256 bp, 9 predicted proteins | sample SoiMetdeltSBSDD5_FD_75292 | JGI IMG/M metagenome (GOLD analysis project Ga0075421, IMG submission 75292) | Bulk soil microbial communities from a Populus tree surrounding site in Tennessee, USA - Soil MetaG P. deltoides SBSDD5 | ecosystem: Environmental > Terrestrial > Soil > Tree plantation... | reverse complement strand
AATTAGAATCGAGGCACGCAAATGGCAGAAGCTGCCCGCGAAAGAAAAGGGCTTCCCGTTGACGATAAGGTCCACACTTGGCCGCACCTCGTGCGCATGGAGTTCCTCGTCGCGCTGTTCGTGATCGTCGTCCTGACCCTGTGGTCGATAACGATCAACGCGCCGCTGGAAGAACCGGCGAATCCGACGCGCACGCCCAATCCTTCAAAAGCGCCCTGGTATTTTCTCGGTTTGCAGGAAATGCTGGTGTACTTCGATCCTTGGCACGCCGGCGTGGTGCTGCCGAGTCTCATCATCGTGGGATTGATGGTGATTCCTTTTATCGACATTAACCCCAGAGGCAACGGTTACTATTGTTTCAAAGACAGGAAATGGGAGATCCTGACCTTTATCTTCGGCTTTCACATTCTCTGGGTTGTGATGATCATTATCGGGACCTTCTTCCGCGGCCCGGGGTGGAACCTGTTTTGGCCCTGGCAGAGGTGGGATCCGCATAAAGTCGTCGCCCTCACCAACGTGGATCTTCCATATCTACTCGGCTTTCGCGATTACTGGTTGTCGGCGATATTCAGCCTAATATGCATCGGCGCCTATTTTGTCGTGGGAATGCTCGGGTTTTACTACTTCGTCTTGAAGGTCAAGGGCAAAGATTTTCTTGAGCGCTGGGGTATGGTTCGCTTTACCATCGTCGGCTTGTTGCTGGTGCTCATGATGTCTCTTCCGGTCAAGATGTTTCTTCGGCTGGTTTTTAACGTGAAATACGTCTTAGTCACCCCTTGGATCAATATCTAACTAAAATGTTCTACGTGGCGAAAATCCTCCAGGCATTGGGCCTCGCCGATATCGGCTACGCGCTGTTCGTCGGGGTCATGAGAAATTCATCCATGGCTGAAGAAATCGTCCTCACCCTCATCGGTCTCGGGGTTTTTTCTTTGGGCCGCGCGCTTGAGCGCAAAGTAGTTTAAGGGAGTCGGGATGGCGGAGCGAGGCATCGACCAAAAAGAAGAAAAAAAATCCTACGGCAGCGTATTTGTAATTGGCGCCATGTTGTTGGTGGCGTTGACCGTCTGGGCATTCTGGGACGACAACTTTACCCGTCGTCCGTGGAAGGGCGTGCAGTCACGCTTTTACCGGCTCGATTACAGCAAGGCGAAAGCGGCCTACGACGAAGAGGACAAGAAGCTTCAAGGCGATGCCAACTATCAAGAACTGTCGAAAAAGCTCGCCGCGTTCCGCGCCAGTCTCGACAACGGTGATTTAGGCAAGAAGCTGCGCGCGCTGGAGAGCGAGGAGGCGCGGGCGACGGTTAAGTTTCAAGAGATCGATCAAAAAGTCAAAGACGTAAAAAGTGAGCTCGAAGAAGCCTGGTACGAACATGATCACGCCGTCCAGCAAAAACGCAATCCCAAGCCTTACCTGGACGAGATCGCCGAGCTCGACAAACGCAAAGCGCAGTTGGAGAAAGAACTCGAGCCGGCGCGCGCGCGACGCAGTCAACTCAAAGAGGAAATAAAGAAGATCCAATCCGGCGCGAAGGAGATCGAGGACGAGATCGGCAAGCTTGCCGCCGAGCGCGACAAGTGGATCCGCGTGATGGAGAATGCGACGTTCAAGCTCGGTCCATTCTCGCCTTATAAAATACCCAAGATTCAGCAGATCTCGCTCGATGAATTCGACCGCAACCGTTTCGATCAGCCCGTCGCGCGCGTCGACCGCTGCGTCACTTGTCATCTGGCGATCAATCGGCCGGGATTCGAAAAGGAAGCCCAGCCTTTCAGAACGCACCCGCGCCGCGAGGTGCTGCTGGCGGACAATGCTCATCCGCCCGACAAATTCGGCTGCACAGGGTGCCATGAAGGGCAAGGCGTTGCGGTCAATAGCGTCAGTCAGGCGCACGGCGAAGTTCATCTTTGGGAATTCCCGCTATTGCGCGGCGCCAAAGCGCAGTCGAGCTGCACTTCCTGCCACCTCAACGTCCAGAAATTCGCCGAAGACGCGCCGCTGCTGTCCGAAGGCCAGAGACTTTTCGAGCAGGTCGGTTGCACGGGTTGCCATCTGGTCAAAGGTTACGAAAATATTCCGAAGATAGCGCCGAGCCTGATGAAGATCAGCGCCAAGGTCGATCCGAGTTGGATGGTGCGCTGGATCGAAAACCCGCACAAATTCCGGCCGCGCACGCGCATGCCGAATTTCGAGCTGAAGCAGGATGAAGCTCTGGCAATCGCGTCCTATATCTGGTCCCAATCCAAGGAAGATGGCGATAAGTGGTCTAAAGAGCATCCCATGCCCGGCAATGTTCGCGAAGGCGATGCCGGTGCTGCGGCGCGCGGGAAGCAACTCGTCGAGACGATCGGCTGCAAGGGCTGTCACGGTTTTGCCGATGGCGAGTTTTCGACTCCCCTTGGCAAGGAGAAAGATCTGGTTCCAAATCTAAAAGACATCGCGGCCAAGACCGGCCCTCAGTGGATTTACCATTGGATCAAAGATCCGCGCGGGTTTTCACCGGACACGCGCATGCCGAGCTTGCGCTTGTCGGACGAGGAAGCTGGAGCGATCACCACCTACCTGATGACTTTAGGCGCGAAAGCGGATCAGACCGCCGGGATCGAGGAAAAGCTCGCCGACCCGGCCAACATCAAACGCGGCGAATCGCTGGTGCGCCGCTGGGGCTGCTTCGGTTGCCACGATATCAAAGGCATGGAAAAAGAGTCGCGTATCGGTGCGGAACTCACCACTTTTGGCTCGAAAACAGTCGAAGAGCTTGCTTTCGGCAATCGAACGGACGTGAAGCATACCTGGGATGACTGGACCTATAACAAACTCAAGTCGCCGCGCGGCTACGCCACCGAGCGAGTCGAGCAACTGATGCCCCAGTTCAACTTGGCCGACGAAGACATCAAGGCGTTGCGCACTTTGCTCGGCGGCTTCCGCGAGCGAAGAGTCGGCCAGCGATACCTAGCGGATCAGGGGTTACGCGTGCAGCAGGTCGTCGAAGGTCGGCGTTTGATGCAGCAGTATAACTGCGTCGGCTGCCACGAGATTGAAAACCGAGGCGGGTTTGTTAGAAAGTATTATCAGGAGAATGTGGCATTTGCGCCGCCGCCGCTCAACGGCGAAGGGGAAAAAGTCCAGTCGCCGTGGTTTTTTGGTTTCCTCAAGGCGCCGGTCCCTTTGCGGCCGTGGTTGGAGATTCGGATGCCGACCTTCGGTTTCTCCGACGACCATACGAATCAGCTGGTGAGCTATTTCAATGGCCTTGCCAAAGTCGATATTCCGTACGCTTATATCGATGACAGAAAGATTCCGCCGGAGCATATCGACGCCGCGAAAATTCTCGTGTCAAAGGATTATTTCAACTGTTTCAGCTGCCATATGCAGGGCGGGAAAACTCCGGAGGGTCCGAAAGAAGGATGGGCTCCCGACTTGGCTATGGCCCGCCAGCGGCTCAATCCCAACTGGATCATTAAATGGTTGAAGGATCCGCAGAAGGTTCAACCGGGGACGAAAATGCCGTCGTTTTATCCGGGCGGCCCCGACAACGTTCTTGGCGGGAAAGAGGATTTGCAGATGCAGGCGTTGCGCGATTATCTGGTCACCCTTGGCCGAAACGGAACGGTTCCAGCGCCGGCCGCTGCAGCGGTCAAAGTTAAACCAGCGAAGTAGTGAATAACGCGACACTTAGATTCGTCAGAATAGTGATCGGTCGTAAAGCGAAGGAGGAAGTCATGAGAAAATTGGGTTCTTTAGTTTTATCAACGGCGCTGATGGCCGTGCCTGTGAGCGGCATGGCCGCCTATCAAGGCGGCGATGTTAAGGACGGCGGCAGCATTTCCGGAACCGTTAAGTTCAAAGGCACCGCACCGGCGCCAAAAAAGCTCGATGTCGGTAAGGACAAGGAAGTTTGCGACAAGTCGCCGAAGGTGGACCAGTCATTGATCGTGAATAATGGCAACCTGGCAAATGCCGTAATCACGATTACGGACATTCAAAAAGGGAAAAAAGTCGAAGCCAAGAAGGTGACATTAGACCAGAAGGGCTGCGAATATCATCCGCATGTCTTGGCTTTCCCAGCCGGTACCGCAGTCGAGATTCTAAACCCGGATGGAATTCTCCATAACGTCCACTCCTATAGCAAGGTCAACAGTCCATTTAACCAGGCGCAGCCGAAGTTCAAGAAGACGTTGGAAGTAAAAATCGATAAACCGGAAGCGGTCGAAGTCAAATGCGACGTGCACGGCTGGATGCACGGCTGGCTAGTTGCAGCTCCGACCCCTTATGTTGCCGTCAGCGACAACTCGGGGAATTTCAAGTTGACCGATGTGCCGGCCGGTTCCTACACCGTGGAAATATGGCACGAAAAGCTCGGTAAGAGCACGCAGAAGGTCACCGTTAAGGCGAAGGAAGACGCAAAAGTAAACGTCGAATTGGCCGGCAAGTAAACCGGTCGCATGGATCCGTCCAATACGGCGCTCAGATAAGCTCTGAGCGCCGTATTTTTTTGGCTGGTCCCGAGAAGTTATTCCTTATTCTTATCAACGCGGTGTTTGAAGAAATTCCACGCGCGCTCCAGATCGACTGGCGGTAATGCCTCGCTTTGGCGCTGCTTGGATTCGTCAAGGGTAAGCGGGATGGGCTTACCGATTTGCAGCGCGCCGTACAGAACCTCCGCGGCTTCCTCCAAATAGATCGCCATCATTACCGCTTCAGGAATTGTTCGCCCGATTGTTACCTGTCCATTGCCGCGCAAGAGGATCGCCGGCTTATCCGCCATCGCCTGAGCCACTTCGTTCCCTAGTTTTTCAGTCGAAATCAAGTCCGGGGTTTGAAACACCGGCACCCCGCCGGCAAAAAAACTGCCGTGATTGTGCACGGGCTCGAGTTTTTGATCCGTTACAGAAAAGATGTTCGCCACCCGGGCATGAATCCGGGTAATGGCGTTGACCCGCGGCTTAGTTTTCATAATTGCGGTATGGAGCCAGGCTTCGAATGGCGCCTGACCATGACCGTCGACGATTTCCCCCTGGAAATCGAGGGTTAATAGGTCGGATTCTTCGATCAGCGCAAGGCTGATTCTCGACGTTATAAGAAATAGCTCCGTGTTGGGGATGCGCGCGCTGATATGGCCGAACCCTTCGACCAGTTTTTTCTGCGAAAGAATCCGGCAGGCGCTGACGATGTCTCGTTTTAAACCGCTGACGGCGTTCATGATGCTCCTTTAAAACCGATTATTTTTACGTTATATTGCCTTGTTCCCTTTCCGAGCAATGGCGAGTAGCTCATGAAGATCACGGTCGAATCCCAAGCCGACTCCAAAGGACAAGAGAGTCCTATCCGGTTCACGCTCGGAACGCGAACGATCGAAGTGGAAGCCTGCGTCGATCGTTGGCATGGCGAGGTGGCGTGCTACTATCGCGTGCTCGGGAGCGATGAGAACTCCTACATTTTGAAAGGCCCCCTCGAAGACGGCTCCTGGGAGTTGGTCTCGTTTACACACAAAGATTCCCGCGGCACAGAATTAGAATACGAAGGCAAAAGGGAACTTCAGTAGAAACTTTCCTTCTTTCCCTTATCTACTCGTTCACTTTTCGCGACTTTCTCTCAACGGCGAGAGAAATTTTACATTGACCCTGAGGTAGGAGTATGTCGGAGCAACATTTAGTCGTCGTCGTCGGCGCCGGACCGGCAGGAATCTACGGCACGCGCAAGCTTGCCGAAGCCGGACACCGGGTCGTTTTGCTCAACCGTGACATCAAGCCTGGAGGTTTGGCCGAGTATGGTATCTTCGTCGACAAGGAGAAAATGAAGACAGGACTGCGTAAGCAGTTCAAGCGAATCCTGGCCGATCCCAAGGTTTTTTATCTGGGCCACGTTACGGTCGGAAAGAACCAGCCGGTAACTCTCGACGAGCTTAAGAGCATGGGTTTCGGGGCGATCGTCGTGACCGCCGGCGCGCAGGGCACCAAGAAACTGGGCATCACCGGCGAAGAAAACCTCGGCGTCTATCATGCTAAGGACGTTGTCTATCACTACAACTCGCTACCTCCCTTCAGCGAACAAACTTTCGAGATCGGCAGGCGCGTCGCCATCATCGGCATGGGGAACGTCATGGTCGATATCGCCAATTGGCTGCTCAATCTCAAGAAAATCGATCAAGTGGTCGTCGTGGCGCGCCGCGGGCCGCTGGAAAAAGCCTACGACGACAATGAGTTCGAATATGTCGAGCAATATCTCGACAACGCCGACATGAAAAAGGAGATCGAGCGCATCGCTCCCCAGCTTACGGCGGTGGGACAAGACGTGAACGCGATCCTGGAGAAATTCGTCAAGCAGGGCGAACCAGCTGAAGGCCGCCGGCTCACGTTTCGCTATCTTTGCTCACCGACAAAAGTCATCCCTAATGATCAAGGCCGGGTGGCTGCGCTCGAAGCCGAAGAGAATGAAATGGTTCTTCAGGAAGGCAAGACCGTCGCTAAAGGAACCGGCAAGAGCCGGCGTATCGATGTCGACTGCGTGATCTATGCGATCGGCGATCAGGTCGACGCTTCTCTGGGACTGCCATTTTCCCGCGGAGCGTTCGTCACCAATCCCGAAAAGCTTTCCGGCGATCCGAACCCCGCCGCGTACCAGCCTTACGATCCAGAAGCCAAAAAACCGCTCGACGGTATTTTCGTCGCTGGTTGGTCGCGCAACGCCAGCGTCGGCTTGGTCGGCGTCGCCAAGCAAGACGCCGAGCGCGGCATGAAAGTCGTCAACGAGTACCTGAAGAACAAACCGGGTCTGTCGAGCGGCGAGATGGAAGCGAAGATCGAGGCCCTGATCGAGACGTTTAGAAAAAAAGACGCAACGGTCGTGACCAAGGAAGATATCGAACTGCTCGAAGGCGCCGAGCAGGAAGAGGCCCGCGCCAGAAAAACCTGGGACTTCAAGTACACCAACGACAAGAAGATGCTCGAAGTCATCGCCGCAAGAAAGGCGGCGAGATAATGCGCTCCTAAGCCAATTTCCCACTTGATCCAAAGCCGGAAGCGTTTATCGAACGCCTCCGGCTTTTTTGCGGCCGCCTAATGACCCCGTAAAAGGTCGTCGGTCGCCAGCGGAAACTCAGGTCATAATCCTACCCCCATTTACATGGATCGTTTGCCCGGTGATGTGTTTGGCGGCGTCGCTGGATAAATAGGCGACGGCTTCCGCCACGTCTCCCGGCTGGCCGGCATGCCCGAGGGGAATTCGCTTGGCCGCGGCTTCCCATTCGGTATCGGTGTAGTTCGCTCTGACGCGCGGCGTCTCGATTCGTCCGGGCGCTACGGCGTTCACGCGGACGCCGCAAGGCGCAAGCTCGAGCGCCAGGGATCTCGTCAGTCCGAGCACGCCCGCCTTTGCCGCCGCATAAGCGGAACGGCCGGCATCGCCGCTAAAAGCGATATCCGACGAAATATTTACGATGGCGCCGGATTTTTGATTTTTCATCAATGGAACCACCGTCCGGCAACAGAGAAATGTCGAAGTCAGATTGGCGTCGATGACGACTTGCCAGTGTGCGAGAGGAAAGTCGTCAAGCGGATGCCTATGCATACTCCCGCCGGCGACGTTCACCAGCACATCGATGCGGCCGTGTTCGGCTTTGATCTTATGGAAGGCCGCTTGCACGTCAATTTCTTGAGCGACATCGACACGCAAGAACGACAATGGCATGCCGCGCTCGTGAAACTGGGCGGCAACTTTGCTACCCGCTTCATTATTGACATCCAAGATAACGACGGTTTGCTTCTCCCTCGTCAATCGATCGGCGACGGCCCGGCCGATTCCGCCGGCCCCTCCCGTAACTACCGTGATCTTGCTCATAGGAATCTCCTTGAATTTATATTAACCGTTCCACTATCGCGGGTATTGGCTCTGCGTCAATTGGTTTGTGTTTGGGGTCTGGGATCAGGTGCCGCTGAACCTATAAGACTCTAGACGCGCTGGACTCTCGAGTCGTCGCGACGCGCGGGCTCTTGCCAACTCGTTGAGCCTCAAATAGAATCCGGACGTTTTTCGCAGCGGCTGAATTGTTTTCGAGGAGGCGCGCATCATGGCAGATAAAGCGATCGAAGTATTGCTCGACGAGAAGCGAAATTTCCCGCCCCCCAAGGATTTTAAAAAAAACGCCAATGTGAAAAGCGCCAGCGTGTTCAATACGGCGCGCAAAAATCCGCAAGCTTTCTGGGCCAAGGCCGCCAAAGAGCTTCATTGGTTCAAACCGTGGAAAAAAGTTCTGGAGTGGAACTTGCCCTGGGCGAAGTGGTTTATCGGCGGCAAGCTGAACGCCTCCTATAATTGCCTTGACCGCCACGTCAATTCGGGCCGCAAGAATAAAGCGGCGATCATATGGGAAGGCGAGCCGGGCGATGAGCGCGTTTTGACCTATCGCGACGTTTGGCGCGAAGTCAATAAATTCGCCAACGTCTTGAAAAAACTCGGGGTCAAAAAAGGCGATCGGGTCTGTCTTTATATGGGCATGATTCCCGAGTTGGTGATCGCGATGCACGCGTGCAACCGCATCGGTGCGCCGCATAGCGTTGTGTTTGGCGGCTTTAGCGCCGAATCTTTGCGCGATCGCATCAACGACGCTCAAGCCAAAGTGCTCGTCACCGCGGACGGCGGTTACCGGCGCGGCGCGGTGGTGCCGCTTAAAAAAAGTGTCGACGAGGCGCTTACCGACGCGCCGTCGATCGAGCATGTTGTGGTAGTGAAAAGGGTCGGCGCCGAAGCCGGCGCGCAGATGAAAGAAGGCCGCGATCAGTGGTGGGATCAGGCAATGGCCGATGCGCCGCTGTGGTGCGAGCCCGAGCCGATGGACAGCGAAGACATGCTCTACATCCTTTACACGAGCGGCACTACCGGCAAACCCAAAGGCATCGTGCACACCACCGGCGGGTATCTGACCGGAGTGACGCTGGTTAACAAATGGATCTTCGACATGAAAGAAGACGACGTCTTCTGGTGCGCGGCGGATATCGGTTGGGTGACCGGCCATACGCACATCGTATACGGCCCAATGGCCAACGGCGTCACGCAAGTCATGTATGAAGGGACGCCCGACTGGCCCGATAAAGACCGTCTCTGGCGCATCGTGGAAAAATACGGCGTGACGATTTTTCATACGGCACCGACGGCGATCCGTACCTTCATGCGCTGGGGCACGGATTTTCCCGGCAAGCATAATTTGAAAAGCTTGCGGCTGCTCGGCACCGTCGGCGAGCCGATCAATCCCGAAGCTTGGGTGTGGTACCACAAATATATCGGTGGTGGGCGCTGTCCCGTGATGGACACGTGGTGGCAAACGGAGACAGGCCATCCTCTCATTTCGCCGCTTCCCGGCATTACTAAATTAAAACCGGGGTCGGCGACGATGCCGCTGCCCGGTATCGAAGCGGACGTCGTCGATGAGAGCGGCAAGTCGGTTCCCAAAGGCGGCGGCGGCTATCTGGTGCTGACCAAACCCTGGCCGGCGATGATGCGGACGATTTACGGCGATCCGGACCGTTTCGTGCAAACCTATTGGAGCCGTTTCCCGGGAAAATATTTTGCCGGCGACGGCTGCAAGCGCGATAAGGACGGTTATTATTGGCTGCTCGGGCGGGTCGACGACGTGATGAACGTCGCCGGCCACCGGATCAGCACGATGGAAGTGGAAAGCGCGCTGGTCGATCATCAAAAAGTGGCCGAAGCCGCGGTCATCGGCAAGGAGCACGAAATCAAAGGCCAGGCGATCTGCGCTTTCGTCTCGATTAAGTCCGGGGTCGACGGCAGCAGTTCTCTCATCGACGAGCTAAAAGCGCACGTGGCGAAGAAGATCGGACCCATCGCCCGGCCCGACGAGATTCTTTTCGCGGCGGAGTTGCCCAAGACGCGCAGCGGCAAAATCATGCGCCGATTGCTGCGCGACATCGCCGACGGCCGCGCGCTGGGCGATACCACAACGCTGGCCGATCCGGCGGTGGTGGCCAAGCTCAAAGAGCAATATGAAGAATGACCCGCATAGGAATCAGGCAACAGACAATAGGAAGAAATGAGGCTTTGATCGTGTGCAGATTGCAGCTTGTTAGTACGTTTTTAATACTGATGTTGCCGGCGCTCGCTTTGGGGCAGCCGAAGGAGAAAGTTCGTGTTGCGCTGGGGTCGATATCCGTGAATACCAGTGTCATTCCGGTCGGTCATCAATATGGACTGTATGCCAAATACGGCGTCGATATCGAGCCGATCTATATGGGCGG
>Ga0075421_100013297_pt1 | contig 10256 bp, 6 predicted proteins | sample SoiMetdeltSBSDD5_FD_75292 | JGI IMG/M metagenome (GOLD analysis project Ga0075421, IMG submission 75292) | Bulk soil microbial communities from a Populus tree surrounding site in Tennessee, USA - Soil MetaG P. deltoides SBSDD5 | ecosystem: Environmental > Terrestrial > Soil > Tree plantation... | reverse complement strand
CGTTCGGCATCATCATGCTGGCGATCGTCGGCGGCCGGCCGAAGGTGCTGTCGCTGCTCGAACTGATCGAGAGCTTCATCGAGTTCCGTCGCGAGGTCGTCCGGCGGCGAACCGAATTCGAGCTGCGCAAGGCGGAAGCGCGCCGGCACATTCTCGAAGGTCTGAAGATTGCCCTCGATCACCTGGACGCGGTGATTGCCCTCATCCGTGCCTCCCGGAATCCCGCTGAAGCTCGCGACGGATTGATCGCGCAGTTCGGCCTGACGCTAATCCAGGCGCAGGCCATACTGGATATGCAGCTGCAGCGGCTGACAGGTCTCGAGCGCGAAAAGATCCTCGCCGAGCTCGCCGACCTGCTGAAGCTGATCGAGCGTCTGATGGCGATTCTCGGCAGCGATCGTCTGGTGATGCAGATCGTCGTCGACGAGCTGCGCGCCATTCAACAGAAGTACAGCGACCCGCGCCGGACGGAGATCCTCGCCGAAGAGGGCGAGTTCCGCGTCGAGGATTTGATCGCCGAGGAGGACATGGCGATCACCGTCAGCAATACCGGGTACATCAAGCGGACGGCGATTACCAACTACCGGAATCAGCGGCGCGGCGGCAAAGGCCGCATCGGCATGCGGACGAGAGAAGAGGATTTTGTCAGTCACCTCTTCGTCGCCTCGACCCATGCCTACATCATGATCTTCTCTGACCGCGGCCGCGCCTACTGGCTGAAGGTTCACGAGATTCCCGACGTCGGACCCGATGGCCGTGGCAAGGCGATCGCCAACCTGGTGTCGATGGAAGCCGGCGAACGGATTGCGGCGTTGCTGGCAGTGAAAGAGTTCGAAGAGAACAAATTCATTGTCATGGGTACCCGCCGCGGCGTCATCAAGAAGACCGAACTGAGCGCGTTCAGCAACCCACGCGCGGGCGGCATCATCGCAATGGGCGTCGAAGACGGCGATGCGGTGATCGCCGTCAGCATCTCGGATGGCAATAGCGAGATCTTCATCGGCACGATCAACGGCATGGCGATTCGGTTCCCGGAGAGCGACGTTCGCCCGATGGGCCGCAGCGCCTACGGGGTGCGCGGCATCTCGCTGCGTGACGACGATCACGTGGTGGCGATGGAGGTGCTCACGCCGGGCGGAACCATTCTGTCGGTGACCGAACGCGGATACGGCAAGCGTACCGAGCTCGACGAGTACCGCGTGCAGTCGCGCGGCGGCGTCGGCATCATCAACATCCAGACGAGCGACCGCAATGGCAAGGTCATTGGCGTCGCTCAGGTCACCGGCGAAGACGAGCTGATGTTGATTACGCAGCAAGGCAAGATCCTGCGGATGGCGTCGAGCAATATCCGCAGCATCGGCCGCGCGACGCAGGGTGTGCGTCTCATCGAAATCGAAGGCGAGGACAGGGCCGTCTCGATCGCGCGGCTGGCCGAGAAGGACGAGGAGCGCCTGGACGAGAAGGGCGAGGAATGAGATGGCGGGCCCTCGTGCTGAGCGTCGCCTCAGCGCTGTGGGCCGTTGCCTCGGTCGCGTGCGGTGCCGCGTCGGCTGAAGAGCAGACGCTGCTTCGATTCTTCGTCGCCGCGCCGACGCTCGACCGCACCGTCATCGGCAAATACGCGACGATTGGCTTCAATCCCCGCACGGACGGAATCGTTCAACACTTCACCATCACATCCGTGGGTCCGGAACGTCAGGAACAGAAGGACGTCACCATCGACGCCCTGGTGCGGGATCCGAATGGCCACACGGCGCGCCGAACGCTGGTCGCGACGTTCCGACGCATCGAAGGACGCTGGCTGATTACAGGCCTGCGGCAAACTCCAGCTTCGCAAACTTCGCGCGAAGCGTCTTCTGCCCCACAGAACTGAAACGCACGACCAGCTTGGTGTCATCGCTGAGCGGCTCCACGGCAACGATCGTCCCGAGGCCGAACTGGGCATGCCGCACCTTCAGCCCGGGTTTCAGCCCGTCCGGCAAGGATTGGTCTTCGCTCTCGTAGTCGTACGTCGGCTGCTCTTCGCGTACCCGCCCGCGGTACGGTCCGCCGCGGCCGTATGAGCCCGTTCGGAAGTTCGAGAATGACGACTGCGGCGAGACGAATGACGAGGGGATTTCCTCGATCAGCTCGGCCGGGATTTCGTCGATGAAGCGCGAGGGGTCGGTGGATTGATAGTCGCCGAAGACGCGACGGCGCGCTGCCGACGTGAGCACGAGCCGGCGCTGCGCCCGCGTGATGCCCACGTAGCACAGACGACGCTCCTCCTCGAGATCGGCCTCGTCATCGCTGGCGCGGGAGTGCGGAAAGAGGCCTTCCTCGAGGCCGGTGATGACCACCACTGGAAACTCCAGCCCCTTCGCGCTGTGCATCGTCATCATCAGCACACGGGCGTTCTGGGTGCCAGCTTCCTCGTCAACGTCCGACAGCAGCGAGAGCTGGTCTACGAAGCCGCCGAGAGTCGGCTCCGGGTGGCGGGCCTCGTACTCGCGTGCCGCCGACACCAGTTCCATCAGGTTCTCGATGCGACCCTCGGCTTCTTCGCTGTGCTCCTCTCTGAGATCCTGGAGGTAGCCACTCTGGTCGAGCACTTTCCCGAGGGCGATCGAGACGCTCTCCTGAGCCGCCATTGCCGTCATGCCGGCAATCAGATCGCGGAAGGTGGTGAGCGATGCCAGCGCTCGTGCCGGGAGCAGACGACGTTCGATGGCGTACAGGATCCGCGCCCACAACGACGTGCCCGACACCGGAGTCGGGCGCAAGCCCGCGAGCAGCGGCGTGTCCGAATCGATCTCTGGGGGAATCTCCACGGCTTCCAAAGACTCCATCACGCCTTTGCCGATCCCGCGGGCCGGTACGTTGATGACGCGCCGAAGGCTGACGTCGTCCTGAGGGCTCAGAATGAGCTTGAGATAGGCCAGCGCGTCCTTGACTTCCTTCCGTTCATAAAACCGTACGCCGCCGATGATCTTGTAAGCGGTGCCGTTGCGGCGAAGCGCGTCCTCAATCGTTCGCGACTGTGAGTTCGTGCGATACAGGACAGCGACGGACGCGTCGCGATCTTCATGCAGAGCGGTTCGTGCCGTGCGCGCGACGAACTCGGCTTCGTCGAGATCATCGCCAGCGCGGTAGTAGCGAATACGCGCACCGCCGGCGAGGTCGGTATAGAGTCGTTTCTCCTTGCGGTTTCGATTCTGCGAGATGACGGCCGTTGCCGCGTCGAGAATCACCTGCGTCGATCGATAGTTGCGTTCGAGCTTGACGATCGTCGCCTCGGGAAAATCGTGCTCGAAGTCGAGGATGTTTCGCAGGTCTGCCCCGCGCCACTTGTAGATCGACTGATCAGGATCGCCGACGACGCACAAGTTGCGATGCGCTGCCGCGAGGCGCTGAATCAACAGGTACTGCGGCCGATTGGTGTCCTGATACTCGTCCACCATCAGGTAGCGGAACTTTCGGCTGTACCGCTCGCGCACCTGTTCCGATTGCTCGAAGAGGTCGACGGTCTTGAGCAGCAGATCATCGAAGTCCAGCGCGTTCGCGTCCTTGAGCGCCTTCGTGTAGATCTCGTAGATCTTCGCGATCTGCTGTTCGCGGGGGTTCCAGGCCGCATTGCTGAAAACCGCGGGGCCTTCCATGCGGTTCTTCGCGTGGCTGATCCTGGAAAGCGCCGCGCGCGGCTGCGTGACACCGTCGTCGATGCCGAGCGATTTGAGGGCCTGTTTGACGACGGTGAGCTGGTCCGTGGAGTCGTAGATGACGAAATCGCGAGATAACCCGATGTGCGGCGCCTCACGACGCAGCAGGCGCGCGCACAGCGCGTGAAATGTCGAGATCCACATCTGGCGGCAGTCGACGCCCAACAGCGCCGCGACGCGCCCGCGCATTTCCTCGGCGGCTTTGTTCGTAAACGTGACGGCGAGGATCCGATCGGGCTCGGACAGACCCTCGCTCACGAGATGCGCGATGCGGTGGGCGATGACGCGAGTCTTACCCGAGCCCGCTCCGGCGAGAATCAGCAGCGGACCGTCGGTCTTGAGAACGGCGGTCTGCTGCTCGGGATTGAGCGAGGAAAGGAGATCCACTCCCTCCTATTCTACAGTCACGCTCTTGGCGAGATTCCTCGGCTGATCGACATCGCACCCGCGGGAGACCGCGATGTGGTACGCGAGCAGCTGAAGCGGAATGGTCATCACGATGGGTGTGAGCAGCCGGGTGGTACGTGGCATCGGCACAACCACGTGATTCGTCGAGTCGAGTACTGCGGCCATGCGATCGTCGCCGGCCGTGGTGATGGCAATCACCGAGGCGCCGCGCGCCTTCGCTTCCTGAACGTTACCGATCATTTTTTCGAACACATGATCGTCTGGGGCGATGGCGACCACCGGCATGCGGTCGTCGATGAGCGCGATGGGTCCGTGCTTCATCTCGCCGGCGGGATAGCCCTCGGCGTGAATGTAGGAAATCTCTTTCAGCTTCAGCGCCCCTTCCAAGGCGATTGGGTAGTTGATGCCACGCCCGAGGAACAGGAAGTCAGTCCGGCTGTGGAATCGGTCGGCAACCTTCTCAATCGGCGCCGACGCTTTGATCGCCTGCTCGATGAGCTGCGGCATGTGCAGCAGGTCTTCGATGTGCCGGCTCATCTCCGCGGGCGGCACGCGCTCCCTCACCTGCGCCATGTGCAACGCCAGCAGCTGCAGCGCGACCAGCTGCGAAGTGAAGGCCTTCGTCGAGGCCACCCCGATCTCCGGTCCCGCGTGCGTGTAGATCGTCCCCTCGGCCTCGCGCGTGGCCATGCTGCCGACCACGTTGCAGATGGCCACGCTCCGCGCCCCCTTTCCTTTGGCTTCGCGGAGCGCGGCGAGGGTGTCAGCCGTCTCACCCGATTGCGTAATGGCGATCGCGAGCTCGTTGGCGCTGATGATTGGATTGCGATACCGGTACTCCGAACCGTAGTCCACTTCGACGGGGACCTGGGCCAGTGCTTCGATCAGATACTTGCCGACCAGCGCGGCATGCCAGGAGGTGCCGCACGCGATGATCGTCACCTTCTCGAGAGTGCGGAACGCCTCGTCCGGGATATTCAAATCCTCGAGGAAGATCCGTCCGCGGTCGACGGAGACGCGGCCCAGGATCGTGTCTCGAGCCGCGGTGGGCTGCTCGAAGATCTCCTTGAGCATGAAGTGACGATGGCCGCCCTTCTCGGCGGCGATCGGATCCCACAGCACGCGCTGAGTGGCTTTCGAGACCGCGCGTCCCGAGTAGTCGGTGAACTCGACCCCGGAGCGCGTGATGACGGCCATTTCCTCGTCTCCGAGAAAGACCACGTCGCGGGTGTGGCTCAGGATCGCCGGAATATCCGACGCGACGAAAAACTCGTTGTCCCCCAGTCCGACGACGATGGGCGGCCCGTTGCGAACGGCGACGATCTTGTCGGGGTCTTCGACCGACACGAGAACGATGGCGAACATCCCGCGCATCAGCGTCAGTGCGCGGCGGACCGCCTGTTCCAGGCCGTCATTGCGCATCTCGCGCTCGACCAGGTGGGCGACGATCTCCGTGTCGGTTTCGGTCTTGAAGTGATGTCCCTGCTGCTGGAGCTCCTGTTTCAATTCGAGATAGTTCTCGATGATGCCGTTGTGCACGACCACGATACGGCCGGTGCAGTCCCGGTGCGGATGCGCGTTCTCCTCAGTAGGACGGCCATGAGTGGCCCACCGGGTGTGGCCGACGCCGTACAACCCGTCCACAGGCTCTTCGCGGATGGCGAGTTCGAGATTGGCCAGCTTTCCAGCAGACCGGCGAAGCGTGATGCCCTCCGGGCTGACGACTGCGACACCTGCCGAGTCGTAGCCGCGGTATTCCATGCGGCGTAGCCCGTCGAGCAGGACAGGCACAACCGGTTTCGACCCGATGTATCCGATGATTCCGCACATGTTTGAAATTCCCGTCTACGTTTTGCCCGGACTTCCCTTCCGGCGCTCCGCCCAACCTGGGACGTTGTTCTGACGGCCGCGGGCAATCCCCAGGGCCCCAGCCGGTACGTCGGTGACTATCGACGACCCGGCGCCTACGTACGCACCTTTTCCCACCGTTACGGGCGCGACCAGTTGTGAATCGCTGCCAATGAAGGCCCCGTCCTCGATCACGGTCCGATGCTTGTTGACGCCGTCATAGTTGCAAGTGATGGTCCCTGCTCCTACGTTCACGTCGGCGCCGATGGTGGCATCGCCCAGATAAGACAAATGATTGGCCTTGGACCTGGGACCGAGTTTGGTGTTCTTCAACTCGACGAAGTTGCCGATTCTGGCATCTTCACTAACCGCCGTCCCCGGACGCAGGTGCGCGAACGGACCAAGCGCGGCCCCAGCTGCAACTTGCGCGCCGGATATCAGGCAAAAGCTGTTGATGGTGACCCGGTCTCCAATCTCCGAGTCGGAAATGCGCACGTATGCCTGTATTTCGCACGCCGATCCGATTCGAGTCCGTCCCTCGATGACGACTCCAGGGTGCAGGACTGTATCGGCGGCGATTTCTGCCTCTGGAGCGACGTAGGTCGTAGCCGGGTCGATCAACGTGACCCCCGCCGCCATCAATTCCTCGTTCTTCTTCTGCGTCACGAGTTTGCTCACTTCCGCCAGTTCCGACCGGCTGTTAATGCCCCGGATTTCCTGGGCGTTTTCAATCAGAAGGGTTTCAACCGGCAGCCTTCGCCGGCGGTAGATCGCCACCAGGTCGGTCAGGTAAAACTCACCTTGCGCGTTCTGGGACGCGATGCTGCGCAGCGCGTCGAACAGCGGGGCCAGGTCGAAGGCATAGATGCCGCTGTTGATTTCCTTGATCGTGCGTTGAGTGGGGGAGGCATCGCGCTCCTCCACGATTCGAGCGATTCGCCCCTTCGTGCGCACGATCCGACCATATCCGTAGGGACGTTCCACCGTGGCCGTCACCACGGTCGCTGCGGCTCCAGAGCCACGGTGCGTGTCCAGCAACCGTCTTAGGGTATCTGCGCTTAGAAGGGGAACGTCTCCAGAGAGCAGCACCAACGATCCACTTCGTCCGGTGAGAAGAGGTTCAGCTTGCTGCAGGGCGTGGGCAGTGCCGAGCTGAGGCTCCTGAAGCGCAAACTGGACATTCGGGTTGTCGACCAATTTGCTGCGCAGGACGTCAGCCTTGTGTCCAACGATCAGCGTAACCGTCTCTGGAGACAGGGCATTCGCGGTCTCGAGCACGCGCTCGATCATCGGACGTCCGGCAATCGGGTGAAGAACCTTCGGAAGGTTGGACTTCATCCGGGTCCCCTGGCCTGCCGCCAATATGACGATGTGGGTCTCTGACGAGGGCATTATTGGTTATTTACCAGACAACTTAGAATCTTCGATTATTCTGTAGACCGTTCGCGAAGGTATGCGGTGCTTGCGTGCGACGGCATTTATCGCTGAACGCCTAGATTCACCAGCTATTTCTGTTGAATAACAGAAATCAGTGACGACAGCCTCGGCATCCGGTGCCTGCTGGAGTTCTTCGGAGCCAATCGGTGGCGCGACAACAACGGTGTACTCGCCGCGTGGGTTGCTGAGCACCCTTGAAAGCTCCTCGGCCGTCCCCCGAATGAGCTCCTGATGCACCTTTGTCAGCTCACGCGCGACGAGTATTTGTCTATTGCCCAATAAGTGGCTCGCCTCCTCAATGGTCCGGCCAATTCGATGGGGTGTCTCGAAGAAAGTCAAAGTGTTCTGAATAGATGAAATGTTCTGAAGCCACCGCTCTCTATCTTTTGCCCGAGAGGGGGCGAATCCAAAGATCGTGAGCGGAACGAGAGGAAATCCCGACGCGATGACCGCCGCGAGCGGCGCGCTCGCTCCAGGGATCGGGTCGACGGTGATTCCGGCGGCAATGCTCGCCTGAACCAGCTCGATCCCTGGATCGGAAACGCCGGGGGTGCCGGCATCGGTGACGACCGCAATCGAGTCGCCCCGCTGTAATCGGCTGATCAGTTGGGGCACTCGTGCTCGCGTGTTGTGCTGATGGAAGCTGAGCGTTGGAGTGGAAATGCCGTGGTGGGCCAGAAGCCGTGCCGTCCGGCGCGTATCCTCAGCCGCGATCAGGTCAACGGTTTGCAGGACCCGCAGTGCCCGTAGCGTGACGTCCTCCAGGTTGCCGATCGGGGTGGCGACCACGAACAACGTGCCGGACATCGCGATGGACGGAAGGTTATTGTACCATTGCTTGGATGAGCGCTCTCCAAGTTGCGGCACCGAGCGCCAAGCATGAGTGGGCATGTACCCATCGGAGCCATTTCCCCACTTCGTCGACGACTACCTCGCGTACCTGCACGAGACGCTACCCAGCCACGCGGGGCTGGATGGCGTCCACGTTCATGACGACCTGCTCGAGGACCTGAGTCGCTCTGCGATCGACGCACACGTCCGGGCGTTGGCCGGATTCGGTCGTCGCCTTCACCAGATTGACCCTGCGCTTCTCTCTCCGGTCGAACAGGTCGAGCATCCGATTGTCGCGGCGAACATCGAGGCACGGATGTACGAGCTCGAGGTGCTGCGGTCCTGGGACCGCAACCCGCAGGTCTACTCCGAGGTCATGGGCACCAGCCTGGCCGGGCAGGCGCTGTTCGCGTATGCCCCCGAGGCGGAGCGCGCCCGGCGTGTCGTCTCGAAGCTGCGGCAAGTCCCGCGGCTGGTGCAGGCGGCCCGCGACAACATCAAGGAATGCCCTGGAATCTACGTCAAGGTCGGCCTTGAAACGTGGCGCGGCGTCCTGCGGTTCATCGAGGCCGATCTCCCCAGGGCGTTCGCGTCGCTCGACGACCTTCACATCCTCGGGGATCTCGCGGACACGTCCACCGAGGCCGCGACGGCGATCAAGGGCTACATCGACTACCTGGAGAACGATCTCGCGCCGCGGGCCAAGGTGTCTTTCCGGCTCGGGAAGGAGCGCTTCGAGCAGAAGCTGAAGCTCGAAGATGGCGTGACGCTCAGCCACGAGCGGCTGCTTCCCATCGCGTTGCGCGAGCTCGCCGCCGTGCAGGAGGAGTTCCGCAGTCTTGCCGGACGGCTCAATGGCGGGGATCCACTGGACGCCTGGCGCCGCGCGAAGGAGCAGCACCCCGAGCCCGGACAACTCCTTGCCGTTGCCAAGGAGCAGGTGAAGGAACTCGAAGAGTTCCTCCGCACCCAGAGCATCGTCTCGCTGCCGGATTCCGAGCCTGTCGTCGTCGCTCCGACGCCTGACTTCTACCGCTGGGCGTTTGCGAGCATGTGGACGCCGGGCCCATTCGAGGCCAAGCCGAGTCGCGCCTACTACTACCTGACCGAAGTCGATCGCACGTGGACGTCGGACCGGCAGAAGGAGCACATGCGGGATTTCAACATCCCGACGCTCTGGAACATCTCGATCCACGAGGTCTACCCCGGGCACTTCCTGCATTTCCGTCATCTGCGCCGCGTCGAGTCGAAGGTGCGAAAATCGACGCTGTTCGCGCCGGTATCTTTCGTCGAGGGCTGGGCCCACTACTGCGAGCAGATGATGGTCGAGGCCGGCTTCCGCCGCGGCGACGTGACCATCAGGCTTGGTCAGCTCGCGGAATCGCTCGTCCGGCTGGCGCGCTTCGTCGTCGCGATTCGTTTGCACTGCGAAGACCTGTCGGTGGAGCAGGGCATGCGATTCTTCCGTGACGAGGCCTTCCTCGAGGAAGCGACGGCCAGGCGCGAGGCCGAGCGCGGGACGTTCGATCCGAGTTACCTTCTGTACTCGGTCGGCAAACTGATGATGCTGAAGCTTCGGCGCGACTACAAAGAACAGCAGGGTGGGAAGTACTCACTGCGCGCGTTCCACGACGCGGTGCTCGCCCAGGGCAACGCGCCATTCTGGGCGCACCGGCGCCTTCTCCTCGATGAGAAGACCGACGCCTCGCTGGAATAGTCCGACATGCCGCTCTACGAGTACGAGTGCGACGCCTGCGGAAAGCGTTTCGAAGTCATCCGCAAGTTTTCCGAATCCGAGCTCGATGCCTGCACACTGTGCGGGAAAGGGCCCGTGCGGCGGTTGATGTCCTCGCCCGCCATCCAGTTCAAGGGCACCGGCTGGTACATCACGGACTATTCATCCAAAGGAAAGTCCGGCACCGAGTCCACGTCATCGAAGAACGACTCGAAGAGCGACTCGAAGAGCGACTCGACGAAGGCGGACTCAGGATCGACGGATGCTCCGGCGGCACGCCCGGAGAGCTCCAGCGCGCC
>Ga0075421_100013296_pt1 | contig 10256 bp, 9 predicted proteins | sample SoiMetdeltSBSDD5_FD_75292 | JGI IMG/M metagenome (GOLD analysis project Ga0075421, IMG submission 75292) | Bulk soil microbial communities from a Populus tree surrounding site in Tennessee, USA - Soil MetaG P. deltoides SBSDD5 | ecosystem: Environmental > Terrestrial > Soil > Tree plantation... | reverse complement strand
CCTCCGATATCTACCACCGCGGGTGGGGCCCGTTGGGGGACGCTCGGCACCGGGCGCCGTTGGGCGGCACCGCCCCGGTCCGCCTGGCAGAGTCGGGCACCGATGACCAGCGAGGCCGCCCCACCGCCCGACGCCGCCACCGTGGTCGACCGGATCGCCGGCGAGCTCGCGGCCCGTGCCGATCCCGAGCGGGCCGCGCCGATGCGCGCCTACATGCGCGACCAGTTCCCGTTCCTCGGGGTGCCGGCGCCCGGGCAGAAGGCGGCCTGGCGCGCCGCGACCGGCGATCTCCCCCGAGCGCTGCCCGAGGCGACCGTGGTCGCCGCCGCCGAGGAGCTGTGGCGCCGACCCGAGCGCGAGCACCAGTACGCGGGCTGCCACCTCGTGAACCGCCACGCGGCAACGGCGGGCGCCACGCCCGCGCTCCTGGCCACCGTCGAGCACCTGCTCACGACGAAGCCCTGGTGGGACACGGTCGATGCCCTCGCTATCCACGCCGTCGGCGACCTCGTGCGCCGGCATCCCGAGCTCCGGGCGGACATGGATCGCTGGCTGCACGGCGACCACCTCTGGCTGGCCCGCTCGGCGCTGCTGCACATGAACCGCTGGAAGGCCGCCACCGACCGCGACTGGCTGTTCGCGGCGTGCCTCGCCCGGGCGACCGACACCGACTTCTTCCTGCGCAAGGCCATCGGCTGGGCACTGCGCGAGCAGAGCAAGACCGACGAGGCCGCGGTCGTGGCGTTCGTGCGCGACCACGAGGACCAGCTCAGTGGCCTGAGCCGCCGGGAGGCGCTGATGTGGCTCGAGCGCCGGCGCCGCCGCGAGGGCCGCTGACGCGCTGCGCGGTCGCCGTCCGAACGGGTGTTTGCCCGAGCGACACGGCGATGTTAGGTTTCCGGGAACGCATGTTCGGTCTCGCAGGAGGCACCATGACCGAGTCAACCCTGACCGCCCGCCAGCGCGAGATCCTCGAGATGATCGAGCAGCACATGCGCGATCGCGGCTACCCACCTTCGGTCCGCGAGATCGGCGAAGCGGTCGGCCTCACCTCGCCCTCGACCGTCCACGCCCACCTGGGTGCGCTGCAGAAGCGCGGCTACCTGCTGCGCGACCCCACCAAACCCCGGGCCATCGAGGTCCGGTGGGATCCGACGTCCAACGCGGCCATCGAGCGCCGCCCGGTGCGCCACGTGCCGCTGGTCGGCGACGTGGCGGCCGGCACCGACGTCCTGGCACAGGAGAACGTGGAAGAGGTGCTCCCCCTCCCGGCCGACTTCACCGGCGAAGGCGAACTGTTCATGCTCCGGGTCCGCGGCGACTCGATGATCGACGTGGGCATCCTCGACGGCGACTTCGTGGTGTGCCGCTCGCAGGCCGTGGCGCAAGAGGGCGAGATCGTGGTGGCCGGCATCCCCGGCGACGAGGCCACGGTCAAGACCTTCACCCGCCAGGGGACCAAGGTCGTGCTGATGCCGGCCAACCCCCGGCTCGAGCCCATGGAGTTCGACCCGAGCGAGGTCAACGTCTTCGGGCGGGTGGTGACGGTGCTGCGCCGCCTCTGACGGTCAGGCGCCGCGGGCGACGAGATCGGCGAGCGCCGCGAAGGTCGCCTCGAGCTCGCGGCGCTCGACCCGCTCGTCCGCGTTGTGGGCCAGGGTCGGGTCGCCGGGCCCGAAGTTGGCGGCGGGGATGCCGGCCGCCGCGAACCGGGCCACGTCGGTCCAGCCGAGCTTCGCCCGCACCACGGCGTCGTTGCGGTCCCGCAGGGCGGCCAGCAGCGGGTGGGTCATCGACGGCGGGGCGGCCACGGCGACGTCGACCACCTTCCACTCGTCGTCGGGCTCGATCGCCTCGCCCAGCAGGTCACGAAGCGCGGCCTCGGCCTGGTCGGCGGTGCGATCGGGGGCGAACCGCACGTTGATCGTGAGCGTCACCTGGTCGGGCACCACGTTGCCGGCCACGCCACCCTCGATCGCCACGGTCTCCAACGCCTCGCGGAACTCGCAACCGTCGAGAACGGGCCGGCGGGCCTCGTAGCCGTCGAGCACGCTCAGCACGCGGCCGGCCCGGTGGATGGCGTTGCGCCCCATCCAGGGCCGGGCGGTGTGGGCCCGGCGCCCGCGCAGCGTCGCCTGCACCCGCATCGAGCCCTGGCAGCCGGCCTCGATCGCCCCGCCGGTCGGCTCGCCCAGCAGCGCCACGTCGCCGGCCACCAGATCGGGCCGGTCGCGGAACAGGTGGCCGAGGCCGTTGTGGGTCGAGGAGATCTCCTCGCCCGTGTAGAAGATCCAGGTCACGTCGACCGCCGGGTCGTCGAGGGTGTGGGCCACCTCGAGCATCACCGCCAGGCCGCCCTTCATGTCGGCCGCGCCGAGGCCCCACAGCACGTCGCCGTCGATGGTGGGCGTCGCGTTGCCGTTGGCCGGCACCGTGTCGAGGTGGCCGGCCAGCACCAGCCGCAGGGGCCGGCCCAGCTGCGTGCGCGCCACCACGTTGCCGTCGATCCGCTCGACCTGCAGACCGTCGACCCCGCGCAGCTCGGCCTCCACCTGGTCGGCCAGCCGACCCTCGTCGAGGCTCACCGAGGGGACCGCCACCAGCTCGGCCGTGCGTTGCAGCAGATCGGTCATCCCCGGAGGTTACGACCGCTCCGATCGCCTCCCGGCGTGTCGCTACGGTGAGCGGCCGTGACCTCGACCTCCTCCGCTGCGACACCAGGCGCCTGGGCCGCGGGCCTGGCCACCCTCACCCCCGACGGGCAGGTGCTCGACACCTGGTACCCCTCCCCCGCCCTCACCACCACCGCCGAGCCGCCGGCGCTGCTCGCCGAGGCGGGAACCGTGCGCCTCGCACCGGCGCGGGCCGCGGAGCTGCTGGGTCGTGACGTCACGCCGGTGCTCGGTCGCGACGAACGGCGCGACGTCGAGCGGGTGGCGGTGGCGACGCTGATCGAATCGCTCGACGACCCGCCGCTCGACGCTCACGACGCCTACCTGCGGCTGCACCTGCTGTCGCACCGGCTGGTCGTCCCCAACCAGCCCAACCTCGACGGCATCTTCGGCCTGCTCACCAACGTCGTGTGGACCAACGCCGGGCCCTGCGCGGTCGAGGGCTTCGAGGGCGTCCGCCTCGGGTTGCAGCTCGCCGGGGTGACCGTGAACGTGCTCGGCGTCGACAAGTTCCCCCGCATGGTCGACTACGTGCTGCCCAGCGGCGTGCGCATGGCCGACGCCGACCGGGTGCGCCTCGGTGCCCACCTGGCCAGCGGCACCGTGGTGATGCACGAGGGCTACGTGAACTTCAACGCCGGCACGCTCGGCACGTCGATGGTCGAGGGTCGCATCTCGCAGGGCGTGGTGGTCGAGGAGGGGTCCGACGTCGGCGGCGGCGCCTCGATCATGGGGACCCTGTCGGGCGGGGGCAAGGAGATCATCCGGGTCGGCAAGCGCTGCCTGATCGGCGCCAACGCCGGCATCGGCATCTCGCTGGGCGACGACTGCGTGGTCGAGGCCGGCCTCTACGTCACGGCCGGCGTGCGGGTCACGCTGCCCGACGGCCGGGTGGTCAAGGCCGGCGAGCTGAGCGGCAGCGAAGGCCTGCTGTTCATCCGCAACAGCACCACCGGTGCCGTCGAGGCCCGTCCCCGCGCCGGCCGGCAGTCGATCGAGCTCAACGCCGACCTCCACGCCAACTGACGTCGGCGTCGGGTCGGGCCGAGAAGGATCAGGTGGGCGGGAGGCCGGGCGGCGGCTGCATGTTGCCCGGCGGGTACTGGCCCGGTGGCGGTTGCGGCGGCGCGTACGGCCCGCTCGGATACGGCGCCGGCGGGTACGGGGCCGGTGGTGCCGCGCCGGGCCAGCTCGGCTGGCCCCAACCGCCGGGCCCGGGCGGGCCGGGACCGAACTGGGGACCGTAGGTCTGCCGGCTGCGCCGGCTGCGGCCCCGCTTCACGCCCACGACGATGGCGATGATGCCGCCGGCGAGCGAACCCCCGATGCCGAGCGCGAACGCCCCGACGATGCCGCCCACGATGCCCGAGCCGATCCCCCGGCCGATGGCGACATCGCCCTCGGAGCCCTCGGCCAGCACCGTGTACTGACCGGGCTCGTCGATCCGGAACGAGTAGGCGGCGATGCCCTCGTGGTCGCCCCACGAGTAGGTGACGTTGGCCTCGTAGGGATCGAGGGGGACCTCCGAGCCGTCGGGCGCGGTGATCAGCACCGAGAGCGTCGTGAAGGTCGACCCCGAGGCACCGTCGAACTCGTGGTAGACGCTGTAGGCGCCCGTCTCGTCGAGCGTGACGGTGCCGTTGCCGGGCAGGCTGACCCGCTGGAACCCGTCGACCCGGTCGACCAGGCCGCTGATCGTCTGCACGAACACCACGACCGCGGCGACGATGCCCAGCACCGCGACCGCTCCCGCGGCGCCGAACCACCACCCGCTCGGCTTGATGGGCTCCGCGCTGATCACGGGCGCAGAGGGATAGACCGCCGGCTGCATGGCCTCAGTCTGGCGGACGCCTGGCCGCAGCGCCTGTCATCCGGAGGCCAGGCGGCCGGCGACGAGGTCGAGCCGGTCGTCGGGCTGCACGACGGCGATGCGGATGAAGCCGGCACCGGCCGGTCCGTAGAGGTCGCCGGGGGCGACCAGTGCCCCGCCGCGCTCGGCGAGGTCGGCCGCCAGCTTCCACGCGTCGTGGTCGGGTCCGGGAGCCGGTGCCCACAGGTAGAAGGCGCCGGCGGGCAGGTCGGCGTCGACGCCGATCGTGCGCAGCGCCGCGGCCATCGTCTTCATGCGGCGGAGGTAGCGCTCGCGCTGCTCGTCGACGTGCTGGTCGTCGCCCAGGGCGACCACGGCGGCAGCCTGCGCCGGCCCCGGCACCATGAAGCCGGCGTGCTTGCGCACCTCGGAGAGGTAGTGCACCAGGTCGGCATCGCCGGCGTAGAAGCCGACCCGCACGCCGGCCAGGTTCGAGCGCTTCGACAGCGAGTGCAGCGCGACGACGCCCTCGGTGCCCTCGCTGAGGATCGTGCGGCCCGGCCCGTCCCAGGTGAACTCGATGTAGCACTCGTCGGAGAAGACCGGCACCCCCCGCTCGCGGCCCCACGCCGCGGCCGCCGGCAGATCGGTGAGCGATCCGGTGGGGTTGGCCGGCGAGTTCACCCACAGGCACAGGGCCCGGGCGGCGTCGGCCGGATCGATCTCGTCGAGCGACCCGTAGGGCACGGACCGGCACTGGGCCAGCGTCGCCCCCATGGCGTAGGTCGGGTAGCTGATCTCGGGGTAGAGGACCGTGTCACGGTCGGGCGTGCGCAGCTTCAGCCACTGGGGGATGCCGGCCACCAGCTCCTTGGTGCCGACGCACGCCGCGACCTGGGCGGCCTCGACCTCGACGCCGAACCGCCGGGCCAGCCAGCCGGTGACCGCGGTGCGCAGGGCGGGCGTGCCCACCGACGGCGGGTAGCCCCGCTCGGCGTCGGAGCCCGACAGGGCGGCGACGACCGCCGGCGGCGCCGGATCGCAGGGCGTGCCGATCGACAGGTCGACGCACCCGCCCGGCAGCCGGTCGGCCACCTCGCGCAGGGCGTCGAGCCGGTCGTAGGGATAGGGCGGCGGTTCGAATCCTTGCGGCACCCCCGGCAGGTTACGAACTCGGCGACCCCTCCCCCGACCCGGTTCCTCCGCACGCCGGGACGCCGGCCCCTGCAGCAGACGCGCGCCATGACTCACGGGTCACGCCCCACATGCGTGTCCTGCGAATCCCGTTCTGTGTACGACCGAGGCGACCGACTGCCGGCGTGTCGACGCGGCCGATGCGATTCGCTGGTCACGCCCTCGGCAGGTGGTCAGGGGCCGGGTGCCTCCGGCTCGGCGATCGCTGCGGGATCGAGGTGGTAGATCGACACGCTCCCCGAGCGGAAGCGCCGCTCGAGACCGGGCAGCCCGTCGAGGCGCCGCAGGCCGGCGGGCACCGAGAGCCACTGGCCCGCCCACCCGGCGGGGGCGCCGCTGGCCGAGACCGTCGGCGCCGAGGTGTCGACGTAGACCCAGCGGACGGCGAGATCGCGCAGCATCCGCCGCATCTCGGGATCGAACGGGTAGTGGTTGAAGCCCTGCAGGAGCCGGTAGCCGGCGGGCTCGGCGGCGCTGCCCAGCGAGGCCACGTTGACGATCGGCAGCCGCCGGTCGACGTAGAGCAGCGTCGACCCGTCGTTGGCCGAGTTGAGCACCCGTTCGCCGGGTGCCACGCGGTCGGCCAGCCAGGCGCCGGCCCGCCGGTCGGCGCTCGACACCCGGCTGTACTCGGGCCGGGCGTAGCGGCTGGCCAGCGCCTCGGCGTCGGTCCGGCTGTAGCGGTACCCCGCTCCGGCCAGGTAGGCCAGCGCCAGGCTCCCGGCCACCGCGAGGGCGGCCCACCGCGGCCAGTGGACCCGGCTGCTGCGCCGGACCCGCTCGCCGGCGACGGCCACGACGACGGCGAGACCGACACCCGCGACGGTCGGCACGAACAGCGAGGCATGCGACCACACGCGCACCTGGGCGTCGTAGAAGACGCCGGTCAGCTTGCCCTGCACCCCCTGACCGGGCCGGACCCAGGTCGCCGTCACGACCACGACCCACACGAGCCAGGCCGCCACGGCGCCGGGCGCGCGGCGGGTCACGGCGAGGGCCGCGGCCCCGAGCAGGGCGAGCGCACCGGCCACGGCCTGGGCCGAGGCCAGCTTCTGGCGGGGATCGCCGGCGTTGTAGGTCAGGCGCAGCGTCCGGTCGAGCGCGTCGCCCAGCGAGATCGGGTCGATGTCGGGCCGGAACGCGCCGATGTGGGCCGCCACCCGCGACATGGCCAGCAGCATCGGCGCCGCGACCGCCACGGCGACCACGCCGGCGATCAGCAGCGGGGCCACGGCCTCGAGCAGCCGCCGCCGGCCGTCGCCGGCGAGCGCCTCACCGGCCCACCAGGCCAGCGCGCTCACCCCCACCGTGACCACCGCGCTGGGATGGATCGCCAGCATCCCCGCCACCGCCACCCCGAGGCCGACCGCCGGCCCGACAGGGACACGGCGCCGCATCACCTCGATCGGTCCGGCGTGCCGAGCGTCAGTCGCCTCGGCCCCAGCAACAACCGGGCCGGTCGGCGTGACCGACCGAGCGGTCGCGCCGGCGCCCGGCGAAGTCCTGCGGTGCAGCGACCACCGGCGCCGCACGGCCGCCACGATCCCCGCCCACCCGTAGCGCTTCGCCGCAGCCGGTCCGCCCTGCCGAACGTCCGCCCCTTCGACCCCATGAGTAGCCAGGGTGGTCGGATCGGTCGCCTGCATGTCGACCGTTCCGGGTTGCCGAACGTCGGTCGCCTCGACCCCAGCCGCTGCGGGGTCGGTCGGGGCGGCCGCCAAGGCGATCCCGATCGCGTCGGGGCGGATCCTGCGGTGCAGCCACCACGGACGCCGTCCGGCCACGTTGCCGCCGGGTGGAAGATGCGACGTGGCGGAGGCGAGGGTCGGCAGGGTGAGCAGGGCGGCGAGGAGGCCGGGGGTGAGGGCAAGGGTCGCTGCGTTGGGGACGGTGCCGCCCCACTGGACCAATGCGATCGTGGGCCGGTAGAGGCCGGCGGCGACGATCGCCGCGGTGCCGGCCGCCACCAGGGCCAGGGCGGGGTCGAGCCGGGCCCGGCGGGCGGCGACGTGGGCGAGGGCGGCCGAGCCGCTGGTCCAGCCGGCCCCGAGCACGACCGCCGAGACGGCGTTGATGCCGACCACCGTGCTGCCGGTCACCGCCGCGGTCGCGGCCATCAGCAGGTGGAGCCCGGCGGGATAGAAGGTGACGCCCCGGCCCGTGAGCACGTCGGCCGGCAGCAGCTGCCACGGCGCCCCGTGGCCGGTCTGCTGGATGTAGGCGGTGAGCACCCCGTGCACGATCAGGTCGTGCTCCTGGCCCACCGTGGCCATGCTGCCCAGCCCATGCGTCCACACCAGCACGCCGAGCCCCACCCCGACCGCCACGAGCGCCATCCCCGGCACCCGGTCGCCGCACCAGCGCGACCCGGCGCCGACCTGCTCGCCGGACACCGCCCCGCGTCGAGCGCGGAGCCACAGCCGGAGCCCGCCGATCACGGCGAGCATCGCGGTGACGGCTCCCAGAGCAGCAGGGCCGAAGCCCACACCGACCACGGCGCAGGCCATGGCCGTGATCGTCGCCACCCCGACCGACGCCGGCGGTCCCAGAGCGACGCACCACCACCACGGCGGCCGCCGCACGCCCAGCGCCAGCAGCAACGCGCCGCCCGGCGCCAGCACGACCACGGTCGCCACCGCCAGCGCCCACACATCCGCCCCAGTGCTCATCTCGACTACATGCCGGCGTCGGGCGGCGCGGAGGAGCGGCGCAGCTCGGCCTCGTGGAGGGCGAAGGCCCGCACCAGCTCGGTCATGCGGCGCTCGACGGCCCGGAACCGCAGCCCGGTGTTGACCACCAGGAACAGCGCCGACACCAGCAGGCCGTAGAGCAGCAGGTCGGCGCCGCGCCCGACGCCCACGTGGTTGGCGACCCGGGTGAGGTCGTCGGGCCGCAGCACCCCGTAGACGTTGGCCCCGATGAAGGCCACGAACGCCAGGCGCTTGCCCACCTGCATGCGCAGCCCGTGCTCGCGCCGGGTGAACAGCACCAGCACACCCACGAGCGCCACCACCAGCACCGCCTGGATCACCACCACGTCAGGCCCCCGTGTGCCGGACCGACAGGTCGAAGAGGATGTTGACGCCGTTGAGCAGCGACTGGCCCTTGGCCGTCGAGTAGGCGGTGTAGCGGACGGTCACCGGCACCTCCTCGACCCGCCAGGGGCCGGCGGCCAGCAGCGCCACGATCTCGGAGGCGTGGGCCATGCGGTTCATGGTGATGTGCAGCCGCTCGGCGACCGGCCGGCCGAAGGCCCGCAGGCCGTTGTGGGTGTCGGTGAGCCGCAGGCGCCGCGCTGCGGGACTGAGCGCCACCGCGGCCCGCAGCGCCAGGCGCTTGCGCCGTGACATGCCGGTCGCCGCGCCGAGGAAGCGCGAGCCGAGCGCGGCGTCGCAGCGGCCGCTGCGGACCGCGTCGACCAGCGCGCCGGCGTCGTCGACCCGGTGCTGGCCGTCGGCGTCGAAGGTCACGAACCAGCGGGCGCCCGGCTGCCGCAGCGCGTAGGACAGCCCGGTCTGCAGCGCCGCGCCTTGCCCGAGGTTGACGCAGTGCTGCACGAGGTGGGCGCCGGTCGCCGCCACGGCCGCGGCCGAGCCGTCGGTGCTGCCGTCGTCGACGCAGACGACGTTGGGGAAGGCCTCGAGCAGGCCGTCGACGACCGCGCCGATCATCTGCTGCTCGTTGTGGACGGGCACCACGACCCACACGTCGTCGTTCTGGTCAGCGCGGCTCAAGAGCTCGCTCCGTGGCCGTAGGAACGCACTCCGTCAACAGTAGCGAGGCCGGCGACGGCGCCCGGTCACTCGCGGCCGGAGCCGCCCGGAGCACGTCGACGACGCCCGACAGGGCGACGAGCGCCACCGTGGCCGCCGCGGTGAGCTGTGCGATGACCGCCGCGTTGATGGCCGGACCGGGCAGGACGAGCAGGCCGGCCAGCACCGCGGTGCCGACGATCCACGCCACCGAGACCGTGCGGTGCCGCCCCAGGGCGACCAGCACCGGCTGCAGGACCTGCACCACCAGCAGCAGCCCGGTGGACGCCCCGAGCAGCCCCATGACCAGCGCCGAAGGGGGCCGATCGGCGCCGAACAGCGTGCGCACCGCCCAGGGGCCGGCGATCGCCGCCACCACCGCTCCGGCCGAGCCCACCGCCGCCACCGCACCCAGGCCGACCCGTACCTGGCGCCGCACGACGTCGAGCTCGCCCCGCACCACCGCGGTCGTGACCTGCGGCAGCAGCAGCGCCTGGACCGGGCCGAACAGCAGCAGCGGACCCCGGGTGAGCACGAAGGCGAACCCGAACCCGACCGCCGCGGCCTCGCCGGCGTGGCTGCCCAGCATCCGCCCGGTGACCACCAGCGGGGCCAGGTTGGCCACCAGCTGGGCGAGGAGCGTGGCCGCCCCGAGCAGGCCCACACCGCGGGCGATCGACCGGAGGGTCTGGCCGGCGGCCACGGTCGCGGCGGTGCCGGTCGCCACGGGCTCGGCCTCGACGCCGACATCCGAGGCACCGGCCTCGACAGGGACAGCGACATCGGCGTCGGCGTCGACGCCCGCCAGCGACAGGGCCCCGGGACGCA
>Ga0075421_100013295_pt1 | contig 10257 bp, 10 predicted proteins | sample SoiMetdeltSBSDD5_FD_75292 | JGI IMG/M metagenome (GOLD analysis project Ga0075421, IMG submission 75292) | Bulk soil microbial communities from a Populus tree surrounding site in Tennessee, USA - Soil MetaG P. deltoides SBSDD5 | ecosystem: Environmental > Terrestrial > Soil > Tree plantation... | reverse complement strand
GGAGCTGGCGGCGAACCGCGAGTCGCTGGTGGCCACTCACCTGTCGTTCCCGTCCGTCTGCCATGTGGCGGTCGCCGGCGACGTCTTTCGTTGGGTACCGGGCCCCTGGGAGTATTGACCCCAAAAACCAGGATTTACATCACAACCAAATTTCAGTCCGGCAGTCCCAAGGCAGGATCCTTGCCGAAACCTTCGTCACTAACTTAATAAAGGCCAATCAAGTCGCGGGTTTCCACCTCCTGCTTCTCGCCAAGTAATCGCGCCTGCTTGTCAAGATCCTCATTCTCCTGGCGGATCTGCAGGACATGCCAGCCGAGCCAAAATATCAGGCCGAGCACCACGAGCAGCACTTCCATTCCCTGAAGTGGATAGATTGCACCGACATTGGCAAGGTCAACAGCCCAATTCGTCATCCCATTTGTCGACATTTGTCACCACTCCATGTGGAAATCTATTTCACCATGGATCTTTCAACAGCAATGATCTCTCTGACAGCCAGCGTGTAAGCTTCGGTGGTCGGGAAATCCAAACCCTGGACTTCTGCTGCGGCCGGTACCCTAAGAAGATTCATCCTGTTCAGAAGGAGACAGACCGCATAGATGGGCACAAAGCCGAGCGCGAACATGATACAGGCGCCGATGAAGTTGCCCCATGGCGTAATGGCCGCATAACCTGCGAAAGGAGAGGACGGTTGGCCCCACAGCATGAAGCCTGCAACGACCACGCCTAGGAAACCGCCATAGCCGTGCACCGCAACGGCACCGACCGCATCGTCGATCTTGAACCGGTTCTCGACATAATAGTGAAGCTTGTAGGCGATGGTCGGAACAAGCGCGCCGATCAGCATCGCCTGTATGGGGTGATAAAGATCATTGCCCGCGGAGGTGCTGATAACACCGCAAAGACCGCAGGAGTATGTCCAGAAGGGATCACCCCTCGAAACAATGTAGCCGGCCATCATGCCGCCGGACAGCGACATCAGGAAGTTGAAGGTGATGGCGGACAGCGAAGTGGGTGCCAAATAGATGTTCGTCGCGGTCCACGTTGCGCCTGTGATCTGACCCGCGATCGTAGTAGGCGAGATGATCGGAATATTGCAGGCCGCGTAGAAACCCCAAAAGCCGGTGTAGATGAGAAAAAGCCCGATGGTTACCAGCCACACATTGTGCGGTGGTATTTCGCGCGGGGTTCCGTCGGGGCGAAATTTTCCGAGCCGCGGGCCAAGCACGATCAACGTGGCAAGCGCCGCGCCCCCAGCAATGGCATGGACTACGCCCGAGGCATAGGCGTCATGATAGCCGAGCTTCTGCACCATCCAGCCACCATAATGCCAGCCCCAGGCCGCATCGATGATCCACAGCACTGAGCCGATCAACACGGCAATGATCCAGAAGGCCCCGGAGCGTACGCGCTCGATGATGGCGCCCGAGATGATGGATGCAGTGGTGATCGAGAACAGCAGGAACGCTCCCCAGAACACCCCATTCAACCTGTGCCAAGTCGCAGCGTCTGTTGCTGCTACACCAAGTGCCGGCGAGGGTCCCGACAGATGGGGCGCCATAAGCGGGCTCCAGGGTGCTGCGATCTTGCTTGCGATCTCCGGAATGCCGCCGGTAATCCAGGGGCCGTTCGGAAAGGCGAAATAAAGCCACCAACCAAAGAAAAAGAATGTGACGGTGACCAATGGAATGGCCATCGTGTTCTTCATCAGAGTCCTGAGATGATTACGGCGTCGGGAGACTCCGACCTCATACATGCAGAAGCCGATATGAATAAGAAACATGAAGACGATCGTGACCCAATAGTAGAACTCGGTGAATATTGTTGTCAGTGCGTCAAGCTGCGTGCCCATGGGTCTACCCAAACGATGTCATCGTCGTGAAGACACTGACTCCGATGTTTCATGAAAGCAAATTAGCTTTTGATTGTATCAGGCTGGTTAAGTCATACGAGAGATTGCTGCAAATTTGGGCAGGACCGTGTAGCTCGAGCGGATCGTATTCTCCTTGGTGACTTAGCGATGCGATAAGAACTGGGTAAGCCAGGACGCTCGGCGAATTTTTGCTCGTCTCCGCCATCCCTCTCGGTGCACGCGTTCTAATTCGCTATGCGCCTGGTGCCGGCACCGGCCAGGTCGGCACCCGGCGCGCTCGCCGGCTCGCTCTGAGCTTCAGTGGCCGCGGAACGCCTCCTCGAGCCACCACGAGCCGTGCTGCGACACCACCTTCGCGTCGACCACCAGCGGCCGCTCCCGCGGTCCGTCGACCCACTCGCGCACGGCCGCCAGGTCGGCCGACGAGCGCACGGTCACCCCGTCGAGGCCGTACCCGCGGCCGATCGCCGCCAGGTCCCGGTCGGGGAACCGAACCGTGTCGAGCACGTGCCCGTCGGGGCCGAAGTGGTGCACCTCCGCCCCGTAGGCGGCGTCGTTGTAGACTACGATCAGCAGCGGCACCCCGAGCGTGGCGGCCGTCGCGAGTTCGGCGGCCCCCATCAGGTACCCGCCGTCGCCCAGCGCCGCCACCGTCAACCGGTCGGGCCGGGCTATCGCGGCGCCCAGCGCACTGCCGAGCCCGAGCCCGATCGACTGGTACGCCTGGGTGAACACGAAACCGGCGGCGTCGGGCACCGACAGCAACGTCGACGGGTACCCCATGAAGTTCCCCGAGTCGATGACCACCGTGCGTTCGGCCGGCAGCAGGTCGTCGAGCCCGATCGACAGCGTCCGCGGGTCGATCAGCCCGTCGGCGCCTTCGTCCATATAGGGCACTAAAGCCCAGCGGCCCTCGGCCTCGATGCGCGCGCGGACCTCCGGCGTGCGGAACCCGGTTGACGCAACAGCGTCGGCCGCCAACGAAGCCGCGCACGCCGCCGCGACGGTTGCCACATCGCCGGCCACGCCCACGTCGACCCGGTGGTTGGCGCCGAGTTGCTGGGCTTCGAGGTCGATCTGGGCGACCACGGCAGCGTCCGGGATCAGGCGACCGTGCCGGGTGGTCCACATGTTCAGCGTACTGCCCCAGGCGACCACGAGGTCGGCCCGCCCGATCAGGTCGGCGGTGAGCGGGGTGGCGAACCCTCCGGAGATGTCGAGGTACCAGGGGTCGCCGGCGAACAGTCCCTTCGCGGCGGCTGACACTGCGAGCAGCGCACCGCACCGCTCGGCGAGCTGCGACACCGCGGGCCCGCCCGACCGGGTCGCGCCCCGCCCGGCGATGAACACCGGTCGCCGGGCCGCGCGCAGCGCGTCGACGAGCGCGGTCACATCCGGCGCAGGCGCGTCCCGGCTGCCGGCCGCGGCCGGGGGAGGGCTTTCGACCGCCTGCTGCGCCTGGACATCCAGTGGCAGTCCCAGGAGGACGGTGCGACCCGCCCCTGCGGTCGCCGTTGTCACGGCGGCGGCTATGTCGGCCACCGCGTGCTCCGCCCGGACCCGCGCATAAGCCGCACCAATCGACGCGGCCAGGCCGGGGAGGTCGATGAAGAAGTTCGAACGCGGGGCGGTCGCTTCCGGAGCCAGCACCACCAAGGGGGTACGGCTCTTCGCCGCCTCGGTGACCCCGGTGAGCGCGTTGGTGACGCCGGGCCCCTGGTGCACGCTGAGCGCGGTCAAACGGCCGGAGACCCGGGCGAAGCCGTCGGCCATGCTGGCGGCGCCGCCCTCGTGCACGGCGGCGACATACCGCGCTCCGGCGGCCACCATCGCGTTGGTCACGTGGAAGTTGCCGCTGCCGACCACGCCGAACACGTGGTCGACGCCGTGCGTCCCGACCAGTTCGCGGCCGACGAGGTCGGCAACGGTGTCGGCCATCAGTGTTCGACGAGCGCCAGGACGCGGCACGGGCTGCCGGAGCCGCCGACGATCGGCAGCGGCCCGGCGATGACCACCGCGCCGGTGGTCGGGAGGGTGGCGACGTTCTGCAGCTGGGTGAGGCCGTATTTGTCGTGGCCCAGCAGGAACGAGTGGCACGGGAACGGCGGGTCGAACGAGTGCGCTGCGCCGGCGTCGGTGCCCACGGTCTCCACGCCGATTCCCTGGATCGGGGTCTCCTCGGCGAGCCACTTCGCGCAGGCCACCGAGATGCCCGGGGTGTGGCCCTCGTTGGCGAACGCGGACGGGTCGCCGCCGCGGGCGTCCCAGCCGGTGCGATACAGCAGCCACCCGCCCTTGGGCAGCGGCCCGTGCTCGTCCTGCCAGGCCTCGACGTGCTCGCGTTCGAGCAGGAAGTCGGGGTCGGCGCCGGCCTCATCGGCGAAGTCGAGCACCACCGCCGGGGCGATCAACCGCTTGACCGGCACCTGGGAAACGTCAGCGCCGTTCTTGCCGGTGATCCAGTGGATCGGCGCGTCGAAGTGGGTGCCGGTGTGCTCACCCGTGGAGATGTTGTTCCAGTACCACGCCGGGCCGGCGTCGTTGTACCGGCTGATCTCGGTCAGCGCGAACGGCCAGGTCTGGCCGAACCGCTCCGGCAGGGTCAGGATCGGCGTCTTGGACGACAGCGGGGCTGTCAGGTCGACGATCTCGACGCTGCCGATGTCGATGGCGCGAACCAAATCGGTGAGCAGGCTCATGGGGTGAACGCTAGGACCGCCCGCGCCGATGGTCAATGGCCGTCCCCCGTGCGGTCTCTCGGCGATCTCGGATTCCGCTTGCGCCTTTGGGCGGTGCTTGCTCGTCAAGCGCGTGCTTCAAGCTGAATCTCCTGCTGAGAAGATATATGATAGCTTGGAGATGAAGTTTGGGATCATATCGCCCTGAGCCAATGAGTGAGGTCACAGTCGACACAAGAGGTCGGGCACTCTGGTATGTTGACGCCGGTCACGCAGAACTCCGCGACGAGCAGTTGGGCCCGCTAATGCCCGGCACCGTACGGGTGCGCGCTTCCCATGGAGCGATCAGCCGCGGAACCGAGTCTCTCGTCGCCAATGGGCGTGTTCCGCCGTCTGAATTCCAACGGATGCGTGCTCCCTTCATGGCCGGTACATTCCCATTTCCCGTCAAGTACGGCTATTCGACGGTCGGTGTGGTCGTGCTCGGTTCGGCGGACCTTTGCGGACGCACGGTCTTCACGCTGCATCCGCATCAGACACTGTTCGACGTGCCGGAGGCCGCAGTGGTTCTTGTTCCAAGGAACGTCCCGGCGTGCCGGGCGGTGCTTGCGGCCAATATGGAAACGGCACTGAACGCGGCCTGGGATGCCGGTCCGGGCCCCTTCGCAAAAGTGGCTGTCGTGGGAGCGGGCGTGATCGGGGCGTTGACGGGCTTGCTGTTACGGAAGTTCTCGTCGGCCAGTGTGACGCTGGTCGACATCAATCCTGCGCGCGCCACTGTCGCCTCTGCCTTCGGCCTGAGTTTTGCGACACCGGCGCAGGCTCCATCCGAGTGTGAACTGGTCGTTCACGCCAGTGCCAGCAGTACCGGCCTCGCGACGGCGCTGAACTTGGCAGCAGACGAGGCGACCATTCTTGAGCTCAGCTGGTATGGCAACGCTGAGGTATCAGTGCCGCTCGGCGGGGCATTCCACAGCCGCCGTCTCAGGCTCGTGGCAAGTCAGGTGGGCATGATCGCACCATCGCACCGCCGGAATTTGACTCATCGCCAGCGCCTGGAGAAAGCGCTGAGTCTGCTTGCCGACGACCGACTTGACGTGCTGCTCGAAGCACCGGTGGCGTTTGGGGATCTCCCCGCACGCCTGTCTGGCATCCTCGACCCCGGCAGCGGCATTCTGTGCCAACGTATCGACTATCTCTGAGGAGGCGCCTGTGCACTGTGTCGAAGTTCGTGACCACATCATGATCGCGCATTCCTTCAAGGGAGCGGTGTTCGGGCCGGCGCAGGCGCTGCACGGTGCAACCTTTGTGGTCGATGCCGCCTTCATCGCCGATACTCTCGACGCAAATGGCATTGTGGTTGATATCGGCCGCGCCCACGAGATTCTGAGATCGGTGCTCGAACCGTTGAACTACAAGAACCTGGACACTATTGCCGAGTTCGCCGGTAAGAACACCACGACCGAGTTCCTGACGCGGCATATCTACGATCGGCTGGCCCAGGCTGCGCGCGACGGCAAGCTCGGGAGGGACGGCGGAGACCTGAAGGCGATCCGGGTAACCATCTCGGAGTCACATCTGGCGCGGGCATGGTACGAGGCGCCGTTGTGGCAAAGCGCGTAGCGTTCGCGAAAGGCGACGACCTCGCCGTCCGGAACTTGCAGCGAACCGCCTGAAAAACAGGATTGTTCATGTCGGTTTGTTTGCTCGGCCGGCTGGTGAGCGTCGAGCCGATAGGTCGCAGTCGAACAGCACCTCGTCACCCAAAAGGTGGGCGTGGATCGGCACGCGGAGCGCATCGGTCATGCGGTCGACCGGAGGCAATGCGAGGCCGGGAAGCCCGGAGCCCACGATCACTGGCGCAACCACGACATGCAGCCGATCGAGGCAGCCTGCGGCGAGGAAATGCGACACGGTCCGGGCACCCCCTTCAACCAGCACACGCCGTAGGCCTCGCGCCGACAAGGCATCCAAGATCGCACCCGGGTCGAGAAGAGCCCTGGATCCGGGCAGGGCGATCGTCTCGATGTCGTTCGAGATTCGTAACCGTGTTCCTTCAAGGGTGATCACGATGCGGCGCGTGCCATCCGCAGCAAAGACGCGAGCGCTGGTGCCAAGAGTGCCTCGGGGGTCGATCACGACGCGTGCCGGATTCGGGCCCGAGACGCGACGTACGGTGAGTTCCGGGTCATCGGTGCGCACCGTGCCGGCGCCAACGATGACTGCATCGACGACGGATCGCAGGCGATGCAAATGATCAAGTCCGGCTGGCCCGTTTATGTAGTGAGAATGGCCGGAAGGCGTGGCGATGCGTCCATCGATCGATTGTCCGATCTGGCCGACGACAATAGCTCCAGAGCGCGAAGTTGCCCGCAGTGGACCGAACAGGCTCTCCCATGGCTCCGGCAGCACGTCCCCGGCGCGAATTCGATGCGGGACTTCGGTCCACGACGGCCCGGTGTCGACGGTTGAACGCTCCATCGTCATGTCCTCGAATCGTGATGATACTTAGGGTCAGCGAACTGCTGCAAGCGGCGGTAAATTAAAAGTGTACGATGCGCTGTCGGGCCGGTCCTAAGCTCAATGGCCAAGGCGCTCCGACAGCAGCGATCACGGCGGTGTGTGCAAGCATGGCGGCAATGTTGGCAAGACTTCCTAAGGGGATGAGTCGATGAATGGTCGTCTGGTCGGTAGTCTCACCTTCGAGGAGATAGCGCGACTGAGCGAGCGCTCGGTGTTGTTGCTGCCGATCGGGTCGATGGAGCAGCATGGGCCGCATCTGCCACTCGATACCGATGCCATCCTGGCACAGGCCCTGGCGGAGGCGATCGCCGGGCGCTTCGGAGAAACCTTCGACATATGGCAGCTTCCTTCCTTGCCGTTCGGCCTGTCCGGCGAACACGCGTGGGCTTCGGGCACGCTGTCCCTGTCGATTAGCGGGATGACGGCGCTCATGCGCGAGCTGGCGCGCGAAATTGTGAGATCGCTGCCGGCGCGCAACCTCATGATCGTCAACGGTCACGGCGGCAATCGTGGCCTGCTTGAACTGCTCAACTACGAATTCAAGGCCGACTTCCAGTTGAACGCCTGCGCGTTGCATATTGGTGCTCTGATGAGCCCGATGACGGACGCTGGCCTGCCGGAGATCCACGCCGGCCGGGATGAGACCTCGCTCATGCTGGCCTTGGCGCCCGATCAAGTGCGCTGCGAGTGCTCTGCAGGTCTTGGCAAGCCGTTGGACGACGCGGAAGTGCGCGCAACGATCCTCGACCCGGGTGTGAGCTGGCCTTGGAGCAGCGGCGACCCGCGCATCGCCCACCGTGGCGTTATCGGTGACGCCGCAGAAGCCTCCGCCGATCACGGCAGAGCCATCCTGGAGCGGCTGCTCGACGCTGCGGGTGCAACGTTGCAGCGACTTCTTTTGAATCAAGAATTTGTTCGAGCTCCCTGATGCTATCTGGAGATCAAGTAACCACCAACGAGAATGAGGCAGATTCCCACTCCCTTTTGCAGCATCTTCATGGGGCCCAGCGACTCCCTAGCCACGCGAGGAAGAAAGAGTGTCAACACGATACCCAGTATAAAGACGAAAAGGGGCTGGAACGAATTCACGAGAAGAACCAACGCGACGGGCGCGAGGAGCGTCGCGTAAAGCGTGACGGCTTCGCTGACGCTGACCAATGTCTTGCTCAACGCGATAAGGCCAAAACCGGCGACTTTCTGTTGTTTGAAAAGGCCGAGAAAATCTCTGCGGTACCTGGGAACGCAGCCTAGAAGGGTCAAACCGGCCATCGCTTGACCGACGAAACCCCAAAAAAGCGCAACCCAAAAACCCTTGTCCACAGCGATCAGCTTGAAAATGACGCCATTTATCGCGCTCAAGAAGGAAGCCGCCAGCATCAATGCCACGACGTTCCGCTTGAACTGAATTCCCCGCCGACCAAACTCAAACGACAATGCAAGCGCACTGACAATAATAACGAACGAACCGAATCCTTGAGCAGGCGTGATCGTCTCCCCCAGGATGAAATAACCGAGGAAGTAAGCAAAGACGGGCACCGTCTGATAGAACGGTGTGACGAATGATGCCTCATCGATGTCGAGCGCGTGGAGATAACAAACGGCGGCGAGGACGCTCGACATCCCGGTCGCGACAAGCGCACTTCCCTGGACGAGGCTGACGTCGTACGCCCCGGGCTGAATGAACAATACGACCAGGATCGCCACGCCGCTGAACAGCGAAGAGAATATCGCGATGCATCCTACATTCTTCTCCTTGAGGTATCTCGACAGCAAAAACCTGTCGTTATGGTTGGCGCAGGCGAGAAGGAATGGAGCCCACAAGGCTATGAAAAACCAGCTCATAATCGACACTTTGCCGGACACTGCCTCTAACTGCCGCCGAGGCTGAGACTGGGGCTCCCGATTACTACTGCCGGCCCTCGTGTGCGTCCGACCGCCTCAGAACCGAAAGCCCAAATAGATTCTTCGCAGATCCAGTCATCGTACACTCTTCTCCTGACCCCTCAAGCCTGGCGCTTACAGCCTTGCCGCTGGAAGGAACCGATGCGGGAGAATTTTATTGTTTGGTTGGTATCAGAGCCGTTTTGTCGAAGGCCATATGAGTGATGAAACGCATTTGCAGGCCCGGCGACGCTTGGCAGCGCGGGATCGGCAATGTGATCGTGGCACGGGCCGACGACGGGCTTTGCCAAGATTTCGCGGCGTCGTGCCCACCTCCTCATGCAACACCACGGACATCAAGTCCTTCTTTGATCAATGTGCCTCGACGGGATTTACTGAGCAGCATGGTCCCCCGCAACGGTTGCTCGAATACCGGCTCGCGCTTGTGCGAAACCTAGCCCGGCTACGGCCCGGGGATGTCGTCCTGGACCTCGGTTGCGGCAACGGTCATCACCTCCTCACCCTTGGACCTGAAGTCGTTCGTGGCATCGGGATTGACGTCTCGCCGGGCATGATCGAATCGGCGCGCACTCGTCTTCGGAGCTCTCCTTGGAGAGCCAATCTTGAGTTTAAGGTGGATGATGCCGAGAAGCTCAAGGGAATCGCGGACCAGTCGATCGATCTGACGATTTGCATCGGCGCTTTCGAGCACATGCTCGATAAGCGAGCAGTGCTGGACAGCATCTACAGGGTGCTAAAGTTTGGTGGTCGTTTTCTCTGCCTCACGCCGAATGCTGATTACGTTTGGTATCGGACAATCGCGCCGCTGTTGGGGTTTGCGACCAAGCATCTTTCGAGTGACCGAATGCTGACTCGGGACGAATTTTTGGTGCTGCTTGATCAGACCGGATTTCGCCACATTCAGGCTGCCCCCTGGACGTTCATTCCCAAGGGAGATATGCCTGCCCTCATTGCATTACTGCTCACTGTCCTTGATGCAATCGGGCGATACGCTCGACGAGATTCTTTCCGCGGCGGTCTCGCACTATGCGCCTGGAAGGAGGCGAAAATCCTCTAGCAACGAGAGGAGGTCAGTGACAAAGAGGTGTACCGGTCGGCTTGCCATCGGCTTTCCGGGCGCCATGAGAACTACCCGTGACGCAGCGGCTGAAGGCTATGATTGATGCGAACAAGTCCTGATCTCGTCCGTCATTCCGGGGCACTGCAGCGCCGGCCAGGAAGAGCGCGTCTTGCGTTCGCCGTGCCCGGTGATCTCGCCACGCCGACCGGAGGATACCGCTA
>Ga0075421_100013294_pt1 | contig 10257 bp, 8 predicted proteins | sample SoiMetdeltSBSDD5_FD_75292 | JGI IMG/M metagenome (GOLD analysis project Ga0075421, IMG submission 75292) | Bulk soil microbial communities from a Populus tree surrounding site in Tennessee, USA - Soil MetaG P. deltoides SBSDD5 | ecosystem: Environmental > Terrestrial > Soil > Tree plantation... | reverse complement strand
CGATTCTCGCCACGGAGGACAGGCGTTTCTTCTCCCATAACGGAATCGACTACCGCAGCCTGCCGCGGGTAGTCGGCAAGGTGAGGGTCGGGGCATGGGTGACTCGACTGGCGACGGCAGGGCGGCGGGACAACATGAGCGGCCCGGCGATCTTCCCGCAGGGCGGTTCCACGATCACCCAACAGCTGGTGCGCGGCGTGTTTCTCCAGCGCCAGACCTCCCAGGAAAACAGCTACCAGCTTCGGAACCCGGGCATCCTGCCTCGCGCCCTGTCTTCGGTGATTGGCGCGCGGAACGTCAACATGGTGCTGCGGAAACGTGAGGAGATGCGGCTGTCGTTGTGGCTCGAAGAGCAGATGCGCGAGCGGTTCGGATCGAAGCGCCGTGCCAAGGAGGAGATCCTCGCCCGCTATGCCAGTTTCGTATACATGGGCAACGGACAGTACGGATTTGCGCGAGCGGCGGAATTCTATTTCGGCCGGCCTCTCGCCACGTTCACCGTCGACGATGCCGACAAAGCGGCGCTGCTGGCGGGCGTTGCGAAGTCCCCCCGCGACTACGCGCCGACCGCCCAGGACACCGGACCCATCCTGCGCCGCAGAAACCAGATCCTGGCTCTGATGGCCGCGCAGCATTTCATTTCCCGCGACCAGATGACAGCAGCCGGTCAGCGACCCCTTTCGGCCGTCGTCCAGCACGCGACACCGTTCCGGTCGTCTGCTGCGGTCGAACACGTCCTCGACGAACTCAAGGCGGTACACGCCGACTTGAGCGTCGACGACCTCCTCGAGGGACGCATCCAGGTGTACTCGACGGTAGATGCCCGCGTGCAGCGCATCGTGAGCGATGCGCTGGAGCACGGCCTGGAGCGCTACGAGCGGCGACACCCGAGAGCTCCAGGCGTGGTCCAGGGCTCGATCGTCGTGTTGAAAAACCTCGACGGGAGCATCCTGGCCGAGACGGGTGGCCGGCAGATCTATCAAGGCCGCCCGACTTCCTATAGCGACTTCAACCGCGTCAGGCAGTCGCTGAGACAACCGGGATCGGCGATGAAGCCGATCGTGTATCTGGCCGCCTTCCGGAGCGGAGACTTCTCGCTCGAGACCCTCGTGCCCGACGAGCCGATCAGCGTGTCGAATGGCGCGGCGAGCCCGCCGAAATGGATTTCGAACTACGACGGTCGCTTCAAGGGCCCGATCCCGATCCGCGAGGCGCTCGCCGAATCAAGAAACGCGGTCGCGATTTGGATCACAACGCAGATTGGCATCGACGCCGTTCTCAGCACGTCACGCAGTCTCGGCATTCAGACGCCATTGCAACGCTATCCGACAACGGCACTGGGTGCATCCGAAGTCAGCTTGCTGGAACTGGCGACGGCCTACCGCACGATCGCGTCCGGCGTCCTCGCGCAGCCGCACGTGATTCGGCGCGCCGTCGGCGATTCCGGCGAGACGATCGCCGAGGACCGACAGCGCGTTCCGCCGAGGGCAATCGGCGATGGCGATGCGGCGCTCTCGTTGATCCAGGAAGGCCTGCGAGGCGTCGTGCGCATCCCGACAGGCACCGCGCACGCGCTCGACTCGCGTGGGTTTCCGATTGCCGTGATGGGCAAGACGGGCACGACCAATGACTTCAGAGATGCGCTGTTTGTCGGCTCGACCTACGGCATCGACGGCATCACCGTCGCCGTTCGGATCGGGTTCGACGACAATCGTTCGCTCGGCCAGAGCGAAACCGGAGGCCGCGTGGCATTGCCGGTGTTCCAGGAACTGATGCTGAACGTGTATCGCGCCGGACTCGTGGGGCCGACGCCGGCGTTTCCGGCTCAGATGGAACAACGCATCACCAGCTACCTGGAGGGCGTTGTTCCAGCGCTTGTCACGCAGTCCGCTTCTTCGAGCAGGTCTCGCGGAGTGGTGTCGACATGTTCGTGTCCTTGAACAAACGAAATCCTGATCGCTCGAAGCCTCGCCAGTGACGTCAAGCGATCGCTCACGCTCGTGGGAGAAGGAAGCGCTGATTATCGGCGGAAGCGCCGGCGCGGGAACCGCCATCGGCGCGATCGCCGGCGGCAAGAAGGGCGCTGGCGTGGGCGCAGTCGCTGGCGGCGTCGGCGGGCTGATTTACGACGTCATGACACGGAACAAGAAGTAACCAATCGAACAGGCCATTTACGGACAAGTCTGGAACCTGAATTCATCAACCTGAAATCTAATATCTTAAGTCTCCAAAATCTTCAATCTTAGATTTCAGGTATACTCATCCAGCTCTTTAAAGCGCTCCAGCGAGAGCGCGAAGAGGTGTTTCATGCCCCACGCGCGCTCAGCTCCTCGCATCCTCAGCTCCTCACATCCTCACTTTCCGCGGCGGGTCTTTTTGTGCCCGTAGTCATGGACGCCGATCGCATGGCGCGCTCGCTGGCGCGCATCGCGCACGAGATCCTCGAGCGCAACAAGAGCGTCGAAGAGCTCGCGCTCGTCGGCATTCGATCGCGCGGCGTGCCGCTCGCCAGGCGCATCGCCGCCATCATCCGCGACATCAGCCGTCACGACGTGCCGACCGGCGCGCTCGACATCACCCTCTACCGCGACGATTTGATGCGCCACGCCGTCGGTGCACAGCCGGTCGTGCGCAGCACCGAGATTCCGTTCCCCATCACCGACAAGCGCATCCTGCTGGTGGACGACGTCCTCTACACCGGGCGGACGATTCGCGCCGCGCTCGACGCGCTGATCGAGTTCGGCCGGCCCAAAGCCATTCAACTGATCGTGCTCGTGGATCGCGGACACCGCGAGCTGCCGATCAAAGCGGATTACGTCGGCAAGAACCTGCCGACCTCGTTGTCGGAGAGCGTCCAGGTCCACCTGACCGAGCTCGACGGCCGCGACGAAGTGGAGATCCAGCGATGAAGAAAGACCTGCTCGGCATCGCGGATTTGTCCTGCGATGAAATCTACCGGATCCTCGACACCGCCGAAGCGATGCGCGAAATCGGCGGGCGGACGATCAAGAAAGTCCCGACGCTGCGCGGCAAGACGGTCGTCAATCTCTTCTACGAGGCGAGCACGCGCACCCGCACCTCGTTCGAGATCGCCGAAAAGCGCTTGAGCGCCGATACGCTGAGCATCGCCGTCGCGACCTCGAGCGTGCAGAAAGGCGAGACGCTCGTCGACACGGCGATGAACCTCGAGGCGATGGCGCCGGACATGATCGTCGTGCGTCACGCCTCGTCCGGCGCGTGCCACCTGCTGTCGCGGATCTGCCGGTCGCGGATCATCAACGCCGGCGACGGCATGCACGAGCACCCGACGCAGGCGCTGCTCGACGCGTTCACGATCCGGCAGCGGAAGAAACGGCTCGACGGCTTGAAGGTCGCGATCGTCGGCGACCTGCTGCACAGCCGCGTGCTTCGCTCGAACGTGCTGCTGCTCACGAAGCTCGGCGCCGAGGTGTGGGTGTCGGGGCCGCCAACGCTCGTGCCGCCGGGCATCGATCGATTCGGCGTGCGCGTCTCGACCGCGGTCGACGAGGCCGTTGCCGACGCCGACGTCATCATGATGCTGAGGATTCAGCAGGAGCGGATGCAGGGCGCGTTCTTTCCGTCCCTGCGCGAGTACTTCAACGTCTTCGGATTGACCACCGAGCGCGTGAAGCGCGCCAAGCGCGACGTGATCATCATGCACCCCGGTCCGATGAACCGCGGCGTCGAGATTGCGTCCGAGGTGGCGGACGGCCCCTATTCCGTGATCCTCGAGCAGGTCGCCAACGGCGTCGCCGTGCGGATGGCGGTGCTGTATCTGCTGGCCGGCGGCGTCGAGGAGGGAAGCCATGCCGAAGCGGCTGCTTAAGGGAGCGCGGGTCGTCGATCCCGCGAACGGCCGCGACGGCGCGCTCGACGTGTTGATTGCGGACGGACGCGTCATCCGCGTCGGCCCCGATCTCCCGGCTGGCGATGCGTCGGTCGTCGAGTTGCCGCACGATCTGGTGATCTGTCCCGGCTTGATCGACATGCACGTGCATTTGCGCGAGCCGGGACAGGAGCACAAGGAAACCGTCGCGACCGGGACCGCAGCGGCGGTGGCCGGCGGTTTCACCGCCGTCGCGTGCATGCCGAACACCTCGCCGGTCAACGACAACGCCGAAGTGACCGGTTACATTCTCCGGAAAGCCGCGGAAGCCAACCTCGCGCGCGTGTATCCGATCGGCGCGGTGTCGCGCGGCCAGAAAGGGGAGCAGCTGGCCGACATCGCCGAGTTGCGCGAGGCCGGCTGTGTCGCGCTGACCGATGACGGTCGGCCGGTCGCGACCGCGCTGTTGATGCGCCGCGCGCTCGAATATGCGGGGATGTTCGGCATGCCCGTCATCGAGCACTGCGAGGAGCAGACGCTGAAGGGCGACGGTGTGGCACACGAAGGATTCCACGCCTCGACGCTCGGACTGCGTGGCATTCCCGGCCAGGCCGAGTCGATCATGGCGCAGCGCGACATCGCGCTCGCCGAGTTGACCCATGGCGTCGTCCACATCGCGCACCTGAGCGCCCGGCAGACGCTCGACGCGGTCCGTTACGGCAAGGACCGCGGGACCCGCGTCACCTGCGAAGTGACGCCGCATCATTTCGCGCTGACCGACGAGCTGCTGGGCGCGCCGATTCCCTACGACACCAACGCCAAGATGAATCCGCCGCTGCGAGAAGAAGCCGATCGCGATGCGATGCTGCACGGCATCGCCGACGGCAGCGTCGACGTCATCGCGACCGATCACGCGCCGCACCACTACGACGAGAAGCACGTCGAGTTCGACCAGGCGCCGTTTGGGATCACCGGGCTCGAGACCGCCGTGTCGCTGTGCTTCGAGAAGCTCGTTCATCCCGGGATCGTCACGCTGTCGCGGCTCGTCGAGCTCCTGTCGGTGAACCCGGCGAGGATTCTCGGCGTAGCCGGCGGGTCGCTTGCCGAGGGCGCGCCGGCCGACATCACGATCCTCGCGCCAGACCTGGCCGTGACGGTGTCGACGGCGCGCATGCGTTCGAAATCGAAGAACACGCCGTTCAACGGCTGGCAGCTTCGCGGAGGTGTGGCAGCAACGATCGTTGGCGGCAGAACCGTATTCGTAAACGAGGACGTCGGTCTGCGTTTGTAGTGCGGGCCTTCAGGCCTGCCCGCAGTTGTAGTGCGGGCCTTCAGGCCCGCCGGCAGTTGTAGTGCAGGCCTTCAGGCCTGCCAAAGGGACGCGATTGGACAAGGGCACGGCGATTCGCGAGAAAGCCATCCAGGACCTGAAGCACTCCGGCGTCCTGATGCTCGACGGACATTTCGACTATGGCAACGGCTATCACGGCAAGGTCTACCTCAATCCGCATCAGCTCTTCCGCCACCCTTCGACAATCTGGCGCTTTTCGCAGGACCTGTTGGACGTGTTGCCGGCTGAACTCGTTCAGCAGGTCGAGGTCGTCGCCGGCCCGGTGACCGGCGGTGCGCTGCTCGCTCACACGATCGCCGGCCTGCTCGACAGCCGCCGCAGCCTCGTGCACGCGCCGTCGCTCTTCGCGCCATTCAATTACGACGCGACGCGCGGGTTCGCGCTGCGCAACTTCTATCGCACCGAAATCAAGGGCAAGCGTGTGCTGCTGGCCGACGATGTGCGGAACACCGGCGAGACGTTCGCGAAGTGCGCGGCGCTGGTGATGGCGGCGGGCGCAACGGTGCTCGCCACGGTCGAGATCTACGACCGGATGGAGGCGATCATCGATCTCGGCGTGCCGAACGTTGCGCTGGCTGAGTACAAGGCGCCGGAGAATTTCAGAGTCGGCGACTGTCCGCTGTGCAGGGCCGGCGTGCCGATCACGAGGTTCTGAGGGACGAGTGGCTGACGTAGCTGACGAGCGCCCGGCACACCCGTTCGCGCCCGGCCAGGTGTGGCGGTATCACACGCGGCCGAACGAGGAATCTTCACGTGTCATCATCGGGTCGGTCGACGTCGTCGGCCGCGAAACCGTCGTCTCCGTGTGCGTGACCGGCACGCAGATCCGCAACGCGCGCAGACCCGAAGGAATTCAGCACATGTTGCCGCACACACCCGTCGCGGCGTCAGCCCTGGAGGCGTGCGTCATCGAGTTGTGTGGCGAAGCGGACGTGCCCGCCGAATTCGCCGAGGGCTATCAGGTGTGGAGAGAAGCGGTGGAATGGGGCCAGTCGACGTTCTTCACGATCCCCGTAGCCGAGATCCTCACACTCGCCGAGCAGGTCGCGCCACAATAGAATGCAACCACGAAGACACGAAGATCACGAAGAACTCTTTTCAAAAAGAATTACTTCGTGTCCTTCGTGACTTCGTGGTTGCATTTTTTACCGAGGCATGAGCGTCAGTTTTCCTATCGCGCCCCGTTCGATCTCGGCGCGATCCATGCGCATCGGCTTGTGGCGAACCGCCTGCCAGTCGTCGAGAAAATCGTCGTAATGCGGCGAGAGGAAATGGCCCGACTGGCCGACGGCATCGAGGAAACGGCTGTCGTGAGCCGGTGACAGATCGACGATCTGGCGATAGCCGGGCACTTCGGTCTGGTTGAACGGGCGATCGACGGCAGTGGGTCCGACGTTGATCGTGCTCCAGTCGCCCCCATTGGGGACCGACCGGTCGAGCAGCAGACGAAGCGGAGCGACGGAATCGAGCGCGTGCGGAAACACCGCGTGGTGCACCGCGTCCCAGCGCCACTGCTGCACATCGTCGCCCAGCGCCAGCCTCAGCGTCGACACCGCGTCGTGAAGCGCGCCGTTCACGGCGTCATCACACGTTTCCTGTTGCGGGGTTCGGACATCGTCACACCACCGGCTCCCGGCTCCGGTCAGCAGACCCTCCAGAAACCGGTGCACGTACGTGAAGCGGCGCTCGTACGCGTCGGTCACGGTCCGTCCCAGCTCGTCGACGATGAGCGAACGGGCGAGGCCGATGAACCAGGCTTCGAAAATCGCCGGTTCGGCGCGATCGCCGCGCATGTCGAAGTTCCAGTGGCGGAGCAGATTGACCGCCTGCACGTCGGCGGTGTCCACGGGCCGCGCGCGTTCGAGCAGCAGCGGCACGAGCGTCGTCGCGTGCAGCGACACCGTATCGGACTGCATGGCCCGGAAGGCGTCGGGCGTCCACCCGGATTTGCTGTGAAGGAGATTCGTGATCCGCTGCGCGCGGAACGGTTCGAGGAAATCGACGCCAATGAAGTACGGATAATCGGCCGGGACCGGACGGTTGTTGGCGGTCACGAGGAAATGAGCCGGCGGATCGTAGGCGTGAGGCAGCTCGTCGAACGGAATCCATCCGGTCCATTCCATCTCGCCGGTCCATCCGTCGGCGGGCGACGCGCCGTCGCCGCGCGCGCGGATCGGAATGCGGCCCGGCGCGTAGTAACCGATGTGGCCATCCACGTCGGCGTAGACGAAGTTCTGCGACGGGACGGCGAAAGGGCGGAGCGCAGCGGTGAAGTCGTTCCAGTTCCTGGCCTCGTTGAGGCGCAGGAATGCCACGATCGTGTCATCACGATCGTCGAGCGCCGTCCAGCGGAACGCGAGCGGCTCGACGACCGGCGGCTTCGGCTCGACCGGCAACGCCTGATTGTTGGCGTTGATCGCGTCAGAGACGAGCGGACCGTGGCGCGTGAATCGAACCGTCACGTCGATCGGCGAACGGCCGCTGACGTTGATGGTCTCGGTGATCGTGCGAATCGGCTCGAGCGCTCCGGCAAATTCGACATTTTTCCCGGACGCGTCGAGTCGCTCGCGGTACAAATCTTCGACGTCGGCAAACATGTTCGTTTCGCCCCAGGCGATGTAGCGATTGCGGCCAATCGCCATCGCCGGAGCGCCGGGCAGCGTGCTGCCGATGACGTCGAAGTCGCCGGCCGTCATGTGTGCGAGGTACCACAGCGAGGGGATGCGGGTCCCGAGGTGCGGATCGTTGGCAAGGAGCGGCTTGCCGCTGGCGGTCATCGTGCCGTCGACGACCCAGTTGTTCGAGCCGAGACCCTCGGTGAGCCCTTTGCCGGCGATGAAATCGCGCGCGGCGGGGTTGCCGCCGGACAGCGCCGCCGCAAACGCCCCCGACCATTCGGTCCCAACTGCGTTGTCGTCGTGCGCGCCTTCAGGCCCGCTGCCAGTCATGCCGCGAGCGCCGGAGGCATGGGCCGCGGCGTGCGGCGTGCCGAGCCCCGATCCTGTACTCGGGCGGTCAACAATCGGCTCTCCGTTAATATCTTCCCCGGGTATCGGACCCCCCAGAATGTTCAACCCGTTCACGGGATACGGCCGCATCAGCTCGGCGGCGCGCTCCGCTCCGACGCGAGCCGTCAGATCGTGACGCAGCATCTCGAACGGATAGTTTGCACTGAGGTCCCACGCCATCATCTTGACCCACGCGATCACATCCGGTCCGCTCCACGGTTCCGGCTGGAAGCCGAGCAGCGAAAACTCCGGCGGCAGCGCGCTGCCGTGACGGGTCTCGAGGAAGGCATTCACGCCGGCGACGTACGCGTCGATCTCGGTTCGCGCCTGCTCCGGCAGATGATCCCAGGCAGAGCGTGCCGCCCGACCAAAACCAACCGTTCGCAGGAAGCGATCCTGGGGCACCGTGGTCTCGCCGAAAATTTCAGAGAGGCGTCCGAATCCGATCCGGCGCTGGAATTCCATCTGCCAGAGACGATCCTGCGCGTGCACGTAGCCGAGCCCATACAGCGCGTCGAGTTTCGTCGCGCCGAAGATATGCGGGATGGCGTCCCGGTCGCGAATAATCTCGACCGGCGCGCTGATGCCCTTCACCGAAATCGTTCCACTCAACGTGGGAAGCGATCGCGCCGCGTAGCGATACGCGCCGAAGCCGAGCGCTGCTACGATCACGGCTAGAACGGCGACTGTTTTGATCAGAGTCCTCAAGCCCACCCTCGACCGGCTGTACGCCGGGTTCAACTATCCAGATTCTGCCACTGATCCGATTCAAATCGTGAGGCGGTTCGGTCGACGCGACGACCGCGAGGTGGTGGGCTTCTGCGCCGCGGCGCTGGCGTTCGGCCGCGTCGCCAGCGTCCTGCAGTCGATCGAGCGGCTGGTCGCGATCATGGGCGACAGCCCTGCCGCCTATGTCCACGCGTTCAATCCACGGCGCGACGCCCCTCGGTTTGCCGGCCTGGTGCACCGGTGGACGCGCGGTCCCGATCTCGTCGCGCTCGTCTGGCTTCTGCACCAGATGATCGAGCGTTCGGGCTCTGTCGAAGCATTCTTCGTCGAGGGTCACGATTCGGCGGCGGACGACGTCGAGCCGGCGCTGAACTCGTTTTCAACCCGCGCGCTGTCCCTCGACCTGCGCGCGGCGTACGGCCGCGTGCCCGAGCGGCCGGGCGTCTGCTACTTCTTCCCGCGCCCCTCGTCGGGCAGCGCGTGCAAACGACTGAATCTCTTTTTGCGCTGGATGGTTCGCCACGATGAACTGGATCTCGGCGTCTGGACGCGCATCCTGCCCGCCCACTTGATCGTGCCGCTCGATACGCACGTGATTCGCGTCGGACGCTGTCTGCAGTTGACGCGCTACACGAGCCCGGGCTGGGCAATGGCGCGTGACATCACGGCGTCGCTGCGGCAACTCGACCCGCAGGACCCCGTGAAGTACGACTACGCGCTCTGCCACCTCGGGATGATGAACGCCTGCGGCTTCAATCGTGCGCAGAAAGATTCGCAGTGTCCGCTGCGTGGGGCCTGCCGGCCACGCGCTCGTACACGGCCACGGTCTCGGCGACCATCCGCTCGACGGTAAAGCGCTCGCGAACGCGCGCGAATCCGGCCGCGCCCATGGCCGTGCGCAGCGTCGGATCGTTCAGCATCCGGATGATGGCCGTGGCCATTCCGGCGTGATCGCGAGGCGCTGCCAGGAGTCCGGTCTCGCCGTCGACGACGACTTCGGGAATGCCGCCGGCGGTGGTTGCCACGATCGGCTTCGAGCAGGCCATCGCATCGAGCAGCGACGTCCCGAGGCCCTCGGTCACCGAGCTCATCACGAACAGGTCGAAACCCTTGATGCAGCCGAGCACGTCTGTCCGGAATCCGGGCAGCAGCACGTGCTTTTCGAGGTGATAGTCCTTCACCTGGCGCTCGAGCGCCTCACGCAGTTCGCCTTCACCGAGAATCACGAAGCGCGCGTCTGGAACTTCCTGCACGACCAAATGCGCCGCTTCGATCAAGTGTCGTTGCCCTTTGTGCGGGACGAGCGCGGCGACGTTGCCGAC
>Ga0075421_100013293_pt1 | contig 10258 bp, 1 predicted proteins | sample SoiMetdeltSBSDD5_FD_75292 | JGI IMG/M metagenome (GOLD analysis project Ga0075421, IMG submission 75292) | Bulk soil microbial communities from a Populus tree surrounding site in Tennessee, USA - Soil MetaG P. deltoides SBSDD5 | ecosystem: Environmental > Terrestrial > Soil > Tree plantation... | reverse complement strand
CCCCTCGGGGGCCGGACGGGCTTGATAGCCCGTCCGCACATGAACCGGGCGAGTTTTGCAACAGTCTCTGATGGCCCGCGCCACAGACCCAATGTTTTTACACCTTCTGAGGACGGCGGACTGCAAGACCCCGAATTGGAGATCCGAACGACCGTGCACTCCAACTGCGCCCGCCTTCGGCGCTCGTTTCTATCCCTGGACTCTTTTGCCTGCCTGGTCAAATATTCCTCGAATCACGCCGATATTGCGGTCCAGCCAAGGATGGTAGAGCATCTGGTTGTGGTCGCCGGTACCCTGGTAGGTATGGAACTCGCCACGCGTCACTTCTGCCCACGCGGGCGTGCTTATTAAAATACGCCCGGAATCATCCGTGTAAATGTCTTGCGAGTTTTCCGAGAGGACGACATGGATATTCGCAGCGACCGGATGATGATCGACGGCATTTTCAATATAGGCGAATGAACGCTCGATGAGGCGGTAAGCTTTTTCTCTGAGAATCGTGCTCGTGAGATACGGTCGATTACTTTCATGATTCAGGAAGTCATCAGAGAGTTTCTTGACTTCGTCCGGCTTGAACGGAGTCCGGTCCAGCTTTCGCCCGGAGTCGATCATGACGATATCGGAAACACGCTTGCCCCGGTTCTCAAGTTCTCTGGTAACGTGATAAGCCAGGTTGCCTCCCGAGGAGTAACCGAAGAAGAGATAAGGCCCTTCGGAATCGACGCTTGTGACCAGGTCGGCGTAGTCCTTGAGACGGGTCTCGGCCTCAATGAAATTGAATCCATAGAAAGAATAAGGCTTCAGGGATTCGGCCAGCTGGATAAAACCTGCGGCGTCACCCGTGCCCGGAGGGAAGGCGAAAATATCAGGCCCGTCTCTCTTACCGCTCAAATGAACCAGGGCTTCGTCGATCCCTGCGAAGCCGAATCTGGCAGTATCGAGGATATAGGCCGCGAGTTCCTGAATGGTTGCAGCTTTGAAAACAACAGTGAGTGGAACAGCCACACCCAGCTTCCTTTCAATCAGCGAAATCACCTTGATGACCTTTAGACTGTGCCCTCCGGAATCAAAGAAGTTGTCGGTGATCCCGATGCCTCTATGGCCAAGCACTTCTTCCCAGATCAGAGCCAGTTGTTTCTCTGTCTCCGTTCGTGGAGCCTGATACAACCGACTCGAGACTTGATACGCTTCTTCGGGATCCGGCAAGGCCTTGCGGTCGACCTTGCCATTGGCGGTGAGCGGGAGTTTGTCCAGATGGATGATGTATGAAGGAATCATGTAATCGGGAAGACTGCTTTTGAGCTGTTCACGCAAGTCATCTGTATTGAGTTGGTCCTGACTCGTGGTGTAAGCCACCAGTTCAAGGCTGTTTCCGCCAAAATCCCGCGCCAGGACCAGAGCTTCTTTGACTTTGTCATTCTGCAACATGCGCGCCTCGATTTCCGCCGGCTCAACCCGGTATCCACGGATCTTGACTTGCTCATCGATGCGGCCAAGATATTCGATGGTTCCATCGGCCTGCCACCGGCCTAAGTCCCCCGTCCGGTAGAGACGTTGGCCGGGTTCGAAGGGATGTGGAACAAATTTCTCCCGCGTCAGCACCGGGTCGTTGAGATAACCGCGGGCGAGTCCGTCGCCACCTGCGCAGATCTCTCCTGGAATGCCGATCGGGACAAGCTCGCCGCTGGTTTCCAGAATCAGGACCTGAGTATTGGAAATCGGGCGGCCGATCGGGATATCGCCGTTGTAGGTCCTTTCGATCCGGTGGCAGGTTGTGAAAGTGGTATTTTCAGTCGGGCCATAACCGTTGATGATAACCAGATCCGGATATGCGGCCCGCACGCGGTTCACGTGGTAAGTGGAGAGTTTCTCTCCACCCACCAGCAGATGTTTCAGGCCGGAAAAAATCCCGACGTCGGAATCGACATGCTGGTTGAACAGGCTTGCCGTCAGCCACATCGTGGTTATCCCGTTGATATCAATGAGCCGCTTGATCTCATCGGGATCCAGAATCGCGCGGCTTGCGCCAGGCCGGTACAATGTTGCGCCGTTCAAGAGCATGCCCCAAATCTCAAAGGTCGAGGCATCGAACGCAAGGGAAGCTGTCTGAAGACACCGGTCGGTTGCGTCAATCTGGATATAGTTCGTGTTCAAGACTAATCGCGAAATCGAACGATGCTCAACCATCACACCCTTCGGCTGACCAGACGTGCCGGAAGTATAAATTATATAGGCGAGCCCGCGGGGGCCGCCGTGTTCCGGCACCGCGGCATCGGAGTAATCCTCGAGTTCTCGCAGGTCAAACTGGTGTTTCTTCCGGGGATGATCTGCTGGAGAACCGGTACGACTCTTATCGATTCGCAGAAGGGCGTCATATCCGTACCGGGAAAGTTCGCTCTCGGCAGTTCCAAGCATTTCCGAATATTCGATGCCCGCGATCTCCGGGTAGTCATGGCGGAGATCCTCGAGGAAGCTTCGGGATATGAAGAGCTCTTCGAAGCGATCGACCTTGGTCCGGTATCCCTGGCCGGCGTGCTTCTTTCTGAAGACCGCGAGCGACTCCACAAACTCGTCTTTCTTCTCCTGATCCCACAGATTGCCGAGAAAGATGAACCCTCTGTCTTTCATCAAATCCAGCGACTTCCTCAGGACGTCACGCAGATAGTTGTGTCCGCTGAAGCACTGGATGACACTATTGATTATGACGAGGTCAAAATCCCTCTCGGTCAGCCGATCCACTTCGTGGGCGGGCAAATGTTCAAGCCGGATATTATCCAGACCTGTTCTTTTCACTTCCCGCTCTGTCCAGCTCAGGATTTCGCCGGACAGATCGGTTCCATGGTAAAAACCGACCTTCGGCGCCAGGCGGAACATGCTGATTCCCGAGGCGCATCCAATTTCCAGGACGCGCGATTTCCGCTCGAGATAGGGCGACAGCTTGGTAAGGATGTTCTCGCCATATTCGTCCATCACCTGACGGCTGAGCCATTCTCCGGTGTAGCTGCTGGTCCATCCTCCTCCGGATATGTCGTCGAAGGTCCTCCGTCCGACGTGGTCCCAAACTTCCGCTTTCATCATTTCGCCGATTCCTTCAGATTCGGAACGGATGTCGCGGCTGTCTGAACAGAAGGCGACCGCAAGATCGGGGCATTCCCACAGCAGCTTGTTCACAATCCTGGTATGCCGCTTCTCGGAAATGAGAACCTGGGCGCGGGCGTCTTTGAGCACATACTTGATGCGTTCGAATGGAGTGTCATCGTCGATCGGAACGTAGGCGGCTCCTGCTTTCAGAATTCCTAGAAGGGCGGCCGCCATTTCGAAGGTTTGCTCGAGAATGACTGCTACAAAAGCTTCCGGTTTCACCCCCTTATCGATCAGAAAACGGGCCAGCCGGTTCGACGCCTGGTCGAGCGCGCGATAGGTATAGGACGTGTCTCCATGAATGACGCTGACCTTGTCGGGCGTTCTGGCAGCCTGTGCGGAGAATAAGGCGTGTACCGTCTGCCCTTTGGGATAGTTCGTCAGATTATTGTTAAAGCCCCGGACCAGCACCAGCAGGCTGTCTTTGTCTTGCTTGCTGTCGAGAAGGCTGAAGTCCTTTAATTTCATGGCGCGCTCGTACGCTGTAGTCTCAAGCCGTCTTCTCCGCCACCCTGACTTGACCTGCGACGATTCTGGCGAAACGTTCCAGAGTTCCCAGATAGTCGCAAATGGTCGCGGCCAGAAACAGGCCCGTATCGTATTCCAGGGTCAAATGAACGTTGTCTCCGTCGTCGAAGACAAACAATGTGAGGTCGAATTTCGAGGTCTTGAATGAGAAATCGAAAGCCCGTGGAGTGTCCAGTCCAGATAATCCGGAGCGAGTGTTGTCTTGTCTGCGGATGTCCACATGAACATCGGCGAAATTCTGAAAGGCGTAAATGACGTTGAGCATAGGCTGACGATTACCGTATCTACCCGGGTTGAGTCTTTGGATCAGAAGATCAAACGGATAGTCCTGATGCTCCAGGGCCTCGTAGGTGTTTTGGATTACCTGTTCGAGGAGTTCGTCAAACTCCATGGCTTCTGACAGGTATATCCGGATCGGGAGAATGTTGACGAAGAAGCCGACCAGATTTTCAAGATCCGGATGGTTACGGTTGGCGAGGCTTATCCCCACTGATAAGTCTTGCTGTTTGGTCAGCTGAAAAAGGAAGAGATCGAAGATGGCGAGAATAACATTGGAGATGGTCGTATTCTTCTGAACGGCGAGCGTGCGGAGCCGCCGCATGATGTCGGAATCGAGTGCGCGCGATTCGAAGTGTCCACGAAAGTCCCGCTGCTTCTCCGGTTGCAGGTCGTACGGGAGACGCAACTCCTCCGGCATGCCCGCAAGTTTAGCCAGCCAGTACTGTTCGGCCTGCTCGAAGCCCTTTCGGTTTTGCCACGCAGCGAAATCCTTGTACTGAATCCGCAGCGGCGCGAGCGGGCTTGGCATGCCGCGATGGTAGGAGTCGTACAAGGCTCTGATCTCCTCGTACAGAACGATTCCCGACCAGCCGTCTCCAATAATGTGATGAATGACCAGAACAAAGACATACCGGTTTTCGCCCAGCTTGATAACCGTGGCTCTGATAAGGGGTGGTCTCGTGAGATCGAAGGGAGTGTTGGCTTCCCGGTCGGCGATTCTTCTAGCGTGATCCTCCGGAGCCTCAAGCGTGCTGAGATCGATTTCGACGACGGCGAACTCCACACCGAAATGAATCTTCTGTTTCGGTTCGCCCTCTACCTCGACGAAGGCCGTGCGCAGGACTTCATGGCGCTCAATCAGTGTGGCGAAGGCCTTCTGTAAAGCGGTGATATCCAGCTCTTCTTCGAAAAGATAGGCCTCAGGCATGTTGTAAGCGGTCGCGCCTTCCATGTGGTGCAGAAGCCAGAGACGCTGCTGGGCGTGCGAAAGATCATAGTAATCCTGCCTGGGAGCCGGTTCGATGTCGGTGGCAACGGCTGCTTCCGCCGTCTGAACCAGCGAGCTCAAGGCCGCGATCGTCGGCAGATTGAAAAACTCTCTTAGGCCGATCTTGACTTCCAGTATCTTATGGATCCTCGATACAATCTGCATCGCCTTGAGGCTGTGGCCCCCCAATTCGAAGAAGTTATCGTGGATACCGATCGGCTCCACCTGCAGGATTTCCTGCCAGATGCCGGCCAATTGTTCTTCCAGCCTGGAACGGGGAGCCGTGTAGCCGGTCGTCCTGTCGATATCCACCTCGCCGGGATCCGGCAGAGCCGTCTTGTCCACTTTGCCGTTGGCGGTGAGAGGAAGCAGGTCCAGTTTAATGAAATACGAAGGAATCATGTAATTCGGGAGCTGCTCGCTCAGGAAGCGCCGCAACTCCTGACTCCAGTCTCCTGACTCCCGACTTTCGGCGTTGGCGGGCACTACGTACGCGACCAGGTCCAGGCTGCTATCTCTCAACCCTCTGGCGAGGACCACGGCCTCCCTCACTTCCTTGTGCTGCAATAACCGGTTTTCAATTTCACCCGGTTCAATTCTGTAGCCCCGAATCTTTACCTGATCGTCGATGCGCCCCAGGAACTCGATATTGCCGTCCGGCAGCCAGCGGGCTATGTCCCCCGTTTGGTAAACGCGAGCCGCGCCGTTGACTGGATGGGGAACGAAACGTTGCGCCGTCAATGACGGACGGTTCCAGTAACCGCGCGCGAGGCCTGAGCCTCCAATGTGGAGTTCGCCCGGTACGCCGATGGGTAGTTCCCTGGACTCCCGGTCCAGAACATAGCACTGAACATTCCCGAGGGGTTTTCCTATAGGTGTGCTTCCTTCCAGCGCCAGGTCAAGATTCTTTTGCTCGAAATAGCTCGAGTCGATGGTGGCCTCGGTCACCCCATAAGAGTTGACAATCCGGATGGTGGTCCCGAATCGTTCGACCAGGGTTCGGTAGTGCTCAGACTGAAGAGTGTCGGAGCCAAGCACGAGTATTTTCAGGAAGCCGACATTCAGGTTGTTTTCGTGAATGTAATCCATCAATGGAATGACAATTCCGGGTGTTGATTCAAAGATACTGATGCGATATTCGGCAATCAGCGCGTAGAGCGAGGCTGGATCGAGGAGGACGTCGGATGGACAAACAATCAGCTGCCCGCCATTCGTGAGGGATCGAACGAGGTCTCCTGCAAAGACATCGAAGGATAAACTCGCCATCTGGAGCGACCGGACTTCAAATCCTTCCAGTCCGTAGGCGCGCCGCCAGGCGTAGGCCGCATTCACCAGGCTCCCATGTTCTATCATGACGCCTTTGGGCCGGCCCGTGGATCCGGACGTGTAAATGACATAGGCTAGATTCTCAGCCGTAACCCCGCTAGCCGGATCCGCTTCGCTATTCCTTGATATTGCCTCCCAATCCGAATCGAGACACAGAACCTTCGCTCCGCTTTCTGGAAGCGCGTCCAACAACCTTTGCTGAGTCAACATCACCGGCGCTCGCGCGTCGTCCACCATGAAAGCCAGGCGTTCTTTGGGATACTGGGGATCCAGCGGCAGATACGCGGCGCCCGATTTGAGAATGCCCAACACGCCTACGACCATCTCGAGCGAACGCTCAACACAGAGACCGACCACTTGTTCCGGACCTATGGATAAGTCACGAAGGTGATGAGCGAGACGATTCGCCCGCGCGCTCAGGCCCCGATAGGTCAGCCGGGCGCCTTCATAAACTACCGCGGTCTGATCGGGCCTCTCCTCAACGTGCTCTTCGAACAAATCAAGAATGGTCTTGTGCGGCGGGCAAGCCATCCTGGTATCGTTGAACTCGTCAAGGACGCGCCGTCGTTCCCAATCCGGGATGATCTGGATATTCCTGATTGGTTGATCCGGATCCTGGAGGACATTGCGGATGGCCGTTTGAAGATGCTCTGCCGTCCGTTCGATCTGGTCATCCAGGTAGACGTTGCCGTTGTAGGTGAGTTTGATCCAGATGGTATCGCCGGGCACCACGGTCAAATCCAGGTCGTAGTGCGTCCGATCATGCCCGCCCACCGGGTCGATGGTAAATTCCAGACCGGATCCGCCTTCTTCAAACAGGTCACGGCCTACCGGATAATTCTCAAAAATCAGCAGATGATCGAAAGTATCCCTTCCTAGGGGACTCTGTTGCTGAATGTCCGCCAGGGAAAGATAATGATAGGGCTCGGTTTCCAGCGCTGCCTGCTGAAGCGCCTGCAGCATTTCCGAGAAAGACAGATCGGGCTCGAGCCGAATTCGAATCGGTATGGCATTGATGAATAAGCCCACCATATCCTCGACACCGCGCAATTCCGAAGGCCTGCCCGAGACGATCGCGCCGAAAATCACATCCTCAACCCTGTTGTAACGCGACAGGATCAGCCCCCAGATGCCTTGCAGGACCGTATTGAGTGTCACGCCATAACGGGCCAACTCCTTGAGCCCTGCGCTGACCGAGCCGTCGAGAAGGATGGTTTTCTCTTTGAGAACGTAGCCTGGCGATTGCTCAGCCCTGGTAAATCTGGGCAATGTCGCCAGTTGCTGATATCCCGACAAATAGCGCGACCAGTATTCCCGGGCGCCTTCCCGGTTCCAGTCCTGCAACCAGCGGATGTAATCAGAATAGGGAGTAACGGCGGGCAGGCGCTGCTCTGTCCGGTTGGTCAGAGCCTTGTAGCTCTGGATGAAATCCTTGAAGATTCTGCTCAGACACCAGCCGTCGAGAAGAATGTGGTGATAACTCAATGTGGCCTGATAGCTGTGTTCTGTCAGTCGTATCACCGCAATTCGGGTCAAGGTGTCGTGCTCGAGATCGAATCCTCGCTCCCGGTCTCGCTGCTGATAGTCTTCGATGCGCGCCAGCTGCTCGGTCCTGGAAAGGCCTCGGAGATCCAGGTGGGCAAACTCGGGATTTCTCTCCTTCAGTACAATCTGCAGCGGTTGGGCCAGATCGCGCTGCACAAAGGCGGTCCTGAGTACGGCATGCCGCCGACACACTTCATTCCAACTCCGCTCGAAAGGCTCGAGTTGAAGCCTGCCCTCAAGATTGAAGGACATTTGTATGAAGTAGGCCTGAGAATGAGATTCAAAGAGTGATTGAAAAAGCAGACCTTCTTGCAGCGGAGAGAGAGGATATACGTCTTCGACCTGAGACGCTTTCCAGGAATGCGCCTGGAGAAAGGCCTGGTATTCCTCGAGCGAGAAAGCCGGGGCGGCAAAATCCGCCGGTGTCTTCTCGTCTTCTTTTCTGCTCCGGCAATGTTCGATAATGGCCAGCAGGTCTTTCTCGAAATGATCGAGGAGTGTTTCAACCGTTTCCGGCTGGTTTTGCCTTGGGTTGAAGAGGATGGAAAGTTCCAACCTTCCGCGGACCACCATGGCAATGACATCCAGATCATGGTGACGTCGCAACCGGGGGCTGATGGGTTGACCGGAGTACTCATCGGCGAACTCGAAGAGACTGTTAACTCCCCCTTCATCAAACTGCCCCAAGTAGTTGAAGCTTAATCTCGGCCGGGCGTCGAGACCGGCGCCGTCTTTCATATCCGTCGGCGTCACGTGTCGCAGAATTCCAAATCCAACTCCCTTGCGCGGAACATTCCGCAAAGTCTCTTTCACGTGCTTGATCTGGCTGCCAATGTCCTGTCGCGGTGTCTTCAGCAGGTAGGGATACAGGCTGGTGAACCATCCGATGGTGCGGCTGACATCGAGCTCGTTGTCCAGAGGCTCTCGTCCATGTCCTTCCATGGTGACCAGCGTCTGGTCCGCGCCGCTCCATCGTTCCAGGGCCCGCCCGAGCGCGGTCAGCAAAATGTCATTCATTTCGGTGTGGTAGGCGTGGTGGATGCCGGAGAGCAGGTTTTGTGTTTTTTCCCTCGACAAGCTTTTACTAATCGAGCGGCAATCAGCGTACAGGTTTTCTTCCTTAAGGAGCGGTGGCGTTTCAGCCGACAGCACGCCGGACCAGTAGTTCAATTCTTGCAGCAGGTACTTGCTTATACCGTATGTTTTGACCGCCTCTGCCCATTGCTTGAACGAGTCGGTCTTTGGCCCGAAATCAATCTCCTTTCCTTCGAGACGTTGACGGTATCCCTTTTGGAGGTCCTCGAGCAGGATTCGCCATGACACGCCATCCACCACAAGGTGATGAATCACGATCAGAATTCTGTCTTCCGTCTCCAGGCGGTAAAGCACCACCTTCATCAAGGGCCCGTTTTCCAGATCAAGGCTGCGCTGTACCTCGTCCGCGTGCGATTCCAGACAAGCGGTTGGTTCTTTCTTCGATCTCAAATCCACAAGATCAAAGCTCAGGGGATGGTCCAGACCAGAGTTGGCCTGATGCACCGCGCCGCCGGCCATTCGATAGGTCATGCGGAGCCCGTCATGGTGTTTCTGAAGTTTCCGGAAGACGGACCGCAGCGATTCCTGGTCAAGATGTTCTCTGACGCGCAGCAGAACCGACTGGTTGAAATGATGGAGATCACCGTCGTGTTCTTCAAAGAACCATCGTTGAATAGCAGTCAAGGGAACCGGACCGCTGACGACTTCCTGTTTCGCCATGCGCTGCGACCCTTGCAACTGAGGCGCAAGCGCGGCGATGGTCGGGCTTCTGAAGACATCCCGAACCTTCAGATCCCATCCGGTTCGATTCAGCCGGCTCACCACCTGAATGGCGCCGATCGAATCACCCCCGAGTTCAAAGTAGTTATCGTGGATGCCTATGCGTTCCCGGCCAAGAACATCCTGCCAAACCTTGGTTATCTCGTGCTCCAGCGCGTTTCGAGGCGCCACATAGTTAACAGCCGGCTCAACCGACGCTTCCGGCGCCGGCAGCGCCTCCTTGTCCACTTTTCCGTTCAGCGTAAGGGGCAGATTCTCCAGCCCCACAAAATGGGCCGGTATCATATAGTCCGGCAATTTCTCGCCCAGATAGGCCCTCAATTCCCGGCTGTTGATTTTGTGGCCAGGTCTGGGAACGACGTAAGCGACAAGGCTACGATTTCCGGCGTAGTTGTCTCGAGCCAGCACCACGGACTCTCGCACACCCGGAAATTGTCCGAGAACCTTCTCGATCTCACCGGGCTCGATTCGGAATCCGCGCACCTTCACCTGCGCGTCCAGCCGACCCATGAAATCAATGAGACCGTCCGACAAGAAACGACCGCGGTCTCCGGTGCGGTACAACCTTGCCCCTGGCTCATCGCTGAACGGGTCGGGCACAAAGCGCTCCGCTGTCAGATCCGGACGGTTCAGGTA
>Ga0075421_100013287_pt1 | contig 10259 bp, 7 predicted proteins | sample SoiMetdeltSBSDD5_FD_75292 | JGI IMG/M metagenome (GOLD analysis project Ga0075421, IMG submission 75292) | Bulk soil microbial communities from a Populus tree surrounding site in Tennessee, USA - Soil MetaG P. deltoides SBSDD5 | ecosystem: Environmental > Terrestrial > Soil > Tree plantation... | reverse complement strand
AGCCCGCCCTCGAGGCGGATCCTCGCGGCGCGGTCTCCGGGGAGGACCTCGGCGAGGGCCCGCAGCTCGAGCCCGTCACCGCAGGTCCCGATCTCCGGGTCCGCGACGGAAAGGATCGCGAACCCCGTCCCCCCGGACACCTGGTTGACATCGATGACGTAGGATCGGACGACGGCCTCCCGCGCGGCATGCACCTGTCCCGCGATGCCCGTCAGCGAGCACCGTCTCTCCGCGGTGATCTCCGCCGGTTCGAGGGCTGTCCTCCAGTCCTTCCCGAGGACCGATGAGGCGCCGGCCGCCTTGCGGACCTTCGCGAGCCCGGCCCTCGAGAGGGTGAGGATGTCGATGTCCACGGAGACCACTCTCGCCATGGCCTCCACCTCCGCCTCGAGCGCCGCTTGCACGCGCTTCCGCGCGCTCTCGGAGCCGCGGACGTGCAGGCGGCGGTCGATGCTCATCTCGAGCTCCTCGTCCGGGACATCCGCGCGGGCCGCGCGCTCGAGGCGGCGCTGCAGCGCATCGCCATCCGGGTAGGGGGGCCAGGACGGCGAGAGGCGGTCCTGGAAGGCCGCAGGCGGCCAGCGCCTCGCCGGCCTGGGCTCGAGGAAGAGCCTCACATCGTAGGAGTCGTGGGATGGGACCGCCCCGCGTCTTTCCGTTCCAGCGCGCCTCCCGCCCCGGATCGAGGCCCGGACGAGCGCCGCCGCGCCGTCCTTGTCGTGCACGAGCCCGGCGACCGCGGCGGCTCCCGGGGCCAGCGCCAGCGTGGTGGAGATGATGGTCTCCTTGGTCGTGGGAAGCTCGATCTTGCCCCAGTCCCCGCCGAGCTCCACCTCCCGGGCCTCGAGCCGCGTGCGCCCCACGGCGAGATCGAGCCAGATCAGGCCCTTCCCCCCGAGGAGGACCGGGCGGACCTCGAGCCTGTCGCCGGAGATCGGCGTGTCGACGACGGGGTTCAGGACCGGGATCACTCCCGTCTGGTTGGCCTCGTGATCCGTGATCATCGCCGTCGTGCTCCGCGAGCCCGTCGCCGCCCGCTGGCCGCTCCGGGCGGCGACGGAGAGGTAGCTCGCGCGCTCCTCGAGGAGCGCCTTGTCGAAGACTTCCGGCGGGAGCTCGCCCCGGCTCGAGCGCCACCCGGGAGCGAGGGCCTCGAGCGCATCCAGGGGAAGGAGGATGCACTCCACGGCGATCAGCATGCCGGCCGATTCGACGAGGGGGGCGAGTTGCGCATCGAGGGCCGACCGGGCGGGTGCCGGCGCTTTCACCGTGAGCACGTTCCCGCGCCAGGACAGTGCCTCCATGGCGGCGTCCTCCCCCATCTCGGCGGCGACGAGGACATCGATGACCAGCCTCTCGATCTCCTCGCGATTCATTCCGGGACTCTCCTCGGGGGCCGGCCCCGATCCCTGCGGCGGCGCCGGCGGCTCCGGACCGAACGGAGGAGCGTCCGACAGCCACGAGTCCTTCTGCGCCGGCCCAAGGTCGTTCGACTCGAGGTTCAGAGATCCTCGCGGCTCGAGGACGAAGGACGCGTTCCGGACGGGCCGGACGAGGGGGCTCAGGTCGTAGGACCGCGTGTCGCCCGGCGGCTCCTCGCCGGCGGCCGCGGCGCACGCGACAAGGAAGATGGAGGCGAGCAGGGAACGAGATCGGAGCGTCATCGATGGGTCCTCCAGGGGATCAAGCCTTCTCGTGGGTTCCTGTCATCGAGGGGAGCGCGGCCACGCGCGCGCCGCTTCGCGGCGGCGGCTCCCCGGGGGCGAGCGCCTCCGTCGCGAGCCACAGCCGCCATGCTTCCGGCGCGGCGCCGAGGTCCTTCCCCGCGGCGATGCGGAGGAAGCGTCGCGCCGCGGAGCGGAGGTCCGGCCTCTCGAGTAGGTCGATGAGCCCCGAGAGGGCCGCGGGCGCGCGGAGGTCGGCGATGGCCTGGAAGAGGTGCACATGGGGCGGGGCTCCGGGGTCGAGGAGGAGCCTCCGCATCTCCTCGTCGCGCATCCGCAGCGCGGCCTCGATCTCCTCCGCCACGCCGGGGAGGAGGGCGCGCCCGGCGCCTCTCGTCTGCGCATGCGCATGGAGAAGCGCGGCGAGCGCCTCGCCGCCGGGGACCCTCCCGAGCGCCGCTGCGGCCGCGGGAGCCCGCCGGTCCCCCAGATAGAGGTACCGCGCGAGCACGGGCGCCGCGGAGGGCTCTCCGATCCTGCCGGCGGCATCGATGGATGCGATCGCCGGAGCCCGCGACTCGAAGACCGCGGCGAGGACCGGCCATGCTTCCGGCGCCCCGGTGACTCCGACGCCGTCCGAGAGGCGGTCCATCCAGTCCGTGCCTCCTCCTCTCCTCGCGCCCGAGCGCGCCCGGGAGCGGACCTCGCGCGCCACGCGCTGGATGGCGGCCGGCCCGCGGTCGAGCACGTCGCTCCGGAGGATGGTTGCGATCTCGTCGGCGGAGCTCCCCGGCCTGTCGCAGAGCTCGAGGAGCCGCCGCGCGGGGTCGAGCGGAGCCGCGGGCGGCGCCGGCGATGCGCGCCGCGCCTTTCTCGCGATCGAGCGAGGAGCGGGGGACGCCGCCGACGGCGTCTCTCGAGGAGCCGTTGGAGCCGGCGCGGCCGCGGTGACCGGGGCGCCCGGGGCCTCCGGCTCCCGTTGGAGCGAGACCAGCGCGGCCAGCGCGAGGAGAGGCGCGGCGGCCGCCGCGAGTCGCGCCGCGCGGACCCTCCGGCGCCTACGCTCGAGCCGGGCGAGCACTCGCCGCGCGATGAGGAGCCCCCTGTCGTCGTCCGGATCGGGGGCGGAGTCGCGGTACAGGTGGTCGATGTCGATCACGGCCGCGGGCCCTCCTCGATGAGCCCGTCCAGCAGCTGCCGCAGGCGGCGACGCCCGTGCCAGAGATTCGCCTTCACCCGATCGCACGTCGTCCCGAGCGCGGTCGCGATCTCGGGGACGGAAAGCCCCTCGTCGAGCGCGAGCGCGAGGACCGCCCTCTGGGTGGGCGGAAGGAGGGGGATGGCTTTCGCGCAGGCTTCTCTGAGCTCTTCGCAGGCGAGGAGGGCCGCGGGATCCATGGCCGGAGGCCCCGCGAGATGGGCAGCCTCGTCGATCTCCACTTCACGCGCTCGCCGGCGGCGCATGCGGCTGCGCCAGAGGTTGAGGAGGATGGTCCTGAACCAGGCCATGGCCGCGCCGGGGTCCCGGAGCTTTCTTATCTTCACGCTTCCACGATAGAGGGCTTCCATGACGAGGTCCTCGGCGGCATCGCGGTCGGCGGTGAGCCGTCCGGCAAGTCGCAGGAGACGGGGCGAGACCTCCGCGAGGAGGTCCTCGAGCGCGGCGGGATCCCCCCGCCTGGCCTTGTCGATGGTTTCGGGGTCCACCGCGCCGCTCGCGAGGGCCTTTCCGGGTCTCTTCCTGATAGAGGAGACGTCCGGAAGGGGGCGCGGGTAAAAACGCATATCCCTACTCGCCCGGCTTCACCTTCGCGAGGTACACGCTCGTCTTCCCGTCGTGCGAGGAGTAGTAGCTGATCCAGAGGATCCCGCCGTCGAGGACGAGGCCCGGGTAGCTCGTGTCGCCGCCGGACGGGAGCGCCAGGGCTTCCCTCAGCCTTCGCTTCCCGCGCTCCGGACCCTCCTCGATCCAGCAGAGAGCCGTTCTCGCGCGGGGCTCGTGGAGGCGCACGGCCGCGGCGAGGCGGCCGTCCTCGAGCCGCGCCAGGTGGGGCCCTCCGATCCTCGCGCCCAGGTCCTCCCACGCCCAGGCCGTGTAGGGCGGAGCGGCCGTCCCGAGCTGCCCGGCGCCGCCGGGGTCATCTCGACGGAGGAGGCAGCGGCACGTCCCGTCCTTCTCGAAGACGAGCGAGCTCTCGTTGGGCTCACCGCTTGGGAACACGTCATCGACCACCTTCTCGAACGCGAGCCCGTCGGAGCTCCTGTAGAGCCTCAGGACCCTCTTCTCCTTCGTGCCGTACCCGAGTCCGTAAGCAATCCCCTCCCTCCAGGCGATGCGCCAGATCCACACGTCCGGATCCCCCACGGGTTTCCCCTCGCCCCAGTTCCGTCCGTCCTTCGAGAACCAGGCATACGTCTGGTGGCTCGCCTTGCCGCCCGGAGCGAGCGCGGCCGCCGCCAGCAGATGGAGCCGTCCATCGGGCGCCACGGTCACCTTGGGGTCCCTGAGGTCCCCGAGCTTCGATTCGATCCTCGCGGCGGAGGTCCACGCCTCGCCGTCGGGGGAGGCGATCACCCGGATGGCTCCGTCGGGCGAGACGTGAGCGGCGCCCTCGCGGAAGACGCAGACGAGCTCCTTCTCGAACCGCACGAGGTCCGTGAACGCGTTGTGCGGCGCGGCGTCCCAGATCTTCCTCACGGCGAGGAGGCGGACCTGGCCCTTTCCGTCCACCGCGTCGTCCGCCGGCCACGCGAAGGACGGCCATCCGCCGAGGATGGAAAGGAGGACGCAGAGACGGAGCCAGGACCAACGCATGCTTCGAGCTCCGGGCCGCGGGGACAGCAGGATGAAGGTCACTTCGCCAACGGCCGCACGCTCACTTCCCTGAACCACACGACCTCGCCCGGGTCGTGGGTCTGGAGTCCGATGTAGCCCGCCCCGGGCCGCTCCGGCTCGCGCTTCGGCTCGTACCATTCCCGCCGGGGAGGGATGTCCGGGCTGCCGGGGTCGAAGCTCGTGACCGGCCGGCCATCCACCTCGACCGAGATGCGCTTCCCCTCGAGGGTGATGACCATCGTCCTCCACTCGCCGGGCTGCCGCTCGGGAGCGCCGGATGAGGCGGCGAGCGAGTAGATGGCCCCCGTGCGATGGAACCCGTCCCCCGCATCCATGATCTGGACCTCGTAGCCGCGATGGACGGCGAACCAGGTCCCCTCCTCGCGCTCGGATGACTCCATCATGCTCCGCCCCGAGGCCTCCGAGATCCCGCCGCCCGATCGATCGAAGCTCGCGCCGGGATGGCCCGCCTGCTCGAGAATCCCGTCGGCGATGCGGACGAAGATACCGGAGTTCGAGCGCGCGTCGCGGGTCTTGAAGACGACGCGGATCTGGCAGTCGCCGAGCTTCTCCTCCCTGTAGACGAGCACCCCCAGCCCCCTGGGGTCGTTGTCGGTCCGCAGGCTGCCGTCGTCCACCGAGAGCTGCCCCCACCCGACGTGGACCCAGCGCGGGTCCACCTTCCCGGAGTCGATGAGCGGCAAGGGGCGCCATTCCGCCGCCCTGGAGCCTCCGGCTACGGGCTCCGTCACGGAGCAGCCCGCAAGGGGGCAGGCCATGAGCGCAAGCGCGGAGGCTCTGAACCGCATGCGCGCATGGTAGCATGCTCCTTCTCCGACAGCGCGCGCGAAGCCTCGCCTCCGTGCGGCGTTTCATCGAAGCTCGAGCACATGGCAGAAGGGAGAACGATCGAGCCATGGTAGCGAAGTCATTCCTGCCGATTCTCCTTCTGGTCGTCACTCCCGCGTCCGCCTGCACCGTGTTCTGCATCTCGGATGGCACGCGGGTCTTCGCGGGGAACAACGAGGACTACTTCGATCCCGCCACCCGCATGTGGTTCGTTCCGGCGGAGGGTGGGAGCCGCGGCCGCGTGTACTTCGGTTTCGCCAACGGATTCCCTCAGGGTGGGATGAACGACTCCGGTCTCTTCTTCGATGGCCTGGCGCTCGAGAAGGAAGATGTGAGGAGCTCGGGGTTGCCGGCCTTCGAGGGGAACATCGTGGATCGAGCCATGGCCGAGTGCGCGACGGTCCAGGAAGTCCTGACGCTCTTCGGGAAGCACGACCGGGGCTTCCTGGCCCACGCGCAGCTCCTCTTCGCGGACCGCACGGGAGACTCCGCGGTCATCGAGGGTAACGCGGTCGTGAGGAAGGAGGGACGCTTCCTCGTCTCCACGAACTTCCGAGCCTCGAAGACATCCGGCGCTTCGGCCGGCTGTGACCGCCACGGCATCGCATCGCGCATGCTCGCCGAAGCCGGAGAGGCCACCGTGGACCTCTGTCGCAAGGTGCTCGCGGCCACGCACCAGGAAACGCCCGCCGCCACCCTCTATTCGAACGTGTACGACCTGAAGCAAGGGATCGTGCACCTCTACCACTTCCACGACTTCGAGAACGTCGTCGTCGTCGACCTCGCCGCCGAGCTCCGGAAGGGGGCGCACGGAGTCGAGCTGTCCTCTCTCTTTCCCGAGACCTACTCGTTCAAGGACTTCCGCCGCCGCGCGGAGGAGAAGGTCACGGCAGAGAGGAAGGAGGCCGCCCGGGAGGTGGACGCAAAGACGCTCGCCTCCTACGTGGGGAAGTACCGCTTCAGGGAAGGGCTCGCCGCGGGCATCGAGCTCTCCATCCGCCTCGAGGGCGACAAGCTGCTGGTAAGTAGTCCTTACGGAGGCCACGTGGAGCTCACCCCGAAGGGCAAGGAGACCTTCGCGGCGATCTCCACCTCGTTCAAGGCCGAGCTGACGTTCCAGCGAGCCCCCGAGAAGGGAGTCACGGGCATGAGGGTGAGCATGGGAGGGGTGGAAGTGGTCGGCGAGCGGGTGCCCTGAAGCTGCGGCTCCGTCCGGCTTGACAGCTTCATCGAACCGGCCGGACAATGCTGGAATGCCCCCCATCCTGCATGCATACAGGGCCGCCGCCGGCGGCATCCCCGAGAAGACCCTCGTCTGGCAGCTCTCCGGAAAGGGCTTCGAGAACTTCCGCCTGACCGAGATCCCCGTGCCCCGCATGGGCCCGAAGGACATCCTCTTCCGCTCGGACACGAACGGGATCTGCGCCTCCGACGTGAAGATCATCAAGCAGGGCGGCGAGCACGCGCGCCTCAAGAACTACGACATCGCTCGCGACAAGGTCGTTCCCGGCCACGAGATCTCCATCACGATCGTGAAGGTCGGTCCCGAGGCCGATCCGCGCTTCCGCGTCGGCGACCGCTACATCGTCCAGGCGGACATGCTCGAGTACGGGAACGCCGTCGGTTACGGGATCTGGGGCGGCATGATCCAGTACGGCGTTTTCGACGAGCGCGTGCAGAAGTACCTCATCCGGGTGGAGAAGGACATCGGTTACTCCCAGGCCTCCCTCGTCGAGCCCTGGGCTTGCATCGAGGCCTCCTACGAGCGCGCCGATCTCCAGCCCGGCGACGAGTCGGTCTGGGTCATCGGCGGAGGCGGCCCCATGGGCCAGATGCATCTCCTCCGCGTGCTCTCGCTGAAGACCCGCGGCAAGCTGCCGGCGCTCCGCGCCGCCATCGTCACCGATGTCAGCGACGAGCGCCTCGGCGCGGTGCGGAACCGCTTCGAGGCCGCCTTCGGCGCGGCGGACGCGAGGCTCGTCACGCTGGACCCCACGAAGCCCGGCTTCGAGGTGGCACTCCGCGACGCTGCCCCGTCGGGCGTCGCCTACGCGATCGCATGCGCGCCGAGCCCCGATGTCATCCTCGCAGCCATGAAGCACATCCGCCGCTACGGCGTGATCAACCTCTTCGCGGGCATCCAGAGGGGCACGGGCCCGGTGTTCCTCGGGGACATCCACTACGACCAGATCACGGTGACCGGGAACAGCGGCTCCCGCCTCGAGGACATGGAGAAGATGCTCCGGATCACCGAGCGCGCCGAGCTCGACACGAACCTGTCCGCGGGCGCGGTCGTGGGCATGAAGGCCTGCGCCGAGGGAGTGAAGGCCGTCGCGGAGGGCCTCATCACGAACAAGACCGTGCTCTATCCCCAGCTCCCGGACCTGCCCCTCACCCGGATCGAGGACCTGCCCCGCGTGGTGAAGTTCTCGCCCCAGGTGGAGAAGGAGGTCCGCGCGGGCCGCTGGACGAAGCGGGCGGAGGACGAGATGCTCGAGGCCCTCCTTCCCGGGGGCCGCTCCCCGTGAAGGAGCCCGGAAGGCCCGGCGGGGGAGCATCGGAGACCCCGGTGCGCCGCGGCGCAAACGAGGCCCGTCAGCCCGAGACGCCTCTCGCGGCGCTTGTCCGGATCTCGCGGGCGGTCGGCTCGGATCCGGACCTCATCCAGGGCACGGCGGGGAACACATCGATCAAGACCGGCGGCGGGCGAACGCTCCTCGTGAAGGTCTCGGGCGGCGTCCTCGCCGACATGGACGCGGCCGGCGGCTGGGCCGAGATCGACCTGGATGCGGTGCGGCGGCTTCTCGATCGCGAGGATCTCCTTTCCGTCGCCGAGGAGGAGCGGGACGCCGAGGTCCAGAGGCTCCTCGTGGCGGCCGTCCGGGAGCCGAGGGGAGCGGTGCCTTCGGTCGAGACGGGGCTCCATGCGCTGCTCGACACGGTCGTCATCCACTCGCATCCCGCCGGCCTGAACTGCCTCCTCGCATCCCGCGACTCGCGCGAGAAGCACGCGAAAGTCCTCGCGCCGCTCGGCGAGCCCGTCCTCTACCTGCCGTACTCGGATCCCGGGTTCGTCTGCGCGTTCAAGGCGAAGGCCGCCATCGAGGAGCACGGGAAGCGCCACGGGCAGCCTCCGCGAGTCGTCCTCCTCGAGAACCACGGCGTCTTCGTGGCCGCATCGGATGCCGACAAGTGCCTCGAGCTCCACGAGCGCGTCACCTCGCTCGGGACGCGCTGGGCCGGAGGCGCTCGCGTCAATCCCCCTCGCTTCACGGCCGCGCCCGGGCCGGGCGGGCTCGCGGAGGATGCCGGAACCCACGGAGCCAGCGTTGTGCGCGGCGCGCTCCTCGGGGGAGGCGCGGAGGCGTGCCTCCTCCGCGCCGACCGCGAGCCGGTGGCCGCCGAGTTCCTGGCGAGCCCGGACGCGGTGAGGGCTGCGCTCGGCGGGCCCTTCACGCCCGACCAGATCGTCTACTGCCGGACGCGGCCCCTCGTCCTCGAGGGAGCGGATCCGGCAGCGTGGAAGGGGCTCGTCGAGGAGTACCGAGCGCGGCACGGCCTCGATCCCCGGGTGATCCTGCGTCCGCCCGCGGAAGGGTTCCGGGGAGAGGTGCTCTACGCCGCGCGGGACATGGAGCTGCTCCGCTCCGTGGGAGACGTCTTCCGCACCGCCATGGCCATCGCGGCCCGGAGCGGCGGCGCGGGTGGCCCGCGCATGCTCGACGACGGCCAGATCGGCTACATCGAGCGGATCTACGCGCGGAAGACGCGGCTCCAGGCCGAGCGTCCCCGGAGGCTCGAGGGCCGCGTCGCCGCGGTGACGGGCGCGGGCAGCGGGCTCGGGAAGGCGATCGCCCGCGGCATCGCCGGCGCCGGGGCGACGGTGTTCGCGCTCGACCTCGATGCGGCCGCGCTCGACTCCGCGTCGGCGGACTTCCCGGCCGGGAAGTTCATCCCGGTCTCCTGCGACGTGACCGCCGAGGAGTCGGTCGCATCCGCCTTCAGGACGATCGAGGCCGCCGCGGGCGGGCTCGACCATCTCGTGAATGCCGCGGGGATCGCCCCGTCGTTTCCGCTCGTGGACTTTCCGCTCGCCGCCTGGAAGAGGACGCTCGACATCAACCTGACCGGCTACTTCCTCTGCGCGAGGGAAGCCGCGCGCATCCTCGTCCGCCAGGGTTCCGGGGGAGGGATCGTCAACCTCACGAGCAAGTCCGGCCTCGACGCCAGCAAGGACAACTCGGCCTACAACGCGACCAAGGCGGCGGAGATCCACCTCATGCGGGGCTGGGCCCTCGAGCTCGGGAAGGCGGGGATCCGCGTGAACTGCATCGCGCCGGGGAACGTCTTCAAGGGCTCGAAGATATGGAACGATGAGTACATCCGCGCCTGCGCGCGGAAGAAGGGGATACGGCCCGAGGAGGTCATCCCCTACTACACGTCGCTGACCGCGCTCGGAAGGGAGATCCAGCCCGAGGACGTCGCGAACGCCGTCATCTTCCTCCTCGCGGAGGAGTCGCGGTGTGTGACGGGCCAGACGCTGGTCGTCGACGGCGGCCAGGTCATGGTGCGTTGAGCCCCCGGAGCCCTTAGTCAGAATGAGCGAGCCCTGGAGGATGGAGCAGAACGGCGGCTCCCACCGCGTCGTGGTCACGAAGGACCTGCCTGGAAGGCGGTGGAAGGAGATCCTGGCGGCAACCGGGTGCGACCTCTTCATCTCCGAGAGCAGGGAGGTCCTGTCGCCGGCCGAGATCGCTTCCGCCATCCGGAAGGACGGCCGCTGCGATGGAGCCATCGGTCAGCTCACCGAGCCCTGGGGCGCCGAGCTCTTCGAGGCGCTCGCGGCGTCCGGAGGCCGCGTGTACTCGAACTACGCGGTGGGGTACGACAACGTGCGCGTCGAGGAGGCG
>Ga0075421_100013286_pt1 | contig 10260 bp, 6 predicted proteins | sample SoiMetdeltSBSDD5_FD_75292 | JGI IMG/M metagenome (GOLD analysis project Ga0075421, IMG submission 75292) | Bulk soil microbial communities from a Populus tree surrounding site in Tennessee, USA - Soil MetaG P. deltoides SBSDD5 | ecosystem: Environmental > Terrestrial > Soil > Tree plantation... | reverse complement strand
GCTCGCGCCGCGCGGTCGACGGCAGACTGGCCTGGTGTCCCGCTGTACCCCTGCCCTGACTCTGGCCCTGCTGTGCGCCGCCTCCGCCTGCACCGGCATCGACGACCGGCAGATCTACTCGCACGGCGCCGACCACCCGCTCCTCTGCGGCCTCGACATCGACGGCGACGCCACCGACGCCGACGACCTCCTGCCCGGCCTCGACCACGCCGTCGCCGAGGGTAGCATCGTCCACCTCTACGGCCACAAGCCGGGCGCCACCGTCAGCATCGACCGGATCGAGGCGCTGCTCGCCGCCGCCGCGGTCCGCCACGTCCCGGTCGTCACCTACGCCGACCTCCTCGACGGCGTCGACGGCCCCGGCCTCGCCCTCAGCTTCGACGACGCCCACATCGACGCCTGGCACCAGCTGCGGCCGCTGTTCGATCGCTACGGCGTCCGCGTCACCTTCTTCGTCACCCGCTTCCATCGCCTCGGCCCGGCCCTGCGCGCCGAGCTGCACGAGCTCGCCGCCGACGGCCACGACATCGAGTACCACTCGGCCAACCACAAGCTGGCGGTGGACTACGTCGCGGACCACGGCATGGCCGCCTACCTGGCCGACGAGATCGACAGCGACCTGCAGCTCATGATCGACGACGGCTTCGCGCCGACGGTGTTCGCCTATCCGTACGGCCAGCGCAGCCGCGAGCTCGACAGCGCCCTGCTGACCCGGTTCGCGCTCCTGCGCGGCATCGCGTCGCGCTGCGACCGCTAGCGGGGCGCCGGGGCGCCCCGGGGCGCCGGCTCCTGCCGGCGGCCCGGGATCGAGCGCCCCGTGCGCACCGCGGAAGGTGATCTGCTCGGAGACCGTACGCAGTACGGTCTCCGAGTCGGACGGCCGGGCGGTGACCGGTCGGTGACCGGGCGCACGTCGCCGCCTGCCGGCGACGAAACCGGGCTAGGATCCGGGCCATGGTGCCCCGCACGATCCGCGTTGTCGCCCTCGCCGTCCTGGTCGCCGCCGGCATCGCCGCCGCGCCCGCGCCGGCCCGCGCCGACGGCTTCGGCATTGGCCTGTTCCTGATCGAGCCGACCGGCGTCACCTTCAAGATCGATCTCCAGCGTACCAGCGCCATCGAGATCCTCCTGGGCGTCACCCGGCTCCAGGAGAACAACACCAAGTACGGTCACCTGACCTACTTGATCACCCCGTTCGCCGCGCGCGGCCGCTCGGTCAACGTGCCGTTCCGCCTCGGCATCGGCGCCGCGCTCTACGACGACGTCGCCTTCGCGGTGCGCGCGCCGTTCGAGATCGCCTTCCAGTTCCGCGGCCCGCCGCTCGAGCTGTACGGCGAGCTCGCGGTCAAGGTGACCTTCGTCGACAGTTGCGACCAGTGCGACGACGTCTACGCCGACCTCGACGGCGGCATCGGCTTCCGGATCTATCTGTAGTCGCCACGGCGGCCGGCACGCGCGGCCGATCGCCGTGCGGGTCGCCACCCTCGTCGACGAGCGACGCCCGGCTTTGCCGAGGTCTCTCGTGGCCGCGCTCCTGCGCGCGAGTAGCGTGATCGTTCGTCGACCGCGCTACTCGGTCCGCGCCCGCGGACCCCAGGAGGCCCTTTGCGCTCGAGAACCCTCGCGTCTGTCCTCGCCCTTCCCCTGCTCGCCACCGCCTGCTTCGACGATCCCCCGATCGTGGCGCCGCCCGATCAAGGACACCCGCAGTCCGCGATGGAGCGCGGCGACGAGTTCGTCGCCGTCCCGCGCACCGTCGACGCCGCCACCCGGTCGGCGCGCCAGCAGAAGCTGGTCGCGCGCGGCGCCCCGGCCAGCCGGCTGCGCAGCGCCTCGAGCGACACCTTCTACCTGGCGATCAAGCGCAGCTCGCTCGAGCAGCGCTGGTTCCTGTCGGCCTTCCTCGAGCAGTACTTCCCGGGCCAGGTCAGCGCCGGCGCCGCCAACTCGATGGGGACGCGGGTCGTCTCCTTCAAGGTGCAGAACGACAAGCTGTTCGTGTTCGACGTCGACGACCGCGTCCACTCGAGCGGCACCTTCGATCCCGACCGCCTGATCGAGGCCTATCCGATCGTCCGCGATCCGGCGGTGACCGGCCTGCCCGGCGCCGGCAAGTACGTGATCATCGATCCGGCCGCCGGCCTCAACCGCTTCAACGCGGTCAGTGACGCCTTCACCTACAACTCGCCGGCGACCCGGTTCGAGATCGAGCTGTCCTTCCTGCAGAACTTCAAGGGGCTCGCCGACGGCGTCAGCTACGAGCAGGTGTTCACCGGCTACGCCAACCAGCAGATCAGCGACGGCTCGATCGACTGGAACCGCCTGCAGGGCTCCGGCACGCTGTCGATCGCGCTGCGCAAGTATCGCGAGGGTGACCACTACGTCGAGGTGCCGCCGCCGGCGCAGCCGCACTACTTCCTCGGCTGGCCGCGCCAGGTGCCGAACACCAACACCTTCGTCAACAGCGCCTCGCACTGGAACATCTACCCGGGCATGAAGCCGATCGAGTGGCTGATCTCTCCCGAGCTGGCCGCGCTCGACGCGACCGAGCCGTACGCCAACATCGATCTCATCGGCACCGTCAAGAAGTCGATCGAGAGCTGGAACGACGCCTTCGGCTTCCCGGTCTTCACCGCGCGGGTCGCCAACGCCGACGAGTCGTTCGCGCGCGACGACCTCAATTACGTCATCTTCGACAGCAGCCCCGGCCCCGGCTACGCCTTCGCCAACTGGCGCCTCAACCCGAACAACAACGAGATCCTGGGCGCCACCGTCTACTTCGGCTCCGGCTGGGTCCGCGCGGACCGCTTCGCCGACGACCCGCCCGCCGGCGCCCCGGCGGCGCCCCGGGCGCATCCGGTGGTCCCGGGCCTCGGCTGGTCCGGCATCGAGTCGAAGCCGCTGTGCGTGATGTGGGACGACGACACCGAGCTCGCGGCCGTGGGCGGCACGAGCCAGCTGACCGCCGGCGAGAAGCTCGAGCGCTACGTCGGCCAGATGATCACGCACGAGATCGGCCATGACCTCGGCCTGCGCCACAACTTCAAGGGCTCGCTCCTGCCGCCGACGTCGTCGGTGATGGAGTACTCGATCGCGCGCGATCGGATCGCCGTCGGCGGCGTCCCGCAGAGCTACGACCGCGCCGCCGTCCACTACCTGTACGGCCTGTCGCCCGACCTGCCGACCCAGCCGTTCTGCACCGACGAGCACGCCGACGGCGCCAGCGATCCCGACTGCCGCCGCTCCGACTTCGGCGCCGACCCGCTGGTCGACGAATGGCAGGTGCTCTACCCGAACGTCCGCAACGAGTACGTCGTGAACGGCAGCACCGACCCGCTGCTCCTCGACAACCTGGCCCTGCCGCTGGTGCAGTACGCCAGCGCGGGTGACCCGGCGCGCGCCGCCCACGCCCTCGACATCCTGCTCGCCGGCGTCGGCGCGCCGCTCGATCCCGGTCTGGCCGCCGACCCGACCTACGCCGCCGGCGCCGACTTCATCCTGCGCTGGGCGCTGCCCAGGCTGGCGGTCAAGGACGCGGCCGGGGCGGCGCGCGTCGACGACCAGCTCGCCCTGGTCCTGGCCAACCAGGACGGCGCGCGCAGCTTCACGAGCCGCCGGGCGGTCATCGACCTCCTGAAGCAGCGCCAGACCGTGGCCGCCTACCGGATGCTGCTGACCGGCCGCGACCAGATCGCCGCCGACGTCGCCGGCGGCGCGCTCAGCCCCGACGACGAGCTGCAGGCGCGCGACCTGCTGGCCCGCATCGACGCCGCGACCTCGCCGTACTTCGAGTAGCGAACGTCCGTCGCTGGTGCGCCGTCCTGGCGCACCGGCCGCCCTGGGACCGCAGCGCAGCCAGGGGTTGCCATGAAGGTACGCCCTCCGGACGGAGTAGCGTGGTCGCGCCGACCCCGCACCTCTCCCATCCGGGAGAGTCAGCCTCTGGAGGGCAACCTTGTTGCGCAGCAAGCTCGCGTGTGTTCTCGCGCTTTCGCTGTCCCTGTCCGCGGTCGCCTGTATGGACGAGCCCGGTGCGGTCGAGCCGCCCGCCGACGGCTCGCCCCTGGCCCACGGCGGCGATTTCGTCGCCATCCCGCGCATCGTCGATGCGCAGACGCTGGCGCTGCGCCGGCAGACGCTGATCGCGCGCGGCGCGCCGGCGACGACGTTGCCGCCCCAGCCCGGCCCGGCCAACGAGAACTTCTACCTGGCCATCAAGCGCAACGCGCTCGGCGAGCGCTACTTCCTGTCGGCGTTCATGCAGCAGTACTTCCCGGGCGGCGCGAGCAACGCAGCCTACTCGCTCGGCACCCGGGTCGTCTCCTTCAAGATCCAGAACGACCAGCTGTTCGTCTTCGACGTCGACGACCGGGTCCACTCGAGCGACACCTTCGATCCGCAGCGGCTCGTCGAGGCCTACCCGATCGTCCACGACCCGCGGGTGATCGGCATGTCCGGCTCCGAGCAGTACGTCATCTTCGACCCGTCGGCCGGCCTCAACCGCTTCAACTGGGTCAGCGACTCGGTCAGCTACTCGACGCCGGCGGTGAAGTTCGAGATCGAGCTCACCTTCAACCAGCGCTACAAGCCGCTCACCGACGGCTTCACCTACGAGCAGGTCTTCACCGGCTACGCCGACCGGCAGATCACCGACGGCTCGATCGACTGGAACCGGCTGCAGGGCTCGGGCACGCTGGCGATCTCGCTGCGCAGGTACCGCGAGGGCAGCCACTACGTGAAGCTGCCGGCGCCGGCGCAGCCGTACTACTTCCTGGGCTACCCGGCGCTGGTCCCCAATGCTGGCCAGACCGTCAACGTCGCCGCCCACTGGGACATCTACCCGGGCATGCGGCCGATCGAGTGGGTGATCTCGCGCGAGCTGGCCGCCCTCGACGACACCCCGGGCTACGCCGACGTCGACGTCGTCGGCGCGGTCAAGGCCGGCATCGAGGGCTGGAACCAGGTCTTCGGCTTTCCGGTCTTCACCGCCCGGGTCGCCCGCGCCGACGAGCCGTTCGGCCGCGACGACCTGAACTACGTCATCTTCGACGAGGACCCGACCCTCGGCTACGCGTTCGCCAACTGGCGGACCAACCCGAACACCGGCGAGACCCTCGGCGCCAGCGTCTACATCAACACCCAGTTCTTCGACCGCACCGGCATCACCGACGACCTGACCGCCACGTCGAGGCCGCCGGCGGCGCGGCCGGCGGCGCCGGCGCCGCGGCCGTTCTCGACCCTGCGCTGGGGCAACGCCTCGCTCGAGCCGCTGTGCTTCCTGACCGCCGCCGACGCCCGCCGCATGGCTGGCGCCGGCACCGGCGGCAACTTCACCGCCGCCGAGAAGTTCGAGCGCTACATCCGCAACGTGATCGCCCACGAGATCGGCCACGACCTCGGCCTGCGCCACAACTTCAAGGGCTCGCTGCTGCCGCCGACGTCGTCGGTGATGGAGTACTCGATCTTCAACGACGCCGTCGCCCAGGCCGGCGTGCCCGGCAGCTACGACGTCGCCGCCATCCGCTACCTGTACGGCATGACGACCGACGTGCCGGCCGTTCCGTTCTGCACCGACGAGAACGCCGACGCGCCCGACGCCGACCCGGACTGCCGCCGCTTCGACTTCGGCGCCGATCCGCTGACCGGCCAGTGGAAGCGCAACTACGACATCGTGCGCGACTGGTACACCATCTACGGCACCACCGATCCGTACTGGCTCGACTACTGGACCAAGCCGATCCTCGACTACGCCAACAAGGGCAGCGACGCCCAGCGGGCGCTCGCGCTGCAGACGATCTTCGCCAGCGTGGCGGCCCCGCTCGACCCGGCCTCGGCCGCCGACCCGATCCACGCCGCCGGCGCCGACATCGTCATGCGCTGGGCGCTGCCGAAGCTGGCGCCGCCGGCCGCCTCGCCGGAGGCCGCGCTCGTCGACGACCAGGTCGATCGCATCGTGCGCAACGAGGACGGCGTCCGCAGCTACCCGTCGCGGCGCGCCCTGGTCGACCTGCTGAAGGCGAAGCAGACCCTGGCCGCGTACCGGACGCTGCTCGCCGTCCACGACCAGCTCGCCGCCGCGATCGCCGGCGGCACGCTCGGCGCCGACGATCAGCTGCTGTCGCGCGATCTGCTCGCCCGCATCGAGGCGGCGATCTCGCCGTACTTCGAATAGCTACACGCTGTAGCCGCCGTCGACGATCAGGCACTGCCCGGTGACGTAGCTGGCCCGGGCCGAGGCGAAGAAGACCACGGCGTCGGCGACCTCGTCGGCGGTGCCGAGGCGGCCGAGGGCGGCGTTGCGGGTCGCCGCCTCGACCCAGGCCGGCGACAGGTCGGTCGCCGCCAGGCGCTGGAACATGCCGGCGTCGACGACGCCGACGGCGACGCTGTTGGCGCGGACCCCGTAGCGGCCCTCCTCGCGCGCGACGCCGCGGACGACCGCCTCGATCGCCGCCTTGGGAGCGACCGACAGGATGTCGCGGGCCGGGTGGCGGGCGAGGCCGGCGCTGGTGATGGCGACCAGCGAGCCGCGCGCGGCGCGCAGGTGCGGCAGCGCGGCGCGGACCAGGTGGAAGAAGCCGTCGGCGTCGCCGTGGACGGCGGCGCGCCACTCGGCCGGATCGAGCTGGCTGATCCACCGCATGCGGATGTCGCTGCCGACGGCGTGGACCAGGGTGTGGATGGCGCCGTGGTCGGCGGCGACCTGCTCGACCAGCGCGGCGACCGCGACCGCGTCGTCGAGGTCGACCGGGTAGCAGGCCGCGGCGACGCCGTGGGCGCGCACCGCGGCGGCCGCCTCGTCGGCGGCGGCCTGGTTGCGGCGGTAGGTCAGGGCGACGCCGCTGCCGGCGCGGGCCAGGGCGGCGCAGATGGCGCGGCCGAGGCCGCCGCTGCCGCCGGCGACCAGCGCCACGCCGGCCGGGAAGTCGGGCCGCGGCGGGCTCACTTCCACGTCTTCCGCAGCGGGTGCGCTTCGGTGTTGAAGACGATGGCGTCGAGGTCGATCGTCTCGTCGGGCGCGAAGATGAGGTACAGGTACTTGAGCGTCTCGGCCAGGAAGAAGCTCGGCATCGAGTCGGCCTTCTCCTTGGTCTCGACGTTCTTCAGCGACGCGTAGCCGTCGTCGGTGCGGCAGTAGGTGACGAGGTCGTCGACGAAGCGGCGCCCCATCGCGAGGTAGCGCGGATCCTGGGTGTAGCGGCGCAGGTAGTAGGTCGACTCGATCACCTCGGGGCGCAGCGGGTAGCTCGGCGCGGTCACCTTGGCCTCGCCGTAGTCGTAGCCGTCGGGGACGAGGCCGGCCTTGGTCCACATGCCGAAGTTGGAGTCGTGCAGCCGGCGCGCGCGGTCGAGGTCGCCGCCGAGGGCGTAGGTCGCGGGCAGGAAGGCCTCGAGGCCGCCGGTCGCCGTCGCCTTCTTCTGGCCGGTCTCCATGTCGACGACGCCGTACCAGAGCCCGCCCGGCGTCTCGTCGGCGACGTACTTGTCGAGCACCGCCTTCGACTCCTTCCACATCGCCTCGAAGTCCGGGTCGCCGAACAGCCGGCCGGCCTTGAGCAGGTACTCGTAGTACGAGTCGATGTAGGCGCCGACGTGGCTGTCGGTGCGGATCCAGGCGCCGGTCTCGACGTTGATGATCTCACCGACCAGGCCGATCTTCGAGCGACGGGCGTAGAGCGCCTTCAGCGCCGCCTTGGCCTTGTCGTAGTAGATGTCCTTGCCGGTCAGCTTGGCGAGGGTGCCGAACTCGAGCATGAGGGTCCCGATCTCGGCCGGGTTGCTGTCGGGATCCTTCTTCTCGCCGGTGCGCAGGTTGACGTAGCGGTACGGCATCCCGGTCTTCGACTCGAACGCCGGCAGGAGGCGGTGGCCGAGATCGTCGGCGAGGGCGAGCAGCTTGGCGTCGCCGGTCAGCTGGTAGCCCGACAAGAGGCCGCCGAGGAGCCGGATCGTGATCTCGAAGACCTGGACCGACAGGTCCTTGTCGAAGGACAGATGCTCGTCGATGTAAGTCCGCGCACGGTTCGCCTCGTCGGTGAGCCCGGCCACGATCAGCGTGTCGAGGCCGTCGACCGGCGTCATGAGCAGCGGATCGCCGTACCAGTCGTGGGCGGTCTTGCTCAGCGGCTTCAGCTCGTCATGCCCCCAGGCATGACGCGCGTAGCCATCCCAGGCGTGGGCGATCTCGCCGCGCACGCGGGCGGCGAGGGCCACGCGGTCGACGGCGGCCGGTTCGGCGCCGCCGGCGGGCGGCGACGAGGCGGCGGCGCCGCCGCAGCCGGCCAGAGGACAGGCAAGCGCGAGCGCGGCGGCGAGCCACAGCGAGACGGGCGAGGCGAGCTGCGTCATCGCGGGCAGTGTCCGCAACTCGGTCCGGTTCCTCAAGACTGCCTGACACGCACTTGCTTGCACGCCATGGCCGTCGCGTTCTCACGAGCGTGTTTGCTAGATTGGCCGCGTCCAGCGAGGTGGGAGTCCCTTGCCCGAAACGCAGACATCGCAGACATCGCAGACCTCGTACGTCCCGCGCCTCAACCTGTTCGACGCCGCGATGGCGGTCGTCGGCGGCATCATCGGCGGCGGCATCTGGCGAAACCCGGCCGCGGTGGCGGCGCAGGTCGGCACGCCGACCCTGTCGATCGCCGTCTGGGTGCTCGGCGGCGTGATCGCCCTCGCCGGCGCCTTCGTCTTCGCCGAGCTCGGCGCCCGCCGCCCCCAGGCCGGCGGCGGCTACGTCTACCTGCGCGACGCCTTCGGGCCGATGCCGGCCTTCCTGTACGGCTGGGCGCTCCTGCTCGTCATCAACACCGGCGCGCTGGCGTGGGTCGCGATGAACTTCGCGACCTACGCGTCGGAGCTGTTCGGCTTCGGCGCCGGCGCCAGGCTGCCGATGGCGATGGCGGCGATCGCCGTCCTGTCGGTCATCAACTTCTACGGCGTCAAGCTCGGCGCGACGACGCAGAACGTGCTCACCGTGCTCAAGCTCGGCGCCCTCGCGGTCGTGATCGCCGTCGGCATGGCCGCGTCCGGCGACGCGGCCGCGGCGGCGGCGGCACCACCGAAAGCGCCGGTCGGCGCGTGGCAGATCTTCACCGTCGTCGGTGCCGCGCTGGTGCCGGTGCTGTTCACCTACGGCGGCTGGCAGAACACCAGCTTCATCGCCGGCGAGATCCGCGACGCCCAGAAGAAGCTGCCGCGGGCGCTCCTGATCGGCGTCGGCATCGTCATCCTGGTCTACGTCCTCGCCAGCACATCGTACCTGCACGCGCTCGGCATCGGCGGGCTGGCCGCGAGCAAGGCGCCGGCCTCGGACACGATGCGCGCCGCCTTCGGCGAGATCGGCGGCCGCTTCATCGCCGCCGGCATCATGATCTCGACCTTCGGCTTCCTGAACCTGGTCATCCTGGCGTCGCCGCGCGTCTACCAGGCCATGGCCGCCGATGGCGTCTTCTTCCAGAGCGTCGCCCGCCTGCACCCGCGCTACCGGACGCCGTGGCTGGCCATCGTGATCCAGGCGATCGTCACGCTGGCGGTGCTCGGCGTCGGCAAGGAGAACGAGCTCATTAACTACAACGCGATCGGCGACTGGATCTTCTTCGGCCTGAGCGGCGCGACCATCTTCGTGTTCCGCGCACGCGAGGCTCGGTCGGCGCTGGCATTCCGCATGCCGTTCCACCCGTGGCCGTCGATCGTCTTCTGCCTGGCCGCCGTCTACGCCATCTTCAGCGCCGTGACGTCGGCGACGCCGATCCACGCCGCGACCGCGGTCGGCCTGATCGTCGCCGGCATCCCGTTCTACCTGGTCTGGGCGCGGATCATCGCCGCGCCGTAGCCCTACTCGTCCAGGAAGCCGGCGTCGTCGCCGGCGAGGACCTGCTTGAGCACCTTGCCGGTCGCGTTGCGCGGCAGCGGCGCGTCGCGGATCTCCCACTGCGCCGGCACCTTGAAGTAGGCGAGGGTCTCGGCGGCCCAGCGGGCCAGCGCCTCGGGATCGAGCCGGGCGCCGGCGCGGGCGACGACGATCGCCTTCACCTCCTGGCCGAGGTCCGGGTGGTCGACGCCGATCACCGCGGCCTCGGCGACGTCCGGGTGCTGCTCGAGGCGCTGCTCGATCTCGACCGGGTAGACGTTCTCGCCGCCGCGCAGGATCAGGTCGCGGCGCCGCGACGTCAGGTACAGGCGCCCGCCCTCGATGCGCCCGAGATCGCCGGTGCGCAGCCAGCGGCCGGGGCCGATCGCCTCGGCGGTCGCCGCCGGGTT
>Ga0075421_100013285_pt1 | contig 10260 bp, 5 predicted proteins | sample SoiMetdeltSBSDD5_FD_75292 | JGI IMG/M metagenome (GOLD analysis project Ga0075421, IMG submission 75292) | Bulk soil microbial communities from a Populus tree surrounding site in Tennessee, USA - Soil MetaG P. deltoides SBSDD5 | ecosystem: Environmental > Terrestrial > Soil > Tree plantation... | reverse complement strand
CGCTACACCGACCGCGTCAAGGATGCCCGCGGCAAGACGGGGCTTGCCGATGCAGTGCTGGTCGGCGCAGGCAAATTGCAGGGCGAAAAGATCGTCGCCGCCGTGCAGGACTTCGACTTCATGGGCGGCTCGCTCGGCACCGCTGCGGGTGAAGCTGTGATCTCCGGCATGCGCGCTGCGGTGAACCGGCGAAGCCCGTTCATTCTCTTCGCTGCTTCCGGCGGCGCGCGCATGCAGGAGGGAATACTGTCGCTGATGCAGATGCCGCGCACCACCGTCGCCGTGCAGGAGCTCCGCGAGGCGAAGCTTCCCTATGTCGTGGTGCTGACCCATCCGACCACCGGCGGCGTGACCGCCTCTTACGCCATGCTCGGCGACATCCATATCGCCGAGCCAGGCGCGCTGATCGGCTTCGCCGGGCCTCGCGTCATCGAGCAGACCATCCGCGAGCAGCTTCCAAACGGCTTCCAGCGCGCGGAATATCTTCTCGAGCACGGCATGGTCGACATGGTTGTGCATCGCCATCAGCTTCGTGACACGCTTGGCCGCATCTGCCGGCTGCTCACCCATCGCCGCCCGGGACGCGACATCACGCTTGCCGATCATCTCGACGGCATGAATTCGCACGCCGCCCCGGCCACGACCTTGGCCCGCCTCGGCGGCAATGGCGAGATCGTCGATGTCGAAGTCGAGGAGGAGGAAGACGATCGTCTAAGCGAGCCGTTCGGCAGAGATGCCGAATCCCGTCCGCCGCGAAGCGTCTAAAGGGCATCCCCCTTGACCACTCTGCCCCACAGCGACGAGGGCCGCATCCCTCTGCCTTCGGTCTCGGCAAGCGTCACGCTGCTCGAGCGCCTCAAGGCGCTGCACCCGCAATCCATCGATCTGTCGCTTGGCCGCATCGAGCGGCTGCTTGCGGCCCTCGGACATCCCGAGCGCCGCCTGCCGCCCGTCGTTCATGTTGCCGGCACCAACGGCAAGGGCTCGCTCATCGCCTTCGTGCGCGCCATGGCCCAGGCCTTGGGCAAGCGCGTGCATGTCTACACCTCTCCGCATCTCGTCAACTTCCATGAGCGCATCGTGCTCGCCGGCCCCGATGGCGCGGCGCCCATCAGCGAAGCAATGCTGGTCGATTGCCTTGCTCGCGCCGAAGCAGCCAATGAAGGCGAACTGATCACCCTGTTCGAGATCACCACCGCAGCTGCCTTCCTCGCCTTTGCCGAGGCGCCTGCCGATCTCCTGCTGCTGGAGACCGGCCTCGGCGGCAGGCTCGACGCGACCAACGTTGTCGATAAGCCGCTTGCCACCTCGATCACGCCGATCTCCATCGATCACGTCTCGTTTCTTGGCAACACGCTTGCGGCAATAGCCGGCGAGAAGGCGGGCATCCTCAAGCCTGGCGTGCCGTGCATCGTCGGCCGGCAGGAGAGGGAAGCACTCGAGGTGATCGAAGCGCGCGCGGACGAGATCGGCGCGCCGCTGCACGTGTTCGGGCGCGACTTCGACGTGTTCGAGCAGCATCGGCGGCTGATCTTCCAGACGGCGTCGCGGCTGATCGACCTGCCGCTGCCGCGCCTCAACGGCCGGCATCAGATCGACAACGCCGGTGCTGCCATCGCCACGGCGAGCATCGCCTTCGGTGATGCCCTGACGGTTGGCGCGATCGAACAGGGTCTGACGCACGCCGAATGGCCGGCGCGGCTCGAGCGCCTGGGCGACGGCGCTCTCTACGGATATGTGGGCGAGGGAACCGAGATCTGGCTCGATGGCGGCCACAACGCCGCCGGCGGCCAGGCCATCGCGCACGCACTCGCCGAGCTCGACGAGCGCGTGCCGCGCCCGGTGCATCTCGTCTTCGGCATGATGGAGACCAAGGACGCGCACGCCTTCATCGCCCCATTCAAGGGCCTCGTCGAGCGCGTCTATACGGTGCCGATTCTGGAGGAGGCGAACGCCTTCTCGGCTGAGGCCTTGGCTGAGATCGCCGCGAGCGAAGGCTTCGACGTGACGCCGGCGAGCGGCGTTGCGCACGCGCTGTTACAATCCAAGGCGGCCCTCGGGCGCCCCGGGCGCGTGCTGATCTGCGGCTCGCTCTATCTAGCGGGCCACGTGCTCAAGCTGCATGGAAGCTAGGCTGCGGCGACGCCAATCGTTCCGCTGATCCAGTCGGCAAGCCTGCCTTTCGGCAACGCCCCTGTCTGGGTTGCCGCGAGCTGGCCGTCCTTGAAGATCATTAGCGTCGGGATCGCGCGTACATTGTAGCGCGACGGCGTCCGATGGTTCTCATCGATGTTGAGCTTGACGATCTTGACCTTGCCGTGGAGCTCCTTGGCGATCTCCTCGAGCGCCGGCGCAATCTGCCGGCAGGGGCCGCACCATTCGGCCCAGAAGTCGACGACCACCGGCGTGGATGACTTCAATACGTCGGCCTCGAAGGTGTCGTCGGAAACAGTTCCAGTTGCCATTTTCTTCTCCTGATGCGCCGGCGTTCGACCCCCAGAAATGGCCGGTCTTGTCGTCGCTTCCGAACCTAGGTGCGTACCCCCTGAACGTCAAGGCTGGCACCCCCCTCCAGGATGCGGCGTTCCGCGCGATCGAGCAGGTTTGAGGGGATTTCCATGAGTTTGGGGCCATCGGTCCAGATGAGCGCCGCCCGCAAAGCCCTGCCGGGGAACATGAGCTTGAGCGCCGCTCGGTAGGCTGCGAGTTGCGCGACATAGGCCGGCGCCACCTCATCGGGCGTCTCCGGCGGCGGCCGATTCGTTTTGTAGTCGAGTATCAACAAGGCGTCATCGAGGACCGCCAGCCGGTCGATCTGGCCTGAGATATCCCCCCTGCCGAATCGCGCAACGATGGGAACCTCACCGAGGCTGCCTGGCTGGAACAGCGGGGCAAAGCGAGGGTCCTGCACGATGGCGAGCGTCTCGCCGATGATCTCCTCCCGCAAAACTTCGGACAGGTCGTGGCCGCGGGCGGCGACGAAGATCCGCGCGGCGCGCTCCTGCTCTGCCGGTGCGATCTGAGGCAGATGCTGGAGCAGCGTATGCACGAGGCGTCCACGGGCAAAGCGGCGATCGTCGGCGAGCTGCTTGGGTCCAAGCGGCGGCTGCTCTGCGTAAGGACCGGCGGCCTCGCCGAGAAGGGCGCCAAGCCCGGACGGCGTGAGCAGCTCGCGCGACCGCTCAGGCGTGGCCGGCTTCGACGCCCAGTCTGGGAGGGGCACTGCTTTGGCTTGCTCTTCGCTCTCATCGGATCGCTTTGCCGTGACCGTCGGCTCATTCTCATACCGCCACACGGTCTTGCCGTCATAACCGGTGGTCTCGATCAGAAGCCCGGCTGTCGCCTGCGCCACGAGATCGTACCAGCAGCCCTTCTCTCGCGACTTCACGCCCTCCCAACCGCAGATGTAGAGCCGGTCCTTCGCCCGCGTCATGGCGACATAAAGCAGGCGGTTGTATTCCTCGCGTTCGGCTTGCTGGAGTTCGTTCTTGGACGCCGCCAGCACGTCAAGGTCTGAGTGTCCGGCAGGCGCCCACAGAAGATGCTCGACCGTATCCGGCGGCATGCCTGGCCGATCCAAGGGAAAGATGCGCGGGCCCTGTGCCCGCGAAATCATGCAGGTGTCGGGCAGGAACACGATCGGCGCCTGCAGGCCTTTGGCGCCGTGCACGGTCATGATGCGGACTTCGTCGCGCTCCTGCTCCATGTCGCGCTTGATCTCGATGTCGCTCGCGCGGATCTGTCCGATGAATCCTTGCAGCGAGGGCGCCTCGTCCCGGTCATAGGCAAGCGCGAGGTCGAGGAGCTCGTCGAGCGCCTCCGCCGCCTCAGGCCCTAGCCTCGTAAGCATGCGCTTGCGCATCGCTTGTCCGTCCCGCTCGAGCAGCTCCAAGAAGAATTCGTAAGGCGACTGAAAGTCGACGCGCGACAGCAAGCGCGAGAGCATGGCCGCCGGCTCGGCAAAACGAGAATCTGAATCCGCCTTCGCCTTGAGCGCGCTCCACAGCGAACCCTTGCGCCCAAACGCGAGGTCGAACAGCGCCTGATCGTCGAGTCCGAACAGCGGGCTTTTCAGCACCACGGCGAGCGAAAGGTCATCTTCGGGCATCAGCAGCACGTCGGCCAGCGCCACGAGATCCTGCACGGCGAGCTGGTCCATGAGCCGCATGCGGTCGGCGCCCGCCACGGGAACTCCTTCGCGCTTGAGCGCGCGGAACATCGGCCTGGTGAAAGGATCGCGGCGGCGCACCAGGATCAGCACGTCGCCTGCCTTGATCTTGCGCCCCGCCGAAAGAAGCTGCTCGCCCGTGGTGAGCCAGTGCTTGATCAGTGCCGCGATGCGCGCGCAAAGCTCATCCACCGAGCGTGCCCCGCCACGCTGCTCGCTCCACGGCTCGAAGGCCTCCGCCGGCGCGGATTTGGCTTCCTTCAGCACCTCCCAGCGCTCGACGAGACCGGCCTCGCCTTGGCGGAAGGCATGGTGCTTGATGACTGTGCCGGCGAGCGAGGCGAGGCCGTTCGCGGCGGGCGGACCGGCGAACACCCGATCGACCACGTCAAGCACCGGTTCCGTTGAGCGGAACGACAGGTTGAGCGGAACGTCCTGCCACAGGCAACCAGCCGCAGTGGCCTTGGCGCGGAAGTCGCGCCCAACCTCGCCGAAGCGGGCAGGATTGGCACCCTGGAAACTGTAGATCGACTGCTTCTCGTCGCCGACAGCGAACAGCGTGCGTAATCTGTCGGAAGCGCCCTCGCCGGCGAAGAACTCGTCTGCCAGTCGTTCGATGATGATCCACTGCGCAGGGTTGGTATCCTGTGCCTCGTCGACCAGGATGTGGTCGATGCCGCCGTCGATCTTGTAGAGCACCCACGCAGCCGCACCTGCGCCCACCAGCAGGTCTTGGGCCTTGATGATCAGGTCGTCATAGTCGAGCGCGGCCTCCGCGCGCTTCCGCTGCTCATAGTCCGACCGGATGGCATCGGCGAGCATGAGCAGCGCTCCGCTCACCTCCGCCATGCGCAGATGCGCCAAGCGCAGATCGAGCTCCGCGAAGCGTGCCCGGGCGCGCACCAACATCTGCATGATCGACGGCTCGGCGTCAGCAACCGCCTTGGTGCACACTCTTTCCTTGGCATCGCCTGGCCCTGTCATGAAAATCTCGCTGAGAGCAGCCACACGGCGTTCTCCGTCGCTTGCTCTTGCCTCGCGTAACCAAGTTTCCGTGTCCCGGTCTGTCCTGGTGGTGCAGCCGAACGAGGCCAAGGCCGCGACGGCCTCGTCGATCTCCTCATCGGTCAGCACGCCGGCAAGATCGGCAAGAAGTGCGTGCTCTGTGTCGTCGGCGACGTCGAGCAGGTGCTTGAGCGCGCGAGCCTCGACCTCCGCCCAATCTTGACGGCTATCGTGATGCGCCATCATCAGCCCGAGCTCTGTGCGTTTGGTGAGCACGGCGTCGACCACTTTGCGGAAATAATCCTCGCTCGTCACCGCGATGATCTTGGCGAGCGCCTGGCCGAGGCTGCCGTCCCTATTCTCCGCTGCTTTGGCAATGGTGGCATCGAAGGAAGCAAGGCGCATCTCCGCCTGGTTGCCCTCGTCGAGCACGGCGAAATGCGGTGTGACGCCCGCCTCGAGCGGAAACCGCTGGAGCAGCCGCTCGCAGAAGCCGTGAATGGTGTAGATCTTGAGTCCGCCCCGCGCTTCCAGAGCCTGGGCGAAGAGCCGGCGCGCGCGACGGACCTCATCGTCCTCAGGATCGCGGCTGATCAATCCGGCGAGCCTTTTGCGCAAATCATCGGACGGAATCGTCGCCCAGTCGGCAAGCTCCTTGAGCAGGCGGTTCTGCATCGCCGCCGCCGCGGTCTTGGTATAGGTGAGGCAGAGGATCGACTCAGGGCGCGAGCCGGCCAGCAACAGGCGCAGGCCGCGCTTGACCAGCACCTCGGTCTTGCCTGTCCCGGCATTGGCCGACACCCAGGCCGACGCGTTTGGATCGGAGGCACGCGCCTGATTGGCGTCTGCTTCAAGCAGGAGCGGCGACTTGTCGGTCATCGGGGCTCCTCGTCCGGCTCCTGCGTCAGCCATTCCTGAATGCGGGCAAGATGCTCGTATTCGTCGTAGCGATAGAGACTGGCGAAGGCGGGCCCCGGCCTGCGTTTCACGTCGTATGGAGTGTTGGGATCGGCGAAGCGGTCGACCAGTCGTCCGAGATTGGCAAGAGCGTCTGCGGCGAGATCGCTTGGCGGCGACTGTGCCGCGTCGCGCTCGACGCCGCCCTGGCGCCGGCCGGAGGCTTCGACGTAACGGAGCGCAACCACGGTCCGCTTGCCAAGGTCCTCGAAGCCGCCGCCTTCTGCGATCGCTGCTTCGAGGGCGAGCTGCGGCGCGTAGAGCTCATCGACATGTTTTGGCAGCGGAGGCTTGCCGGTCTTGTAGTCGTAGATGATGATGCCGCCGTCCTCGCCGATATCGATGCGGTCGGCGCGCGCCGTGAGGGTGAAGCCTCCACCAGCGGCAATGTCGAGCGCGCCCTTGACCTCGGTGCGCGTGCTCGTCGCGCGTGCCCTTCGCGCGGGCTCCGTTGCCGCGAACCAACGCGCGAAGCGCTGTAGCGCAGGGCGCCAGAAGGCCTCGACCCGTGGCGCGCCACCGAGCGTGGCGAACAGTCGATCGCCGATGTCAACGAGCGCCGAATAGATGTCGTCGGGCAGCGCGTCGGGGTAGGTCCGTGCGAATTCATGCAAGGCCCTATGCACCATGGTGCCACGCAGCGCGCTGTCGGGAGGCGCGCCGAGCGGCTTCATTTCTTCGAGCCACAGAATGTCGCGGGCGAAAATCTCGTAGGGGCTCGCAATCCACTTTTCGATGCGGGTCACGCTCAGCTTTCGCGGGCGCGCATCGACAGGGGGACGCGGGGCCGGAGGTTGCGCAGGCTCAAAACTCGCGACGCTATCGCGCTCTCGCGCCCAGGCCGCCCAAGGCTGCTCCGGCGCGATCGTCCCCTTGAGCTTCGCCGCCTCGACCAGGGCGTTCAGCCGTTGCAGCCAGCGCGAGGACACTGTCGGCACGCCGTCAACTTTCATGGCGCGGGAGAGATAGACGGTTGGCGCGGCGAGCGCTTGCGCGAAGTCGTGGGCGGAAAGACCAATGCGCCGCTCAGGCGCGGGCAGGCCGAGTTTTGCGGCCATCGGCCGGCTGAGCCAGGGGCTCGCCTCCTGCGGTCTTGGCCAGACGCCCTCGTTCAGGCTGCCGAGGATCACCACGTCGGGCTGCTGAAGTCGCGCTTCGAGCGGTCCCCAGATGGAGAGGCGGGGATGCGCCGGCCTGCGCGGCCGGGCCACGCGGCCCGCAAGCAGGCTGCGATAGAACGGCGCGTAATCCGCGTGCGCAAGCAGGACGCTGCCGCCTTCGGCGATCAGCTCGGCGAGCAGCACCGACATGGCCTCGCCGGCGGTTTCTTGCCAGAGATGCGACGAGGAGCCTGAGCTGTCTTTCGCCAGCGCTTCCGCGGCGGCGCCATGGGCCTCGGCGAATTGCGCGGCGGTCTTGGCGGACGCATCGGCGAAGAGGGCGCAGAGCGGCGCGAAGGCGGACCGCAGATCCTCGACAAGACGGAGCGCGACGCGCTCGTCGTCACGGCTTGCGGCGCCTCGGCGGCGCTCGTCCTTGCCGCGCGCGGCCCTGACAGCTTCGGCCGCCCCCTTTAGCCCCTGGCCGACATAGATGTCGCGGAAGGCGATCCGTTCGAGAATGCGCGCATCCTCTCTGATCTTTGCCGGCTCGCGGCCGAGCAGCGTGAGCGGGTGCTTCAGCAGCGCCATGAGCTCTGGCGGCGCGAAGTCGCTAGAAGCTGCACCGATGACGAGATCGAGAAAACCGCCCGGCACCGTGCGCGCAACCGGCACGCCTGCCGAATCGTCGATGAGGAGATCGTAGGCCTTGAGCCTGGCCGCCACGCGCCTCGCAAGCGTCCGGTCAGGAGTGATCAGCGCCGCCGTCTTGCCGGGGGTCTCGATAGCCTCGCGCAGCACGAGCGCGATCGCTTCGGCCTCGTCATGGGCCGTCGGCGTCTCGAGCTTTTGCAGGCCGGCAAGGCCGCTCGCGAGCTTTGCCGGCGCGGCATCGTCTTGCAAGAACGCCTGCCACCGATCCGTCTCGCCGGCGGGGCGCAACATTTCGCTCACGAAGCCGAGGCGCGCCCGTTGCTTCTCGCCTGGCTCGCTGCCCGGCACGTAAGCGACATCATCGCGCGTGGCGCCAAGCTTGGTGAGCAGTTCCGCCATGCCGGTCTGAGGATGCTCTGGGTGCTCTGGCAAGCTCGCCCAGCTTTCAGGGTCGAGGGAGAAATCGAGTCCGGGCAGCACCACGGCGCCGTTCGGCGACGAGGCGATCACCTTCAGGAGCCGCGCCGTGGCAGGCACCGTGCCGGTCGAGCCTGCGGCAATCACCGGTCCAGCCGGCGGCGCGGCGAGGAGGCGGCCGGCCTCGAAATTCATGAGCGCATTTCGCCGCGCGGTCGGGGAGACGAGCCTGTTCTCGGCAAGATGGGCCGGCCAATGCTCGGTGACGATCTTGAGGAACTCGATCGTGTGCTGCCAGTGGACGGCGTGCTCCTCCGGGGCGAGGTCTTCGAGGGCGGCAAGATCAACCTCCTCGCTTTCGATGAAGTCCATGAGGTTGCCGAGGTCGGCGGCAAGGTAGGATGCCTGCGCCGGTGTTGCGACAGGCGGCACGACCTGGTCGCGGCTCGCCGCGCCGCTCTCGTGCAGCTTCTTGCTCCAGGCGAGCACGAGCCGCATCAGGGCAAGCCGCCGTTCCAGCGGGCCGATGCCGCGAGCACCGGCGGCTCCGGCAAAGCCTTCCTCTGCGTCACCTTCGCCGCCGAAGATGATGGCGGCATCCTCGTCCGGATCGCCGAGCGCGCGGATCGAGGGCAGCAACGCGGCGCTCCCTCCGGCCGCATCCAGAAAGGCGTCGCGGAGCGCTCTGACGGCGCGGCGGGTTGGCAGATAGATGATGGCGCGGGGAAGTGTCAGCGGGTCAGGCTTGGAGCCGCCAGGCACCGGCAGGTCGCCATTGAGCACGGCGCTCGCGAGCGTTGAGAGGAAGGGCGCCGAGGGCGGGATGGTGTAGAGCCGCGGGCGCGTACCGCCCACGTCAGGCACCTTCGGTCTCGAACCAGGTCTCGGCTTCGGCCAGCGCTGCCGGTGTGCCGACATGCATCCAGTGCCCGTCGAGCCGCATTCCGTAGAGCCGTCCGGCTTCGAGCGCCCGGTCCCAAAGACGGTTCAGCGAGAATTTGCCATCCGGTGCGCCCTCGAACAGCCTCGCATCGCAGAGCGACACGCCGGCAAAGGCAAACGGCACGATCTGACGCTCGCCTCTGCGCTTCAGCCGCCCGTCAGGCGCCATGGAGAAATCGCCCTTGCCGCCATAGCCGATGCTCGAGTTGAGCGGCGCAAGCAGAAGCAGGCAGTCCATGATCTCCGGGTTCCACAATTTCTGCATGCGCACGAGCGCCGGGCTCGGGCCTTCGCTCCACACCGTGTCGGCATTGTGGATGAAGAAGGGGCCGGCGCCGAGCAATGGGAGCGCTCGCTTCGCGCCGCCGCCCGTATCGAGCAGCACGTCGCGCTCGTCGGAGACGAGGATGGCCGGTTTCGTTCCTTTGCGGCGGGCAAGGCTTTCTTCGAGGAGATCGGGAAGGTAATGCACGTTGACGACGGCAGTCTCGACGCCAGCGACGGCGAGCCGGTCGAGCACATGGTCGATGAGCGGGCGCCCGGCAAGCGGCACGAGCGGCTTCGGCATGCGCAAGGTCAGGGGGCGCATGCGCTCGCCGAGACCCGCGGCAAGGACCATTGCCGTCTTAGCCTTCGCCATGGATTTCGCCTTCAAATCGGGAGGGAGGGAAGTCTGTCCAGAGGCGGCAGCTCGCGCATGTACCAGTCACGTAACGGCGCAAGCGCCGGATGCGCAAGGTTGCGCTCAAGATAGCGGGCGACCCGGGGGATGTGAGCGAGATAACCGCGCTTGCCGTCACGTTTCGCCAACCGCGCAAATATGCCGAGGATCTTCGAGTTGCGTTGGGCGCCGAGCGTTGCGTAGAGCACGCTGAACTGATCGCTCGAAAATTGCGGATCGCTCGCGCTTCGGGCGGCACAGTAGCGAGCGAACTGCCGGGCTTCAAGCGCTTCGGGCACGTCGAGCCTGGCATCCTGCAAAAGAGACACAAGATCGTAGGCGGCGGGCCCGAGCAG
>Ga0075421_100013284_pt1 | contig 10260 bp, 7 predicted proteins | sample SoiMetdeltSBSDD5_FD_75292 | JGI IMG/M metagenome (GOLD analysis project Ga0075421, IMG submission 75292) | Bulk soil microbial communities from a Populus tree surrounding site in Tennessee, USA - Soil MetaG P. deltoides SBSDD5 | ecosystem: Environmental > Terrestrial > Soil > Tree plantation... | reverse complement strand
TCGTCGACCTGGAGGGGCGCGCCGAATGTCGCGCCGGCGTCACCCGAACGCGCCAGCTTGACTCGGGGCTTTCCGTCGGCAGAGGTAAACCAGGCGACCGCGACCTGGCGTCCTTGCGCCGCCACCGCAGGGCCGTTGACCGGGCAGGCCCGATACATCCACCCATCGGCGGCGACTCGTACCGGGCTGGTCCACCGGCCATTCAGCTGCCGCACCGCTGAGATATCCCGGACTTCGGCCTCGCTCCGATCGCGGTACACCGCGATCAAACCCTCCGAGGTCCGGGCCAGCGCAGTCTGGCAGCAGTCACAGACGCGCGCATCCAGAATCGCGTCGGCACCGACCCGTCCTGCCGGATCGAGCGACCCGGCGGCCAGCGCCATCGGCCCGTGCGCGCCGTGGGCGGCCGTGTCCGTCGTCTGCCGCCCGTCGAGCCACACGAGATCGACCCCGCCTGACGGCGCCGGAAGCATGGCGACGAAACCATGCTCGGTGGGAGAGCGATCGCTGTGGGGCGAGACCGGCGCGGTCCAGGTGCGTCCCCGGTCCGCCGATACGCTCATCTTGACGTGATAGGCGTAGCTCTTGGCCGCCGTCTTCTCCAGCCAGTGAACCACCCAGCGGCCGTCGGTGGTCTGAGTCGCCGAGGGGAAGTCGGCCCAGTTGACGAAGAACGCCTCCCGCTCGGCGACCGTCGCCGGCACGCTCCAGCGCCCGTTTCTCCGCTCGCTGATCCGAAGCGCCCGCCGATCTCCCTCTCGAGTCTCGAACCAGCTCGCGAGCAGCCCGCCATTCGGGGTTGCCGTCAGGAACGGCTCCGCGCTGCCGGCGGGACCGGAGAACTCCAGCACCGGAGTGGCGAGCGGCGAGGGGAGGGCACTGGCGGTCGCGCCCAGGAGGAGAGCGGGGAGAAGAACGCGCATCGGCGAAATATACAGGCCGCTCACCGGGAACCGCCAACGCTCGCCGCGTCCCGGAACCGCCTCACGATCTCTGCTGCGGGTTCGATGTCATGGATCCCCGCGACGCTCTTGCCGGCCTGCCAGTAATCCTTGGTGCCGGTTTCATCCAGCGAGGAGCGCTTCAGCTGCCAGATGGATTTGAGGGCGTAGATCGTCCGCATCCAGTGCTTGGTCCGGTGGCCGCGGAGCATCCAGCGCGCCAGCGGACCGGCCTTGAGTCCCATCCGCTGGATGTATGGCGTGTTGATCACCGCGACCGGCACTCCGGTGATTCGCTCGCTCAGCACGATGTCGTCTTCATCCGCCGTGACGATCGCCTGTTTATACATCGTGCTGGCCCGGCATTCCGGCGTCGCGATGAAGCGGGTGCCCATCTGCACGCCGGCGTATCCCATCTGGAGCGCGGCCACAAAATCCGGGGCGTCTCCGATGCCGCCGGCGCAGACGAGCGGAAGCCCGAGTGGCCCCAGCTCCTCGAGGAGCTCTTCCGCGCTTTTCGGGCCGGCATGGCCTCCCGCGCGCCGGTTCACGGCGATGAGGCCGTCGACACCGGCATCCTTTCCCTTGAGGCCCCATTTCCGCTCGGTGACGTCGTGATAGACGTGGCCCCCGGCGGCGTGAACCCGCTCGCAGACCCAGCGAGGATTCCCCAGGGAGGTGATGAAGAAGCGAACCCCTTCCTCGAGGGCGACGGTGACCCACTCCACCATGCGCTCGTGGTACCGCCGCGACGAGGCTTCGATCAGCGCGTTCATCCCGATCGGCTTGGGGGTCAGCCGCCGGATGAACCGGAGGCCTTCGCGGAATTCATGGCCGTGGACGTAGGTCAGCGAAATCGGCTGGACGATTCCGATGCCGCCGGCATCGGAGACCGCGGCCACCAGCTCCGGATTGCTGCAGGGATACATGGCGCCGCAGATCAGCGGCGCTTCGATGGCGGCGTGCCTGGTGAGGGGAGTATCGAGGAGTGTCATCGTGAGGCGAGGAGCGAGGAGCGAAGAGCGAAGAGGGAACGGCCTCTCCTCCTCGCACGTCGCTATTCGCGATTCCCCTTCCTGTCGAGCCGCCAAATCGCGGTGACCCGACACACCAGCGCGTCCGCCTGATCGGTGATGTCCGCCGTGACGACATGCTCGACCGGCCCGGTCACTTCCGGTCCGGTCACTCGCGCGACCGCCGTCAGGGTGCCCCTGGCTTTCTTGAAGTATTCCGCGGAGAGCCGGATGACGATGCCGCGGATGCCGGACTCGAGTGCGCCCAGCATCGCCAGTCCGCTGGCCACCTCGCCGAGGTTGATCAGCGCCACCGCGTGGACCGAGCCCAGGTGCTGGCGAACCGCCCGCCGGTCGCGAAGCGTGATCCGGGCGTAGCCGGGTTCGAGCGCTCGGACATGGGCGCCGATGGAGCCGGTATAGGGCACCTGCCACCCCAAGTATCGGCTGAAAAGCCAGGAGCCCCCGGGCAGGCCTCGGAGGCGGTGCCAGGCCGCGAAGATGGGGCCTGGAGGTGCTGATTTGGCAGGAATTCCGGTCATCTGTGGAGGTAATCTAGTCTGCAGGGAGGCGCATTCTCATGCACCATGGCGGTGCCACATTAACTCACGTATATATACCGGGTTAGCTCATCCCCCAACAACTGTTTCGGTCTTTTTTTCAGATCCTCTGGAGGTTTGCGAATGGTGCGCTCATTCTTCCGGCCCCTGCTTGCGGCGGGCCTGGTTGTCGCAGTTGCGTCGTGCCGGGATTCGTCGAATCCGGCCGAGTCCGAGGCGGGATTGCTCGCCTCGCGGGGTGGCCAGGCAGGGCCACCGGCGGATCTTCCGTCGGCCAGCGAGCTCGATCGCCAGATTCCCGGCTTCGGAGGCTTCTTCCTCGACGCCAGCGGCGCCCCTACGGTCTTTCTGACCCGCGGAGCGGACCGGGCCAACGCCGAACGGGCGCTGGGCGGGTACTTGAATGCGCAGGGGCTCGGCGTCGCTGCGATCAAGGTGCAGGAAGCGCGCTATGGATGGCAGCAGCTGGAGCGCTGGCAGGCGGCGGCGACTGTGGCTGCGTTCGAGTCGCAGGGCACCGTCTTCGTCGACAATGACGAAACGGTGAACCGGGTTCGCATCGGCGTCGCGGATCTCAGTTCGATGGGTCAGGTGCGCTCGGCGATCGCCCGGAGCGGGCTTCCGGACGATGCCGTGATCATCGAGCAGGCCGAGCCGATCGTTCAGGTGGCCACGTTGCAGAACGTGGTGGACCGTCCGGTACGCGCCGGGGTGCAGATCCATTTCGGCCAGTACGTCTGTAGCGTCGGATTCAATGCGACCGACGGCACCCAGGTCGGCTTCGTCACCGCGTCGCACTGCACCAACTCGCAGGGCGGGGTGGAGAACACGGCCTACTACCAGCCGCTGTCGTCGGCAAGCGCGCAGATCGCCACGGAAGTGGAGGATCCGGAGTATGTGCGCAACTCTCCCGGCTGCCCCAAGGGCCGCAAGTGCCGCTACAGCGACGCTGCCCGAGCGGTGTACGCAGACGCCGCCGATCAGGGACTTGGTCAGATCGCGCAAACCAGCGGTCCCAACAACGGCTCCCTCACGATCACCGGCACGTTTACTATCACGTCCGAGGACTGTTCCGGGTCCAATAACAACACCGGTGGCTGCCTCGCCGCCGGCACGACGGTGAACAAGGTGGGTCGCACCACCGGCTGGACGCAGGGCAACATTACCAACACCTGTGTCAACACCGGCGTCTCCGGGACCAACATCGTGCAGCTCTGCCAGAGCTTCGTCTCGGCCGGAGTGGCCGGTGGCGACAGCGGATCAGACGTCTTCCAGGGCACCAGCAATGTGAAGCTGGTAGGGATTCTCTGGGGTGGCAGCACGAACGGGAATCAGTTCGTGTTCAGTCCGTTCGCCAACGTCGTTCGGGAGCTCGGGGCGCTCCAGACCCACTGAGCGACTCCTGACGCTTCGACTCACCTTGGAGGCACCGGCTCGGGTCAAGATCGGCGAGCCGGTGCCTCTTCTTTTGACGGTCCGCAATCCCGACAAAACCGCCATGACGCTCTACCTCATGGGCCGGGTCCCCACCGCCGATTTTCTGATCGCTGATTCCGGGGGCCGGACGGTGTGGAATCTCCGGCATGGCGAGACCCTCATGGCCTCGCTTCAGGTCTACCCGCTTGCCGCGGGAAAGAGTCTCTCCTTCCGCCAGATCTGGGATCAGCGCTCGAATTCCGGGAAGCCGGTCCCTCCCGGCCACTATCTTGTTCGTGGCGTCCTCCTCACCGACCGGCCGGACGGGATGGAATCGGCGGTGGCGAAGGTGCGGATCGGATAGAGGCAACAGCAGCAGGTATTCCAAGGAGAGTTCCGCATGTTGATCCGGACCATCCTGTGCAGTGTCCTCTTGCTTCCCGGGATGCAGTCGTCGCTCGCCGCACAAACCAGCCGGCCCGCCATCCCGCCGTCCGGCTCACCACCTCCGGTCGCCGCGTACGTGCCACCGCTCTCCGATCTGCTCGGCCGCCGCACCAGCGAGCTGCGCGACCTGGTGGAGCGCTACGACATCGATACCAGGGATCTGAACCGGCGCTGGCCGGTGGATTACTCGCCGGCGCAGACCGCCGCCTTTCGGGAGTTTCAGACCGCATGGCGCGCCCGGCTCGGCGACGTGGATTTCGAGAAGCTGAGCCAGGAGGCGAAGGTCGACTACATCCTCCTCCAGAACCGCCTGGGGCATGAGCTCTCGCTGCTGGCTCGCGACGAGACCCGCTTCGCGGAAATGAGCGCACTGCTCCCCTTCGCGGCGGCGATCATGGACCTGCACGAGCGGCAGCGCCGGCTGGAGACGGTGGTGCCGGAGAACATCGGCCGAACGCTGGCGAAGGTTGCGGAACAGGGAGCCGCGGCCACCCGGCAGCTCGACTCCGTTGCCGCGCGTCCCACCAAAATCGTGGCCTACCGTGCCGCGGCGCAGGTGCTCTCCCTCCGGGAGACACTTCGCCGCTGGTACGACTTTTACGCCGGGTACGATCCCCTGTTCACCTGGTGGAGCAAGGCGCCGTATGAGAAATCCTCGGAGGCGCTGCAGAAGTATGCTGCGGCCCTGCGAGAGAAGGTCGTCGGCGTCCGACCGGGCGAGGATGACCCGATCATCGGCGACCCGATCGGGCGCGCCGCGCTCATCGAAGACCTCGCCTACGAGATGATTCCGTACTCACCCGAGGAGCTGATCAGCATTGCCGAGCGGGAATTCGCCTGGTGCGAAGCCGAAATGCTGAAGGCGTCGCGGGAGATGGGATTCGGGAACGACTGGCGGGCCGCGATGGAAAAGGTGAAGACGCTGCACGTCGAGCCCGGCAAGCAGACCGATCTGGTCCGGGACCTGGCCCGCGACGCGGTGGCATTCATCGAGCAGCGCGGTCTGGTCACGGTTCCGCCCCTCGCGAAGGACGACTGGTGGATGGAGATGCTCTCGCCGGCGCAACAGAAAGTGAGCCCCTTCTTCCTCGGCGGATCCCTCATCCAGGTGTCGTACCCGACCGACGCGATGGCCCAGGAAGACAAGATGATGACCATGCGAGGGAACAACATTCATTTCTCCCGGGCCACCGTGCAGCACGAGCTGATCCCCGGCCACCACCTGCAGTGGTTCATGACCGACCGGTACAACAGTCACCGCGATGGCTTCGGCACGCCGTTCTGGACCGAGGGGTGGGCGCTGTACTGGGAAATGGTGCTCTACGACGCAGGGTATCCACGGGGGCCGGAAGACCGGGTGGGCATGCTGTTCTGGCGAATGCACCGGGCCGCGCGCATTCTCTTCTCGCTCAAGTTCCATCTGGGAGAAATGACGCCCCAGGAGGCGATCGACCTGCTGGTGAACCGGGTGGGGCATGAGCGCGCCAACGCGACGGCGGAAGTCCGGCGGTCATTCATCGGGACCTATCCGCCGCTGTACCAGATCGCCTACATGATGGGCGGGCTGCAGTTTCGCGCCCTGCGGGACGAGGTGGTGAGACGCGGCGGGATGACGGACCGCGCATTCCACGACGCGGTGCTCCGTTCCGGCACCATGCCGGTGGAGATGGTCCGGGCACTGCTGACGCGTGCGCCGCTCGCGCGAGACTATCGTCCCCAGTGGAAGTTCGATTTCGCAGCGAGCAGGCAGTAGCTACTGGGCACTGGGGACTGGGCACCGGGCAATTGCGAGGGAGTTCCGCATGATGCGCCAATCTGTGGTGTGTCTTGCTCTCATGGGCCTTCACGGGTCGCTTGTCGCGCAACCCAGTCGTCCAGCCGTCCAGCCGTCCAGCCGTCCAACCACCGCCGCCGCCCTTCGCTTCATGGCCACTGCCGAATCCACCCTCGCCGTCCTGAGCATCAAGGTGAATCAGGCGGTGTGGGTGCAGCAGAACTTCATCACCGAAGACAGCGAAGCGCTCTCGGCCGAGGCGCAGAGCAATTTCGGTTCGGCGGTGCAGCGACTGGCCATGGCGGCCCGCCGCTATGACGGACGCAAGCTCCCGCCCGAGCTGCGGCGGAAGCTCCTCCTCCTCAAGCTGTCGCTCGCCGCCCCGCCTCCTGCCGATCCTTCCGAGGCCGCCGAGCTCACCCGGCTCACGGTCAGCATGGACGCCGACTATGGCCGCGGCAGCTACTGCCGGCCGGCACAGACCGGTACCGGCCAGGACTGCCGCCAGATCGGCGAGCTCAGCAAGGTGCTGGCGGAGAGCCGCGACCCCGCGGAGCTGCTCGACGCCTGGCAGGGATGGCATCGCGTCGGCGCCCCGATGCGGCGCCGGTACCAGCGCTTCGTCGAGCTGGCCAACAAGGGATCGCGTGGCATGGGATTCCGGGATGCCGGAGCGATGTGGCGCGCGGGATACGACATGCCGGCCGACGATTTCGCGAAAGAGGCGGACCGGATCTGGGAGCAGGTCAAGCCCCTGTATCTCGCCCTTCACGCCTATGTCCGGACCCGGCTCTCGGAGCGCTACGGCAGCCAGCTGGTTCCCCCGGCCGGAAAGATCCCGGCGCATCTGCTCGGCAACATGTGGGCCCAGGAATGGGGAAACATCTATCCCCTGGTGGCTCCGCGGACCGGGACTCCCACCTACGACCTCACGAAACTCCTGGAGGCCAAGGGTCTCAACGCAAAAGGGATGGCCAAGGCCGCCGAGAACTTCTACCTCTCGCTCGGATTCGCGCCGCTGCCGGAGACCTTCTGGACCCGTTCGCTCTTCGTCAAGCCACGGGACCGCGAGGTGGTGTGCCACGCCAGCGCGTGGGACATCGACAACCGGGAGGATCTCCGGATCAAGATGTGCATCGAGGTGAACGCGGATGATTTCGTGACCCTGCATCACGAGCTGGGGCACAACTTCTACCAGCGCGCCTACCAGAGGCATTCCTTCCTGCACCAGAACGGGGCCAATGACGGCTTCCACGAAGCGGTGGGCGATGCGGTCGCGCTGGCGATCACCCCGGAATACCTGAAACAGGTCGGCCTGCTCACTGCGGTGCCTGGCGCCGACGGAGACATTCCGCTGCTCCTCCGACAGGCAATGGACAAGGTTGCCTTTCTTCCTTTCGGCCTGCTGATCGATCAGTGGCGGTGGAAGGTGTTCTCGGGTGCGATCAAGCCGACCGAGTACAACGCAGGGTGGTGGGCGCTCCGAGAGCACTACCAGGGGATTTCGGCACCGCTTCCGCGCAGCGAGACGGACTTCGACCCCGCCGCCAAGTACCATGTGGCCGGTAACGTGCCCTACATGCGATACTTCCTTGCGCGGGTCCTGCAATTCCAGTTCTATCGCTCGCTCTGCAAGAGCGCGGGACAGAGCGGCCCGCTCCACCGCTGCACGTTCTTCGGCAACAAGGACGCTGGCACCAAGCTCGCCCGGATGCTCGAGGCGGGCGCCAGCAAGCCGTGGCAGGAGATACTCTTCGACATGACCGGCGAGCGGCGGATGGACGGCAACGCAATCCTGGAATACTTCGCCCCGCTGAAGGCCTGGCTGGATCAGCAGAACCAGGGCAAGCCGGTGGGGTGGTAAGACGTGAGACGTGAGACGTGAGACGTGAGACGTAAGACGTGAGACGTAAGACGTGAGACGTAAGACGTGAGACGTGAGCAGTTGCCCAGTACCCAGTACCCAGGACCCAGCACCCAGGAGGCCACTTGGCCCTCAACGACATGACTCCGGACGCTCTCGCGGCCGCATCGACCCGGGCCGGGGCAGGCGAGCGGGTGGCCGGGTTTCTTCGCGCGGTCTATGGGTGGATGTTCGTCGGTCTCGCGGTCACCGCGGCGGTCGCGTGGTACGTCGCGTCGTCCCCCGCGATCCTGAACGCGATCGCCGGCAACAAGGTGCTGTTCTGGGCGGTCCTGCTCGCGCCCCTGGGCCTGGTGCTCTGGCTCTCCGCCAAAGTCGCGACGCTCGCCCCCGCGACGGCCGCGGCGCTCTTTCTCGTCTATTCCGGGCTCACCGGAATCATGTTCGCGTTCATCCTGCTGGCCTACACCGGGCAATCAGTTGCCAACGTGTTCTTCGTGACGGCGGGGATGTTCGGTGGATTGGCGCTGTACGGCACCGTGACCAAGCGTGACCTGAGCGGGGTTGGCCAGTTCGCCATGATGGGACTCATCGGGGTCGTCATCGCCAGCATCGTCGGAATTTTCTGGCAGAATGACATGCTCCAGTTCGTCCTGTCGGTCTGCGGGGTCGTCGTGTTCACCGCGCTGACCGCGTATGACGCCAACAGGCTCCGGGCCATGGCGCTGGCGCTGCCCGAAGGACAAACCGGATCGTACGCCGTCGTCGGGGCCCTCAGCCTGTATCTCGACTTCATCAATCTCTTCCTCTTCCTGCTCCGGCTGTTCGGGAGGCGGCGCTAGCAGATCCTGCTATTTTGAAGCAACCGCCAGGGGCACCGGCAGTCGGCCGGTTGAGACGTCACCCTTGGAACCTGATCCGGTTCATACCGGCGTAGGGAGGCGGAGCACATGACCGCAGCGATCGTTTCAGCAGACCAGCCGTCCAGCCGTGAAGCCGTCAAGTCTCCCGAGTACCGCGGCGTCTTTCCCAATTCCACGAAGGTGTACCTCGAAGGTCCCCAAGGCGTGCGCGTGCCCATGCGGGAGATCGGACTCTCCGGTGGCGAGCCGCCTCTCCGGGTGTACGACACCAGCGGCCCGGAAGGGTTCGACGTGCGCGAGGGGTTGCCGCCGCTCCGGGCGGCGTGGATCGCCGCGCGCGATGTCGGGATGGTACCGGCCGCCCAGCGGTCCGGCCGTCCAGCCGTCCCCGACACGCTGGATCGTCCCGTGCTCCGGGGTCGGAGTGCCCTCACCCAGCTGTCGTACGCGCGGCACGGCGAGATCACTCCCGAGATGGAATTCGTCGCGATCCGGGAGGGAATGCCGGCCGAGTTCGTGCGGAGCGAAGTTGCCCGGGGACGCGCGATCATCCCCGCCAACATCAATCACCCCGAGCTGGAGCCGATGGTCATCGGCCGCGGATTCCACGTCAAGATCAACGCCAACATCGGGAACTCGGCGGTGAAGAGCGTGATCGATGACGAGGTGGAGAAGCTGCGCTGGGCGACGCTCTGGGGCGCCGATACGGTGATGGACCTCTCGACCGGCCGCAACATCCACGAGACCCGCCAGTGGATTCTCCGTAACTCGGCGGTGCCGATCGGGACGGTGCCGATCTATCAGGCGCTCGAGGCCGTGGGCGGGGTGCCGGAGGACCTGACCTGGGAGATCTATCGCGACACGCTGATCGAGCAGGCGGAGCAGGGCGTAGACTATTTCACGGTCCATGCCGGGGTGCTGCTCCGGTACATCCACCTCACCGCGGACAGGGTCACCGGGATCGTGTCGCGCGGGGGCTCGATCATGGCAAAGTGGTGCCTGGCCCACCACCAGGAGTCGTTCCTCTACACCCGATTTCGCGAGATCTGTGAGATCATGCAGGCATACGATGTCTCCTTCTCGCTTGGGGATGGGCTCCGCCCTGGGAGTATCGCCGACGCCAACGATGCCGCGCAATTTGCCGAGCTCGAGACCCAGGGCGAGCTCAACAAGATCGCATGGGAATATGACGTCCAGGTGATGAACGAGGGACCCGGCCACGTCCCGATGCATCTCATCAAGGAAAACATGGAGAAGCAGCTGGCCTGGTGCGGCGAGGCGCCGTTCTACACTCTCGGGCCGCTCACCACCGACATTGCGCCGGGGTATGACCACATTACCAGCGCCATCGGCGCCGCGATGATCGGATGGTATGGCACCGC
>Ga0075421_100013283_pt1 | contig 10260 bp, 7 predicted proteins | sample SoiMetdeltSBSDD5_FD_75292 | JGI IMG/M metagenome (GOLD analysis project Ga0075421, IMG submission 75292) | Bulk soil microbial communities from a Populus tree surrounding site in Tennessee, USA - Soil MetaG P. deltoides SBSDD5 | ecosystem: Environmental > Terrestrial > Soil > Tree plantation... | reverse complement strand
AGGTTGTCGAACACGGTCATCGTGTCGTAGACGACCGGGAACTGGAACACCTGGGCGATGTTGCGCTCCTGCGGCCGGGTGGCGGTGACGTCCTGGCCGTCGAACAGGATGGCGCCCCGGGTGGGCCGCAGCAGGCCGGAGATGACGTTCAGCAGCGTCGTCTTGCCGCAGCCGGACGGCCCCAGGAGCGCGTAGGCGCCGCCGCTGTTCCAGACCAGGTCCAGCGGGTGGACGGCGTAGTCGCGCTCGGACGCCGGCGCGGCGGCGTAGCTGTGGGCGATGCCTCTGAGCTCAATTCGGGCCATGCGCGGCGGTGGTGGCGGAGAAGGGGGGCGCGGCCATCAGGCGGCCCGAGGGATCGAACGCGAACATCCGGGCGGGAGAGATGAAGAGGTCGAGGGCGGCCCCGAAGCTGTGCCGGTGTACGCCCTGGAGCTGCGCGGTGAGCGAGGTGCGCTCCGGCCCGCTGGCGTGCAGCAGCGTCTCCGAGCCGTTGACCTCCTCGACCTCGACGCGCGCCGGGATGCGGAGGTCCTCGCCGGAGGCCGGCCCGAGGAGGATGTGGTGGGCGCGCACGCCCAGGCGGCAGGGGCCCGGCGGGAGCGCGCGCAGGTGGCCGGTGAGCGGGAAGGCGAGCTGGGCGGAGAGGCGGGCCTCGCCGCCCGGGGACACCTCGGCCGCCAGCAGCGTCATCTGGGGATCGCTGAAGACCTGGCCGACGCGCTCGCTGGCGGGCGCGTGGTAGACCTCGAGCGTGGGGCCGCTCTGGAGGACCCGCCCTTCATCGAGGACGGCGGTGCGGCCGCCCAGCAGGAGCGCCTCGGCGGGCTCGGTGGTGGCGTAGACCACCACGGCGGAGCGGCGCTCGAAGAGCTGGCGGATCTCGGTGCGCAACTCCTCGCGCAGCTTGTAGTCGAGGTTGGCGAGGGGCTCGTCGAGCAGCAGCAGGTCCGCGCCCTTCACCAGGGCCCGCGCCATGGCGGTGCGCTGCTGCTGGCCCCCGCTCAGCTCGGCGGGGAGCCGGTCGAGGAGCCCGTCCACCCGGAGCGTGGCGGCGGTCTCGCGGACGCGCCGGTCGATCTCGCGGGCGTCCAGCCTGGCCAGGCGCAGCGGCGAGGCGATGTTCTCGTAGACGGTGAGCGAGGGGTAGTTGACGAACTGCTGGTACACCATGGCGACGTTGCGGCGGCGGACGTCGAGGTGGGTGACGTCGGCGTCGTCGAAGCGCACCGCGCCGGCGCTGGGACGATCGAGGCCCGCCAGCAGGCGCAGCAAGGAGGTCTTCCCGGCGCGGGTGCGGCCCAGCAGCACGTTGAACGAGCCCGCCTCGAGCGCGAGCGAGACGGCCGAGAGGTGGACCTCCCCCTCGACCACTCGCGAGATCCTGTCGAGCGTGACGCCCTGCTTCACGGGCCGCGGAGCGTAGGGGCAGGTCCCCAGGGGGGTCCAGGACTCTTTGCCCCGAGGACCACCCGTGGTGACAGGTCAGCGTCGCGAGCCGGCGTGGATTCCGGCTACCGGCAGGCAGGGGCCTTCAGCCAGGCGGTCAGCGAGCTGCTGGCGTTGCCGATCGAATAGGCACTCACGTAGCACTCCGCCGCCTTCAGCCGGTTCTCGGTGGTGGCGGTGTTGTCCGGCGGCATGAAGCCCAGCCCGATGTACCGGTTCATCATCGTCTGCATGCTCGCCTCGGAGACGACCGGCGAGCCGCGATCACGGTGACAGGCGACGCAGGTCTTGCCCTCCCTCGCGCCCACCCTGGTGGCCACCACCGCCCTCTTGGCCTCCGCGTCGCAGGCGCTGCCCTTGTCGGGCGCGGCCATGGGGTCGGGCACCATCGCGCCGCCGGTGAAGGCGCCGTCGAGGGTCCGGTCGGGAGCGTCGACCACGCCGAGCCCCGAGACGGAGTCGAGGTTGATCCGGGCGTTGAGCTTGCCCAGCTCCACCTTGTAGGTCTCGTTGAGCGGCCCCAGCCAATCCGCATATCCCTCGCCCAGGTCCTTCGCGACCTCGGGGGCCACCTCCACCTCGGCCGCGTTGAACGGGTGGATGGCGAGCACGCCGCTGGTGTGACACTGGTAGCACTTCTGGTCGTTCTGGGCCTTGTCCGACTTGTATTCGAAGGCATGCCGCTCGGTGGTCGAGCGGGTCCAGTCGAAGATATAGGCGCCGGCCCTGTCGACGCTGACGACCGAGGCCTGGAAGCGGTCGGCGGTCGTGTCGCCGGGCCTGGCGTTGACGCTGAACTGCACGTAGCGGCTCACGTCGCCGTCCTTCATCCAGGCCACGATGCGCCCGAAGGTCTCCGGCTTGTCGAGCGACCGGGTGCCGGGAGAGACGTAGGGCACGACGATGGCGTCCCTGCGGAGCTCCTTGATCTTGTCGACCGCCTTCTTCACCGACTCCGCGTTGCTGAGGTTGACCTTCTGCAGGTCGTCGAAGAGCGCCTCGTTGGCCAGCGCGCTCGGGATCGCCAGCTTGGCGCGATAGGCCGTGTGATACGCGTCCGTGCTCTTCGAGAGCCCGAGGCCCGGGCGCGTCAGCACCTTGTAGTACTTCTCCAGCCGGCCGACGCACGTCTCGTAGTGATCCTTCACCGGCTTCTTGGCGGAGGTATAGCTGATGTGGTGCCGGCAGGCGTCGATCGCCCTCAGCACGGATCCGGGCACCGCCGGATGGTCGTCGATCAACTGGTTGCGGAAGGTCTGCCAGTCGGCGGTGTCGCAACCACCGACCAGGAGATCGTCCCTCAACCTCGCCTGCTCGGCGTTCGGATCGCAGTAGCGCCAGGTGCCGCGGTAGCCCTTGGTGGAGACGTCACACGCCGGCTGGGTGAAGCACCAGCTGTTCGTGCCCTGGTCGGTGCAGGCCGTGACGCAGCCGCAGGCGGGCTTGGCCTTCACGTCGACTGTTTGCTGTGTCGCCTTGTCGGCGCGGGCGCTGAACGCGACCAGGAGCGTGAGCAGGAAGGTGCAGCGGACGACCGTGTACGCAGGCATTCGAGAGATCCTTTCCAGCCGTAGCCTACTTCGTCTGGCCTCCCGACGTACCCTCATCGGAGGCTGCCTTCACCCGCCCGTACAGCTCCTTGACGGCCGCGGCCTGCCGGGAGACCTTCTTCGCGAACCAGAGGGTCTCGATGCTCTTGTCCGTCGCGACCCTGGTCTCGTTCTCGAGCCCCGTCCAGCGCATGTACAGACCCTTGTTCGTGGCGCAGAGGAGGGTGCCGTCCGCGTAGGCCCGCACCTGGTAGCACTGCAGCTTGTCGTCCCAGAAGAACGACTTGTCCTGCAGGTCCCAGGTCACCCAGCGCCCGGCGTCCCTCACCATCACCTTGTTGCCGGCCTGGACGTAGAGCGTGTCGCCCAGGCAGGTGATCGCGCTGGGGCTGATCTCCCAGCGGCCCGGCTGGGGCGCGACCCCGTAGGTGGCCTCGGACAGCGCCTGGGGGGTGAGCCAGGTCTCGTCGACGGGCGTCATCACGGCCTCGTTGCCATCGGGCGTGCGGACGCTGAACAGGTTCGCTCCACCGGATGCGGTCAGCGCGAACGCCCACAGGGCGAAGTCCGGCGGCTGGGGCTGGACCGCCATCGACAGGATGGTGTGCTTCCCCGGGACATCCCAGGTCCGCCAGGTTCCCCACCGCCAGGTGTCGGGGGTCCAGGCGCCCGGGATCTGCTCGTTCGCCGTGCCGGCCGCGTCGTCGAAGGCGCAGACCGAGAACTTGCTCCCGTTGCTGTGAACGCAGACCACGATCAGCTTATCGTCAGGCATCTCGCCGATGAAGACCTGGTCGCAGGCGGGGCTGTTCTCGGCCTTCTTCCACTCCCCGCCCCGCCCGAAATACAGGCGGCTGCCGGTCCCTCCGGCGAAGATGGTCCCGCTGGAGGCCACCGCGAAGGTGGCGGCCTCTCCCCCGAAGGAGTCCGCAGTCCCCGCCTCGACGACACCGATGCGGTGCGAGAGGGTATTGTACAAGGCGGAGGCGGCCCTCTCGCTGGTGTCATACGGGTTTGCCTGTGCGCTGACGCCCATCTTGATGTGATAGAAGTCGACCTCGTTCTGCGAGCTGAAGTACTGGTTGCTGATGTTCGTCTTGAAGTTGTCCGCGGTGATCCGGCGCTGCTTGCGGAAGTCGCCCCCGTCCCTCGCCGTATCGATCAGCCCGGCCATGCTCTCGATGACGAGCCAGTAGCGAAGGGCGTAGGTGATGGTGATGTCGAAGAGCGGCAGCCATTCCTTGGTGTGATACTGCTTGCTGGCGCCGAGCTTGTCGAAGCACTCGGTGATCCGGATCTCGTGGTCCTTCCAGCCTGCGATCGGGTCCAGGAGCGCGGTCAGCTCCGGATACGTCATCCCGGCGGCCTCCTTCTGCTTCTGCGCTCTCTCCTCCTCCGTCAGGTTGCCGCCCGCGAGGGCCAGCTTCGCCTCCTTCCGCTTCTGGGCCTGGTTGTCGATCTCCTGCATCGCGTGCAGCAGCGCCTGCTTTCCGCCGACCAGGTTGGAATAGGCGTTCCTCAGATCCTCCGCGACGATGATCTTCTCCAGCTTCGACTCCAGCGAGTCCGTCGCCGGCTTCATCGCATCCAGGATCGCCGCGATGATCGAGGTGATCGTCGCCATCAGGAGTCCCGCCGCGGCCCCGGCCGGCCCCATCAGCGCCAGGGCGCTGGACAGCGAGCCGATGCCTCGCATCACGGCGGCGCTGCCCCCCATGGTGTCGCCGCTCCGGAAGCTCTGATCTGCCGAGACGAAGTCCGTCACCCCGGTCTGGACGGCCGTGCTGACGTTCACGAACGGCTTCTTCTGGATGTCCGGGTCCTTGTTGAAGCTGTCGATCGCCTGCTGTACGTCCGACACCAGCAGATCAAACCTGGATGCCATTGCTCACACTCCCGCCGTGGGGCGCTCAGTGGGTCTCGCTTTCGCCAGACCGGATCGGCTGACAGAGCGCCGCGGGCGGTTTTTTCTTGGCAGGATCCTCGATGCAGGCGGGCAGGCCGGCTAACCCGTTGAATTCCGGCCCGCTCGGGATGGTCGGTGGCGCGGAGGTGGGGGGCGAACGCGTCCCTCGGGTTCTCGGGGAGGTAAGGTCTTCGCCCATGAGCGACGACGAATTCTGGAAGCTGATCGCGCTGATCGATCGAGAGCAGCTCGCCGGCGGAGACGAGGATGTCGCCATCGAGCCGCTGGCGAGCGCGCTCGCATCACGTCCCGAGGATGATCTCCGGGGTTTCGAGGACGTGCTCGCCCAGAAGCTGTATGCACTGGATGGCCAGCGCTTCGCACAGGAGGCCGGCAACTCCGGAGGCTCCGATGACGCATTCCTCTACGCGCGGTGCTGGGTGGTGGGCTCCGGCAAGGAGCACTACCACCGGGTCCTGGCGACGCCGAGGCTGATGCCGAAGTCCCTGGACGAATGGCTGGAGCCACTGCTGTACGTCGCCTCCAACGCCTATGAGAAGGCCACCGGGGAGGAGTGGGACCACGAGACCCCGGTGAGCTGGGAGACGGGGAGCAATGAATCCGAGTGGTGAGCCCGGTCCTGGCGCCGAAAACCCCAGCATTGACGGCAGGTTGGGCCGCTCCGGTCCGCTGGTCCGGGCGTCCTCTCAAATGAAAAGAAAACAATCATTTTGACGCGAAACACCCAATAACCCCCACCGACAACCACACCAGGTGCCGGTCGGAAAGACCGGCACGGCCCCGTGCCGGCGGCGGCGCCCCCGACCAACTGGAGAGGTCGAATGGCCGTCGGTTCCGCTCGAAGTGTCCCTGATCACATTCCCCCTGCGCCTCGGCCCAATTCCACGGGCAAAGGTATCGACACGGGCGCAGGTGTTTCGCCGGCCCAGCCTGCGCCTGCGTACAACCCGAATCAAAGCTCGTTCACACCAGCACCGGCGCCCGGCCGCGCGCCCGCGGTGCCGGTCCGCGACCCGTTCGAGAACCCGCTCGCGAAGCAGCGCCCGGATCCATACGCGAATCCAGCCCCGCCCAACCCTCTCGAGAAGCAGGCCGCGCCGGCGTCTCCGGCACAACCGCGGGACACGCGCTTCAAGCCGGACCAGCTGGTACGGCAGGTCGCGGTCGGCGGTGGCTCCTCCCTGAGCACGTTCAAGAACGGCAACAGCTACGTCGGGCTGCACACGGACGGGAAGACGGGCGAGACGCGTACCCAGGGCGTCAACTACGGCAACGGCCGCAGCGCCGATCTCGAGTACGGCGGCGCCGGGAAGGACGCGCCGGTCAGCCGGTACACCAAGACGGAGGGTGGCCGGGTCACCGAGGACTGGCACCGCCAGCCGCTCCCGCAGGGCGCGTCCCCGGATTCGCATCCCACCTGGATCGACAGGGTCTCCGGCAAAACCTGGACCGGGCAGATCACCGCCAGGGACGGCGACATCACCACCACGGGGAAGGGCTACGAGAAGACCCGGTACGCCAACGGAGACCAGCGCTACACCAACACCGACAGCAAGGTGTCGCACCTGGTGAACGACCGCGGCGAGCTGCGCGAGGCCACCGTGCAGGGCAAGGACGGGCCGGAGAAGATCTCCTTCAACGAGGACCGCTCGAAGCTGACGCTCGAGCGCGGCGGCCGGAAGGTCGAGCTCGAGCGCGGCCTGGCCAGGGACGGGACCTACTTCGCGCACGGCGACAAGGAAGCGAACCAGACGGTGACGCTGAAGGACGACCGCCACCTGGAGATCTACAGCTTCAGCAAGGGTAGCTCTCTGAGCGAGCAGCGCTGGAACCGCGACACCAGGATCGATCTCCGCGACGGCAGCTTCTCCGACAAGTGGGACGGCGTGAACAAGGACGGCTGGGACAAGGGGGAGATCTCGCGCAGAGGGGACGGAACGGAGAAGAGGAGCTGGTTCAACAGCTTCGACAAGGGGGCGACCAGCAGCTCCGGAAGCGAGGAGCTCAACCCCGACGGCTCGGTGAAGACGCGCCACACCGTCGCCACCGAGGGCTTCCAGAAGGCCGACCCGAAGGACCCGAACGCCCTCGACCAGCTCAGGAAGCAGACCGAGGTGTGGCAGCTGGGGAAGGAGACCACCACCACCGTCACCACTCGCTCCGCGGCCACCGGGAAGAAGACCGCCGGCGGGGAGCCGCTCGAGGAGCGATCCACCACCAGGACCGTCCACGAGAAAGGGAACGGCCTGGGGCAGACGGAGGACAACCTCCGGCGAGTCGTCCGCGACCCCCGTGACGAGGGCCAGTTCGGCAAGCGCTTCCCGGCCCGCATCTTCGAGGAGGTGAGGGCCAACGAGAAGCTCGTGCACAAGACCGAGCGCCTCGAGCGCCTCGAGCCCGGCAATGAACCGAGCGCGCTGGACTACCGCAGCAACATCGCCGAGCTGAAGGAGGGCGATCGTTACCAGATCGGCGCCGGCCTCGAGGTGAAGCTCGGCCTGGGCAAGGGCTTCGGGGATGGCGACGTGGAGGTGAAGCTCACCAAGGAAGGCTACGTGGTCTCCACCTTCGGCAAGCTGGGCGGGGGCGCGATGGTCGAGCCCGGTGGGGAGGGGGGGCCGTTCAAGGCCAACGCCAACGCCGAGGGGACCCAGTCCATCGGCGGCCGGGTGGAGATGACGTTCAAGAGCGCGGACGAGGCCACCCGCGCGGTGGAGACCCTGTTCCGGTACGCGGCCTCGGGCTCCATGGGCATCCCGGGCGTGTCGACCCCGCCGGCCCAGGCCGACCTCAAGCTCCTCTCCGACAACATCTCGGCCATCGAGCTGAATACCGTCAGCGCGGGGGCGGTGGCGTCGAACCTCGGCCTGTCGGAGAAGGACTTCCCGGCCTTCGCCGGGTACTACTTCAAGGCGAGCCTGGAGCAGGGCATCGCCGGGCGGGTGGAGATCAAGGACGGTAAGCCGGTGGCCCTGGTGCTGCGCCAGGAGTGGGCCGAGAAGATGGATGGCCGCCTGGGGGCGGGCGTCGGCAGCGCCGAGGGGAAGGAGGCCAACACCGGCAAGGCGGCCGACATCCTCGCCCTCGAGGAGAAGGCGAACATCCGGGTGGAGACCCGGATCCCGCTCCCGCCGAAGTTCGACCTGTCCAGGATCACCGACGGCGCGTACGTGGGGCAGACCGTGAAGGACGCGAGCAAGAACGCGGAGCAGAAGGTGGAGCTGACCGGCTCGCTCACGGGCCGAAGCATCATCCCGCGCGTGCCGACCGGAGGCGCCAAGGCGAAGATCGAGGCCAGCGGGAAGGCGTCGGAGATCCTCACCCCGGCGGTGCTCCAGCAGTTCCTGCAGGGGAACGTGTCGGGCGCGATGAAGGCCATGGGAGACAAGGTGAAGGTGACCGGCTCGGTGACGCCGCTCTCCACCAGGGGCTTCGACGCGCGGATGGGCCTGAGCCTGATGGGCGTGGGCCTCAACGGCCGGGGGACGGCGATCCGCGAGTCCCAGGGCGAACCGATCTGGAGCTTCAAGGGGAACGCGACGGAGGCGGCGCGCAGCCTGGCCGCCCTGGTCCGGTAGAAGGCGCCTCGGGCGCGGGCGTGGGCGTGGGCCGTGACGGTCAGCCGCGAGTGAGGGTGACCTTGACGATCTCCGGCGGGCTGCCGGTCCGGAACGGAGGCCCCCAGAAGCCGGTCCCGCGGCTGACGTAGAGCTGGCCCTGGCCGTGCCGGTAGGAGCCGGCCGAGTACGGGAAGGCCATCGCCACCACCAGGTTGAACGGGAACATCTGGCCGCCGTGGGTGTGGCCGGAGAGCTGGAGGTCCACGCCCTTGCCCACCGCCTCCTGGAAGTTGGCGGGCTGGTGGGCGAGGAGGACGACCGGGAGGTCCGGGTTCCGGCCCTGCAGCGCCGTGTCCAGGTCGTACGCGGCGCTCCAGTCGTCGACGCCGGCCAGCACGAACGCCCCGCCCGCGTCGCCGATGGTCTGGTGCCGGTTTCGCAGCACGTCCACGCCCAGGCCCTGGACCGCGGCGCACCAGTCCTCGTCGCCGGAGAAGTACTCGTGGTTGCCGGTGATGAAGTAGCGGCCGTAGCGCGCCTTGAGGTTCTGCAGGGCCGCCACCGAGTGGCCCAGGGTGGGGATGTCGCCGTCGACGAGGTCCCCGGTGATGGCCACCAGGTCCGGCTTGAGGGCGTTCACCCGGCCCACCATGTCGTCCATGAACTGGCGGCGGATGTTGGGGCCCACGTGGATGTCGGTCACCTGGGCGATGGTGAAGCCTTCGAGGGCGGAGGGGAGCCTGGGAAGCTTGACGGTGAGCTCGGTCACGTCGGCCGGGGCGTAGGCGCGCCAGGCGCCGAAGCCGGACATCGCGCCGCCGGCGGCGAGCGCGCCGCCCGCCGTGACGCGGGAGAGGAACAGCCGGCGGGAGGGGTCCATCAGCGGGTGCCGGGGGACCGCGCGCCGCGCGACGAAGCGGAACCCGGCCAGCACCGCGACGGTCAGGGCGAGGTAGACGGTGACGCCCGTCCAGGGCCAGCCCGCCGGGGTCAGCGCCGCGCTGACGGGGTTGGGGACGATCCTCCCCAGCGGGCCGCCGCCGATCAGCAGGGCCAGGAGCGCGCCGACGGCGATCTTTCCGTACCGGCGCAGCCGCGGGTCCTCCGTGAGGTCATGGATGTAGCGGCGGTAGATGAAGACGTGAAAGCCCGCGAAGATGGAGGTGAAGATGAGGAGCCGGAGCCACTGCATGGCCCCGGAGCATGTCGCCCGCTCGCCTGCCGTTCAAGGGCAGGGGGTCGTGAAGAAATGTGTCCCTGGAGAAACGCGCCATGTCGTTCTGGCTCTACGTCTTGCTGCTCGCCGTCTGCATCCCGCTCGGGCTCGTGGCCCTCACCCATCCAGATGGGCAGGGCGCCGTGCTCGCGCTGCTCTCCTCCCGGCGCGCGCTCTTCCTCCTCAGCCTGCTGGCGACCGGCCTGGTCGCGGGGCTCTTCGCCGGCACCCAGCTCGGCCAGCTCCGCGTCCAGGAGGGACTGAACGCGGTGAGTTCACCTCCTTCAAGCGCCGCTTCGAGCTGGCGGTGGGGAGGATCATGCCGCCGGTGCTCATCCTGACCACGCTCTCGCCGCTCCCGCTGTTGATCGCGCTCCGCCGCGGTCCCAGGACGGCGTTCGTGCTCGCCGCGGCCGCGTTCGCGCTGTGGATCGCCGCCACCGCCGTGACGATCGTCTTCAACGTCCCGGTGAACTCCCAGGCGGCGAGCTGGGATCCGGCCCATCCGCCGGCGGACTGGGAGGCGCTGCGCGCCAGCTGGCACCGCGGACAGACCCT
>Ga0075421_100013282_pt1 | contig 10261 bp, 4 predicted proteins | sample SoiMetdeltSBSDD5_FD_75292 | JGI IMG/M metagenome (GOLD analysis project Ga0075421, IMG submission 75292) | Bulk soil microbial communities from a Populus tree surrounding site in Tennessee, USA - Soil MetaG P. deltoides SBSDD5 | ecosystem: Environmental > Terrestrial > Soil > Tree plantation... | reverse complement strand
ACCTCGAGGATCTGAAGGCCGAAATCATCAAGGGCCAACGACTCGCCGTTGACGAGGACGGCGAAGTCCTGGTCTGGATGGGGGGTACTGCGTCTCCCCCCGCCCCTGCGGCAACGCCAGGGCAGGCACAGGAGCGTCCGCCGCTCGCCTATACACCATCTCATCTGACGGAAAAGATCTTAGCGTCCCGCACCAGCCTGGAAGGCGAGCGCAAGCAGGTCACGGTGCTGTTTGCCGATATTAAGGACTCCACCGAGCTGATCCGCGACCTGGACCCCGAAGCCGCCCAGCAGCTCCTTGACCCGGCGATCCACCGCATGATGGACGCGGTGCACCGCTTCGAGGGCACGGTGAACCAGGTGCTTGGCGACGGCATCATGGCGCTCTTTGGTGCCCCCATTGCCCACGAAGACCACGCCCTGCGCGCCTGCTACGCCGCCCTGGCGATGCAGGCGGCACTGCGCGACCATACCGAGACAGTGCGCCGCCAGCACGGCCTCGAACTGCGCATCCGTGTCGGGCTCAACGCCGGGGAAGTGGTGGTGCGGGCCATTGGCAATGATCTGCACATGGACTACTCCGCCGTGGGCCAGACCACGCATCTGGCGGCGCGTATGGAACAACTGGCGACGCCCGGGAGCATCCGGCTGACGGCCGCCACCCTGCGCCTGGTGGAGGGCCTGGTGCGCGTTACCGCCCTGGGACCCATTCCCGTCAAAGGCCTGCCAGAGCCGGTGGAGGTGTTTGAGCTGGTGGGGGCCAGTGGCCTCCGCCGGCGCCTGCAGGCGGCTGCCGCGCGTGGCTTGACTCGCTTCGTCGGGCGGCAACGCGAGTGTGATGCCATCCACGAGGCTCTGGAGCGCGCCGGGGCAAGCCATGGGCAGGCGGTGGCCCTGGTTGGGGAGGCTGGCGTAGGCAAGTCGCGCCTGGTGTATGAGGTCGTGCACTCTTACCACACCCAGGGCTGGCGCGTGCTAGAGAGCGCTTCGGTGTCCTACGGCAAAGCCACCCCCTACTTCCCAGTCATCGACCTGCTGCGCCGCTACTGCCATGTGGACGACGGCGATGACGCTCGCACCATTCGGGCCAAGGTCACCGGGCAGGTGCTGACGCTCGACGAGGCCCTCCAGGAGACGCTCCCGGCGCTTCTAGCACTGCTGGACGCCCTGCCGGCGGACAGCCCGTTTGCCAGCCTAGACCCCCCGCAGCGTCGCCAGCGCACCCTCGACGCTCTGAAGCGCGTGCTGCTGCGCGAAAGCCAGGTGCAGCCACTGCTGCTGGTCTTTGAAGACCTGCACTGGATTGATGCCGAGACGCAGGCCCTGCTCGATAGCCTGGTTGAGAGCCTGCCCACGGCGCGCCTCCTGCTGCTGGTCAACTACCGGCCCGAGTACCAGCATGCCTGGGGCAGCAAGACCTACTATACCCAACTGCGGCTGGACCCACTGCCTCCGGCGAGCGCTGATGAATTCCTCCATGCCCTGCTGGGGGATGATCCCAGTTTGGAGCCGCTGAAACGGCTGCTCATCGCCCGCACTGAGGGCAATCCCTTCTTCCTGGAGGAGAGCGTACGCACGCTGGTGGAGACCGGGGTACTGGGAGGCCAACCGGGGGCCTATGGACTGGCGAAGTCCCTCGACAGCTTGCAGGTGCCGGCCACGGTGCATGCGGTGCTGGCAGCGCGCATTGACCGCCTACCAGCAGAGGATAAGCGCCTGCTCCAGACCGCTGCGGTCATTGGTACTGAGGTGCCCTTCCCCCTGCTCCAGGCCATTGCCGAGTTGCCCGAGAACACGCTGCATCGCGGGCTGGCACACCTCCAGGCGGCCGAGTTTCTCTATGAGATGCGGCTCTTTCCCGAACGCGAGTACACCTTCAAGCACGCCCTCACGCATGAGGTCGCCTACAGTGGTCTGCTCCAAGACCGGCGGCGGGTGCTGCATGCTCATATCGTCGAGGCCCTCGAACGCCTCGCGCCCGACCGCCTAGTTGAGCAGGTCGAGCGCCTGGCGCATCATGCCCTGCGCGGCGAAGTGTGGGACAAGGCTCTGGCGTACTTCCGGCAGGCGGGAGAGAAAGCCATGGCGCGGCCAGCCTACCGCGAGGCCGTAGGGTATTTTGAGCAGGCGCTCAGCGCCCTGCCGCATCTGCCAGAGCAGCGCCACACACGTGAGCAAGCCGTCGACCTCCGGCTCGTCCTGCGTGAGGCACTCCTACCATCCGGTGACTATGGACGTATCCTGGCGTTGCTGCGCGAGGCCGAGTCCCTCGTGACGGCCCTCAACGATCCCCGTCGGCTGGGATGGATCTTGTACAGTCTGTCACACCATTTCTTCATTATGGGTACGCATGACCAGGCCATTGCCACCCGCCAGCGTGCCCTGGCACTCGCCACGGCCAGCGGAGATGGCGTCCTACACGCGCTGGCGAACCACTACCTCGGCCTCTCCTACCATACACAGGGCGACTATCGTCAGGGCATCGACTGCCTCGGGCAGACCGTCGCCTTCTTTGAGGGTGCGCGGCGCCGTGAGCGCTCCGGTGGGCCCTTCCTCCCCGCCGTGGCCGCCCGTGGCTGGCTCGCCATGTGCCATGCCGAGTTGGGCGCGTTTGCTGAGGGCAGGGCCCTCGGGGACGAAGGGCTGCGGATTGCCGAGGCAGTTGCGCATCCCCCGAGCCTCATGGTGGCCTCTTCTGGGGTTGGTCTGCTGGCCCTCCGCCAAGGTGACCTGCCCAGGGCAATCCCCCTGCTCGAACGGGCCGTGGTCCTCTGTCAGGACGCGGACCTGCCGCTCTATTTCCCCTGGGTGGCTGCGGCTTTGGGCGCGGCGTACACCCTGGGCGGGCGTGCCGCTGACGCCATATCCCTGCTCACGCAGGCCATGGCGCAGAGCACTGCAATGGAAAGCATATACTATGAGACGCTCTGTAAACTTCCCTTGGGGGAGGCACACTTGGCGGCCGGCCACGTGGAGGAGGCGCACACCTTCGCCGAACGCACGCTGGTGCTCACCCAGGAGCACCACGAACGTGGCAACCAGGCGTATGCCCTGCGCCTCCTCGGCGACATTGCGGCGCGGTGCAATCCCCCGGAGGTCGAGCAGGCCGAAGCCCACTACCACCAGGCCCTCGCCCTGGCCGAGGAACTCGGCATGCGCCCGCTCCAGGCCCACTGCCACCTCGGCCTCGGCACACTGTACATCACGACAGACCAACGGGAGCAGGCCCGTGCTGAGCTGTCCACGGCTATTGCGCTGTATCGGTCCATGGACATGACCTTCTGGCTGCCCCAGGCGGAGGTGGTGCTGGCACAAGTGGAGAAACGATGAGGGCCTGTGCCAGAGCCAGGTCGCGGCGCTAGGCAGGATTGCCGTACTGTTCCCTCCCGAGATTGTCTGGGCCAAGTTGCAAGCGCTGGCCGAGGGTGCGCGACTGGCGACTCGAAGGTTGTGGGCTGACTTCTCCGATACGTAATGTCAGTGAGCATTCACGCGCATTTCCCGCCGACCTCCCATGAAAGTGCTTCACACTCAAGGGGTTACGAACACGCACCTCGTATTGTTGGGGAGCAAGGGCGTGTCCACCGGCGTTGCGTTACGCCAGCGCGTCCAGCAGCGCCTTCGCCTCTTGCATGTCCGCGGTGTCAAAGCCCTCGGTGAACCAGGAATAGACTGGTGCTAGGAGGTCATGGGCTTCCGGGCGTTTCCCTTGCTGTTGCCACAGGCGAGCGAGACTGGTGGCCGCACGGAGTTCGAGGGATTTAGCTTGTTGAGAACAGGCAATATGGATGGCGTGATGGAAACAGGATTCCGCTTCAGTGGCATTGTCCGAAGACTGCTGTAACAGGAGTGCGCCTTTGAGGCGATGCATTTCGGATTCGTACCACCGTTCTCCTGTGGTCTCGGCGAGTGTCAGCGCTTCTGTCAACGCCGTCAGTCCTGCCTCTGGTTCCCCGAGCGTTCCGTGGACGTCAGCGAGGAGTGCGAGAAAATACGGGCGGAGTAACTCTGCTCCTATGCCACGATGGGCTCGCAAGCCCTGGTGCATCTGCTTGATTCCTTCCTGCGCCTCTCCCTGCTGTGCCAATGTCCAGCCGCGCAGCACCGAACCGACTGCCACCCACAGCGGAAATCCCTGTTCCGTCGCGAGGACGATGGTGGCTTCGGCACGCTCCTGGGTGGCACGCCCCTCGCGGCGCAACTGATGGAACACGGCAGTAAAGGTTAAGACAAAACTCAGGCTCAAGGGGTGGGCACACTGCTGAGCCAGTGTCACCGCCTCCTGGCTCCGCACCAGCCCTTGCTCAGGATAGCCACGTATCCACAGCGTCAACGCGGCAAAGCTGTGACACACCACCCCAGAGTCGTCCCCATAGAGCAACGCAGCGGCGCGGTGCTGCTGGGAGTCGTACAGGGCTATCCCCTGCGCCAGATGCGTGTGCGCAGAGGCGACCGCTCCCAGTTGGTACAAGGTCACCCCCAAGGCACGGTGTGCCGCCACGAGCATGGCAGCGTCTTGGACCTGCTGCGCCAGCGCGAGGAGCTGCTCGCCCAGGGTATGCGCTGTCTGCAACTGGGCACGCACGTGATAATGCATGTGCAAGCCACGTAAGACGGGAAACAACTGGTAGGGGTCTTCCAGATGGTGGCAGAGCTGCTGAGCGTCGGTGTACGTCTCGCGCACTTCAGCAGCCGCGTAGCCTTTCACGGCAAGCAAAGAGGCTCCCATGGCGATCAGCACGTCTACTTCGCGCTGGAGACGCTGCGGTGTTTCTGGCAGTGTCTGGAGTAACGCCAGCCCTTGACGGAGATGCGCAAGCGCTTCGACATGGGCTGAGCGCTCGGCAGCTCGTTGCGCCGCTCGATGCCAATAAGGGACGGCTTGCTCGGGAAGACCTGCCTCAGTGTAGTGATGCGCCAGCAGTTCTGGCTGTCCTTCAGTCGTCTCTAGAAACTGGGCTTCCAAGACCTGGGCGATGCGCTGATGGTACTGCTGCCGGGTACTTTTCAACAGGGATTGATACGCCGCATCTTGGATCAAGGCATGCTTAAACGTATACGTCGCTAGTGGTGGGAGACCGCGTTGGTACACCAGTTCTGCCTCGACCAGCCTGCCCAACTCCCGTTGCAAAGTGGCTGCGTCTAATTGCGAAACCGCCTGGAGCCATGCATACGGAAACTGACGCCCCATGACTGCCCCAAGTTGGGCAATGCCTTTCGCGGTCATCAACCTGTCCAGTCTTGCCATAAGGGAATCGTGCAGTGTCGAAGGAATCGCCAACGTGGTTAATGACCCAGCCAGTTCGTAATGCTCGGGGGTCTCCTTCAGCACGCCTGATTCCAGGACCGTTTTGGTCATCTCCTCGATAAACAACGGCACGCCATCGGTTCTCTGGACAATCTGCTGCAGGACCTCGTCCGGGAACGTTTTGCCGCCTGCGACGCGCTCCACCATGCGTGCCACCTGCGGCTGCGCCAAGCGCGTGACTGACACCTCCGTCACATAGGATCGATGGCTCCAGCTCGGTTGGAATGTGGGACGACAGGTGAAGACCGTTAAGATGGAGGTGGTCGGTATCTGCTCGATCACCAGGTTCAAGAATTCCAGAGTCGAAGGGTCCGTCCAGTGCAGATCTTCCAGGATAAAGAGCACAGGGTGACGTTCGGCAAGCTCCTGCAAGATCGCCACGAGGGTTTCGAGCGTTTTTTGGCGTTGCCGCTGTGGGGAGAGGTTGAGCTGAGGATAGTGATTCTCAGGCACAGGTACCGAGAGCAAACGTGCAAAGAGTTGAACAGACTCCTCCAAGGGCGGTCGATACTGGCTGAGCGCGTGTTCGAGTTTGCCGAATTTCTCGTCAGGGGTCTCCTCAGTTTGGAACCGTAGCAGGCGTTGGAACAAATCCGTGAGAGGAAAGAGTGCCGTATTCTGATAGTACTCCAAACTCCGACATTCCCACCGCATATGTAATTCGTTCACCACGTGGTCCTTGAGCATTTGGACCAGACGACTCTTCCCAATACCTGCATCGCCGCTCAGTAAGACCACCTGTCCGTGCCCATCTTTGACCTGTGCCCAACGTTCCAGGAGAAGCGTGACTTCCGATTCCCGACCGACCAGCGGCGTGAGTCCTCGTGGATGAGCAACATCAAGGCGACTTGTGGCTCCACTCTCGCTGAGCACGTGGTAGATGTGCATGGACTCAGTGACGCCACGCAGGGCTTGGGAGCCCAAGTCCTGGCACGCGAAATATCCCTGCACCAAGCGATAGGTGGCTTCACTGATCGCTATCGTGTTGGGTGCTGCCAATCCTTCGATACGCGAAGCAATGTTGGGCACTTCACCCAACGCAAGCTGTTCCTGACGACCTACGCTGCCCATGGCACCGACAACAACCAAACCCGTATGAATGCCAACGCGGACAGCGAGTTGGAGACCTTTGGCTTGTTGTAGAGCCTGATTCAGGTCACCCATGCCAGCGCGTATCCCCAATCCAGCACGTACTGCACGCTGCGCATCGTCTTCATGTGCCTGAGGATAGCCGAAATAGATAAGCAGACCGTCACCGAGCAGTTGGGCGATATACCCATCGTAGCGTTGGAGAACCTCGGTACACACCTGTTGATAGGCACGCACCACGTCACGCCAGTCTTCGGGGTCGAGTTGGCTGGACAGTTTGGTGGAGTCCACGAGATCACAGAACATCACGGTGAGTTGACGGCGTTCAGCGTCAGGAGGAGATGCAGTAGAGAGAGGTTCAACCTGAGTGGCTGGCTGTGCCTGCACAACAGGTTGTGGTGGTGGCTGAGCAGGTTGAGGGGCAACTGCCTGTGCGCTTGCCGGGTCGCCAGTCCACATGAGACCTCTTCCTTCGTCATCGATGACTGGGTGAACATAGAGGATTTCTTCCTTCAAGTCCTCGATATAGTCGTCATCGATGTCAAAGCGTCGCTTGAGTGCCCGATACGATATACGTCCCTGGCGTTTGAGCAGGTCAATGATCTGGGCGAGAATCTCATCGAAGGTCATGGCTGCCCCTCCGCTGTCTGGGCTTTTCCTCTTTGTTCGCGCTAAGATGACACAAAATGGCACGGAAGAAAAGGGCGACTCACAATGGAGGAGATCCTCTTCAGTCTGAAGCACCACTGGCGCCTTGTGGACTCCGAAGCCCTTGAACTCAAAGCACTTTCACAGGAGGTGGCCGGGAAAGCCGCATGAACACAGATCGAGCTCAGAGATCGGAGAAGTCAGTGGGGAATGTAAGTCGTGCAATGCGAGCACAGATTTCATAAGAGGAGGAAACTATGAAGCGCAGCACAGAGCGTATTCTCACCACGCATGTCGGCAGCCTGGTACGTCCGCCAGACTTGCGTGAGATGATCAGGGCAAGAGAGAGCGGCAACCCCTATGACCGCGAGGCCCTGGCAGCCCGCGTGCGCAGCGCCGTGGCCGAGGCGGTCCGCAAACAGGTGGAGTGTGGCATTGACATCGTCAGCGACGGCGAGCAAGGGAAGCTGGGCTTCAACACCTACACCAACCAACGCCTCGGGGGGTTCGAGCCGCGAGCGCTGCGGCCGGGAGAGCATCCCAGGCCGAGGCGAAGAGACTGGGACGCATTCCCGGAGTTTTATGACGAGTATTGGCAAACCCAGCCTGTCACAGCTCCGCCTCAGGTATGCACCGGCGCGGTCACCTACGAGCGGGATGCGGTTGCAACTGACATACAGAACTTCAAGGAAGCCCTCCAGGGCGCACGGGTAGAGGAGGCGTTCATGCCGGCTATCGCGCCCTTTTACCAGGGCGAAAACCGGTTCTATCCTACTGAACAGGCGTTTCTCACCGCCGTGGCAGACGCGTTGCACGAGGAGTACCAGGCCATCGTTGATGCTGGCTTCATTCTCCAGATCGACGACCCTGGGCTGCCGACCCAATGGGATGCGCAAATACCGGCCATCAGCGTGGCCGAGTACCGCAAGCGCGCTGCCCAGCGTGTGGAACTGGTCAACCACGCCCTGCGGGGTATTCCTGAGGAGCGCGTGCGGTACCATATCTGCTGGGGCAGCTGGCACGGCCCCCACGTGACCGATCTCCCTCTGCGGGACGTGGTCGACCTCATGTTGCAGGTCCGGGCGCAGGCCTACTCGGTGGAGGCCGCCAACCCGCGCCATGAACATGAGTATCACGTGTGGGAGGACGTCAAGCTCCCCGAGGGCAAGATACTCATTCCGGGGGTCATTGCGCACACCACGAACACCGTCGAGCACCCCGAGCTGGTGAAGGAACGCATCATGAGATATGCCAGACTGGTGGGTAGGGAGAACGTGATTGCTGGCGTAGATTGTGGGTTCGCCCAGGGCGCCTTCACCGCACGCGTCCATCCCACCATTGCCTGGGCCAAGCTCAAGTCGCTGGCGGAAGGTGCAGCGCTGGCGAGCCAGGAACTCTGGTAGAGATGAGTCGTGCAGGAGGTGGGTCCAGCAGGCGGATGATAGTCCATAGAGACCCGAGAGCAGATTGCCTCAGAAGGAGGGAAGACTATGAAGCGCAGCACTGAGCGCATTCTCACCACCCATGCCGGAAGTTTGGCACGTCCGCCAGACTTGCTGGAGATGATGCGCGTAAAGGAATTAGACCAACCCTATGACAAGGCGGCCTTTGCGGGGCGGGTGCGTAGCGCCGTGGCCGAGGTTGTGCGCCAGCAGATCGACGCTGGGGTGGACGTGGTGAGTGACGGTGAGGAGGGCAAGCCGGGATTCGCCAACTACGTCAAAGACCGTCTGACAGGCATCGTCGCACGCGAGGGTATGCGGCCACGCATTTTTAGCGACCGCGCCGACTTCCCCGACTTCCAGCCGCCAGCAGCGAGCGCCCTGGGCTTCCGGCGGCTGGTGTGCACCGGGCCTATCGGCTGGAAGGATAAGGGTGCGGTGCAAACTGACATCGCAAACTTTCAGGCGGCGCTCCAGGGAGTCCAGCCGGCTGAAGCGTTCATCCCTGCCGTCTCGCCTGGCACCCTCGCCCAGAATGTGGTTAACGAGTACTACAAGGACGAAGAGGCGTTCCTATACGCAGTGGCCGAGGTCATGAAGGAGGAATACCAGGCCATTGTCCAGGCAGGATTCCTCCTCCAGATTGACTCGCCTGACCTGGCTATGGGTAAGAATGTCCAGTTCGCCGACAAGACCCTGGAGGAGTTCCGCACGATCATTGCCCGGCGCGTCGAGGCGCTCAATCACGCCTTAGCTGGCATCCCGCCGGCCCAAGTGCGTCACCACATCTGCTGGGGCAATGGCGAAGGCCCGCACCACAAGGACGTCGCGCTCAAGGACATCATCGACATTCTCCTGCGGGCGAGGGCGGGAGCGCTCTACGTGGAAGGGGCCAATCCGCGCCACGGCCACGAGTGGAAAGTGTTCAGGGATGTGCAGCTCCCAGATGGCATGGTGTTGATCGCGGGCGTGATTGATACGAAGACCAACTTTATTGAGCATCCGGAGCTGGTGGCGGACCGCATCATGAACTATGCCAGCGTCGTTGGCCGCGAGAACGTGATTGCGGGTACGGACTGCGGCTTCGGTACCAGCGCGGATCGGGACCGAGTCGCCCCCTCTATTTCATGGGCCAAGCTCAAGGCAATGGCCGAGGGTGCCCAACTGGCGAGCCAGCAGCTCTGGAGCTAGGTGGTGTGAGGGAGCCGTTGCGCAAAAAACGCCTGCTGCTGCACCTGATCCAACTCGTCCACAAGGGCCTTGAGCGTCGCACGCGGGTCGTGCAGCGGGAGTGTCTGGAGACGCGCCCTGAGTACCGCCATGAGGCGCGCGTGGTCAGCCGGCCAGCGATAGGCCGTGGCGTGCAGCGTAACAAGGGTGGCGCCGAGGTCGTGCCAGGCAGCCCGCGATAGCCCCCGGAGATGGTGCACATTGAGGTGACCCAAGGCCTCGGCATAATTGCGCTCAAACGGTGGGAGGTCATACTCCTCCTCGTGCAGGCGCTGGAAAAAGTCTGGCGTAAAGGCGAACACCGGATGCAGGCCTGGGCACGGTGCGTCAGGGTACAACAGGCGGTGCAGGGTACGGTAGCCGCGGGCGCGCATGGGACGTGACCCCTGGATCATCGCCTCGCCCTCGTCGAACAACAGCACCCAGCCACGATAGCCCATACGCCGGAACAGGGGCGGCAGCGCCAGGGTCATCTGCACGAACGACTCGTGGCTGTCCAGGGCCAGCGTGGCTTGGCGATAAAACGACACCTGGCGGTACTTCAG
>Ga0075421_100013281_pt1 | contig 10262 bp, 9 predicted proteins | sample SoiMetdeltSBSDD5_FD_75292 | JGI IMG/M metagenome (GOLD analysis project Ga0075421, IMG submission 75292) | Bulk soil microbial communities from a Populus tree surrounding site in Tennessee, USA - Soil MetaG P. deltoides SBSDD5 | ecosystem: Environmental > Terrestrial > Soil > Tree plantation... | reverse complement strand
GCGGTACGATGACGGGCGGCGACGAGGGCTGGGGACCTTCGGCGACGCGACGGACGGCGGCTACGTCAGAGCGCGAGCCACGGCTGCCGAGCACGCCGCCGTTCCCACCCTGGCGACCGTCCCCTCCCGCCCCGTCGCCAGCAGGAATCATGAAGCGCCGGGCGCGCATCGAGGAACGGACGCCCCCGCGGCGCAGCGCACGGACATTGCTGTCGCAATGGCGGTGCAAGCCGGACGATCTCGGCCGAGATCATCGCCATCGAGCATAGGATCCCAGAGCGAGAAAGAGGCCAGCCGCCAAGCGCCCCCGCGCGGATGCCTCGAGCTCGGTGGTGGTTGCGACAGCGACCGCCTCGCGGAATTGCGGGCGGCGTAATTGCTCCGTCTGCATCCGCTCCAGGAGCTGAGGAACGGACGAGGTCACGATGATCGAATTGAACTGACTTCGAAAATTCGACACCAGACTCACGCCGTCGAGCACGACATCGTAGACGTTCCACCGCGAGCCACGCTCGGACAAGCGGTACTCGATCGCGATCTCCGATTCCTGCTCGGGAGTGAGGCGGAAACGCACCTGCGCGAACGTTCCGGCGACCTCCTCGCCCCGGTAGGCCACGTTGTCGCCGGTGTGCCGTTCCACGATCGTCACGAAGGACTGCGTGAGGACGTCGGTGAACAGTCGAACAAATGCCTGCTGCTCAGGCGGTGAGAGGTCCTTCCAATGGCGCCCGAGGGCTCGCCGGGCCATGTCGTCGATGTCGAACAGGTTCTCGGCCACGCGGCGAATCTCGGCGTACCGCTCTTCGCCCGCGTTGTCGCCAAGCCACGGCGAGTGCAGGCTCGTGAGCCCGCCGGAAACCGACGACGTCACGATATCGAGCGGGCTCAGCGCACGGCCGGCGGTCGGCACCGCGTCACCGCTCGTCGGCGGCTTGTCTCCGAAACCCAGAGCGGCGATCGACAGTACCAGTGCAAGGATCACGGTTCCGCATCGCTTGCCCATGCTTCGACTCTACGTCGGTCTCAATAGGTCCGGTATTGGACCTTAGTCCGGATCCGTCCGCGCCTGGGCGGCGACCCCGGAGTCACGCTTCCAGCCCCAGAGCCGCCTCACGGACTCGAACAGGGCGGCGATGAGCACGCCGGCGGCGGTGGCGGCGATGGTCACGACGGCGAGCGAGGACTGGACCTGCCACACCAGGAACCGGACCGTCACCGCTTGCGCGTTCTGGAGGGCGAACACCACGACGGCCAGAAGGACCGCGCTCAGGACGATGAGGAACAGCATCAAGCTCTCCTAGCTCGCTACCGACGTCACGTGGTGAGTGCGGAGCGCTGTTCCAGCGCCGGCGATTCCACGCGGTGGACGAGGCGTAGCAACGTCGGCAGCACGACCAGGGAGGCGATGAGCGTCGTCGCGGAGCCGATCACGAGCAACATGCCCAGGCTCCACACGCCTCGATGCTGCGCGACGAGCAGGCTGCCGAAGCCGGCCATGGTCGTGAGGCCGTTGAACACCACGCCCATGACCGTGCTGCGCGCCAGCTGTGGTCCACCGTGCGCCCTCGATTCGAGGGCGCGGAGAACGATATTGACGCCGTACTCGGCGGCGGAGCCGATGATGAGGGGAAGCGCCCAGATGTTCACTAGATTGAACTCGAGCCCTGCCACTTGCATGATGGCGAGGGTCCACAGCGTTCCGAGAATCAGTGGCACCACCGCGAGAAGCGTCTCGCGGAGACGGCGGATCATCAACGCCGCGATCCCGGCCACGAGGGCGAACGCGTACGCCAGCCCCTGCCAGTACGCCTTTTCGATCAGCCGCATCGACTCGTACGCGACGACGGGCTGGCCGGTGACGTCGGGATCGACAGTGCGCAATTCCTCCACGAAACGCGTCGCCCCCGGGCGCTCCCAGACGTCGAGCCGCGAGTAGATCTGCAGGAGCAGACGCCCGCTGTTGCCGATGAACTTCCGCCGCAACTCTTCGGGTAGGTCCAAGAGCGTGAGCGGGGCCGGCCGCGTCGCACGCTGGAGCCGCCGCCACTGCTCGGCGAAGTCAGCGACGAGCCGCTCCTGGAACCGAGTGAGCCTGGCCTCCACGGCGCCCCGATCACGCGCCTTGAGCCGCGGAAGGAGGGCGGACGTTGTGCGCGCGATCACACGGATCTCCTCCGGGGGCCCGGAGGGACCGCTGTGCGCGCTCGCGAGATCCAGGCGGCGTTTCAGGACCTCGAGCGCCGCGATGAGCGCATTGAGATCGAGCGGGCGTGGCGCTCCCACGGTGATGGCGTCGGTGATGGCGGCCACGCGCCCGAGCAGGGCGAGCTTCTCCTGCTGATGATCCGGGAGTACCGAGAGCACGCTCTGGACGTCGGAAACCGAGGGCAGGCGCTGGAACGCCGCCTCCTTGGTCGCGAGTTCCTCCAGCGATCCCGCGGTGGCCAGCGCGGCGAACCCGGAGCGTCCCGCCGCGGTGGCGGCCTTCCTCTCCCAGACGACCGACTCCGTGCCGTCTGCCTGGAGGTTCATCAAGTTGTAATCGAAGCTGACCCGCGGTGCCGCCCACAGTGACGCTGCCGTCACCAGGACGGCCGCGGTGACGATGATGTGCGGATAACGTACGAGCCATTCGAGCACGGGGACGTCGCGAGGGTCACCCGCGGTCGCCCCGCCCTGGCGGCCGGCGGTCGGCAGCGGTCGCGGAGCCGTCCGCCACCCGTCGATCAGCAGCAGCGCCGCGGGAAAGACGGTAAGCATCGCCACGAAGGCGAGGAAGATCGCGGTGCCCGAGATGAACCCGAACTCTCGGATACCGCGAAACTCGGCGATGGTCAGGATGTAGAAGGTGGTGGCGGCGGTGAGGGCACCGAGGAGGATGCCGGGACCGCTGCGGGCGGCGGTCCGCTCGAGGGCAGCGACGAGACGCTCGCCGAGCACACGCTCTTCCCGATAGCGGAACAGGAAATAGATGCCGTAGTCGATCCCGATACCGATGACGACCGAGACGAACATCATCGAGTAGACGGTGAGATGGCCAACGAGCAACGTGACGATACCCATCGACCAGCCGAGGCTCATCGCGAGCACGACGAGCATCGCGCATGAGGTCATGATGCGCCGGAACGCGAGCAACAGCAGCCCGAGGGTGAGGATCACGGCCACGACACTGGCGATCTGGCCGTCGCGGGCAGTGGCGCTGAGCTCGTCGGTGAAGAGCGCCGGCACTCCCGTCACACCGGCCTCGACGGATGGAAACTCCGCGCGGAGATTCTTAATCGCTCGGCGGACGTCGAGGATCGCCGCTCGCTCCCCGGCGAAGGTGCGCGGCGCCTGCGCGAGGTCGATGACGATGTACAGAAGGCGACTGTCGTCCGAGAGGAAATAGCCGTCGTTCGTGAGAGCCGGGACCTGGGCGGCGACGACAGTCGCCCACGGCGAGCGGTACGCTCCCTCCTCGAGCTGCGCCGACATCCCGTTCAGAAGATCGCTAAGCAGACGAGTAGGTGCCGTCTTCGTGTCGTCCGCGGCGGAGGCGCCGAAGACCGACGGCAGGAGCAGCCCCCCCACATACTTGTTGATGCCGTCGACGAGTCGGTCGAGCGTCGGCGTCGCCGCAAAAGCTGCGATCAGTTCTTCCTGGCTGGCCGCGGTGTCGAGGAGGCTACGCAGCGTCTCGAGCGGGAGATACACGAGTCCACGCTCTTCGAGACGGCTGGCGTCGATCCGATAGCTGACGCGCGCCGTCGCCGCCAGAGCGCCGTCACGGAGAGCGCCGGCGAGGCGGGCCGCGTAGATGGTGGAAGTGGCGATGGCCGGACTTTGCACGACGACGACGATGTCCTCGAGCTGGCCGAAGTCTTCGCTGTATTCCTTGTAGAGCGAGGCGTACCGCTGGTGCGATGGGAGCAGGTTGAACTTGGACGTCTCGAGCGTCAGCGAATGCGCGGCGTAGCCGACACCGAAGGCGGCGAAGGCCAGGCCCGCCAGGACCGTCAACACCGGGCGCGCGCAGCAGAGGCGCACCACCGTCTGCAAGACTCTCCCCGTGAGCGAGAGTGTCGTCGGAACGGGTCGGCCTGCGGGCATGCCGGTTGACGACGGTGATTACTGCGACAGCTTGCGAACCGACGGCGAGGTCGCCGGCGCCGCGAATTCGGCGTTGTGTGACTTGAGCCGCGCCACCAGGGTTTCGTAGGAGGCGCTCCGGACGACCTTGTTGAATTGCGCGCGGTAGTTCGCGACGAGGCTGATTCCGTCCACGCTCAGGTCGTACACCTTCCAGCGGTCGCTCACGTGGTGCATCTTGTAGTCGAGCGGCATCTGGCCGCCCTCCTTGAGAACGAGTGCCGTCCGTACCACGGCTTGATCGCCATCAATCGTGTCACCCCGGAAGATCATCTTCTCGGAACCGTATTGATCCACCCTCGAGATGTACGACCGCTGGACGAGCTGGGTGAAGAGGCGAACGAACTCCTCGCGCTCAGCGGGCGTTCGCGCGTCCCAGTGCTGCCCCAGGGACCGCTTCGCGGTCTCGCCGAAGTCGAACATCTCGTCGGCGACTTGGGCGACGGCGGCGATTCGCCGGTCGGCCTTCGCGTCGCCCTTCAGCTCCGGGTCTCTGAGGATCTTGAACACGCGGTCCACCCCATCGCGGAACTGATCGGTGGGAGGCCCGGCCCACACGGGGGCCGCAGTCACCGCGACGAGGAGTATGGCGGTCCAGAACATACGCGTACGATACCTGGCCATCGTTCGCCTCCTGAGGAGAGCCCGGTGCTGTCTCGATTTGCGGTGGAAACAGTGGCACGGCATCCGGTCATTCAATGATGTGATCAGCCCGCCCGAGCAACGACGACGGGATCGAGAGGCCGAGCGCCTTCGCGCTCTTCATGTTGATGACGAGCTCGAATTCCGTCGGCTGTTCTACGGGAAGGTCGCCAGGCTTGGCGCCTTTGAGGATCTTGTCGACGTGCGTCGCGGCGCGCCGCACGAGGACGTCGAGGTCAGGCCCGTAGCTCATGAGACTACCCGCGCGTGCCCACGGTCCCCAACCCGTCACGAGAGGAATTCCCTGCTTACTGGCAAACTCCACGACGCGCAGACGGTTCGCGTTCATGAACCGCCCGGACACCACCACGAGAGCCTCCGCACGCTCTCTCGTGGCGGCCTGGAACGCCCCGTCGAAATCTCCGGGACCCCGTACCTCGAGCGATTGGATGTGGATACCGAGCCGACGCGCGGTCGCCTCCGTGTTGCGATACTCCCCGTCGGGATGATCGGGGGTCCAGAGCACGGCGACGCGCGTGAGCGATGGAACCGCCTCTTTCAGGAACTGCAATCGCTTCCCCGCCGTCTCCGATGAAACGAACGCGACGCCCGTCACGTTGCCGCCAGGCCGGGCGAAGGTGGCGACCGCCCCCGCTTCGACGGGGTCCTGACTGGTAAGCATCACGATCGGGAGCGTCGCCGTCGCATTTCTCACGAACGGCACCATGTCTCCACCGAGAACGACGACGACATCGGGTTTGAGGGATACGATCTGGAGCGCCAGTGCGCCGACCCGCTCCGGGCGTCCCTCGGCGGAGCGATACTCGATCGCAACGTTCCGGCCCTCGACATATCCCAGATCGCGCAAGCCCGCGAGGAAGGCGGGCAGGTTGGGATCGGCGGCCGGCGTCGTGAAGAGAAGTACGCCGAGGCGAGCGACTTTGCCCGCCGGTTGCGCCTCCCTCGCAAGCGACGCGGCGAGGAGGCCCAAGGCGAGCGCGCCCACAAGCGCCGCGCGTGGGAGAGTCATGGCGTCACCGGTTGCGCAACGTGTTTTGGGCGCTCCCCAGAGGCTGAAGAGCAGGACCCGCACTGTGTCTTCGTTCGGTGGAGCCGTTCAATCACCTGTGTGCGCCTCGAGAAGAGTCTAGGCGACGGTGCGAGCGCGACCAATTGGACCTTCGTCCAAGTGTCATCGATGGCGTCCGTCGCCGCGCGCAACTCATGGCCTCAGGCCTTCGGGACGATCACGCCCACGGCGTCGGCCAATCGCACCAGCTCGGCCACCGAGCCCGCGCGCATCTTCTCCATGACTCGCGCCCGGTGCACCTTGACGGTCTTCTCGCCGATCCCGAGCTCCGCCGCGATCTGCTTGTTCAGCATTCCCGTCACCACGAGGGCGAACACCTCGGTCTCGCGCGGAGTGAGCAGGCTGACGCGCTGCCGGATCTCCGCGATCCGGGCCTCGGCGCCGAGATCCCGCGTGTCCTTCGCCAGTGCCCGCTGAATGGCGTCGAGCAGATCCTGACCCGCGAACGGCTTGGTGAGGAAGTCGACCGCTCCCGCCTTCATCGCGTTCACGCTCATGGCGACGTCTCCATGGCCGGTGATGAACACGATGGCGCTTCGGTGCACCGCGTCCGCCAGCGCTTTCTGCAGATCGAGGCCGGTGAGGCCGGGCATCTGGACGTCGAGCACGACGCAGCTGGGCCCGGCTGCCGGCTCGCCCGCGAGAAACTCCCGGGCGGAGGCGAAAACCCGGACCGTGTATCCTGCCGCCGCCGCGAGCCGGGTGACGCTCTTTCGCACGGAGGCGTCGTCGTCCACGATGAACACCGTGGGCGCCGCCGATGTCACGACGCCGGCTCCGCGACGACGGGCAACGTGAATTGGAATGTGGCGCCCCCGCCGGCATTGTTCGATGCGAGCAGCTGACCGCCATGCGCGTCCACGATCGTGCGCGCGATGGCGAGGCCCATGCCCAATCCGTCGGCCTTCGTCGTGTAGAGCGGCTGGAACATCCGGTCCAGGTCTCGCATCTCGATCCCGGTCCCGGAGTCCTCGACGGCGACGGCGACGGACGCGGCGCCGGCCCGGGACGTCCGGATCACGAGGGCGGGGTCATGACCGTTGGGCTCGCGCATCGCCTCCAGGCCGTTGAGGACCATGTTGAGGACCACCTGCTGCAGCTGGACTCTGTCGCCGCGCACCCGCGGCAAGCCGGAGGCAAGCTCGAGACTCATCGGCACGTTGCGGACGCTCACGTCGTGCCTGATGACCTCCGCCAGCTCACTGACGACATCGTTGATGTCGACCGGCACCTGCTCGGGCTGATCCTTCTTGAGCAGACTCCGGAGCCGGCGAATCACGTCGGCGGCTCGCTTGTCGTCGGCCACGATGTCCTTCAGGATCTCGCGCACCTCCGCGATGTTCGGGACGTCGGCCTCGACCAAGCACTGCGCGACCTCGGCGTTGTTGAGGATCGCCGCCAAGGGCTGGTTCAGCTCGTGCGCGAGGGAGGCGGTGAGCTCGCCGAGGGCGGAGACGCGGCTGATATGCGTCAGCTCCTGCCGCAGGCGTCCGGTCTCACGTAAACGCTCGGCGAGGGAGCGCTCCATCCGTTTGCGCTCGAGGGCGCTCGCAAATGCTTCGCTGAGGAGGCGGAGCCGGTCGACGAGCTCGTCGGGCCAGGTGCGCTGCTCTCGGACGGAGTCGAAGGAAAGGACGCCGAGCATCGGCCCCCCCGCGCGCAACGGAATCGACAGATGCGAGCGCGTTCCCAGCCGGTCATAGCTTCGGCGATCGGTCGCGGCCTCAGCGGGGAGCTCGGTGCCCCGGGAAAATCGAACGACGCCACCACTCCGAAGCGTGTCCGCCGTCCACGGGAACTGCTCGGCCGCGAGCAGGATCGATGGGAGCTCCGCGATGCCGGGTCCGGCGTACGACACGCGGACGCCCGCCGCGGCGGCAACGTACTCGTCCAGGTTGCCGCGATCCACGCCGAGGAACGCGATCATCTGCCGGAGCGCGCCCTCCAGCGCGGCATCCAGACCGCCCCCATCGACGTGAATGAGCTTCGCCGACAGTTCCGCGAGCAGCGCTTCGAATCGCCAGCGGTCTTCGAGGAGACGCTGCGCGCGCCGGCCATGCGCGCGCTGGAAGAGCAACCACACGACAAGCGCGGTCTCGACGACGATCAGCACGACGGCGACGACAGCGTAGGAGCTCGGGCCCATAGTCGTCAGGTGGCGTGGGCGGGCACTATCCCCGTGATCGCTGCCCGTCCTCGGCCCGTCACTTCGTCCACCGCCGCCCCGTCGCCGGCATCGGGCGGGCTGTGAAACGGCGGTGGTCGGGCGCGGGGGGCGCCGGGTAGGTCATGAACACCCGGCGGCACCGGTCGCCACCGCAAAATCGCTGCGAAACGTCATCGAGCTCCGCCCCACACGTGGCGCACGTTGCCATGACCAACCGCTCTGGTCCGCTCACGGTCTCGACCTTTATGCGCCGAGGGCGGCGGAGCGCCAGACGGTTCGCTGCGCGGCGATCATGACGATTGCGCCCGCGCACCCGACCAGGAACATCACCGGCATCCCGGCTTGGTTAGCGATGACGATCCAGAGCGTCACGCCGGCGAGCACGCTGCCGATGAGGCCGAACACCATATCGTGAATGAATCCGAACCCGCCCGCGCGGGAGAGCACCTCCGCCGTCCACCCGGTCGCGATCCCGGCCAGGACGAGCATGGGGGCCATTTGCATCATGTATTCAGACATGAGAGATACCGCCTTTCTGCGGAGCGCACCGCGGTGCCGCGCCCGATCCACCAAAGGTCGGGCGGGGCACCGCGCCGCGGGAAGCTGCCTACTGATTGCCGATGGACACGATGAAGCGAACCGTCTCCTCGTGGTACGGCGACGGGATGTACGCGAGCTCCAGCCGAACCTCCTTCAACATCTTGGCCTTCAGCGCCTCGGCGGGGAAGTCCACGTCCAGCGACTGGGTGGCTTCCTGGCCGGGGTCAAGCCGATCGCTGCCGTAGCTGGCGAACTTGAGCGTCGGCTCCGTCCGAGTATCCTCCAGCTTGATGGGCTGCCCCTGCGCGTCGATGTACTGGATCTTCCCCGCCACGAGACGGACCGTCTGATCGGTGGAACTGTTCTTGAGCATCACCTTCGCCGTGAGCTTCGCCGGGGACACGACGCGGCCAGAGCCCTGCTCCACCCGCTCCGTGACCTTCATGTCCGTCACCTCGCCCGTGACGATCCCGGCCTTGACAGCCATGGCGGCCGGCGTCACCGTGTAGGTCTTGTCCTCGATCGCCGCCGCAATTGCGGCCGGCGGCGGCACTGGGGCAAACATCATCCACGCCGCCGCGGCGACGACCCCGGCCCCGAGTCCCCATCGCCAGATCCTGATGCTCGTCGTTTCGTCGCCGGTACTCTCCGTCGGCCAGAACTTACGTTGCGCCACGATCGGGATGGCCGCCCCGATCAACGCGATGACCGCTCCCACCAGGAGTCCGCCGCCCGTGAAGATCCCCACCGTCCGCACGAGGACACTCGCGCCGACGGCTCCGGCGATGGCAAGCACGACGTCACGCTGGAGGCCGTAACCGCGGGGCTTCATGACCAAGCCCGCCACCAAGCCGACCGATAGTCCGACGAGAACCCACATCACGAACATGATGAAACTCATACTCTTCTCCTTCGCCCCCGCAGGGGTTCAGCCGACCGATGTCCCGCACTGGTAGACGTCTGGCGCTCCGTGGCGGTATGCGCACCGTCGGGGTGACGGGCGCTCGGACGCCGATGGCGGGCAGTCGGCACGGCCACTGCCTTGTCGCCGTTCTGTCGGACGAGGACGGCCGCGAGCATTTCGATCGCGCGCTGGTCCAGGGCCCGGTCGTCGATCATGACTTGTACGGCGGGGCCAGCAAGCTGTCGGACCCGCTCCGCCGCCGAACTGGAGCAGACCATGACGTCCACGCGTCGCAGCAGACGGCCCAGCGCCGCCCCTTCGGCAGAGCACGCTCCGACCAGCGTGACGTTCGGCAGGCCGGCGTTTGCGATCGAGTGCTCGAGATTGTGCGCCGTCTCGGCGCCGTCGGACGCCACGCCCACCTGCGTCCCCGGTGGAAGCTGAGCGAGGCGGTGGAGCGTCTCGAGGTGCGCCTCGGCGAGAAGCGCGATCACGGGGACGCCTCTCCCGCCCAGCGTCCGCTCCACCTCGGGAAGATGACCAAAGCTCGTGACGGCGGCCCGCCAGCGTCCGGTCCGGGGCTGGCGGCGGGTGACGGTCACGAGGTCGGCGAGGAGCACCTTGTCGACGCGAATCGGGAGGTGGGCCTCGAGCTGCCGAGCAAAGAAGTTGAGCTCGGCCGGGCTACATTCGACGAGGAGAATTTCCACCGCCCCTTCGAGGGCGGCAGGACGTGCGCCGCCCAGGCTGAGCACGCCCACCGCCACGTCGTCGGCGGTCATTCCGAGGGC
>Ga0075421_100013280_pt1 | contig 10262 bp, 8 predicted proteins | sample SoiMetdeltSBSDD5_FD_75292 | JGI IMG/M metagenome (GOLD analysis project Ga0075421, IMG submission 75292) | Bulk soil microbial communities from a Populus tree surrounding site in Tennessee, USA - Soil MetaG P. deltoides SBSDD5 | ecosystem: Environmental > Terrestrial > Soil > Tree plantation... | reverse complement strand
CCGCCCTCGATGTAGGCTCCGTGCCCTCCGGCGCCGAAGATCCCCGTGTTTCCCTGCGCGCCTCGGAAGAGCGAGCGGACCGCGACGACGTCGGTGCCGATGCCGACACCCGGCCCCGGCACGGCCTGCAGGTACAGACCCGTCAGTCCCAGGCCGTTCACGCCGCCGAGAAGCTCATCGGCGCCGAGGACTTCGCAGTCCTCGATCCAGCACAGCGATGACGGGCCGTCGCCGACGATGTCGATCGACGCCGCCTGGTGCAGCACCGGGCCGCCGGTCGACGTGGCCTCCGACGCGGTGGCGAAGCGGAGCCCGCGCAGCACGACCACGCCCCCGCCGGGCAGCGAGTTCACGTTCGCGGACCGCACGGCGAGAGGAGCCAGACCGTCGTCAGCCATGAGCGCAAGGCTCTTGCCCGCGAGGCCCAGCGGCGGGAGTCCCGAGCCCACGTAGTCGCCCGCCTTGAGCAGGATCACGTCGCCGTCCTGCGCGGCGTCGACGGCGGCCTGGAGCAGCGCCGCGCCATCGGCCCCCGGTCCGGGGTCGACGACGTGGACGCCGGCACGCGCCGCGGTGGGGGGAAGGCACACGAGGAGAGCGAGGGCGATCTTCACGGATGGTGGTCCAGGGAGAAAAGGGTCGCGCTCCAACGCAGGACGTCAGCGCGGTTGGGCGCGACATTCGAGTCGACCCGGAGCGCCTGGCGCAGCACGCTCGAGCGTCCGACGCGTGGATCCCCGAAATACCCTTCCGGCCGACTCTTCGGCGCTCTTCGCCGGCTGTCCGCACGTGGTGGCCAGTGAAACAGGCCCTGCGCTCCTGCCAGGTCCGACTCCCGGATCACCTCAAGCCGTCCCGGCCCGGCCGCACTGACGTGTCACCCGAACGTCACGACAACCCGCGCCGGCTTCGCGGTCCCGATGGCCAGACTTCGCGGACCGCTGGCCCGCGGGTCACCGGAGGACAGCCGCGGCGCTCGATGGCCGCGGATCGCGTGGCGAAACTCGTCCCCGGCGAATCCCAAAGAGCTCCCCATGATCACCCTCCTCGTCTCCATCGCGACGAGCACCTTCTTCGCCCTCACACCCGCCTTCCAGGCCGCGCCCGCAAAACCCGCGACGCCCGCGCACGACGCCACGCTCGAGAGCAGGGTCGATGCGATCGCGGCCGAGTTCCTCGCGCAGCCGGGCGGAGTCGGGTTGTCGATCGGCGTCGCGCGCCAGGGGCAGCTCCTCCTCGCGAAGGGCTACGGCCTTGCCGACGCCGAGTTCGACGTGCCCGCGAACGGCGAGACGCTCTTCCGCATCGGTTCGGTGACCAAGCAGTTCACGGCCGCGGCGATCCTGCTCCTCGTCCAGGAGCACAAGCTGTCGCTCGACGACACCCTCGCGGAGCTCGTGCCCGAGTTCCCGACGCCCGGCCACACGGTGACGCTGCGGCAGCTCCTGAACCACACGTCGGGCATCCCGAGCTACACGGAAATCAACGACGAGTGGATGGCCAAGTGGCCGCTCGAGCTCTCCGACGCCGAGCTGCTCGCGCTGGTCGAGGGCAGGCCTTTCGACTTCGAGCCCGGGCAGGACTGGAGCTACAGCAACACCGGCTACTACCTGCTCGGCATGATCGTCGCGAAGTCGGGCGGCACGACCTACGGCGCGCACGTCGAGCAGGCCCTGTTCGAACCGCTGCACCTCGAGCGCACCCGCTACGACTCGAATCAGGAGCTCATCAGGAACCGCGCGCAGGGCTACACCCTGGGCAACGAGGGACAACTCGTCAACGACACCTACCTGGGAATGAGCCAGCCCGGCGGCGCCGGCGGCCTGCTGTCGACCGGCGGCGAGCTGGTCCGATGGCAGATGGCGCTCACGAGCGGCAAGGTCGTCAGCCCCGCGTCCTACGAGCTGATGTCGACGCCGACGGTGCTGCCGAGCGGCAAGACCAAGGGCTACGGATTCGGCCTGGAGATCGACGAGTTCGAAGGTCGCAGGCGCATCAAGCACGAAGGCGGGATCTTCGGCTTCAACTCGGTGCTCCTGTGGCTTCCCGACGACGACGTCCACGTCGCAGTGATCAGCAACGGCGAACCGCTCCCCTCGGACGAGGTCGCGGACGCGATCTCCTGCACGGCGCTGGGCATCGAGAAGGCGCCGGTGAAGGACGACCCCACGACGCAGGAGCTGCGCGCACGCTTCGCTGGCAACTATCGCCTCGAGGACCAGTCGCTGGACGCGCGCGTGTTCGAGGAGGGCGATCGGCTGATGTGCCAGGCCAGCGGCCAGGACGCCTTCGGACTCAAGTGGCAGGGAGGCGACGAGTTCCGCGCGGACTTCGACGGCGACGTGCGCATCGTGTTCGATGCGGACGCGCAGGGTTTCACGCTGCACCAGGGCGGGGGCAAGGTGCACGCGGCGCGGTTACCGTGAAGAGCGAAGCGGCGTCCCGGGTCCCGGGTCCGGCCGTCCTACCCGTCGATCACGAAGGAAACAGCCAGCTCCGCGCCGTCCTGAAGCTCGACTTGCTGCGCCATCGTCAGCTCGTGCGTCACCGACAGCTCACCTGCTGGCGTCACTTCGATCCGATACGTCCCTGGCGGCAAGTCATCGATGATGCAGCGCCCTGCGCTCGACTGCCCCCACTTCGCCCCCTCGCCACTTCCGACCCTGCAGACCATGACGGAGCAGCCATCGGGCGCCGCTTGCCCGTTGGCGAGTCTGAGGGAGCAGTCGAGTCGTCCTCCTCGCGGGACCTCGATGAGGATGTCCTCGACGCCCTGGCCGTCGCGGACTTCGAGCGGCCGGGATGAGGCCACGACGATCGGCCCGAACCGCTGGCGCTCGAGCACGTAGGTGCCATCCGGAACGAACACGAAGCGGAATCTGCCCTGCTCATCGCACGTCGCGCTGGGTTTCGGGACGTCGGAATCAGCCAGGGTCACGACGGCTCCTGCCAGCGGCTCGCCCGTCTCGGCGCGGACACATCGTCCGCTGAGCGAACCTTGTGGAAGCGCCACGTCCACCGACAGGTCCGCGGCACCCTGGACATCGACGAGTCGCACGGCTGACCCGAAGGCGGTCGCACGCGGACCGCCATCGTCCGCGTCATCGAAGCGCGCGGAAACGACCACGCGGCACGGGCCGGGTCGTGACAACCACGCCTCGTAGGCTCCAGCGGCGTCCGTCTCCGTGCACCACGTGGCCCGGAATTTGCCGGATGAATCGGGCATCTCCAGGATCACTCGGGCATTCGCCATGGGTCGTCCGCGCCCCATCACCACACCGTGGATGCGGCTCGCTTCCCCGTCATCGAGGTCGACACGCACGGTTTCGCCGGCCTTCAGTTCGACCTCGCGGTCGGGGAAGTCGCGAACCGTGATCCGGTAGCGGCCCGCGGCGAGATCCGCCCAGCGGCAGATGCCGTCGGGATCGGCGTCGGCGAGGTACACGCCCGACAGGCGAAAACGATCGTCCCTCGCCGCGTCGGTTCGCGACACCTCCATGCGCCGCTTGATGGGCTTGCCGGTCCCGTCCCTGAGCGATGCCTCGAGCCGTGCTCCGGTTTCCAGGGTCAGGTGCAGCGGCGCCATCTCGGAGTCCATGTCGAGACCGCGCACGATGAGCCTGGCGTATCCCGGTGCCGTGATCACCAGGTCGAACTCGCCGCCACCAAGCGACGGAAACGAGAAGCGGCCGTCGTCGTCGCCCGGGGCGCGCGCGACCTCGAGCCAGTACTCTCTCTCGGCTGGAGAAAGTGTGGCCACGACACCGGACACGGCACGTCCATCGCTGTCCACGACTCGACCCGAGAGGGTTGGCGTCGGCTGGAGCCGGACCTCGACATGCTCCAGCTCGCCCGGCCGCATGCCGCGCACGTCGACACTCGCCGGCGCGAAGCCGGGCGCCACGGCGATCACCTCGGTACGGACGGGTCCGGCTCCGCTGACCCGGTAGACCCCAGGAGCGTCGGCGACTGGCACGGGTCGCAACGACACGTCCGTCTCCTGTGACGCGGCCGGCTGTTGCCGGCGCATGACCCTCAATCGGGCGGTCGGAATGGCTTCGCCGGTTTCCGCATTCACGACTCGAATCTGAAGCCGCGCGAATTCCGGCAGGCGCACGAGCATGGACTCGCCGGAAGGAGCGACCTCCGGCAATTCCAGAGTCTCGAATCCTTCGGCTTCGATGAAGAGCTGCACGCTGGCTCCTGTCAGGCCACCCAGCTCGAATGACCCGTCGGCGCCTGTTCGCGTCACGCGAGCCCCTTGATAGGCACCGAGGAGCTTCGTCGGCAGCGTGTCGTCGCCACTCTCGAATCCGCTGACCCCGCAGCCCAGGCCGTAGTGCGACACGCGCCGAGTCACGGCCGCGACGCGCGCGCCGGCTACGGGGCGCCCATCGGGATCTGCGACGATGCCGCTCAGCCGCTGCCCTCCGGCGAGCACGATGTCGGGCAGCGTGGCGGTCCGCTCGGCGGAAACGAAGACCTGCTCCACCGTTCGCGCCTGGTGATCCGGATGATCGACGAGCAGCTCGATGCGACCGGGCCAGAGGCCTCCGAGCTCGAAGGCCCCCTGGGCGTCGGTCCGACACGAGTGTCGTTCGGCGACGAGCGCAGCCTGCGACAGCCAACCGGCAGCTCCGCCAGGCTCGCTCATGAGTTGGTCGACCAGCCTCACGACGGCGTCCCCGATGGGCTGACCGCGCTCGTTGACGACCCGCCCCGTGACAGTCGCGGCCGCCGCCAGCATGACCTGGCCAAGATCGACTTCCGTCGCGTCGAGATGGTCCCACGCGAGACCGCGCACGACACGACATGCGTGACCCTCGATGGCGACGATCAGCACCGGCAGACCGGCGGCTTCCACGAGACCCATCGGCCCCATTCGTTCCCCGGCCTCCAGTCGCATGCTGATGGAGAAGCTTCCATCGGCTTCGCTCGACGCGTGAGGCAACGCCTCGAGCCGCGCGGCATCGAGGAAGGCTGGCGCGACGCGACGAAGGCCGCCCCAGCCGGGACGCAGCTCGGGCTCGAAGCCCAGGGCTCGCAGCGTCGGGCCGTCCGGGTAGACCCACACGTCCACGCCCGCGAGCGGATGGGAATCCGGGCCGACGACGAGACCGCTCCACGTCACGTCCCGGCTCGGCGTTCGCGCTTGAAGCAGCTCGGCAGCCGTGCGCATCGTCCAGGCGTCGACCGGCGGCACGATGCGAGCTGGAACAGGGGGCTCGCCGCCGCTCGCCTGCGCCTGCAGAATCACGGGCACGGCCAGCAGCGCGGCCGCGGTTTCCAGGAGTCGATGCATGGCTTCCTCCAACCGTCTCCCGAGGTGCGTGCGACTGAAGCCCACGAACGCGCCGAAGCAACGTCATCATGGACGGCCGCGGATTCAGGATGTTCCCGCCTCGGAGGGCGTCGGCTGCACACCATGCGCCATCCGGGCGCCGGGGCGGCTACGCCGGTGAGCCGCCTGGCTCTGCGGCGTCCCTCCGCCGGATGCGGCGAAAACCTACGCTCCGGCAGCGATCCAGCAGAAAGCGCTACCGCTACCCAGCGTCACGAGATCCGTCGCGGTCGAGATCGATCGATGCCGCCTCATGGTCTGGCGGGAGCTTCCCGAAGTCGCTTCCGAAGGGCTGGCACAGCGCAGGCCGCGAAGGATGACCACGCCATCCATGGGCAGCAAGTGCACGTTGATGGAGCGGACGGGCAGCGGCGCGAGGCCCTCATCGGCCACGAGCGTGATGCTGCAACCGGAGATCCCGAGCGCCGGCAGCCCCGTACCGGCCTAGTCGCCCGCCTTGAGGAGGATCACGTCGCCATCCTGCGCGCCGTCGATGGCCGCCTGGAGCAGCGACGCGCCGTCGCCGCCGGGACCAGGATCGATGATGATCAGGCCTGCTCGGAGGTCACCAAGGGGCACGGTGAGGACCAGGGCCAGCAGGGTTCGCTTCATTCCCGAACTCCATGTGCGCGCGGCACCCAGCGAAAACGCAGCTCCGCCGCACCGAGCCCGGGCAGGGCCGGTTTGGGGTCGTCGCATGAAGTCTGGTCAGCTCGTTCGGGGCGCGTGGACCATCGGGCTGGTCGTGGCCCTCCTCGTCGCGCTGCGCTGGCTGACGGCCGATGCGCCAGGAACCGAGGAGACGGCGACAGCGCTCCGCGTGATGGATCGCGGCGTTATCGACCCACCACCGCCGGAGTTGCCGACGCCGGCCGCGCCGACTCCCCTTGTCTCGGGCGCCGTCAATCCCGCTTCCGGCATCGCCGCCGAGACTGAGAGCCCGAATGGCGCGTCAGGTGCTGACGAAGCCGCCGCCGAGCTGCGCGTGTTCGTCGTCGACCCGCACGGCCTGGCGATCGAGGGGGCCGAGGTCGTCTCGAACCGCGGGGAGCCACGGCGGCAGCTCACGGATGAGGCGGGTCTGGCCCGAATCGCGGCCCGGTCCGGCGACACGGTCGGCATCGCCGCCCGGCATCCGGACTTCCGCCTGGCGGCAGGCCGCACAACGCTCTCCGACCAGGATGGCGGCGTGACCGAGATCCAGCTCCAGCTCACCGAAGGGCTCACGGCATGCATCGAAGTGCAGGCCCGCGATGGCCGTCCGATCGAAGGCGCGAGCGTGCGCTTCCGCGAGATCGCCGCGGGTGAGGTCGAGGGCACGCGCATGTTTGACGAGGAGGCTCTGCAGCGCTGGATCGACAGCGACCACATCCGGGGCACGTTCCGGGAAGTTCGTGAGACCGACCTGCGCGGCCGCTGCTGCGTCATGGGCGCGCGGAGCGGCAACCTGAGTCTCAGCGTCGAGGCCGAAGGCTTCGTGCCGGCGATCGACCGGAACGTCACGGTCGATGCCGATGGCGGCGACCTCGGCGTCATCGTTCTCGCGCCCGCGGTCCAGCTCATCGGCATCGTCGAGGACTCGGCCGGCGTCGTGCCCGGAGCGGTCGTGGAGGCCCGCTTCGTCATGAAAACCCGCCCCGACCCCGCCGCCGTACGCGATTCCTACGAAGAGGTCTACCGGCGCACCACGACGTCCGACGACGGCACGTTCGTGCTCGAAGGCGCGCCAAAGCTGCCGACCCTCGTGGCCTGCGCCGTCAGCCATGCCGAGCGCGGCCACTTCCATGGCGACCTGACGTTCACGGCGCAGCCCACACACGTGATGCTGGTGCCGGACATCGACGTGGTCCTCGTCCTCACCGACGCGCAGACCCGCCAGCCCGTCGCCGGTGTGGCCGAGCTGGAACTGCACGTACCCAGGGAACCCCTGCTGATCGCCAAAGGCACGATACGCGGCTTCCATGTGCCCATCGTCCGAACGGCCACCATCGTTGAGGGACGGGTCGAATTGACGCAGCTCCCGCACTACCTCGAGAAGCTGCGCGTGCTCGTCGCCGACTACGACGCGGTCTCGTTGCCAAAGCAGGCCATCGTCGGGGACACCGATCAGGTGCTGGAACTCGAACTGACGAGGCCGACGCAACTGCTGGTCCGCGTCCACGCGGCCGGATCAGGTGCGCCGCTCGAGGACGCACGGCTGCATGTCTCGCAGGTGAGGGAAGGCGCGAATGGCAGCAAGCTGAACAGCGGGTTCCTGATCCAGGGCGCCCGATTCGACTCGGTGGCTGGCGGCTACGCGTTGGTCGAGTCCGAGCTCGGCGTCGCGGACAACCTCGAGGTCAATCTCTACGTCGACGCAAAGGGCTATCGTCCCAGCGAGCCCGTGCCGATCGCGGTCAATGGCCAGCGCGTCAGCGCGGCCACGATCGACGTGTACCTCGAGCCGGAGTAGGCCTGAGCGTTCGGTCTTCTGCCGGCGTGCGGTGTCAGGACGCTTCCTCGCCGTGCCGGTGGCGTTCGTAGCTCTCGGCCTCCCGGGCGAGTTCCGCTCGCGCGGCTCGGAGATCCTGCAGGATGCTCACGCGCGTCTCCACGGGCGTGCCCTGGGCGATCATGCTCATCTCGAGCGAGCGCACTTCGCGGTCGATGCTGGCCAGGCGGCGCTGGATCTCGCGATACTCGGTTGCGGTGCGGATCATGGATGGACTCCGCCAAGAGGCCTCCAGTTTGCGCCGTGCGTGCGGATTCGGCCAGATGGCCCGCGCGGACCACGCCGGAAAGCCCGATCAGAGTGGTCCGAATGGACGCCCTGTCGCCCGTTCGCCGCACGAACCCGACTTGCCGCCGGAGGCCAGCCGCCGGCCAGGAGCCCGTCGAAGAAGCGCTTCGATGCCGCGCCGCGCCTTCAGTTCTCGGCCGCGCCCACGATTCCGGCCGCGCCCACGAGCCCCTCGGCCAGCGCGTCCCATCCGCGACAGTGTCGGCCGGACACCCGGCTCGGGACCGAAGGCGCAATCCAGCCCTTCGGGCGCCAGGAGCGCTCAATCCGCCCCGGCGCGGACGCCGATAGGGACCGCGGATCGATTCCGGTTCCCGGGGGTGTGCCGAGATGGGCGCGCAAACCGCAGTTCCGCGTCAGCCGTCGTGGTCGAGGATCGGCCTGCTCCTGACGCTCGGCGTGACGGTCAGCGTGGCCTTCACGCAGCCGGGCAACTGGGCGGCAGAGCGCGTGCTGAGTCCGCTCATCGCTTGCCCAGCGGGGTTGAGGCCGATACTCATGCTCACAGCCATGGGCGACGAGTCGCGCGACGCTCAGGCGCTACGCGTCTTTCGGGACGTAGGCCACGACGGGAGCTCCGAGACGGAAGCGCAGCCGGCGCCCACGCCTGAACTCGTGGCCGCTCGGCTCGCCAGCATCGATGGCTGGAGCACCGCCGTGCTCTTCGAGTGCTTCTCGAGCCCCTACGACCTGTACGCAGCCGGGCTCGACGACGCCACGACCTGTGTCCTGCTCGCCGGCAACCGGATGCCGCCGCGCTTCCCAAGGCCCGACTTCGGCTGGTACCGCAGCGGCCCGGTGCGAACATGGAGGCTGGTGATGCTGGATGCAGCCGGTCGCCAGGTCGCGTGCCTGAGCCTGTGCGCCAGGCGCGCCGGCTTCGAGCTGAGCCGGGACGCCGCGACCGGCGAGAACGTGTACGTCCCGGCTCCAGCGGCTCCCGGCGACGAGCCGCTGCCGTCGATCGCGATTTTCCATCGCAGCGCCACGGGCGAGGTGCGGACCGGCTGACGCGCTACGCCCAGGCCCTCGGCACCAGGCCAGCTCCGATCGCGACCGACACTGACCACGATCGCGGTGGAATCCTGTGCTGCTCCCCATCTCCGGCAGCGTCACGGTGCGCCAGGCGGGCCTCCGCCCGAAAAGCGCCACAGGAACTCGACATCGCAGGTGCGGTTTCACGGTCGCCGCGGGACGACAGACGGGCAGGATGCGGACTCCGGGAGCGATCATGGACACCACGACCACTCGGCCGGCCCCGATGGCCGCCCCGGTTCCGTCGCCACACCGCTCAGGACCCACGATGCCCGAACCGATCCTGCAGACCACCGAGCTGTTCAAGTTCTACGGCACCGACGCCGGGCGCTTCGCCGTCGTGCGCGAGGTCTCGTTCTCCGTCCGGGCCGGACGCTTCGTGACCATCATGGGTCCGTCGGGCTCGGGCAAGTCGACCTTGCTGCACATGGTCTCGGGCCTCGAGCCGCCGTCGGGGGGCACGGTGCACCTCGCGGGCCACGACCTCTACGCGCTGTCGGAGAAGCGGCGCACGCTGCTGCGGCGCGACCTCGTCGGCTTCGTGTTCCAGTTCTACAACCTGATCCCGAACCTGACCGTGGAGCAGAACATCCGCCTGCCGCTGCTGATCGGCGCGGGCGAGGGCCGGGCCGATGAGCCCGCGGCCGGCGGCCCGGTCGATGCGGCCGCCGCGCCGGCGCCGCGCGGCGAGGACGATGTCGAGCGCCTGGTCGAGCTGTTGCACATCGACGGCAAGCTGCGGCAGTACCCGCACCAGCTCAGCGGCGGCGAGATGCAGCGCGTGTCGATCGCACGCGCGCTCGCGGGGCGGCCGGCCATCATCATGGCCGACGAACCCACCGGCAACATCTCCAGCTCGGCGGGCGAGGAGGTCATGCATCTGTTCCGCCGCTGCCGCGACGAGTTCGGGCAGACGATCCTGCTCGTGACGCACAACGCGCGCGACGCCGCCTTCTCGGACGAGGTCCAGTTCCTCAAGGACGGCGAGCTCCAGCCGGAGGCTCATCTCACGGACGGACAGGTGAGCCCCGAGGCCATCGCCGCCGCGCTGGCGCGGCTGGGCATCTGACGTGCGCCTGCTCTTCCAGCTCGCGCTGCGGCAGCTGC
>Ga0075421_100013279_pt1 | contig 10262 bp, 9 predicted proteins | sample SoiMetdeltSBSDD5_FD_75292 | JGI IMG/M metagenome (GOLD analysis project Ga0075421, IMG submission 75292) | Bulk soil microbial communities from a Populus tree surrounding site in Tennessee, USA - Soil MetaG P. deltoides SBSDD5 | ecosystem: Environmental > Terrestrial > Soil > Tree plantation... | reverse complement strand
GACCTCTGGGCCACCGGCCCGGAGAAGGCCCACGCCGAAGACTTCGTGCACGCCGTCGTCGCAGAAATCGAGGCCACCTCTCAAGTCAACGAGAAGCAGTGCCAGTAAGCAGACATGAAGGCAAAAACCGGACTTAGAAGGCAAAAACCGGACTTATTACATTTTCCGGCCCTCATTTTCCGAAGGCAAAAACCGGACTTAGTACATTTTCCGGCCCTCATTTTCCGGCCACAGTGAACAGACACGGCCGGAATTCCATCGCTCCCGATCTGCGTAAGTCCTCGCGACGGTCGTCACCTGACAGCCATCAACTCGTCAACTGCTCAGCGAGCGGTACAACAGCGCCTTCCACCGCAGTACGTCGATCCTCCACACGACGGTGACCATCGCGTCGCCGGCGGGGGCCCAGATGGTGCGGTTGCGGTCGTCGCCGGAGACGTTCAGCCGGTCCACGACGGTCATGCCGCGCGTCAGTTCGCTGTCGCATTCCACCTCCACCCGGTGCCGGCTCGATTCGAGGACGACGCCCGGTTCCAGCGCCACCGCCATCGCGACGGGGTCGGGGAGGGGGATGCCGACCTCGCCGCACTGGGTCAGGTTGGATTCCATCGCGGTGCGGTTGATGTCGACGGCGAAGTGCGCCAGCCTGGTGTCGAGCCGGCGGACGTGGGCGATGTCGGACGCGTCGAGGTTCGCCGCGCCGCGGCAGAGCTGCCAGCCGACCAGCTCGACGGGCATCCCGGCGCGCAGCACGACGCGGGCGGCCTCGGGGTCGCACCAGATGTTGTACTCGGCGGCGGGAGTGACGTTCCCCTCGCAGCACGGGTTGCCGCCCATCACGACGCACCGCTTCACCTCGCGGGCGATCGACGGCTCCGACGCCAGCGCGAGCGCGACGTTCGTCAGCGGCCCCAGCGTCACCAGCTCGATGCCCGGGTTGGCGCGGATGACCCGGACGATCGCCTCGGCCGCGTGACCCTTCTGAGGGCGCGTCGCCGCCGGGGGGAAATTGCGGTTCCCGAACCCGTCGGCCCCGTGAAACCACTGCGCGTGCGCCGGCTCGCGCACGAGGGGCCGGTCGGCGCCCGCGAACACCGGCACGTCCGCCGCCCCGCACAGCTCCAGCGTGTACAACGCGTTCTCCGTCGCCTGCCCGAGCGGCACGTTGCCGCTGACCACGGTGACCGCCTCGACACGCACGCCGGGCGACCGCAGCGCCATCACCAGCGCCACGGCGTCGTCACTGGCGGTGTCGGTGTCGATGAGGAATTGCCGCATGTCCCGCCTCGCCCCGAGGAGTCGTTGCGCGATCCCGCAAGTGCGACGTACCGAAGTCCGGTACCGCACCGGCGCAGAATACTCCACCCCCGCCCCGACTACTCACTCGGCCGCTTGCCGCGCTTTGGCATACCGAGGCGTCACCGAGTGACCACGTTGCGTCGCCTGGAGGCGTCGAGCCAGCGGCAGGAATCGCGGCCGGAGGAGGCGGTGGGTTGGCGGGGCCGTGCACGGATGAGAATGATCCCGTCGCGCCCGAGGGGTGCCCATCGCGTCGCCGGTGGAAGGGAACACCCGACCGAGTCACGCGCACGGGTCGGCCACGGCGTGGTGGGAGGCGTGCCATTCCGTCCAGACGGAGAGGGCCACCAGCCACGCGGCCAGCCTTTCGCCGAACTCGCCGATCGTGGCGCCTTTTGAGGCCAGGTCGGCCGTGCCCGAGAACGTCAGGGACAGCCGGCTGACGAACCCCTTCATCTTGCGCGTGAGGACCGTCTCGTCGGGCACGTCCTTGCCCAACTCCTCGGCGATCGAGCGGGCCTCGTGGTCGGCGGCCAGCGCCTCGTCCGCGTCGATGAGTTGACGCGTCAGGGTCACGATCTCGGCCGTAATCTTCTGGAACCGCAGCGCGATCGCCTGTTCGTCGGCGACGGCGGCCAGATGGGTGGCGGCCGCCGCCCTCTCGGCCGCGCCGGTCGAGGCGGCGTCGTGGAAGTTACTCTTTGCCGCGTCGAACGCGAGGCTGGACAGGCGGCCGGTCCCGCTCTCGGGCTGGTCCCAGCGGAAGTAGATGAACCCCTCGTCCCTCAGGACGCGCAGGTCGCGCTTGGTCAGTTCCATGGAGTGGCCCGCGCCGCCGAAATCGAGCCGCGCCAGTTCGCGCGACGGGCCGGCCGCTTCGGGGTGGACGACGCGGGCCCCGAACCGTTCCTTGGAGTGTTGCGACAGGTCGATGAGTCGCACGAGGATCTGGCGCTCGCGCTGCGTAAGGTTGTATTGCAACGTGTTCCCCTTTCGTGCCGCGCAAGCCGTTCCGTGTTCACGCACGCCGGGCGGGTAAGACGGGCGCGGCTTCACCCCGCGTCATCCATCAGCCGGCGCACGTGCGCGGAGTCGCGGTGGGAGACCCCCATCTTCTCCCCGACCAGGTCGGAGAGGTACGCGCGGTCTTCCTCGTTCAGCCGATCGACGCGGGACCCGAGTCCCGGGAAGGTGCGCACGAGCCGCTGGACGACGGGGTCCCCGGCGACCGTTTCGGCGAAAGTCATCCCCATCGATGCGGCCGCCGGCGCGACGACCTCCGGCGCGGCGCGCGCCGCGGCGGAGGCCCAGGTGCTCCCGTCCGCGCCGGCCGCCTTGCAGCCGGAGACGAAGACGCCCTGGCGGTTCGCCGCCCGGGCGGCGTCCGCCTCGTCGTGCGCCTCCACCGTGATCTCGACGTCCTCGCCGGTCTGGCTGCTCGCGCCGGTCACCTGATAGAGCCGGCCACTTCGTAGCGGATTCATAAGGGTTCCTCTGGTTTCTTCGGCGTCCCCCGCACGGCGCGGGAATGGCCGGTCAGTCTCCGCGGTCGGGGTTAATGCCGGTCCAGCTGGCCGAGGGTGACGTCCCCCCGCTCGAGCCGCCCCCTCAATTCCCACGACCTCGCACAGCCGTGAACTTTCTCCACTTCCGTGAGGTACTGCTCGACCTTCTCCCGGTTCCTGCGGGTATTGGACTTGTTGCGGGTGCGGATCGATTCCGGCGACGGCTGTGGGGGGAACATGCTTTCTCCGTAATCACGCCGGGCGCGTGAGTTACTTGTGACGGCATCACCCGCATCGACCCGATCCGGCGAAGCGAGTGAGGGGGGCCGGTGCCGGTTGAAGTGTCAAAGCGAAGCGGGGGGCCACACCGGGTGTGGCCCCCGCGTTCCGTTGCGGTTAGTAGCGGTTGCGGCCGCCGCCGCCCCCGTAGCCGCCGCCGCTGCCGCCGCGGGACCCGGACCCGGCGCGGCTCTCGCGGGGCTTGGCCTCGTTCACGGTGAGGGCGCGGCCGTCCTGCTGCTGGCCGTTCAGCGCCGCGATGGCCCCCTGGGCCTCCTGGTCGCTGCCCATCTGGACGAACCCGAAGCCCTTGCTCCGGTTGGTGTCCCGGTCCTGGATGACCTCCGCGCTCTGCACGGTGCCGTGCGCGCCGAACAACTGTTCGAGCTCCGAGCTGGTGGTGTTATAGCTCAGGTTCCCGACGTACAACTTGCTGCCCATGTGAAGCTCCTATCGCTCTTGGGCCTGACGGACCGTCGCTTTACTTTCAGGTCCGACCGGTGAAAGGGGCCGACGTTCCGGCCCGGAAGGTAGGAGAGAGGAGGAGGCAGGCGGGGCGGGCTGAGACAGCCGTCGATCCGGAAGACTCGATCTGCAGACTTACCTAGCCAAGTAATCTACCAGAATGACGCAATTCCTCCAATGACAATCTCGGCCGATTCCTGACGGGCGCGGAAATACCTTCTGACTTGTGACCCCTTTCCCGCGCCCCCCAACACCGGCCGTTGCCGCCGGCGGGTGAGGTTTCACCCGCGAGGTGCCGAAGTCGGCCGCGCCGGCTACAGAATGCGCGACGTGCCGAACAGTTCCTCTGCGATCGACAGCGTTCCTCCGAGTGCCGCCGGCGTCGGGACGGTGGTGATGTTCGCGCCCGTGTTGCCGCGGACCACGCCGATGTCGGTCGGGCTGACGTTGCCGTTGGCGTTGACGTCCTTGAACACCGTGTAGTGGTTCGGCGCCACGCCCTCTTCGGTCGTCGTGTTGCGGCCGATGCCGCTGCGCACGGTGCCGTAGTCCGTCGGGGACACGTTGCCGTTGCGGTTGGCGTCGCCCGGCACGACGTTGATCAGGAAACGGAAGTCGCCGCCGGGCGAGCCGTTGCCACTGGGGTAGGCGTCGGTGCCGTCGGCCCACTCGCCGTCGAGGAATTCGCCGCCGGGACCGGCCCCGCGGACGCCGTCCGGGGCGGTGCCGTTCAGGTCCAGGCGGACGCGGTCCTCCGTCTGGCGGTTGGTGGTGGAGAAGTCGGCGAGCGGCTTGTTCAGTGTCCAGGTGGCGACGAAGCGGCCCGCGTTGTAGGTGAACGCGCCGGGGACAAAGCCGTACGCGATGCCGGCGCCGCCGCGCAATTCCAGGTCTCCCTCCTGCACCAACACGTCTGAACTGAACCGGAGCGCGATCTTGTTGATCCCACTCCAGGGCAGCGCCGCCAGCTGGCCCGGCCCGCCCGGCACGAGGAAGCCGAGGTCCGGGTCGCCCAGCCCCTCCTCCACCAGCTCGTCGCGGAAGGCCTGAGTCCAGGACGTGCCGTTGACGTAGACGAAGGTGACGGCCGGCGCCCGGTCGTCGTCGAGGATGACGGCCTGGCCCTGATTGTCCAGCACCGTCCCGTTGGCGGCGCCGCTCAGGTTGACGTTAAACGTCTCGTCGTTCTCCAGCGCGCCGTCGGCGGCGACGGGAACGGCGATCGTGGCCGTCGAGGCGCCGGGCGCGAAGGTGACCGTCCCCGACGTGGTGGTGTAGTCGCCCGGCTGCTGCGCCGTCCCGTTGGCGGTCGTGAAGTTGACGGTCGTCTCCCCCTCCAGGGCCCCGTAGCGCGTGACGGTGAAGACGGCGTTGGTCGGCGAGTCGGCCGTCCCTTCCAGCAGCACCGCGTTGTCGATCGCCAGGTACGAGGCGTCCTCGTCGATAATGTAAACCGTCGCGTTCTGCCCGACGGCGACGGTATTGCCGCCGGACGGGACGCTGAATGACACGCCGAACTGCTCGAAATTCTCCTGAAGCGTGTCGTTCACCACCGGCACTGCCAGCGTCCTGGAGGTCTCGCCGGGGGCGAAGTTGACGAGGGTGTCGGAGTCGATGAAGTCGGCCGGCGTCGACGCGGTCGACGCGTTCGTGTTGACCTGCACGTTGGCCGCGCCCGCGGACGACCCGAATCGCGTCAGGGTCACGAGCGCGTTCTGGGTGCCGGCGTCCCCCTCCACGACCGTTACGCCGGTGACGCCGACGAAGGATTGGTCGTCGTCCACCAGCGAGGCGTTGCCGCGCGTTCGGATGAGGGAGGCGTTGGTCGGGCTGCTCAGGTCGAGGAAGAACGTCTCCACGGGCTCGGTGATGCTGTCGGCGATGACGGGAACGGTGACCGTCTTGGTCGTCTCGCCGGGGGCGAACGTCAGCGTCCCGCTGACCGGCGTGTAGTCCGTGCCGGGGGTGAGGCCGGCGGTGGCGTAATTCACCGTCGCCGGCGCCCCCGTGGGGCCGAAGCGCGTAACGGTAAACGTCGCGCTGGGTCCGGTGGTGCCGGTGCCCTCGGTCAGGTTGATGTCGTTGACGAAAAGCGAGGAGTTGGCGGAGGGGTTCGCCGGGATCCACACCTCCCCGCGGGACACGCCGACAGTGGTGTTGCCGGCGGCGGGCGCCGACAGGTCTACGTAAAAGCGCTCGGCGTCCTCCTGGAGCGTGTCGCTCACGACCGGGACGGCGATCTGCTGCGTCGCCTCTCCGGCCGCAAAGTTGAGCGTGCCGGTCGTCGCGGTGAAGTCCGTGCCGGCGGTGGCGGTGCCGTTGGTCGTCGTGTAGTTGACAGATGCCGCGCCCGCCAGCGAGCCGTGCCGCGTCACGGTCAGCACCGCGTTAATGGTGCCGGCGCCGGGCTCGACGACGGCGACCGAGTCGATCGCGACCGTGCTGGAGTCGTTGTCGACGATCGTGCCGGTGACGTTGCTCGTGACGAGGGTGGTGTTGGTCGGGTTGGTGAACGAAAGGGTGAACGTCTCGGCGGCCTCCCGCAGGGCGTCCCCGACTACGGGGACGGTGACGGCCTGGCTGGTGACGCCGGGGCCGAAAGTCAGGGTGCCGCCGATGGAGGTGAAGTCGGCGGGCGTGGTCGCGCTGCCGGGATTCGTCTGGTACCGCACCGTGCTCGTGCCGTCCGTTGAGCCGCTGCGGACGACGGTGAAGACGGCGTTGGTGATGCCGCCGTCCCCCTCGGCCACGTTCACGTGGTGGGTGGAGAGGAACGACTCGTCGTCGTCCAAAATATACCCGGTGCCGCTGGGGCCGACGATCGTGGCGTTCGTCGGGCTGCTGAGGGTGACGGCGAAGCTCTCCGTGTCCTCCTGGAGCGTGTCCCCGTTGACGCCGACGGTGATGTTCTGCGTCGTCGGGCCGCCGGGCGTGAAAGTCACCGTGCCACTGGCCGGCGCGAAGTCGGCGCCCGCCGAGGCGGTGCCGACGAACGTGGCGTAGTTCACCGTCACGGGCTGCCCGGCGGGGGGGTCGGTCAGGGTCACCGTGAAGACGGCGCTCGTGGCGCCCGCGCCGCCGTCGCCCTCCATCACCACCGCGTTGCTCACCGACACCGCCGCCAGGAGTCGGCGTGGCTCGACGGGCTCGACCCGCGCCCCCGGCACGGGGGAAAGCCCCTGGCGGCGGCCTCGCCACCATGATCGACCCGCGCGCGGAGCGGTGCTCGTCCGGGCCAGCATGAAATACCTCCACAGAATGGCGAGGAGCGGCCGTCTGTCGGGACGTCGTGCTAAAGCTCAGGCAATTACGAGAAGTGCGACCCCTGCACCAATAAAGGTTACTCACACGTTCGGTGGCGTCAAGCCGCCGGGGTGCGCGGCTCGTGGTGGACACGGCCAGGGAAGTCAGACAGTGGCGGGATTAGAGGCAACTTCACGCCGGTTCTCGTGCGAGTCCGGCCGCGGCCTTGGGAGAATGCCGCCGCGTCTTCTCAACCCCTGCGGGTAGAAGGATTGGCCGTCGGCTTGGGCAGCGCCTCCACGTGACCGTCGAAGAACAGGTGGTTCGCGGTCGAGCCGTGGCCGATGCCGGCGGTTGATCCGTCGTGGCATTGGACGCACGACCCGCTCTCGGACGCCAGGACCGCGTCGGCCCGGCCCCTGGAGAGCGGCTGTCCCACGCAATTGAAATTCAGCTCGTAGCTCGGCCGGCCCGACGCGGAGCTGGGGCAGACAAACGATGCGGCGGCGTACCCCTGCCTCTCCATCAGCACGTCAACGAAGGAGGGAAGGTCGGAGAGCGTCTTGTGCCCTTCGGAACCGGGGAGACGGTGGTACTCCTTGTCGTAGACGAACAGGCCGTGCCACATCTGCCGGAGGTTGTTGGCGCAGGCGGCCCTCGCCGCCGCCGCCCGGGCCCCCGCCAACACGGTCAGCAACAGCGCGATTAAGATTACGATAATGCCAATCACAACCAACAGCTCGACGAGCGTGAACGCCGCCCGCCGTTTCGGCGCGACCGAACCCATAGAGAGCCTCCACCCGTCGCTCGGCGACCGATAGTATTGTTGCCCCTCGACCCGTTTCCCTGCACGACACGCGCCGCTTTTTTTCACCACCGGCAGCGTTCCGCCGGCGTCTGGCGGCGGGCGCCGAGGGCTACTTGAGGAGGCGGGGTAACTCCCTCTTAGTAAAGATTGTGGCTCGGACGGTATTATTCCATTACACGGTCAGTCGGGATGTAACAGTTTCATTCTCCGGCCCTCACTGAGATGGCAGAAAAGAGGAGGAAGAACTCCGCCGAATCTCGCTTCCGCCTTCCCGGGAAGAATATTCCCGCCTCCGCACCGACTACCCTACCGGCCGCTTCCGCGCGGCTGACATGACAGTGGTATGATGTCGTCCGTGACGCAACAGCCGTCCTCCTCGGAACCCCCCACGCCGCCGTCGTTGTGGCGGGAACTGGCCGACGGGTCGGCGAGCTTCACCGTCCGCGCCTTCGTCACCTTCGCCCTGGCGGTGGCGCTGACGGGCCTGGTGCCGATCCTGGCGTACTTCCTGGCCGCCTCCGTCCCCGCCTGGAGCCGCTTCCCCAATAACGGGGTGTACCCGACGGACGAACTGGTCGCCGTGCTGGCCGTCCTGGCCGGCGGGGCGCTGCTGGCAGCGTCCGCCTGGCTGTGGACGCGCAGCGGCCGGCGCCGACCTGTGTTGGCCCCGATCTTTCAGACCATCGGCGTCGCCGCGGTGGCCGTCCTGCTGGGTGTGGCGGCCGACGCGAATCTGCCCGGCGACAAGGAGATGGTCGTCAGTGGGTTGATCCTGCTGGCCGTCTCGGCGTTGATCCTGATCTGGCTACGCGTCGTCCGCCGCGGCCCGCAATTCCGGGCACTGCGCGACCCGCAGGACGGCCTGCCCGACGTCCGCTGCCCCGCCTGCGGCTACCGCATGGTCGGCCTGACCGAAAGTCGCTGCCCGGAGTGCGGCGTGACCTACACCTTAGACGAACTGATCGCCAAGCAGGGCTTCGCGCCGCAGCCACCTTCGGCGGCGCCCACGCCTCCACCCCCGGCCCCAGCGAACGAGTCGCCGCCGGCCGCAACACCGGCGGTCGCCGGCGCGTGAGATCAGTTCGCAACCGCGATCCAGATCTCATCCAGGGTCGCCACGACCGTTCCCTTCCCATCGATCGCGTCGGAGTGGACGAACAGCTTTCGCCGCTCGCGCCCGGCGAGGGTGGTCCGGACGACAATCCTTCCGCGGCGGACGGGGGCAAGGTACTTGACGGTCGCCGTGCCGGTCAGGGCCCGGCGGTAGGGGGGCTCCAGCAGCCGGTAGACCAGCATCCCCTGGCTCGAATCCATCACTGTAAACAGCGCCCCCCCGTGCAGCGTGCCAGCCGGGTTGATGTGATCTTCGCTCGCCTCGTACTCGTAGACGCACTCCTCCGGTGTGACCGAAACAAAGCGCGCCCCGACCAGGGCCCCCATCCTGTCACTGGCGACGAAATCTTCGGGGGAGAATGTCCAGTTGTCGGGCCCATTCGGCATGGCGGGTGTATACGGACACGGATGCGGCGTGACAACAGGACCGCCGCGCTCGATGCGCATTTCTCAACCCGCCGCCCCCGCGGGGGTACAAGGAGTGGGGCTGACGTTATAATCCGCCGCACATTCGGTTTACGCACGCTTCGTGAGGAGCAGAGGAATGACGCACCGCGCCCGCGCCGCCTTCACCGTCCGCACCGCACTTTGGGTCGCCTGTCTCGCGACGGGACTGATCGCTGGCAAATCGTTCGCCCAGGCGACGCCCGACCAGCTCGACGTCCCCGACGGCTTCAAGATCGAGCTGCTGCTCAAAGCCGACAAGGGCAAGCACGGCTCCTGGATCTCCATGGCCCGCGACCTCAAGGGCCGTCTCCTGCTCGGCGGCCAGCGCGGCCAGCCGATCACCCGCGTTACCCTCGACGAGGGCAGGATCGCCAAGGAAGAGCAGCTCAAGCTCCCGGTGAGCGAGGCGATGGGCATCCTCGACACCGAGCACGGCCTGTACGTCAACGGCTCCGACGGCAAGCGGTTCGGCCTGTTCCGCTGCCGCGACAAGGACGGCGACGGCCAGTACGAGGACGTCGAGATGCTGCGCGAGTGGACCGGCGGCGCGGGAGAGCACGGCGCCCACGGCATCCTGCTCGGCAAGGACGGCAAGCTTTACACCGTCTGTGGCAATTTCGTGGACGTGCCCAAGGACGTGCTGCCCAGCAGCCCCCACCGAAACTACGCGGATGACCTGGCCCTGCCACGCGCCGAGGACGGCAACGGCTTCGGCGCCGGCCGCAACCCGCCGGGCGGGTACGTCGTGCGGATGGACCCCGACGGCCGCAACCCCGAGCTGTTCGCCTCCGGCCAGCGCAACACCTACGACATCGCCTTCAACGGCGACGGCGAGCTGTTCGGCTGGGACAGCGACATGGAGTGGGACTGGGGCACACCCTGGTACCGCCCGGTGCGCGTCTTCCACGCCCCCAGCGGCGCCGACCACGGATTCCGCGAGGGCACGGCCAAGTGGCCCGCGTACTACTTCGACAGCCTGCCCGCCGCCGTCGACATCGGCATCGGCAGCCCGACCGGCGTCGTCTTCGGCTACGGCGCCAAGTTCCCGGCCAAGTACCAGAAGGCGTTGTACGTCCTGGACTGGACCTACGGCCGACTGCACG
>Ga0075421_100013278_pt1 | contig 10262 bp, 6 predicted proteins | sample SoiMetdeltSBSDD5_FD_75292 | JGI IMG/M metagenome (GOLD analysis project Ga0075421, IMG submission 75292) | Bulk soil microbial communities from a Populus tree surrounding site in Tennessee, USA - Soil MetaG P. deltoides SBSDD5 | ecosystem: Environmental > Terrestrial > Soil > Tree plantation... | reverse complement strand
CGCGTGGGACCTGGCCTTTCACATGGTTCCGTTCGCATCGGTCGACCTTCGCTTCGCCCAGGAGCAGCTCGTGCTTTTCCTGCGCGAGTGGTACATGCATCCGAACGGTCAGGTGCCCGCCTACGAGTGGGCGCTCGGCGACGTCAACCCGCCCGTTCACGCCTGGGCCGCATGGCGCGTCTACGTCGCGAGCGGCCCGCCGGGCGGGCGAGACCGCCTCTTCCTCCGCCGGGTATTTCACAAACTCACGCTCAACTTCACCTGGTGGGTGAACCGGAAGGACCCCGAGGGGCGGAACCTCTTCACGGGAGGCTTCCTCGGCCTCGACAACATCGGGGTCTTCGACCGCTCTGAGCCGGTACCCGGCGGCAGACTCGAGCAGGCGGACGGCACCGCGTGGATGGCCTTCTTCTGCGGCACGATGCTCTTGATGGCCCTCGAGCTCGCGCGAGAGGACCCGGCCTACGAAGACATCGCGTCGAAGTTCTTCGAGCACTTCGTGGCGATCGCCGACGCGATGAACGCGCTCGGGGGCGAGGGCCTCTGGGACGACGAGGACGGCTTCTACTACGACCGGGCGCTCATCGACGGCAAAGCGATCCCGCTTCGCATCCGCTCGGTGGTCGGCCTCATTCCCCTCATCGCCGCGGGCACGCTCGAGGAAGACCTCATCGAGCGGCTACCGGGCTTCTCGAAGCGCATGCGGTGGTTCCTCGAGAACCGCCAGGACCTCGCGCGACAGATCTCCTACATGGAGCTCCGCGAGGAGGCGGGTCACAGGCACCGCCTCCTCGCGATCCCTTCGCGAGAGCGGCTCGAGCGGCTACTCCGCTACGTCCTCGACGAGAGAGAGTTCCTCTCGCCTTTCGGCGTCCGGTCGCTCTCGCGCGTCTACGGCGACACCCCCTACGTGCTCGAGACGCCCGGCGGGCGCGCCGGCGTCGCGTACGCTCCCGGCGACTCCCCGACGGACCGGTTCGGCGGAAACTCGAACTGGCGTGGTCCCGTCTGGTTCCCGCTCAACTACCTCCTCGTCGAAGCGCTCGAGCGGTATCACCACTTCTACGGAGACACGCTCAGAGTCGAGTGCCCCGTGGGCTCGGGCACGATACTCAACCTGGCCGGGGTGGCAGGCGAGATCAGGTCTCGCCTGACGCGCATCTTCCTCCCGGACGAGCGCGGAAACCGCGCCTGGTACGGAAGCGACCGGCATTACGCCGAGGACCCCCACTGGCGGGACCTCATGCTCTTTCACGAATACTTTCACGGCGAGACGGGGCAGGGCCTCGGCGCGTGCCACCAGACGGGCTGGACCGCGCTCGTCGCCTCACTCATCGGAGCCCGCCGATGACCGAGCCGCCCCGCCCCGGCGGTGCGGTGTGCGCTGGGAATTGTGATGCTGAACAACTGTGTCGGATTTCGTGGCTTTCCCGCACATTCGATACTGGTGGCGAATGCCTCTACCCCGGTGCAGACAATGCGATGAGCTGTTCAAAGGCCGATATTCGTGTTGCCGCCCGCGGTACCCCAGCGAGCAAATCGCCGACACGAGACACGTTCAACGCGGCGGCGATTAGTAGGTGCTGCAGATGCGTCTTCGCAAACCCGAAGTAGCGCGACCGCCGCAGCCCCATTGGCCCGGACCGCTTGCGAGATCGTTGCTTCCACCCCGGCTCGCGCCTTGTATCGTTGCTTGAATTCCTCGGTCTCTTGGCGCCGCCTTGCCGCCTGCAACGCTTCATACGCTGCTTGCGTGCGGATTGTGATCGTGCGCCGCTGATGCTTGGTCGTCGTGCGCAAGGCCCGACTCGGGCAAGGTCTACAGTCCACGCGCGAGAATTTGATTTTGATCACTTCATTGTCACCCCGGTCGACGGCCGGCGTCCAGCTTAAGCTCGTCTTCCTCTCTGGACAGGTCACCTGTTGCTTGTCCCAAGCGACCTGGAACTGGCAATTGATCGAGGAGCATTACCCGACGGCGATCTGGGTCCTCGATTTCTGGCATGCCGCGCAGCATTTGTCACAAGCTGCCGAGGCGATCTTCGGCACGGCGCCGGGCGCGGAGAAAACCGCCTGGTTCGAGCGGTGGAAGACGACTTTGCTCGACGAGCCGAATGGCGTCGCGGGAGTCACCCGCAGGTTACTTTACTATCGCAACCAAGCCCGGCTCAGTGCCGAGGCGCGAGCATCGATTGCGACGCAGCTCAATTACTTTCGCCAGCACGCCAGCCGGATGCAGTATGCCGATTACGGGGCAGCGGGTTTGCCGATCGGCAGCGGGGTGACCGAAGCCGGCTGTAAAGAACTGATCAAAGCGCGATTCTCAAGGAGCGGCATGCGCTGGCGACGCGAGACCGGCGATCACATTCTTGAGTTGCGGGCGATCAGGCTTTCCGAGCAATGGGGCAGTTTTTGGCACAAGGTGATGCGTTATGCCGCCTGAATGTACATCAGGAGAAAATTACACCCGGTGAGAGTTGCACCTAACGATCAGCGTGAGTTGCGCGAGTCGCTTGAGTAATGAAGGAGGTAGCCGCAGCCGAAGAAGTCAACCTTGTTCCCAACAATAAACTCACAATAAAAGTTCTTTGAAATTAGGCAGATAATCTAAGGCAAGCCGCTCCCTGGCGACCGCCTAGTGGAAAACGGCATTTCCTTGTAAAGGAGACGAAGCATGGAAATAATCCAAAGATTGCTTGGGCAGATCAAAGCCTATCTCGACATCCCTCTTCTCAGACTCGGGGCGACGGAGATCACATTGTGGGCACTACTTTATTTCCTGATCCTTCTGTTGCTGCTCTTCTATCTCGCCGGGAGGATAAGGTTCTATCTGGTCAACCGGGTGCTTGTCAGAAGCAGCTTGGATTTGGGAGCCAGGCAGGCAGTCGGATCAATCACCCGGTATGTCGCGCTGTTCATCGGCTTCCTGGTGATTCTTCAAACCGTGGGCATTGATCTGACCACGCTGAACGTGCTGGCTGGGGCGGTGGGGATCGGCATTGGCTTTGGGTTGCAAAATATTGCGAGTAATTTTATCAGCGGCTTGATCATTCTCTTTGAGCGCCCGATTAAAGTCGGGGACCGCATCGAAGTGGGAAAGGTTGAAGGCGATGTGATCTCAATCGGCGGGCGCAGCACCACGGTCTTGACCAATGACGATATCGCGATCATCGTGCCCAATTCCAAATTCATCTCCGAGAATGTCGTGAACTGGAAATATAGCGGTAATAAGGTCCGGTTTAGGGTCCCGGTGAGCGTGGCTTATGGCAGTGACCGGAGACTGGTCGAAAAGCTCCTGTTAGAGGTCGCCCGAGAAAACCCCGACGTCCTCGATGAACCCGCGCCGGTCGTACGGTTCTTAGAATTCGGCGACAAAGGCTTGTTGTTTGAATTGCGCCCATGGAGCACGAGTCTGATCAATCGCAAAGGAAAGCTGATCAGCGCGCTCAACTCTGCGATCTACGATAAATTCAATGAGCATCAGATCGGGTTTCCGTACCCGCCATGCGAGATTCACATTCGGGGCGGCGGTCTGGAGTTGAAATCTACTCTTCACGCCGAGGAGTAGGGAGGATAAAGGAATACTCGACGACCTCCGGGACTCTGAGGAGCTTGACCAGATGCCCTCCGATCAGAGCCAAGAAGAGAATCTAGCCGACCAAGAGTACGTCGGCCAGCACCCGCCCGGAATCGCGCATTTGCCTCCCGACGACTGAGAGGAAGAATATTCGGCCTTTTAGGCTTAGTGTCACTGGCTTCAGCTTAATTCACCTTTAAGAGGAATATCCCGTAGCCCACACCCGCCGGGTCTTTGCTGCGGGCCGACTGGAACGCGATCCACTTGCCGTCGGGGCTGACTACCGGGTTCGATGCCTTATAGCCTTCGTAATCGCCCCACCGCGTCAATCGGATGAAATCCGTGCTGTTCGGCTCCAATTTCAGCTTCCAGATATCAATGTATTGGGAGTTCTGCCGCTCCGGCCCGCCTTGCTCGCGGCTCGACTCGACGAGCGCGTACTTCCCGTCCGGGAAGATGCCTTCCACCTCGTTGTACTCGTCGGGAATTTTGCGGTAGACGGTTACTTTCTTGGTGTTGAGGTCAATGCCAAAGACGTCAGCGTAGGGAGAGCGATAGCAGACATAGATCAGCTCTGTATCGTTGTGGCGAAAATCTTGTGCTTCGAGCGTGCATTCCGGGGCCTTGGCACGGATGATCTCCTGCTTGTTCTCGAGCGTGGGTACGCCGTTCTTGTAAACGATGTCGGCGCTGTAGATGACCGACTCACCCTCGGGCAACCGGTCGGGATACTGGCCATGCGTGTTGGACCAGGCGATCTTCATCTGCTTGCGTGAGATGGCGACGCCCTCTGAGATTTTGTGATTGAGCGGCAGAGGCGGCTCTTTGGCATCGGCCTTCAGCACCCACATCTCCTGGTCGCGCGAGCGGGTGGTGCGGATGTCCTCGAACGTCCGCGCGCCAATCAAGAAGAAATCGCCGTTGGGTAGGTATTGCACGCGAAGAAATCCTTGATGGAGAAAATGCCCGGTCAGCAGCCGAATCAACCTGGTCTCGAGTTTGATCTCAAAAGCGTCGCCAAAGCTTTTGCTCATCAACGCGATGCGCTTGCCGTCCGGAGACCAAGCGGCGCGCTCGCCAAAACCGGTCAATTGAGTGACGTTGGGAGGCAGGTTCTGCTCTGGGCTGACGCTCTTTTTCGCTTGCCCCAAGCCAAACTGCCGCAGACCCAGTGCTGTGACCAGGAGCAAGCAGGCCCATGTTATCAGCGCGTTCGAATTTCTCATGTTTGCCCCCATGCTACATCAGGGCGATCACTTCATAGTCCAGCACCGACGGAACTTCGAAGCGCACCGTCCGGTCGCTCTGCTTGAACGTCAGCCCACGCCCGGCTCGTAGCGCACCTACGCTGCTGATCCTCTTCCCGGCGGCCACATCGAATTCAACCTGCTGCGGGCCGATGGCGTAGAAGCGCCGCACGAACCCGCGCGTCATATTCGGATTGTTGTAATTCACGATGTGCAGCGCGTAACCCGGCTCAGTCTCCCAAGCGAAGACTTCGGCCATGCCCTCGCCGGTGATAGACACCGGCTGACGCGCATCACCCAACACCCAACGGACTGAATTCCGGATCAGCTGGCCAAGGTCTGTATTCCCTGAACGCCAGAACGTGCGGTCGATATCCCCAGTGAAATAAGCGATGCGCGAATCCCCTTTCTGTCGCAGGATGGCGGCAGGCTCATCAGTGCGTGGCTCGCGCGGAAAGACCATCTCCGGCGGGAAGGCCGGATAGTACGGCACGACACTGAGCACGAGCGGCCCCGCTTCCGAGGCGCGAATCGTCACGCGGTTCTCGGCCCCCGGCAGCAGCGCCGTCCCTTCGAAGTCCCTGAGGATCGGGTGCCGCTGCTCGATGCGCATGTAGCTGTTGCCGAACGGGCCGATCAAAGCGCCCGCCACATTCGCTCCGAAGAGGTCGGCCAGAGCAAAATCGCGGCGCGGGTCGCCCCATTCGTTGTAGCGCGAGGTCTCGAAGGTGGCGAGCAACGATCCGCCCCCGGCGGCGTATTGACGAATCTGCTCACACTCTTTATCCGTGAGGTAGGCGGCGTTAGGGAGCAAGAGCGCGCGGTATTTTTTCAATGTTTCCGGCGTCAGGTCTGCCTGGTGGACGAAGTCAAAAAAGTAGCGGCCCTCGAGCAGCGCGTAATAAAGCCCCTGCAAATAATCGCTCGTTTCGAAGGACTGGGCAACGCCACGCCCGCCTCCCCCACGCTCACCCGACTGGTAGAACGCGATGGTACGCTGGGGGTAGAGCACGGCGAGGTCGGCGACCGAACGCCGGTTGCGGAAATGCGGCTCGTTGGCCGCCAGCCAGTTGAAGAAAGAACGCCCCACCTCGCGCCAGCGGTTATCTTCGGGCGCTCCGCCCAGCCAATGGAACCATGGCACCATGCCGCTCGCCGTCGTCTGGGCCATCCACAAGGTCGCTTCAGCAGGCGACTTCGTGACGTGGCGCCAGGTCGGGCGACTATTGCTGTAAGAGCCGGTGACGTTGGTGATCGTGCGGCCCTTCATCACCGACTGCGCCACGCGGCCTTGTTGCGCACAATCCCAGATGACGGTATCGCCCGAGCGCCCCTGGTGGTCGGCATTGAACCAGCCCGCCACTTCGCCCAACCGTTTCACATCCTTGACGGCGCGGATGCCGCCGCCCAAGTTACCGACGTAGACCGAATCTGGCATCTTCTCTTTGGCGACCTGATCCCACAACCTCCAGACCTCCAGCACCCGATCCATATAAACATCGTAGTACTTCCGGTAGAGCCGGCTTGTCGCATCGGTCTGCTCCGGTGGCGCTCCGCCCACCTGATCCCGATAAACTTTCTGGCAGTTCTCGCAGTGGCAGACCGTGAGCCCCCCGGTGCTCGGCCAGCCGTTGGTGAAGAACCCGTCGACGGCATAGCGCTGATTGATCTCGCGGTAGATCGCGGGCATCTGCTCAGTAAAGTAGGTGGAAAACATGCAGGTCTTATAGAGCCAGTTCGATTCGTTGTGCCTGCGCGGCGAGCCGTCGCGGTTGCGCTCGAACCACTCCGGGTGCGCTTTGAATGCTTCTTCGTATGCGTAGTTGCAGTCCATCCGCGCCACCACGCGCAGGTTAAGCTTCTTCGAAGCCGCGGTCATTTCGCCGAACAGGTCGCGCGTGCCCAGGAATTCGCTGCGGTGGTGATAAGGCACCTGCGTCGGATAGAAGGCGAGGATGCCACCGCCGTTCAGGAGTACGGCGTCAACCTTCAGCGAGGCCCAGTAATCGGCCCAGGAGTTGACATCCATCGTGAGCGGGTCGCGTTCGTTGAAATTGATCTGACCGCAGCGGCGCATCGTGGCGTACCAAGGCTTCCCCTTCTCCTGCGCCCGCCGCTCTCCCGTCGATGCGATGAGCACAGAGGTGGCAGAAACGGCCAGGAACTCCCGACGCGTCAGGGCAAGCATCTCTGGTTCTCGGCTCATCATCACCAACGCCCCTGCTCTTCGCGTGATCGATTGACTCGTAACCGGCTGCCCGAGACAGGGTGTGGCCGGCAGCTTTTTCGGCCGCACCATCAAATCCGTTTGGCTTGCCTGTCATCCTGCTAGCGCAGAACGCGGTGAACTCCAGCAGGATCCGCCTTACGAGACCAATTCTTTGATCAACTCTCCATCGTTGATCGTCGGCCTCTCCAACCGCCCGTTGTGCTGAAATACCGTTCGGTAGTGATTGAGCCCGAGCAGGTGGAGGATCGTCGCGTGGATGTCGTGGACGTGTGCGCGCTTGTCCACCGCTCGCAAACCGATCTCGTCGGTCGCGCCGATGATCTGCCCACCTTTGATCCCCGCCCCGGCCATCCAGATCGTGAAGCCCCACGGGTTATGGTCGCGCCCGTCGCCCTTCTCGTTGAATGGCGTACGCCCGAACTCCCCGCCCCAGACGACTAGTGTGGTGTCGAGCACGCCGCGAGCCTTCAGGTCTGCCAGTAGCCCCGCGATGGGCTTGTCCGTACTCGCGCACATCTTCGAGTGATTGCCCTCGATGTTGTTGTGCGCGTCCCAACCGCTGCCCGACCCCGAATACAACTGGATGAATCGCACGTTACGTTCAACCAGGCGGCGGGCGAGCAGGCACATCGTGCCGTACTTGGCCGTGACCGGGCTATCGATGCCATAGAGCTTCTTCGTGACCTCCGATTCCTGCGAGAGGTCTACGGCTTCGGGCGCAGCCGTCTGCATGCGATAGGCCAACTCGTAAGAGTTGAGCCGCGCCAGCAACTCGGTGTCGTCGGTCCTCGAAGCGGAGAAACGTTGGTTGAGCTGCGCCAAGAGATCGAGTTTATTCCGCTGCTGCACGTCGCTGACCGTCTCCGGCGGCGCGAGGTAGAAGATGGGGGTCGGGCCTTGGCGGAATTGGGTACCCTGGTAGATCGCTGGTAAGAAGCCGGAACTCCAATTCTTCGGGCCGCCGAGCACCTCGCCGGCGTCGGCCATGATTACAAATGACGGTAGACTTTGATTCGCCGTGCCAAGCCCATAAGTCGCCCACGCCCCGAGCGAAGGCCGTCCGGCCAAGATCGAGCCCGTATTCATCTGGCAGACTGAGCCGACGTGATTCAACCCATCGGCCCAACAGGAACGGATGATTGCGAGGTCGTCCACGTGCTCGGCCGTATAAGGCAGCCAGTCGGAGACGGGGATGCCGCTGCGGCCGTAGTGTTTGAACGTGCGCTTGGTGGGCATAATGGTGTTCGAGGCCGTGCCCATCGCGGTGATCGGCCGTCCGAAAGATTCCGGCATTGGCTGGCCGGCCAACTTATCCAAAGCGGGCTTAGGATCGAAGGTGTCGAGGTGGCTCGGCCCGCCCTCCATAAACAGCCAAATCACGGAGGTGGCGCGGGGCCGATGGTGAGGCTGCTTCGCGGCGAGCGGGTCAGACACCTTGTCGTCCGCACCAAGCGCATCCTCGGCGAGCAGCGACATCAACGCGATGGCGCCCAGGCCGCCGCCCGCCTGCATCAAGAAATCTCGCCGTCTCGTCAGCGCCCTGTACTCCGCGGAATGTTCTTCCCGTTGTTGCTCTTTCATTCCGATGCCCCTAGTTGACGTAAACGAATTCGTGGGAGTTAAGGAGGACGTGGCAGAAGTCCGCCAGCGCCGCCGCGTCGGCCGGATCGATGTCGGAGGTGAGGTTCGGCGGCAACGCCACCGGCCTCTTCTCCTCGAGCCGGATCTTGATAACCGCCGCCTGTTTGTGCAGGAAGGTGCGGGCGACCTCACGCTCGTCCGCGTCAGGCTCACGAGCGAGCGCGAGCCGGTAGGCCGCAGTGACCTGAGAGTTTAGGTCGGCCCCGGCCTCCTTCAAGACGCGGCCCGCAAACGACTGCGCGGCACGTAAGATGATCTTGTCATTGAGTAGTGAGAGAGCTTGCGGAGCCGTGACCGTGTTGGCTCGTCGCGCACAACTCTCGTGCGTGTCCGGCATGTCGAAGGCATGGAACATGGGATAGCGCGAGTTGCGCCGCACGAAGACGTAAATGCTGCGGCGGTCCTTCGCTTGTTCGCTCTCGTTCTTCTTCCAACCGCCGCGCACTTCCATGCCTTCGGGGATGTCAGGGAAGACGCTCGGGCCGCCCATCTGTCGGTTCAACTGCCCGCTCACGGCCAGGATCGCGTCCCGAATCTCCTCGCCCGTCAGGCGCCGGCGTTGGAAGCGCCACCACAGTTGATTCTGCGGGTTCACTTTCGCCGCCTCCGGGTTGAAGTCTGATGACTGCCGGTAAGTGTTCGAGAGCATGATCAGACGGTGCATGGCCTTAATGCTCCACCCTCCCTCGACAAGGGTAGCGGCGAGCCAATTGAGCAGCGGCCGGTTGCTCTCCTTTTCGCGCATGACGCCGAAGTCGGAAGGCGTGCCGACGATTCCCCGCCCGAAGTGATAGTGCCAGATGCGGTTGACCATGACGCGGGCAGTCAGCGGGTTGCTCGGATCAGCCAACCAATTGGCCAAGGCCGTCCGGCGGCCCGTCGTGCGCCCATCAGCCGGTGGGGAAACTCTCGCGGGGCCTTTGTCGAGGAGCGTCAAAAAGCCGGGCTGAACTTCTTCTTTCGGGGCGTCATAGGCACCAGCGCCCAGGACGTGCGTCGCGGGGGCGTTCGGCCCCACGTCCGTCATGCCGGAGCCGATGGGTAGCGGCTTCGGTTTGATGTCATCAAATGCGGCCAACTGTTTCCGCAATTCCTCCCACTGCTTCTTCGGCTCGCCTTTCAATTTTTGTCCGACGCCGTTGCCGTCCTCATCCATCCCGGAACCGAGCAGCCAATTCGCCTTGTGGTACATGAGCCACTGCATGGCATCGCGCTTCTCGGCCGGCGTGGAGATTGCCGCTTGAATATCGGACGGGTACTTGTCGAAGTTCTCCTTGTAAATGGCTTTGGCGACCGGTTCTTCCAGCTTGGCGATCTGCGCGCGAATCTCTCTGGTCTTCTCTTCCCAGACGGCGCGCTTCCGCAGGTACTCCTCCTGTTCGGCGGCGGAGGCGAGCACATAATCATCCTTCGCGCGCGTGGCGGCAAAGAAGGCTTGCAGCCGGTAATAATCCTGCTGCAGGACCGGGTCGTACTTGTGGTCATGGCAACGCGCACAGCCGTAAGTCGTCGCCATAAAGACCACGCCGACAGTGTCAGTGATGTCGTTGAGAATCTCCTGCCGCCG
>Ga0075421_100013277_pt1 | contig 10262 bp, 8 predicted proteins | sample SoiMetdeltSBSDD5_FD_75292 | JGI IMG/M metagenome (GOLD analysis project Ga0075421, IMG submission 75292) | Bulk soil microbial communities from a Populus tree surrounding site in Tennessee, USA - Soil MetaG P. deltoides SBSDD5 | ecosystem: Environmental > Terrestrial > Soil > Tree plantation... | reverse complement strand
ATCACCGATGCGACGCCGAACAGGATGCCGAGCGAGGTGAGGGCAGCGCGGAGCGTGTTGTGGCCGACCGCCTCGAGCGCCGTCCGGATGCTGAACAGGACGTGCGCGGTCAGCTCGCCGCGGGCACGCGCGAGGTCACGGACCTTCATGGGCTACGCTCTGGTCGAGTGGTCAGGACTTCGTGACACCGGCCGTGGCTGGAGTTGCGTTAGGCGGCGGCGCCGGCTTCACCGGCACGGGCTTGGCGGTGGACGGCGTGTCGGCCGGGCCGGGCTGCGGCGGCAGCGGCTTTGCGCCAGGCAGCGTCCTGAGCTCCAACTTGTCCTTGTCCGCCGGGGCGGTGAGCATCACACGGTCGTCCGCCTCGACCCCTTTCGCGATGACGATCTCGTTCTCGTTGGCGAGCCCGGTCTCGACCTGTTGCTTCGTGACGCGCGCGCCGTCACGCTTGTAGACATATGGCGTGGTGCCGTCCACGGCGACAGCCTCGAGCGGCACGTACAGCGCGTTCTTCACCGTGTTGGTCTCGATTGCGTTGGACGTCGTCATGCCGGGACGCAGTGTCGTGTCGGCCAGAGCGAGCAGGATCTTCACCTCGAAGACCTTCGAGTCCGCGTTAGGCCGCTGCTCACCGACGTTCGCGACTGCGGTCACCGTGCCGGCCAGCTTCTTGGTCGGGTCGCTATCGAGCGACACGGTGACCTTCTGGCCGGAAGCGACCTTCCGTACGTCGATCTCGTTGACGTAGCTGACCGATTCCATCTGGCCGAGGTCGGGTAGCGTGGCAACGGTGGGATCCCACGCGTTGACCTGCGAGCCCACACCCTTCTTCTTGCCGTTCCACTCCTTGACGTAGATGACCATCCCCGATCCCGGCGCCTTGATCGTGAAGTTGCCTAACACTTCCTGCACGATCGTGAGCTTGTTCCGCTGCCGCTGCACGTCGGCACCGACTTCGGCCATCTTGGCGATGGCCTGCTGCGTCTTGGTGACGTAGTTGGTCTTCGCCTGCGCGAGGGCACGTGTTGCCTTCTCGTAATCGATCTCGGCCTGGCGCTTGATGCTCGGTGATTCGTACGCCGCCTGCTCCTTGGCGATGCGTTTTTCCTCGAGCGAAAGCTCCATCGTCTTCATGTCCTCGCGCGCGGTGGCGAGGTTGAGCGTCGAGTCGAGCTGTGCCTGCAGGAGCTGCGCTTCCGCCTTCTGCAGGGCGAGGGAGATCTCAGCCATCTTGGCCGCGATGCCCGATCGATCGAGCTCGGCGACGACGTCGCCTTCCTTGACGACGGTGCCTTCGGGCACGAGCGTCGAAATCTTCGTCTGATAGACCTCGGCCTGCTGCATGTTCAGCGGACCCTGGATCTGCACGAACTTCTTCGCGCGCAGCTCACCGGCGCTGGTGACGACGACGTGGAAGTCACCTTTCTTTACGCGTGCGATGACGGCGGCGTCTTCCGATTTGGACGCGGGGGCGAGGTACCACGCCGACACACCGCCGACTGCGAGGACGATCACCAGGAGGGTGATCCAGCGTTTGCGCGGGATCCGGATCATGGGAGGCTCGGCTGCAAGGGCGAAGCTGAGCGCCCCCAGACGGTCAGAGAGCGCGAAGTCCGCGGATGATTGACGGGTCCACAACGGGACGCAAGCTCCGGCACGGGGCAACGGGAGCAACCCAGGTCTGGAACGAGCCACGTCGCGGCGTCGTTGAGACACGCTGGGGGCGGAAAAGGTTCTCCTGACCTAGTTGTTAGGTAGGAGTCTCACCGTCCCATCGACATCGATGCGGTATCGATACTTGCCCGCGGACATGAGCTCTGCAATGGCCGGGCGCCGTTGGAGGACGTGGAAGACGTCCGTGTCCTCGGGGGTATCCCCCGACACCAGCGGCTCGCGCTCGAGCAGCGCACTCGACGGGCGTGCGGTCCTCACACTGTACTCGGTGATCGACTCGTGGAGCCGACGCGACTCCGTGACCACGCGACCATCTTCGGAGAGCCGAAAACGCATGTCGCCACCACGAGGCCAAGAGCCGTTCCCGCCGGGCGCCGGATAGATGTAGACCAGCCACCCGTTGGCGTCCGGAATCGCCATGGCGACGAATATGCGCGGCGCCGGACGCACGAACATCCCGACGGATGCCTCGATTGCGCGCGCGGCGCTCGCGAAGTAACCGGTGTCCGGCTCCGGCGAATCGTAGAGTGTGGACGCCCACGCCTCCTGAATCCCGGGAATCGCGAGCTCCGAGATCAGGAATGCCGAGTGATCATCGGTGAGTGCTCCCGAAGCTACTTCCCACCCGTGATCTGTGCTGCGGACGATCAGGCGGCGAATGCTGTCGGCTGGTAACGATAGCGACGTCATGGCGTCACTACCAAGCCATGCTACGCTGTCACGAACGGCCAGCGCCCTCCCGCGACGTGAGATGGCTTCGAGGGAATCGCTGGGCGGTGGATTGACCTCAGGAGTGGGCGCAGGGGCAACAGCCGTGTCAGTCGGCAACGCCGGCGCCCGCGCCTCCTTCGCTGGCTTGGACTTCTGACCGTGCGCCGAGTGCCAGGCAACTGACGCCATCACGAGTGCCACGATCCCACGTCGGACCACAGAAGTCTCCAGGCGAATGGCTCCTCGAGACAGACGACTTCAAGTGGCTGCGGGTCGCGCCGGCAGATCCCATCAAGACGAAGGAGAAGGCGCCGTGAGCCCGAGATTGTCCCCCTTGTCGGCTGACGGGCGGTGGCGCATCTCTACCCATCGTTTTCCAACCCCAGGCCCGCGCCATGCCGGGCGCGGCCCGTCGTTCCGATTGTCACCAGACGAGCAGCCCGATGCGCTATCGAGTCGTAACAAGCCTGTTGTCGACCCTTGTCCTCGCGAATGCCACTGCGGTCGATGGGTACGCTCAAGTGGGCGGCGCCCAGGTCGGCGGGGCGGTCGGCGCCGCGGCGACGGCCAGGCAGGGCACGCCGAACATGCTAACGTCTGTCGAACGCGCCAACGGGTGGCGGCTGTTGTTCGACGGTCAGACCACAAACGGTTGGCACGGTTACAAGTCGCCGTCGGTGCCTAACGGCTGGCGCGCGTCGGGCGGGACCCTGACGAAGGACGGGAGCGTCGGGGACATCCTGACCGCCGACCAGTTTGGCAACTTCGAGCTCACGCTCGACTGGAAGATCGCGAGGGGTGGTAACGCCGGAATCTTCTACCGCGGGACCGAGGAGTACGAGCACATCTACTGGAGCGCGCCAGAGTATCAGCTGCTCGACGATGCCAACGCGCCGGATGGCAAGAGTCGCCTGACGAGCGCCGGGGCGGCGTACGCGCTCTACCCGCCGCCGGCGGGGATCGTGAAGCCGGCAGGCGAGTGGAACTCGACGCGCATCATCGTGAACGGCGCGCACGTCGAGCATTGGTTGAACGGGCAGAAGGTCGTGCAGTACGAGCTGTGGAGTCCGGATTGGGAGGCGAAGGTCAAGGCGAGCAAGTTCAAGGATTGGCCGAACTATGGCCGGGCGAAGAGCGGCTACATCGCGATTCAGGGTGATCACAACGGGGCGCTCGCGCTCCGCAACATCAAGCTCAGGACGCTCCCATGACCACACGGGTGAAGCTCGCGGCGATGATGTTCCTGCAGTACTTCGTCTGGGGGGCGTGGTTCGTCACGATGGGGACCTACCTCTCGCAGACACTGAATTTCACGGCCCAGCAGGTAGGGCTGGCATACGGAGCGACGGCGATCGCCGCGCTCGTGTCGCCATTCTTCATCGGCATCGTCGCGGACCGGTTCTTCGCGACGGAAAAGCTGCTCGCCGTGCTGCACATCGTGGGCGCAGCACTGCTCTACCTCGTCTCGACGCAGAAGACGTTCGGCACGTTCTACCCGCTCCTGATCCTGTACGCGCTGTGCTACATGCCGACGCTGTCGCTCACGAACTCGATCTCGTTCCACAACGTGACCGACCCGGCGAAGGAGTTTCCGCTGATCCGCGTGCTCGGGACCATCGGCTGGATCGTGGCCGGCATCATCATCGGCAAGGTGCTCAAGGCGGACGCGCTTGCGCTTCCACTTCGTGTCGCGGCGATCGGGTCGCTCATCCTCGGCGTCTATTCGCTGGCGCTGCCGCATACGCCACCGAAGGGGGCGGGAACGAAGTTCAGCGCGCGTGACGCTCTCGGCCTCGACTCGCTGCAGCTGCTCAAGCACAAGGACTTCCTGATCTTCGTCCTCGGCTCGTTCCTGCTGTGCATTCCGCTGCAGTTCTACTACACGTTCGCGAACCCGTTTCTGAACGAGATCGGCGCGCCGGAGCCGGCGTTCATTCAGACGTTCGGTCAGATGTCGGAGATCGGGTTCATGTTCCTGCTGCCGTTCGCGCTCAAACGGGCGGGCATCCGCGTGATCATGCTCGTGGGCATGCTGGCGTGGGCGCTTCGCTACTTCGCGTTCAGCCAGGGCAACGCGTCGGACGGGATGTGGCTCATCTACATCGGGATTCTGCTACACGGGGTGTGCTACGACTTCTTCTTCGTGGCGGGGCAGATCTACACAGACGAGCAGGCGGGCGCGCGCATTCGCGCGGCGGCGCAGGGGTTCATCAACTTCGTCACGAACGGCGTGGGGTACTTCATCGGCGCGTTCGTCTCCGGCGCGGTGGTGAACCGGTTCACGACGCCGAACCCGGCGTGCGATGCGGCCGGTGCGGCGGCGCGGACGTGCCTAACGCTGACGCATGACTGGAAGTCGATCTGGATCGTGCCATCGGTCGGGGCGCTCATCGTGCTGGTGGTGTTCGCGATACTGTTCCGGCCGAGTGGGCAGAGGTTGGCATCGGCGGCGGAGCCGGTGAGGGCGTAACCGAGAACGAAAAAACCGAACCCCATTACCCAAGACCCACGACTCGCCATGACATCACGAGATGTCATGGCGAGTTTTCCGTTGTGCGTGGTGCGTCATTGGTGATCGGTCATCGGTCGCGTGGCTTGCGGCGTGACAGAACCTGGCAGCGAGCGGCGTTTCCTCCGCGGTCTCGTCTTCGTCGCTGGTGTACCCCGCGACGCGAACGCCGCGGGATCGCGATCTCTGCCCCGCATCACGTGCCCGAGAAGATTTACGTCACATACAACTACCTGCCGCAGGACCGCGCCCGCGCGCAGCAGATGTTCCTGGAAGCAGGAATGTTGGATGTCGTCGTCGACCCCGCCCTGTTGACGGGGTTCCAGAAGCTCTGCCTCCCGAACGAGGACACGGTTTCGAAGCTCGGCCTGGCCGCGCGGTTGCACGCGCTGCCCGCGCCCACCGTGCACCGCGTGCTGGAGCCGACCGCGCGCGAGCTGTCGGCCGCCCGGCTGCTTCACATGTTCGTGTGGATCCATCACAGCCATGAAGGCCACCCGCGCCCCGGCATGACGTACGACACGGCGGGGGCGTGTCCGTCGTGCGGTGACGGCCTGAGACAGACGTCGCCGCTCATGATCACCGGCAAGGAAGTTCCGAAGAGTGGTGTGCTCGGATCGATCGATGACGACGTGCTGGTGCACGACTCGCTCGCCGAGGAGATGTATGCGGCCGGGTTTACGGGGCTCGCGTTCGGCGACGTCGTCGACATGCAGGGACATCGACTGCCGTGGCGGCAGCTGCTCATTGACCACGCGATGCCGCCGATGATCGCCGCGGCGCGCGGGCTCGTTCGCGGTCGCACGGGTGGCGAGGCGCCGTGTGCGAGTTGTGGATGCGACGGCTGGTTCGACGCCGTGGCCGAGCCGTTCATTCCTGCCTATGTTGGCGAAGGCGTCGTGCGCATGCCGGACTTCGCACGGACCGCCGAGCGATTCGGCACGGGTCATTGGGCCGAGCCGGTACACGGCAAGCGCTCGCTGGCGAGCCGGCGGATCATCGTGCGGCCGGCGGTGTACGCGTTCTTCCGCGCGCGAAAGTTGCGGGGCGTGAGATTCACGCCCGTGACCGTCATGTAAGGGCCGGTAGTACTAACTGCGAGGCGGCACCATCGGGCGGTCCAGTGTACCATCAGTAGTTAGGTTTTTCGTGTTCGCTACTGGTGGAGGACTCCATGCATTCGCTCATTCGTGAGGCAGCATTCGGCCTCGCTCCTGCTTTCGCCCTTTCCCTCGCTGTACTGCCGTTGACCGCCCAGTCCGCAACGCCGGTTCCACCGACACCGCCGCCGCCGAGCATCTCGACGAGCGCGGTCGGCGAGACGTCGATCGTGCCCGACCGGGCGATGATCAACGTGGCTGTCGAGTCACAGGGTCAGACCGCTGCTGCCGCCGCCGCCGAGAACGCGAAGCTGCAGACGAAAGTCATCGACGCGGTGAAGACGGCGGGAGTCGCCGCGGCGCAGATCCGCACGTCCGGATACAACGTGTTCCCCGAATACGCACAGGCCGCGGGCAAGGGTCCGCGGGTGACGAGCTACCGCGCGCACAATACCGTGCAGGTCGAGATTCGCAATCTCGAGTTGGTGGGCAAGGTCATTGACGCGGCGCTCGGTGCCGGCGCGACGAACCTGGGCGCGCTCGCCCTCTACGCGTCGAACACCGACGCGGCGCGCCGCGAGGCAATGCAGAAGGCCGTAGCGAAAGCGCGCGCGGACGCGGAAGTCGCGGCCACGGCGGCTGGTGGCTCGTTAGGCCCGCTCCTCGAGCTCTCCACCGAGCCGTTCGCCGTTCCGCAGCCGATCACGCGACAGGTATTCGCCGCGATGGACAGCCGGATGGCTGCGCCGACTCCGATCGAGTCCGGCGAGATGACTGTGCAGGCCGTCGTTCACGTGCGCTGGCAGTTCGTACCCGGCCAGCGGTGATCGTCGAGGCCTGCGTGGACTCGGTGGAGTCTGCGCACGCGGCCGAGCGGGGCGGGGCGGCACGCCTCGAGTTGTGTGACGCGCTGTCCGACGGGGGAACGACGCCAAGCGCGGGGATGATCGCCGCGTGTCGCGAACGCGTGTCCATTCCCCTGTTCGTGATCATTCGGCCACGGGGCGGCGGATTCGTCTATTCGGAGTCCGAGCTCGACGTCATGCGCCGCGACATCGTCGCCGCCCGCGGGCTCGGCGCCGACGGTGTGGTGATCGGCGTGCTGCGCCGCGATGGTCGCGTCGACGAAGACCAGGCTCGCTCGCTGGTCGGCGTTGCCGGCGATCTGCCGGTCACCTTTCACCGCGCGTTCGATTTCGTCCCCGACCAGAGCGCGGCGCTGGAGACGCTCATCTCGGCCGGCGTGACACGGATCCTGAGCTCGGGTGGTGCGCCGACGGCTCGTGACGGCGTTCCGGTGCTGGCGTCGCTCGTGAGGCAGGCGGGCAACCGGCTGGTGGTGATGGCAGGTGGGGGCGTGCGCGAGGAGAACGTGAAGGAGATCGTCGACGGTTCCGGCGTGCGCGAGGTGCACGTCCGGTTGACGCGCCTAACGCGCGGCGATGGTCCGCCGCTACGGGCCGGGGTCAGGGTGCGAAAGGCACTGCCTGACGATGAGGCGGCCTGGGAGGAGGCGGACGAAGAGCGAGTGCGACGCTTCGTTTCGGTTGCGAAGCACGTGCTCGGGTGACGTTCGCTCAGCTATTTCTTCGTTACTCGTAGCGCGATACGCCGGTTCTGGGCGCGGCCTTCCTCGGTCGAGTTGTCGCCGACGGGGTGATCCGACCCGTACCCTTCCGCCACCATACGGCGCGCGCCGATTCCCTTGCCGACGAGTGCCTGTCTCACGGCCTCGGCCCGCTGCTGGGAGAGTTTGCGATTGGCGGCCCGATCGCCGCGGTTGTCGGTGTAGCCGCCGACCTTCACGTGGACGTTCGGATACGCCTTGAGCACGGCGGCGATGTTGTTCAGCTGTTCCTCCGACTCCGGGAGGATCGTCGCCGATCCTGTCGCGAAATTCAGCCGATCGAAGTTGAACCATGTGGTGTCGTTCACCGGGCGGGAGCTGTCGGTGATGAACGCGATCAGCTTCGACTCGATCCCGCGCTCGGGCACGTTGAGCTCGGCGCCACCGGGCAGCAGCTTCTTTCCGAACGAGCCGAGCTTGCCGGCGGCATCGCTCGCCGCCGCGGTCGCTGCAGAGGCAGCCGCGCCCGTGCGAGCCGCCGCGGTATCGAGCGCCACGCTGCCCGTTGCCACCGCGCTGTCGACCGGCGTTACGGTCGGTCCTCGTCCGCGCATGGTGGTGAACCAGACCAGCAGGAGCGCCGCGAGTGCGAGCAGCGGCCACAGCCACCGGTTACTGCGCGCGGGCTGCCCTACGGCGCCGGCGTAGGCGACGCGCTCGCGCTCCGGTGTGGGGCGTTGCGGCTCGATGTAGCTGGGCCGGGCGCCGCTGGGTGACATGTCGACGAGCGACGTTATTCCCGCCGGCGCGGCGGCGAGAATGCTGTCTCGCTCGGACGCCAGCACACTCGTTAGGTTTCCGAGCCCCACGCTGCCGTCGCGCACACGCTTGCCGAAGTACCCGAGCACCAGTGGCGACGCCAGGCTCAGGATCGCTGCGCCGGACGTCGGGTTCTTGAACCCGGCCGTCCGTGCGACGAGCTCGCCCACGCTGCCCACGCGATTGCCGAACAGCGTGGTGAGCAGCGACCCGCCGATCCCTGACGCAGTCGGCGTGGTGGACATTCCACCCAGGAGATTGCTCACGTCGTCCACGAGGCTGACAGAATTGTCGCGGCTCGTAATGAGGTCGAAGATCCGGTGAATGCCGCTGATGTCGGCGCCCTTGGTCAGGATACCTCCGAGCACTGATGCGACGCTCGCTAGCAGCCCCCGGGCTACAGACGCGTCGGACTCCCCGAGACGTTGCGCGATCCGGCTGACCGCGGGCGTGGCGACCGAGGTGAGCGAGTCCAGGAGGGTGGCCATGCGCGGATCCTCACTGCGAAGGCGTTCCACCGCTTGCGGTCCGACAACGACAGGCGGCGCGCGCCATCATTGGGAATCGCGGGGATAGCCCTTCAAATAAGGGGGCCCGGACGGCTCCGACAGTCCACCAAAGTCTTATCGCGCGACGGATGAGGCGGGCAGGACTGCGAGCGGTCTGACGGATGACTGATACGCTCAACACTCAGCACTCAAAACTGCGCAGTTTCGAGTACTGAGTTGTCATTTTGTCCGAGGGCTTCGTTAAGGCGGGCCGGCTGGCTAGACCGCGTCCGAAAGCGAGGTGAAGTTGAAATCCTTCACCCGGATGCTTGGCATCACCTGACCCGCGGCGGTGCGCTCGGCTTTGCCGAGCTCCTCGATCTTGTTCAGCATGAACAGCGGCGACTCGTTCCAGCGAAAGTTCTTGAGTGCCTTCGTGATCTTGCCATTCTCGATCAGGAACGTCCCGTCCCGCGTTAGGCCCGTCACGAGCACCGTCCGCTGGTCGAGGAAGCGGATGTAGAAGAAGTGCGTGACGAGGATGCCGCGCTGCGTACCGGCGATGAGCTCGTCGGTGCTCTTGGTGCCACCGACCATCTTGAGGCCGCCCGGGAAACCGCCGCCAAACCCGCCGCCTCCGCCACCACCCCCGCCACCGCCAGCACCACCGCCAGTCGGTTCCTTCCCCTGCTTCTGCGCCCAGAAGCGCGAGTACGAGAAATTCTTCAGGACGCCGTTCTCGACCCACACGCGGCGCGTGAGTGGCAGGCCTTCCGCGTCGAACGGCTGCGCGAGGAGATCGGGGTCCGCCGGTTCCGAGTAGATCGTCACGCGCTCGTCCATCACTTTCTCCCCGAGCCGCGTGCCGCCGCCACGTTTCGAGAACGTGCCGCGCCCTTCGTCGGCCGCGCGGGCGTTGAACGCGCCACCTAACAACGGCACCAGGTCCGCGACGGCCTGAGGCTCGAGCACCACCGTGTACATGCCAGGCTCGATCGCTACCGGGTCGCGCGACGCCACGGCTTTCCGGGCGGCGGTCGTGCCTAACGCTGCCGGATCCAGCTTCGCCCAGTCGCGGGCTCCCCCGGATGCCCAGCCCGAGCCCGTACCGTCGGGCGTGCGGACGGTCGTCGACAGGTTCGCGTCCGTCGAGCGGTGATACGCGAACAGTCCCTTGCTCGTGGCGATCGCGCGAGCGCCGGCGTTCGCTTCGAGGAAACCGGCTACGAAGACGTCGCCCGCCGCATTCCCCGCCTCCCCCGCACGTTGAATGACGCGCTTCGCCGCGGCGGCGCGCGTCTCGGGTCCAAGGTCCGCGGTCGCCTCGATGAAGCTGTCGACCGATGCGTACTGCTGTGGCCCAAGCTCCGGCATGATCTCCGGGTCCTCCGGCG
>Ga0075421_100013273_pt1 | contig 10263 bp, 11 predicted proteins | sample SoiMetdeltSBSDD5_FD_75292 | JGI IMG/M metagenome (GOLD analysis project Ga0075421, IMG submission 75292) | Bulk soil microbial communities from a Populus tree surrounding site in Tennessee, USA - Soil MetaG P. deltoides SBSDD5 | ecosystem: Environmental > Terrestrial > Soil > Tree plantation... | reverse complement strand
AGTGGCACACCGGCAATGATAGTTGGGGCAGTACGCGGCGTCAACCTCATGATCTGGTTGCTGTGCTATTGAGCGCAAAGTATAATCGCCTACCATAGAAGATAACCCCTGAGGAGGCCGTGCGTGCCGTTCAACCTTTTAGTAGATGTCCAGCAGCTAAGTGGCGTCTTACTGGCTGTTATATCGATAGTCGCGGCGGTTGCGGCGGCACTTTGGATATCGCTGGTGATTTGGGCGTACCGGGACATGCGCTCTCGCTCTCGCGATAGTTTTGCCCAGTTATTAGCGGCTATGGTGGTAGCGGTGCTAAACATCCCCGGATTGCTTGTCTATCTTATTCTTCGTCCTCAAGAAACCCTTGCTGAACAATATGAGCGTGCGCTGGAAGAAGAAGCGCTTTTACAAGAGATCGAAGAGAAGAAAGTTTGTACGGGTTGCAGCCACCCAATAAAAGATGACTGGATGCTCTGTCCTTATTGTCACACAAAGTTAAAGAAGGCTTGCGAGAATTGCGGTCAGCTTCTTGACCTTCCCTGGTCAATCTGCCCATATTGCGAACGCCCACAGGCAGAGCGACAAACCTCCTCACGTCGGCAGGCCACTGCAACGATAAGTCAATTTGATCAACCGCCCTACCCCGAAAGTGCTCATGATCAAACATTTAACTCTTGAACCGTACCCTGAGGTAGGACAAGAGGCGCTCATCTCTAGTTGCTTGTTCATTCACGATGTAAGTTTGTAAATGCGGCGAGACCGGGATAGATAGCAGTTTCACCAAGTTCCTCTTCAATTCGCAGAAGTTGGTTATATTTTGCGATGCGGTCACTGCGCGCTGGGGCTCCAGTCTTGATTTGCCCCGTATTCAGCGCTACAGCAAGGTCTGCGATTGTTGTATCTTCGGTTTCCCCACTTCGATGCGACATAACAGCAGTCCAGCCATGCCGTTGAGCGAGATCAACAGCCGCTATAGCCTCGCTAAGGGAGCCGATTTGATTGACTTTCGTGAGCAGGGAATTCGCCGCTCCCCGCTCAAGCGCCATCTCTACGCGCTCAGTATTTGTAACGAGCAAGTCATCGCCAACAATCTGCACCCGGTTTCCATACTGTTGCGCGAACATCACCCATGAGTCCCAATCATCCTCCGCAAAGCCATCCTCAAGTGAGATGATGGGATATTTTTCGATCCAATTACCCCAGAACTCTACCATTTCTGCGCCCGAGAGAACACGCCCTTCTCTCTTCAAAGTATATTTACCACCTTCATAAATTTCGCTCGACGCTGGATCAAGAGCAAGCATAATCTGCTCCCCTGCGCGATATCCGGCTTTTGCAATTGCCTCTAAAATCACTTCAATCGCTGCCTCATTTGTCGGTAGGCTTGGGGCAAATCCACCCTCATCACCAACGTTCGTGCTTTGCCCCATCGAGCTAAGCACCTTCTTGAGCGAGTGATATATTTCAGCTCCCCATCGTAGTCCTTCAACAAAGGTTGGCGCTCCTACAGGCATCACCATGAATTCCTGAAAGTCAGTACTGTTTTCAGCGTGTTTCCCGCCGTTGAGAATATTCATCATTGGCACGGGCAGTACACGTGCATTTACACCGCCGATGTAGCGATAGAGTGGAAGGTCCAGACTATTGGCCGCAGCTTTCGCTACGGCCAACGAGACACCTAGTATCGCATTAGCACCTAGCTTCTCTTTGGTCGATGTTCCATCAAGTTCTTTGACCATATAGCCGTCGATGCCAGTTTGGTCGGTAACCTCCCAGCCAATCAGTTCATCAGCAAGCACCGTATTGACATTATCTACCGCCTGATGTACGCCCTTGCCAAGATAGCGCGACTTATCACCATCACGCATTTCCAACGCTTCGTGCGCTCCCGTTGAAGCCCCAGAGGGTACGGCTGCCCGACCTAGAGAGCCATCCTCAAGATAAACGTCCACTTCGACCGTCGGATTACCACGTGAATCCAACACTTCGCGTCCAAGGATTTCCACAATTTCGGTCATTAAATAACCTTTCAGGGAGGCGATCCAGAAGGAGTTATTTCAGTAATGTACGTTCGGTTGTTCGAGTCGGAAGACTATCATAATCCACCTGAGTAAGAGACACAAGAGTAACACCGTCAAAGCAAACATCTTGCAGACGTACAAATAGCGCAATAACCTAGTTACCCTCTTTCAGAGGAGGTAGAATCAAGCAGGTTGTTGTTATTTAACCCAGCACTGTTGTAATAGTGAGATCGTTTTATGCCCGGAATCAAGGATAAAGTTGCCGTAGCGATGAGCGGCGGCGTTGATAGCTCGGTGTCAGCAGCCCTACTTGTGGAGCAGGGCTATGATGTGTTCGGTATCATGCTGCGCTTATGGTCTGAACCCGGAAACTTTAAGACAGATCGAGACAATCGCTGCTGCACTCGTGACCAAATGATGGATGCCCATATCATTGCGCGCAAGCTGGGAATTCCCTTCGAGGTCGTTGATGCACGTGAGATATTCAAGGCACAGGTAGTTGATCGATTTATTGATAGCTACAGCGTTGGAGACACTCCAAACCCGTGTCTCTCGTGCAATCGGCATATCCGCTTCACGTATTTACTTAACGAAGCGCTCTCGCGTGGGGCCTCTCACCTCGCAACAGGTCACTATGCCCGTGTTACTCAAGCGCCAGATGGACGGTATGAGCTTTGGCGTGGCGCTGATGCTGCAAAGGATCAAAGCTACGTACTAAGTGTGCTAACTCAGGATCAGTTACAGCATGCAATGTTTCCCATTGGGGGATTTACAAAGCCAGAAGTCCGCAAAATAGCGGAGAGATTTGGCATGAGTGTTGCCAGCAAAGCTGAGAGTCAAGATCTTTGCTTTGTCGCTGACGGTGATTACCGCCGGTTCATGCAAAGTATGGCAGGCGCATCCATCAAGCCCGGTCCGATTCAGCTTCGATCTGGGCAGGTCGTTGGAAATCATACGGGTCTACCTAATTATACTGTTGGTCAGCGTAAGGGATTGGGCATAGCCTGGGCTGAACCCTTATATGTCATTTCGAAAGATACTCGTTCAAATATCCTGACTGTCGGTACACGAAGCGAGCTTGGACGGAACTTTCTGCGCGCAGTCCATGTTAACTGGATAGACGGATTTGCGCCCGCGAGCGAGATTCGCGGGCTGATCAAGACGCGTTATAAGGCGATATTTGTTCCTGCAACGATTACTCCAGTGGGTATAGATTCTGCGGACGTGCTCCTCGATGAACCTGTTCTCGACATTACACCCGGGCAGGGAGCAATTTTTTACGATGCTGATCGGGTGCTCGGCGGTGGAATCATCTCCCGTCAAGAACATCTGGCTTTGGCTAACGATTCAGAAGCATCGTAGTAATTTGCGGGCCCCACACTAATACTAATGCAGTAGCAATGACAATTGCAGGCCCGTATGGAATTGCCATATGGGCCTGATATTTTCGTGTGATCACTAGCCGAATGATTAGATACACAAACCCCATCAATCCACCGATTAACACCATCAAGATCAACATAGTGAGAACATTGGGGTAGCCGATCACCATTCCGCAGAAAGTTGCTAATGTTACATCTCCGAATCCGAATGCAATCTCGCGGAGGGGTTCATCGCGTCGAGCATTGATAATCATCAGGTAGATACCGCCAAGCAAATAGAAGGCCATCTGAATAAGTTGAGCGACAGCATACCCTACGAGTGCATCGGCAAGAAAAATTCTCCGGCTAATGATGATTTCAATTAGCGCTAAAATGAACGCAGGAATCATAATTACCGTTAATACTAATCGATGTTCAATGTCGATTACTGCAATCAACGTAAACAAAGCAACATAGAGTACCTTGATCACAGTGAAGACTATAGTGCTTTCGGTTTGCCACAAATAAAGGGCAACAGCAATGAACAGAATGATGACTGTGAGATAGCGCGCTGAAAGGAGGCGCGCCACGCTAAACCACTCTATTGGTTTCTGACTTTCGCTGACTTTAGCTTCATCCTCACTTGTTGGTGGAGTCTCCAACTCCTCATTCTCATCTCGCAGTCGAAACTGCGGTAGCACATCGGCCAATATATTTACAACGATCCCAAGCACTAACCCAACTAACACGGGGATCAAAGCACGCAGCATTGTCCTATATCCTTGATGCAAGCTTTAGGGTAAAGGCAGCAAGCTCGATTCTACCATGATTAGCACGTTGTATTGCTACTGGTTAGGCAGCATGATACACTGGTCGCACATCCATCCTACCGGATTTTACAGCCACAGGAAATTCGATGAAGTTTCTCTCTAAGTGGGTGCTTTTCTTGATGCTGCTCTGTCTGGTGTTCACGCTCAGTGCCTGCAATTCGCGTGGTTCCCAAACAGTTGAGGATGAATGGGGGATAGTACAGATTCGTGGATTTCAAACAGTCCGCATTGCTGTTGTTGTACCCACTTCAAGTGAAGCGATCAACGCAGAAGGAACCGACATAGTTCGCGGGGCTCAGTTAGCAGCACAAGAATATGGGCGCATTAATGGACACTCTATAGAAATACTGACGTTGGATGGACAATGTTCTGCGGCAGGAGGTCGATCTGGCGCACTTTCAATCACGGCTGATTCGTCAATCGTAAGTGTTGTTGGCCCGGTGTGCTCACAATCATGTGAGGCGGCAGCAGAAATTTACGAAACCGCCCACTTCACAACCATATCACCAAGCTGCGGTTCAAGCGCGCTCACGGATCAAGTGACGCATGCAGGCTCCTTCATGCGCACTATCTATGATGATCGACACGAAGGGCAAACAGCAGCCCGTTTCGCATATGTAGAACTAGGTGCGAGGAGTGCTGCAACAATCTCTGATGGGACATCTGATACTGTCGATCTAGTTGACTCGTTTGAAACGACCTTTCAATCTTTAGGTGGAACGATTACGGCCAGAGGCATCATCACATCCGGAGATGCTGATTTAGAACCAGTCCTTGCCGAGTTTGAATCTCCTACTTCAGCAGTAATTTTCGCCCCGGTACTTCCTGGCGATGCTATAACTTTGACAACTCAGCGCCCAGCTAGCAAAATTGCAACTCTGCCTCTTATCGGGGGCCGACATTTTCTTAGTACCTATTACCTTACAGAAGTAGGCGATAATGCGGAGGGCATATATGCCGTTGGCCCGGTACTGTCGGGTGCAGCTTACCAAGACCTTTTGTCCCAATTTCAAGAACAATATGGCGAGGCCCCATCTACATCTCAATTTGCCTATTCATACGATGCGGTGAATATCATCGCTGACGCAATAGCTCGCGTTGCGGCTACTAATTCCCAGAATACTATGTTGATCGGGAGACAGACGTTACGAGAAGCGCTTTATCAGACGACAACTTTTCAAGGTGTGACGGGCAATTTAAGCTGCTCGGCATGGGGTGACTGTAGCACCGCATCCCTAGGTGTGTATCGTGTTCAGAATCATTCCTGGACGGTCATCTATGCTCCGTAGACGTAATCTATTCTGGTTTAGGGGTCGCTGATTTTGAACGTGGCCCAACCCGTCGCTCTGTTCCAGCGACTAGTCGCTTGTAATTTGGAATCAAAGCAAGCCCCGTGAGAATTAGTGTGCCAATGGCGTAGCCGATATACGCTACAGGGGTATTCAGAACGATGGCTCTTGCAACAAAGATCCCAACTATGAATACTCCAGCAGCTGTCGATGCGACAGATGCATAACCGGTTGTATAAAGTGTCAGCGCAGCTAAGGGGATTAGAACTACCGCCGACCAGGGCCACAAGGCGACTGCCGCCCCAACGTTGGGGCCAGTCCCCGCTCCACCCTTGAAATTTAGGAATATGGGCCAATTATGTCCAGCTACCGCAGCAACACCGCAAACGGCCTCTAATGCAGGTTCGCCTCCTCCGAGTAATCGCCCGATATAGACAGCTGCGAATCCCTTCGCTATGTCGCCGAATGCAGTTAGAATCCCTGCGGTAAGCCCTGCCGCGCGGAACGCATTTGTCCCGCCTGTACGCCCGCTCCCAACTTCACGAATATCCCTACCGCTCAGGATTCTGACCACGAATATGCCCACTGGGATACTACCGAGCAAATAGGCAATGATAACCGCTATTACATAATTCAGGATCGCAGGCATATGATTCCTCTGTGTCTGAATAAAATGTACATATCAAATCAACACCCACGTAAACAGAACGTTGTGTTTTGGCTATGGATGAATTTCTATCGGCACTTGTCTGGGCCTCATATCAACAATTTGAAACGCGCGGACAATCCATCTGTCATTTATGTCAGGAGCAATAATAATCATTAAAGCATCGGGATATGTATGTTCGCGTAGATCCGTTTCCGATGGCTCTGTCCGGTTGCCAGCTGGATGTGAATGGTAGATTGCGACAAGTTCCCACCTACATTTCTCAATATCACTTAATGCTTTTAACTGAGCACGTGGTTCCATGATGAATTTATACTGCGGAGTGGGCGAAATATTCGGAATAGGATAACCCCTCATGATTCGCCCGTCTACTCCGCCAAGTAAGCCACAACACTCTTCCGGGTGCGCCGTTGATGCGTGAAGTCTAATGGCGATTAGATCATCGGCAGAGATTATCAACATTAGGAGCGAAGTATTCCTTCTATCAGCGTGGTATAATTTCGCTGAACTAGCTAGAACCACTTGTAACGAGGCAACCGTGACGATTATTACCCGGGAGCGCGAAGACTATCTAAAGACCATCTACAAGCTCCAGCAAGAAGAGTCGCCGGTTCGAACAAACTCGATTGCACATTCCTTAGGAGTCGAACCAGCCTCTGTAACAGGTGTAATCAAGCGCCTTGCAGAGCTTGGATATCTTGAACACCAACCCTATAAAGGCGTTGTGCTGACTCGTGCTGGCGAGCTTGTCGCGCTTGAAGTCATCCGACACCATCGTCTTATTGAACTGTACCTCATTCAATCCCTCGGATACAGTTGGGATGAAGTCCATAATGAGGCAGAACGCTTGGAACACGCAGTTTCACCACTCTTTATTGAGAGAATTGAGGCGGTACTAGGCTATCCGAAGATCGATCCACATGGAGCACCGATCCCGACCACAGATGGTCATATCGCACCTCGGAAAGGAACGCGCCTCAGCGAGCTTCAAGTCGGTCAGCATGGTAATGTTGCACGCGTTAGTGACGATGATCCAGGGCTACTCCGCTATCTTGCCAGTCTTGAAATTCGACCGGGTGCTGCTATTACTGTCAGAACAATCGAACCGTATGGCGGACCAATCGGAATAGAAGTAGATGGTGCAGAACGATCAGTCGGGCCACAGGCAGCAGCCCAAGTCTTCGTTGAAATAAAGCCACGTTAGAAGCTGAATTGACAGTTCAGCAGTAGGTCTTTCCCCGAATTAGTTCTCTTGATTATTTCATGATCCCGCCTTCAGTCATCCGGCGTGCATCAAGTAAGCGTGCAATCTCCTCTTCGCTAAGGTAACCCTTTTCAAGTACAACTTCGCGAATTGTTCGGCCCGATGCCATTGCTTCTTTAGCAACTTCAGCACCCTTTAGATAGCCGATGACTGGATTAAGAGCCGTTACCAGGATTGCATTCCGTGCCAACCAGCCCTCTGCCTTTTCCCGATTTGCGACCAATCCTTCGACAGCCTTGGTGCGGAACACGGTGAGCGAATTGATCAACAAATCCATCATTTGAAATAGATTGTAGCCCATTATGGGCATCATGACGTTTAGCTCAAGTTGACCCGCTTGTCCGCACATCATGACGGTTAAATCATTGCCCATTATGTGATACATGGTCTGGTTGACCATCTCGGCAATGCTCGGATTTACCTTGCCGGGCATAATACTTGATCCTGGTTGGACGGCTGGCATAACAATTTCGTTTAGCCCCGTTGAAGGGCCAGATGCAAGCAGTCTTAGATCATTGGCAATCCGGGTAATATCTTGCGCTAGCGTACGCAGCGCACCACTGAAAAACACTGCATCGCCTACCGACTGCATTGACTCGAAAAGGTCATCAGATGATTCGAGTTCGAGGCCAGTCAATTGCTCAAGAGCGGCGATCATACGAATATGATACTGCGGATGGGCATTGAGGCCCGTTCCAGTGGCAGTACCGCCAATACCTAGCCTACGTAGACCCGCAGCCCCTTCTATGATTTTTTCGACATTGCGTTCAATTGAGCGAGCATAGGCTCCGAATTCCTGCCCAAGACGAACGGGAACTGCATCTTGTAGATGCGTCCGTCCTGATTTCACAATTTCGCCAAATGTCTCAGCCTTCTCTCGAAAGACTCCTGCCAAAGCATCAAGAACATCTATCAATTCGTCCAGCCGCCATAGACAGCCAAGGCGGATAGCTGTCGGAATAGTATCGTTTGTAGATTGAGCCATATTCACATGGTCATTTGGATGAACCGGCTTGTTCGAATCATCGAGTGCGAAACCAAGAATTAGATTAGCTCGATTCGCAATGACCTCGTTGGCGTTCATATTGAGCGATGTACCCGCACCTGCTTGAAAAGGATCGACCACGAATTGATCGTCCCATTTCCCTTCTATGACCTCATCTGCGGCTCGCATAATAGCCTGTGCAATCTGCTCGCCAGTGATGATTCGATCACCAGCCTGTTTGTCTTCGAAAAGTCCCAACTCACTATTCACCTGTGCAGCCGCACGCTTGATTGCTGCCATTGCCCAAATGAATGCCCGATATTGCTTGAGTCCCGAAATTGGGAAATTCTCAACACCGCGCTGCGTCTGCGCCGCATAAAGGGCATCGGCGGGTACTTTTAGCTCGCCAAGCGAATCCTTTTCAACACGATAATCTGACATTTCAGCATCTCCTGTTGCCATTCTCTTCAAGAAATCAAAAAGGAGCAGCACCAAGTGCTGCTCCTATTTTATCTTTACACTGGCCCACTTACATATTCAACGCGTCGTAACCAGGGCCTTCTTGGTAAAACTTATAGTTGAAAGGAATATCCGGCGTCAGATCGACTACTTCGCCGCCATTGTATGTGACGAGTTCCTTCGTTACGTGGTCGCGCCGTTCCTGACCTGCTTGCATTGTATATACGGACGGCACTTCTTCCTCAATGAAGATTGCTTCAAACGGGCACTCTGGAATACACGCCCCACAGTCAATGCAGGTATCGGGATCAATATAGAACCACGGCCACTCGTTTTCTGGCTCACCCTTTACAATGCATTCGACCGGGCAAACCTCCACACAAGCGCCGTCACGAAGGCACAGGCTGGTGATGATGTGCGTCATAGTATCTCCTCTTACTTCAGCATCTTCGCTTCAGGATACGAAATAGGATTACTTGCCCGACGATTCGAAGCGCCGGGCAACTTCGTCCCAGTTCACTACGTTCCACCAAGCCTCTAAATAATCGGCTCGGCGGTTTTGATACTTGAGATAGTATGCGTGTTCCCAGACATCGACGCCGAGTAGGGGAGTCATACCCTCAGTGAGTGGATTATCTTGATTCGCAGTACTCATAACCGAGAGTCTGCCGTTCTTATCGAGCACCAGCCATGCCCAACCGCTTCCAAATCGCCCTACTCCTGCTTTGTTCACCTTGTCTTTCAGTTCCGCAAACGAACCGAACGCTTGATTAATCGCTTCAGCAAGCCGTCCGCTCGGTTCTCCACCCCCATTGGGCTTCATGAGCATCCAGAACAGCGAGTGATTTGCATGTCCGCCGCCGTTGTTGCGTACTGCCATCCGAATGTCTTCAGGAATAGAATTCAGATCATGTACAATATCATCCACTGATTTGTCTTGAAGGTCGGGATACCTCTCAAGTGCATTATTTAGATTAGTAACATAGGCTTGATGGTGCTTGTCGTGGTGAAGGTGCATAGTTTGCTCATCAATGTGAGGCTCTAGCGCATTATAATCATAGGGTAGCGGCGGAACTTCGTAAGCCATCGAATGCCTCCTCATGGCGATTGGGACAATCAAGGGAACTGCAATAAGGCAAATGGGCGTGCGATTTGCACATTGACCGCCAGTATAAGCAATGTTAAGATAGCTATAGAATGGCGATGAGATTGTAGCTATATTCACAGGAGAAGTCAAGGATACCGCCCCCTTTTCAGCCACAACTAAATGTGCTCTCGCTGATCGATCCACAACCGATTCTAGACTTTTCACGATTGGGCTATTGCTCGTAATCGGCGTGTTGCCTATGTAGTCTGCATTCATCCTTATCCCTTGGGCGCAAGGTACAGGTAG
>Ga0075421_100013272_pt1 | contig 10263 bp, 8 predicted proteins | sample SoiMetdeltSBSDD5_FD_75292 | JGI IMG/M metagenome (GOLD analysis project Ga0075421, IMG submission 75292) | Bulk soil microbial communities from a Populus tree surrounding site in Tennessee, USA - Soil MetaG P. deltoides SBSDD5 | ecosystem: Environmental > Terrestrial > Soil > Tree plantation... | reverse complement strand
GATCTCGCCGGGATCGTGCTGACGGCGATTGAGCTGGCTCGACGCGGGGTCGTCTGCCGTCTCGTTCCGTTCAACTTGCAGGAGCGGGAGATTTGGGCTTTCGAGCCGGACTTCGTGCTGTTCAACTTTTTGCGCCGTTCCAATGAACGATTTGGCAGGGAGCTGCACGAAGCTGGCATTGCTCTTGGCGTCCTGGACACCGAAGGCGCGATTTGGCCTGATCCGGATGAATACGTGTCGCTGCTGTGGAAAGACACCGCGCTCCTGCGGGAGGTTCGCTGCGTCTGCATGTGGGGGCCGCTGCTCGCTGAGCATTTGGTGACCCGCGGCATCTTTACGCGCGAGCAGGTCGCGATCACGGGGTGCCCTCGCTTCGATTTGTACGCCCGACCGTGGCGCGACCTGAATGAGGACGCCGCTGAGGCGCTGCGCCGACACACGCGGACCATTCTGATCAACACGAACTTCTCAATCAGCAATCCGCGCTTCACGACGCGGGACAAATGCGTCGCGATGCATCGGACTGTTCTCGGATACTCCGAAGACGACGTGAGTCGTATGGTCGAAGCTGAAGACATCGCGATTCGCGAGACAGTGCGGCTGGCGGAAAAGCTGGCTGAGAAATACTCGACCGTTGACGTGGTGATTCGGCCGCATCCATTCGAGAATCCCGCGCCGTATGAGGCAGTGGCCGCGGCTCGACCAAACGTTCGCGTGAATGATGGCGAATCCATCCAGGCAGCGATCTTCAGCGCCTGCGCCGTCATTCAGCGGAGCTGTACCACCGCGCTCGAGGCCGGCCTCGCCGGTGTCGCGACATTCTCTCCGCAGTGGATTCCCGCACCGATGCTGATGCCGGCTGCCGAGGCCGTCAGTGTGCCGTGTTCGTCGTTCTCGGAGCTCACCGCGCACCTTTCCGCAATTCTCGGCGGGTCGTACCGGACGTCGGAGGCGACTCGTCAGGCTATTGCCGACGTCGTCCATGACTGCTGCTTCGCGGCAGATGGATTGTCTCACCGTCGCGTGACCGCGGTCGTGTTCGGCGCCCTGGGCTCCTCCCGGCGTGTTGATTCAGACCGGTGTCGCCGCGCGTTGTATGGACTCGACTCGGCAAACGGCCATCCGCTGGCGAGAGCTGCCCGATACCTGCGGCACGGGCTGCAGCTCCCGCCGGAGTGGTCGTTTACTCAGTTGCGCGAGGTGCCGGCCATCGATTGGACGAGGAGCCGAAAGCATTTCGATGTCACCCGAGTCCAGGCGATCGTCGACAGAGCGCAGCAATGCGGGACTTCTACGGCTCCGGCCGCGGCTGTCGATGGGGTAGTCGTGAGTGCGGCGAATGGAACAGCAGATGGCTGGCGCGCGCACGCGCGCTACAGCGTCACCATCGCGCCACGCTGGCGTCCTCAGGTATCGGCCGGGGTCCAGCATCGAGTCACATCGACGACGGACGTGCAGGTCGTCTCCCGATGACCAAGCGCGTCACCGACACTGGTAAGGATGCCCGCGTCGAATCAGCGCGGGGTCGTGCGCTCGCGGTGATACCGGCACGCGCGGGGTCCAAGCGGTTGCCAGGTAAGAACGTCCGCCCGCTGTGTGGAAAGCCGGCCATCGCTTACAGCATCGAGGCGGCGCGTGAGAGTCACCTGTTTGCACAGATTATCGTCAGCACCGACAGTGAGAGCATCGCCGAAATTGCACGCCGATATGGCGCGGACGTCCCGTTCCTCCGTGGCGCAGCGCTTGCCGACGACGACACGCCGGTGTCGGCTGTCACCGTGGATGCGCTGGAGCAAGTGGATCCTGCCGGCGACAAGTTCACCGCGGTCGCGCAATTGATGCCGAACACGCCGTTACGGGACGCGGCCGACGTCGAGGCCAGCTTTCGGCAGTTCGTCACGACGCAAGCGCAGGCGCAGCTCTCGGTGGCGCGATATGGCTGGCAGCCAGCGTGGTGGGCGATGCGACGAACCGTAGATTTCCGCCTGCTTCCGCTCTTCCCCGACGACGTGGTGAAACGTAGTCAGGACTTGCCGGTGCTCTTTTGTCCCACCGGCGCGATCTGGTGGGCGAGGGCAGACGTCCTTCGCGAAGCACGCACGTATCACGTCGCGGAGCGGACGGGTTGGGAAATTGACCCGGCGCATGGCATCGACATCGATACCGAAGATGACTGGCAGCTCGCCGAGGCGCTCATGCAGCAGCGCCTCATCGGTGTGAGCCATGCCCAGTGATCGCCTGGCGATTTACACGACGATGTATCCCGGCTGCGAACGGTTTCTCCCGAGCTGGTGCGATTCGTTGCTGCGGCAGACGGATCGCGGCGGAGACCTCTGGGTTGGGCTGGACTCCATGACGCCGGCGCAGGTGCTGGCCGCAGTCAACGCTCCGCTGAAGGCCCGCTGGGTCGTCGGACGTCAGGGGGATACGCCCGCGAGCCTTCGACAGCGGGCGTTCGCCTCGCTCGTCGGGGAGTACGACAAGATCGTTTTCGTCGACGTGGACGATTTGCTCGAACCAACACGTATCGAATCGGCGCGACAGGCCCTGGACGAGGTTGACGTGGTGGCCAGCGCACTCCGGCTCATCGATGAGCACGGGACCGATCTCGGTCTCGCGTTTGGGCCCGAAGCGGATGTGGATCTGTCAGCACTACTGGTGCGCTACAACGTATTTGGCTTATCGAATACGGCCTATCGCGCGCGCGCCCTTGGCGATTGCCTGCCGGTACCGACACCCTGCGTCCTGATCGACTGGCTGCTGGCGACGCGCGCATCGGTGATTGGCGCAACGCTTCGGTTCGACGACGTGCCCCGCATGGCCTACCGGCAGTACGCAGACAACTGTGCGCCAGTGGTGCCCCCATTCACCGCTCGGGGTGTACTCACGGCGTCTGAGCGCGTTGTCCTGCATTACCGGCTGCTATTGGAGAGCAACTGGCCCTGGCCCGATGGTGCACGCCGGCCATACGAGATCGCGCGGATGCGTGCGGATCGTTTCAAGCAGACGATTACTACATCTCGGGCGGTGCTTGGTCGCTACGTGGCTGCGCTCAACGAGCTCACGCCCCAGTATGTCTGGTGGTGGGCTGTCGCCCATCCTGATCTGGAGCACCTGTGGTCGCGCTAAGTCTCAACGGACGTGTGATTGGCCCCGGCGAGGCCCCTTTCATCATCGCCGAGATTGGCTCGAACCATAACGGCTCCCTCGACCTCGCGTTCCGGCTGATCGATGCCGCGCGGGAGTGTGGAGTCGATGCAGTCAAGTTCCAGTCGTGGTCGAAATCCTCTCTGATCTCGTCCGCTGAGTACGCGCGGAACACGCGCTACTCGGGAGACGGGCGTGTGGGCGGCCTGGAAGAGGAGGTCGAACGCTATCAGCTGACGCCAGCGCAGCACCATGAAATCGCGGCTTACTGCAACCGTACTGGCGTGCTGTTTCTCTCGAGTGTCTTCTCTCCGGGAGAGGTGCAACTACTCGATAGCCTCGGGGTGCCGGCATTCAAGGTCGCCTCGATGGATGTCACGCATTTACCGCTGCTGGCGTCGGTCGCACATCGGCACAAACCGGTCATCCTCTCGACTGGTATGGCCACGCTGGGCGAAATCGAACGCGCACTCGAGGTGCTTCGGGTGGAAGGGTCGGGCCCTGTCGTCCTGCTGCACTGCGTGTCGAAGTATCCGACGCCCGCCGCCGAGGTCCACCTGCGGAACATTGTCACACTGTCGCGAGCCTTCGATGTGCCGGTTGGATACAGCGACCACACGATTGGGACTGCCGTTCCGCTTGCGGCCGTGGCGCTCGGCGCTTGCATGCTTGAAAAGCACTTTACGCTCGAGCGAACGATGCCAGGCTGGGATCACGCGATCTCGGCTGACCCGCCGGAAATGCGCGCTCTCGTCAACGGCGCCCACGACGTGTTCTCCGCGCTGGGGAGTGCCGTTCGATACATCGATGCAACGGAGCTGGAGAAACGGAAGGCGTTTCGGCGCCGGCTCGTGGCTGCCAGAGCTTTGAAGCAAGGGGCTCGGCTGAAGTCCGAGGATGTGGATTTCAAACGACCTGGAACAGGTATTGGCCCCGACGAACTCTCGTATGCGGTCGGCCGAACGCTCACGCGGGACCTCGAGTCAGACGAGGAGCTCGAGTGGTCAGATCTGCGGTAGGGCCCTTCGCGTAAGGGCCTAGCAGAACGCGAATGCGCATTGTGCTTTTTGGAGACGGCGACTGGGCGACGCGGAGCCTGTTGCGGCTGCGCGACGCCGGTCACGACATCGCTGCCGTCGTGCTTCGTGCACGTCCGAGCGAGAATGGCCTCGAGCAGGCGGCCACCGCGCTCGGCGTGCCGATCGTCCAGCCACGCGATGTCAATGCTCTCGAGTGCGTCTCGACCGTCCGCGCGCTGGCGCCCGACGTGAACTTGTCAATCGCCTACAACCAGATCTTCCGTGATGCGATTCGAGGGACTGCATCATGGTTCCTCAATGTTCACGCGAGCAAGTTGCCTCAGTACCGTGGGCGTAACGTCATCAACTGGGCGATTATCAACGGCGAACAAGAGATCGGTGTCACCGTGCATCTGGTCGACGAGGGGATCGACACCGGTGACATCCTTCTGCAACGCACTCTCCCGATTGCCTGGACGGATACCTACGGTGATGTCCTCCATCGTGTCGTACACATCGTTCCGGATCTGATCGAAGAGGCGATGGCGATGATCGCAGACGGCACCGCGCAGCCAAAGCCGCAAGCGCCGGGTGGGACGTATTTCTGTGGACGGCGCGACGGCGACGAATGGCTGGACTGGTCCACCCCGAGCCTTGAGATCCACAACAAGATTCGCGGTATTTCGCGGCCCGGTCCGGGGGCGCGCACGTGCCTGGGGAGCAACGTCGTCGTCATTTGGCGTGCCGCCTACGATCTCGACTGGCCGCGGTACCGGGCCACTCCCGGCGAGGTGGTCAGCCGCGCACCTGGTGTGGGCGTGTTCGTCAAGAGCGCCGACTCAACTGTGCTCGTACAGGAAGTTCAACTCGGTGATACGCGGCCGCAGGTGCCGTCGTGGCCGGTGGGCAGCCGCCTCGGCGTCAACGCCGGAGCGGTTCTCCACAAGCTCTTGCTTAACGTCGAATCCTTTCCGCAGGCCTGATCCGCAGACCCACATATGACCGTTCTCGATCCAGCTGCCCGCGCGGCTCGGGCGACGATCTCGCCTGACGCGACGATACGTGACGCCGTGGCCCGATTGGAGCGCGCAGAAACCGGCATCTTGCTGCTCTGCCGCGAAGACCATCGTCTGGTCGGGGTTCTTACCGATGGGGATGTCAGGCGCGCCATTCTTCGCAACGACCCGTTCGACAGTCCGTGTATTGGCATCGCCAGCCGCAGTCCCGTCACCGCTCCGCCAGCGCCAACACCCGCCGCGGCGCTCGAGCTGATGGATCACGGAACGCATTTTCCTGTCGATCATCTGCCGCTGGTCGACGCGGATCAGCGAGTGCTCGGCCTGCTGTTGCGTCGGGATTTGGTGACGCTCGATCCGGCGCCGATCGCGGCTGTCGTCATGGCCGGTGGCTTCGGCACTCGATTGCGGCCCCTGACGGATCACGTGCCGAAGCCCATGCTGCCAGTGGGCGATCGGCCGTTGCTCGAGCGGACACTGGAGCGGCTGCGGGACGCAGGGATTCAATCGGTGAGTATCGCGACTCATTACCTGAGTGACGCGATCGTCGACCACTTCGGCGACGGTCAAGCCCTCGGACTTCGGTTGCACTATGTCGCCGAAGACCGCCCACTCGGGACGGCCGGTGCGCTCCGGCAACTCGACCCGCAGGAGGGGCCTATCCTGGTCATGAATGGCGACGTCCTCACAGGCTTGGATTTTTTGGAAATGCTGGCGTTTCATCGCGCACAGGGTGCTGATGCCACCGTGGCCGTACGGCGGTACGAGGTTCCGGTGCCATACGGCGTCGTTGAATGCGAGAACGGTGTCGTGAGCCGGCTGCGCGAGAAGCCCATGCTCCACCTTTTGATCAATGCCGGTATCTACCTGCTCGAACCCTCGGTACGGGCCTACATTCCGGCCGATCAGCGCTTCGACATGACCGAGCTACTGCAGGCTCTCATGGGGGACCGACGGCGTGTGGTCAGTTTCCCCGTTCTCGAGTACTGGGTGGACATCGGGCAGCCACTCGATTATCAGTACGCGCAGGAGCTCGTTCGTCATGACCAATCGTAGTCTGCGGATCCTGGTGACTGGAGGGGCGGGTTATCTCGGGTCGACGCTCGTGCCGTTGTTGCTTGCGGACGGGCACGTCGTCCGTGTTCTGGATAACCTGCGTTACGGCGGAAGGTCGCTGCTCGGCGTGTGGAATCACCCGGCGTTCGATTTCATACGAGGAGACATCCGCAACCGAGCCGTGGTGCGCAGCGCCGTGGAGGGCATTGATGCCGTCGTGCACCTGGCCGCGATTGTCGGCGATCCAGCGTGCGCGCGGGAACCCGAGGAGGCCCGCGCGATCAATCTCGACGCCTCCCTCCAGCTGCTGGACATCAGCCGTGACCTCCACGTGTCGAGGTTCGTCTTCGCGTCCACTTGCAGCAACTACGGTCGGATGAGCAATCCGGACATGCTGATGGACGAGACCTCCACGCTGCGTCCGCTGTCCTTGTATGCGGAAACCAAAGTGGCAGTCGAACAGGCGCTGCTCGATCCGACGAGAAGCGAGCCGGCGTGTGCCACGTCCCTGCGGTTCGCCACGATTTTTGGCGTCTCGCCGCGGATGCGCTTCGATCTCACCGTCAACGAATTCACCGTCGAAATGCTCACGCGGAGCCATCTGGTTGTGTTCGGAGAACAGTTCTGGCGTCCGTACGTCCACGTGCGCGACGCGGCCGCCGCCATTCGTCTGACCCTCGTGTCACCGGTCGAGCGTGTACGCGGTCAAGTGTTCAACGTGGGCTCGAGCGAGCAGAACTTCCGCAAGCAGCAGATCGTGGAGCTGGTTCACCGCCAGGCGCCGGAGGCAACCGTCGAGTACGTGCACGTCGATCAAGATCCTCGCGACTACCGAGTGTCGTTCGCCAAGATCCGTGAACAACTGGCGTTCGAGACCACGACCTCCGTGGAGCAGGGTGTCGCCGAGGTGGCCCGATTGGTCCGGCAGGGAATCCTGCAGGACGCTCACGACGCCAGCTACCGCAACTGAGCTGGTACCGTCCCGAATCGTCACCTGACACATGACACCGCTACCAAACGCGCTGCCTCGATCAGACCGCCAATCGCCTGCACGGGACTCACGCCCCTGTTCGGCTCCGAGAATCCCGTTGTGCGAGCCGTTTCTCGGAGGCCGCGAGTGGGAGTACGTGCGAGAGTGCCTCGACTCGGGCTGGGTGTCCTCCGTGGGTCCATACGTCACGCGGTTCGAACGCGACGTTGCCATGCGGCTTGGATCGAGATACAGCGTGGCGATCGTGAATGGCACATCAGCCCTTCACATCGCTCTGAAGATCGTCGGCGTGGCCCTTGACGACGAGGTGCTGGTCTCGACGATGACGTTCATAGCGCCCGCCAATGCGATCCGGTATCTCGGGGCCTGGCCCGTGTTCATCGACGCGGAGCCGCATTATTGGCAGATGGACGTCGAGAAGGTGGCAGATTTTCTCGCCCGTGACTGTCGCTGGACCGCTGGCGTTCTTCGAAACAAGCACACCGGCCGTCGCGTGTCGGCGATGCTGCCTGTTCACGTGCTCGGTCACCCGGTCGACATGAACCCGCTGATGGAGCTGGCCGAGCGATATCGTCTGGTCGTGATCGAGGACGCTACCGAAAGCCTCGGGGCGTATTACCACGGACGTCCTGTGGGTCGCCTGGGACACGCCGCATGTCTGAGCTTCAACGGCAACAAGGTGATCACGGCTGGTGGCGGCGGCATGCTGGTCACTGACAACGAGGAATGGGCACGGCGAGCAAAGTATCTGACGACGCAGGCCAAAGACGATGGATTGGAGTATGTGCATCAGGAGGTCGGCTACAACTACCGCTTGACCAACGTGCAGGCTGCGTTGGGCGTGGCGCAATTGGAGCGATTGGACCAGCATGTCGAAGCGAAACGACGCATCGCCGAGCAGTACGCTTCGGCCCTTGCATCCGTTCCGGGCATCGAGTGCATCCGCGAAGCTGAGTGGGCGCGAGGTGCGTTCTGGATGTACACCGTGCTCATCGACGCACCGACGTTCGGCATGACCAGCAGGACGTTGATGCATGTGCTGGGAGAATCGGGTATCGAGACCAGGCCGCTCTGGCAACCCCTGCACTGCTCTCGGGCCCACGACGGGGCCTACGCGGTCGACTGCACGACTGCTGAGCGCCTCCATCGGGATGGCCTGAGCCTACCGTCCTCCGTTGGCCTTTCGCTTGATGCTCAGGCCATCGTGACATCCCGCATTCAAGGCGCTTGCGCGGCTCACGCGGGCGCAAGAGTACCGTTCACAGCACCGTCATAGATGGTTGGCCAGTACCCTCAGCAAGGTGAGTACATGGGCTTCGCGCTCTGCTACGTTTGCGACGAGTATCCGACGGTCGTCAAGCTGTTTGGTGGCATTGGCACCGCACTGCGCGAGCAGGCCGAGACGTTTGCGCGCCGCGGTCGCCGCGTCGATGTCATTTGTCGAACGACAGATCGCGAGCCCGGCGTCCGCTGGATCAACGGCGTCCGCGTCCACGTGATCAAGCCCTGCACCGTTCCCAAGCTCCGCGCCGTCGTCGATCGTCTGCTATTGACTGCGCTCGTTCGCAAGATCTGCACGAACCACTCCGACATCGTCATTGCCACAGAATTCGCGGGCCCATTGCTCGTCAAGGCGTTCCGCAATCCGCTGGTCGTGCACATCGAAGGTGCGATGACCGTGCAGGCGCCACTCAAACAGCAGCGGGTGCGACGACTCGCACGGTTCTTCGAGCGGCGGACGATGGACCTCGCTGACGCAATCGTTGCGACCTCGCGCTGGTCGGGCGAAGTGACCCTGTCGGCGGTGGGCGCGCGCCCACGGCCCGTGCGCGTCATCCCGAACTCCGTCGATCCGGCGCTGTTCTATCCGTCGCCGGACGAGGTCGATCCGCATCGCATACTGTTTGCCGCGAAGATGAATCGATTGAAGGGGCTGCACGTGCTGCCGGATATCATTCGCCCGGTGTTCGCGCGCGTCCCGCCGGCGACGCTGACGCTCGTCGGTGCCGATCTGATCGAAGACGGACAGTCCTGTCTCGAGCAGTTCCTCGCGCGCCTCGATCCTGCCGAGCGCGCGCGGGTAAGGGTCACCGGCCGTCTCTCCCACGCGGACGTGGCGCGCGAAATGCGGCGATGCGCAGTCATGGTGCTCCCTTCGATGGTCGAGATCTGTCCGGTGGTCGTGCTCGAAGCGATGAGCGCTGGACGGCCCGTCGTGGCTTCGAACCGCGGCGGCACGCCGGAACTGCTGCGCGACGGAGAGACGGGGCTGCTCGCCGACCCCGATCGTCCGGAGACGTTCTCGGACGCGCTCGTACGGCTGCTGACGGATCCCGAAACGGGGAATGCGATGGGCGCCGTCGGACGCGAGACGGTGCTCGCCCGCTATACATCGGACCTGGTCGTGAACGAGTTACAGCGCTGCTACAGCGAGTTGAGCAACCTGGCGAGCGGCCGCGAGAGGATGGCGTGACCTGCAGCGTGTGCATTCCAACCTATCGCAGGGCAAAGGAGCTCGCCGGCTGCCTCGGCGCCCTCGCGTCACAGGCCACGCCGCCAGACGAGATCGTCGTGAGCGATGCCGGCGGGGATCACGAGACCCGCGCGGTGTTGGCGTCATTCAGCCGAGGCTATCAGTGGTCCCTTCGGCATTGCGCGACCGAGCGCAGAGGACTGCCGTGGCAGCGGTGGTGGGCTTTTCAGCACTCCACGGGGTCGATTGCGTTTTTTATCGATGACGATGTGCGGCTGATGCCTGACGCGATTGCAGTGCTGTTGAACACCTACCAGCGCATGCCGGGAATTGTCGGTGCCGGTTTCGCGATCGCGTACGACGGCAGCAGCCTCGGCGTCGACACGTCGATCGGGCTCAGAGAGCGCTGGCTCGGCATCGCCGGTGCACGCCCGGGGACCGTCACGCCAGGCGGGATCACCATCGAGCTGCCGCTGAAGGAGCGCGACGGCGAGATCGAGGAGGTCGAGTGGCTCCCCGGGGGCGCAATGTCGTACCGCCGCGAAGTGCTCGAGGCAGTCG
>Ga0075421_100013271_pt1 | contig 10263 bp, 7 predicted proteins | sample SoiMetdeltSBSDD5_FD_75292 | JGI IMG/M metagenome (GOLD analysis project Ga0075421, IMG submission 75292) | Bulk soil microbial communities from a Populus tree surrounding site in Tennessee, USA - Soil MetaG P. deltoides SBSDD5 | ecosystem: Environmental > Terrestrial > Soil > Tree plantation... | reverse complement strand
CACCTCGCCTACCATCTCGGCGCGATCCGTCAAATCAGCAAGAGCGTACGCGGCCCGAAAGAGGGGACGTTCTGATCGAGCCGGTCCGACCCTTGTTTACAGCGTTCCGTCCCCGTGATATACACATCCGCCCCTTCACCGAGCGTGTTGGGCAGCTCCCATTTCGCACACAGTAGGGGCGCCATTTGAGGAATGCGAGGGACCCATGAAGGATCGCCTTTCCGTTTTCAGGATTGTGGCTGCAGCGCTTGTCACGATTGTCGCCGGCACCCTGGCGAGTTTGGTGCCGCCGCGTAACCACCACACGCAGAGCACAGCTCCGCGATTCACAGTCGAGCGAAACACACCTGCAGCAGTTGCACGCCACATGGAGCGGTTCGAGGCACTTCCGGGAACCGAGGGGATGTCTCCTGAGGGCCCTGGCAGCGCCGACGTCGAACGGTTCTTCGCTCGCGCGTACCCGGATAGCGATATTCCTCTCGAGCGCCTCGAGGCCGCACGCAGCGCAGCCGCGAGGCTGAAAGGAAAGGCCTTTCCCCGCGGCAAGGGACGGCCGGGCACGTGGGTGACCCTCGGGCCCAGCACCGCGCTGTACCCCTTCACACAGTTCCGTTCTTCCTTTGGGTACGTTCCCAACACGTACGTGGCAGGCGGCCGGATCACCGCGATTGCGGTCGATCCAAATTGCGCACCGGGAGACTGCCGCCTCTGGGTGTTAGCCGCCGGCGGCGGCGTGTGGCGCACGAAGAATGCGCTGAGCGGACAGCCGAACTGGGAGTTCCTGTCGCCCGACTTCGGCATCCAGTCGGGCAGTTCGATCACGCTCGATCCAAACGACTCGAGCGGCGACACTCTGTATGTCGGCACCGGCGAAGCAAACGCTTCCGGTGATTCCGCCGCCGGCGCCGGGATGTACAAATCGACCGACGGCGGGAACACGTGGAACGGTCCGCTCGGCCTCTCCGTCTTCAACGGCCGCGCAATCGGCAGCATCGCGGTCAAGCCTGGCGATCCGAACACGATCTATGCAGCCACAACACGCGGCGTCGCGGGCGTGTCGTCCGTGACGGGTGGGGCGGTGACGCTCATTCCAGGAGCGGCGGCGTGGGGATTGTACAAGTCGACAGATGGCGGCACGATCTGGACTTTCCTCCACAACGGGGCCGCCAGCGCGGCCGCCTGCGACACCGTTGCGGAGGCAATCGCCGCAGGAAGTCCCTGCTCTGTGCGCGGCGTTCGCCGCGTGGCGATCGATCCGTCGAACAGTGAGACCGTATACGCGGGCTCGTACAGCCGTGGAATCTGGCGATCGGCTGACGGCGGCGCCACGTGGGTCCAGATCAAGCCCACGCTCGCCAATCACCCGAACGACGCCAACATGCGGCCCGAGTTTGCGGTGACAACGCTGCCCAACGGCAAGACGCGTATGTACGTGTACGAGGGATCGAGCTCCGGCAGCCTCGCCAATCCGGCGCCGGCTCCCCCGACCCCTATCCCAACCGCGCGACTGTTTCGAAGCGACGATGTCGCGACCGGTGTTCCGACGTTCCTCAGCCTCTCCAGCGGCAATCCTGCGGATCCGGGCTATGGCACGTACGACAGCTGCGCGGGGCAGTGCTGGTACGACGAATACGTCCACACGCCGGCGGGACATCCCGACATCGTCTATGTCGGTGGGTCGTATAGCTATGGGGAACAGTTCTCGAACAAGCGCGGGGTCGTGCTGTCGACCGATGCCGGCGTCACCGCGACCGACATGACGATGGATTCAACCGACCCGCTGCACCCGAACGGCCTGCACCCGGATCAGCACGCGCTCGTCACCAACCCGAGCAATCCGTTCCAGTTCTTCGCAGTGAACGATGGCGGCGTGATGCGGTCCAGCGGGTCCTTCGCGGACGTGTCGTCGTGGTGCGACAACCGGAATATGAACGTGCCGGCCACGAACGATGCGGCGGTGCGGGCCGCGCGTCTCGCCCGCTGCCAGCAGCTGCTGTCGCGCGTCCCCTCGGAACTCGCGAGCCTGAACCACGGCCTGTCGACGCTGCAGTTCCAGAGCCTGTCGGTCAGCCCGTTCAACGTGAACATCCTGCAGGGTGGCACGCAGGATAACGGGACCTGGGAGACGCCGGGCAATCCCGTGAAGTGGGAGAACACGATGATCGGCGACGGCGGCCAGTCGGGCTTTGACGCCGCCAACCCGGCGTTCCGGTTCCACACGTTCTTCGGTCCGAGCCCTGACGTGAACTTCAGCGGCGGCGAAATGGCCGACTGGAACTGGATCGCGGATCCGATCTACTTCGGCGGCGAGCCGGCAGCATTCTACGTACCGATCATCTCCGATCCCAATGTGTCGGGCTCGATGTTCGTGGGGCTGGGCCACGTCTGGCGCACGAAGACATCGGGCATGGGCTCGCTTGATGTCGCCGCCTTCCGGCAGCGCTGCAACGAGTGGTTCGGTGCGTTCGACAACTTCTGCGGCGACTGGCGCCCACTCGGCGCTACCACCTACGTCCCGCAGCCGTTCCCGAACCTGCCGAACCCCGCCAGCTACTCGGCCACCCGCCTCACCGCGTCCGGTGCGCTCTATGGAACCGACCGCGCTGGAGGCACCGTCGCGGCGGTCGAACGCACGGGAGGCGACACATCGACACTGTGGGCTGCGACAAGCACCGGCCGCGTGTTCATCTCGAAGAACGCCGACGCGGATGCGGCGAGCGCCGTCACGTTCAAGCGTCTCGACAGCCTCGCGACCAACGATCCCGGCCGGTTCGTCAGCGGCATTTACGTCGATCCGACCAATCCGAACCGAGCGTGGGTGTCGTATAGCGGGTTCAACGCCGCGACGCCCACCACACCCGGTCACGTGTTTGAAGTGACCTACAACGAGTCAGCAGGAACCGCCGCGTGGGTCGATCGCAGCTTCGATATCGGTGACATCCCGATCAACGATGTCGTCCGCGACGATGTGACGGGAAACCTGTATGCCTCGTCCGACTTCGGCGTGTTTCTCCTATTGACTGGCAGCAGTGACTGGGTGGACGCGGCGCCCGGGATGCCAAATGTGGAGGTGGCAGGACTCACGATAGTTCCTGCCGAGCGGAAGCTGTTCGCCGCGACACACGGCCTCGGAGCCTGGCTGCTCAATCTTCAATGACGACACCGCTTCGCCGATGCACGAAAGGCCACTCATTCGGGTGGCCTTTCGGGCTTGGCCTCGACGGCTAGAACCTGCTGAATGACAAGAAGGCTGCAACAACCGAGGTGACCGTAGCCTCCCCAAAAGTCGCCGTTAGGCGTGCGCTGTTTCAGGCCGGCGAAGAAGCGACCAATCAGGTGCGCGCGGAAAGTTACGTCACCACGACTTCGAACCCGAGCGTCGAAGCGACGAAACAACGCGTCGTCGATCAACCGATCTCGGAGCGCGCGTCGGTTCCAAGCCAGAAAGCCACGGCGATCAAACTGTCAATGAATAGTCGCATTGCGCGCGCATTTTCGCAGCAGTCCAAGGCTAATGAAGTAACCCGCGGTTCCCATCAGCGAGATTCAAAGTTTGGCTGTCAGAGCCGCTCTGTTGGTTACGAAAATACACCGACTTCGCACGCTGAATCTCGTCGAGGAACGGACTCGGATCCTCCTTCCCTTTCTTTTCAAAGAACAGCAGCGGCCCACGGCCGGTCAGATACCCCACGTACTGCGGACTATTCATCCACGTCCCGAAGGTTGGCACGACAAAAAGGACTGCCGACCACACAAGAGACGGAATGGACACATTCTCGCCGGAGATATACCGGATCACGCGATAGCCAAACGCGAGGGCGAAGAACAGGCTGATAAACAGATACAACCGCGGTACATGAAACGTGCGTACGCGGTCGTCCGCGATCAGTTCAAACGGAACCTTGATTTCATTCGATGACAACACACTTCGTTCGCAATAGGACACACCATCGGCCGTGATCTCGGAGTCGATCCGAAGAAGTGCTCTCGACTGAGATAGCTTCACGCGCGCTCTCCTGTGGGTACAGAAACGATAACATCAGCCAGCACAGTTATCGCCGGATCGGCATACACCATAGCGAGAAGTCCTTGGAGTGCGGTTCGGCTATTGTGACTGAGCCTACCTCGAGCACCGCCGTTCTGCACACTTCGACGCTGGCTTCAGGGACAACGAACGTGCTGGACAGCAAGAAGAAGTCGCCGCCCTTTGCGACGGTCAACGGTGAGGTCGTGGTTATGGTGCCAGTCTGGTCGCTGATCCGCAGGCTCAGCCGGCCCGTCTCGGCCGAGGCCACTGAGTAGTAGCCCTGCAACCACATCGTCACGACACTTCCCGGTGTGAAGGCGCCTTGGATCGCCTGGCCGCTGTCGATGCGCAACGCATCCTCGGCCGTCACGATCAGGGTTGCGGCACTCTTGCGACCGAAATACGAAGCCGATACCTCCGCCTGTCCTGCCGATCGGCCGCTGACGACTCCCAGCATGTCCACGGCGACGACGTCGGGACGCGTCGACGACCACGTGGCGTCAAAGGACACGACTGGCGTCGCGCCGGAGCGCAGGCGGGCAAGAGCAATGCACGGGCCTTTCTGCCCGATCAGCAACGAGACTGGACAGGACACATCGATCGCCAGGATGTCTGCATCGCTGGTCGGCGACGTCGGCACCGCGCCGACGCCTCCGCCGCACGATGCCGCGCCGAGCGTGCAGGCGATAACGACGACGCCGAGCACCGAGATGATGCGCCTGCGCGCGATGATCCCAACAGTCCTGAACTGGCTGCTCTTAGCCATTGCGTTGAACTTCTGCCCTTAGCCATTGCGTTGAACTTCCTGACACCAGACGACCGTTAGCAGACTTCGTCATCTGGTCTCCTTTTCAAAAAAGAACCAGCGATGGCCTTCGAGATCTTCCGCGCGATATCGTCGGCCAGGCGGCCCCTCTTCGATCTCGGAGAGGATCATCGCACCAGCTGCCTTGGCCCGTGCGAGGTGGCGCTCAAGGTGATCCACATAAACCAGCACCCCATCGATAATCCACGGCACCGTCGACCACCGGCGGGCCTGTTCGCAGACCTCCCGATGGCGCCTCGGGCCGTGGTAGTCGGGCGTGGGAGACGCAAGCATGATTATTCCGTCGCCGGCGCGCATTTCGCCGTGCGAGAGCCTTCCGTCCGGCGCCAAGAGACGTGCCGTCTCCCGAAAACCAAAGGCGCTAGCAAGCCACTCCAAGGCCCTGATGCCGTCCTCGTAGGAGATCATCGGGATAACAGATGGTGTGCGCCGTGCCCGGTCACCCCTCTGGTGGGTCGCACGACGCTTGCGCGTCGTTGCCGCTTTCTGATCTGCCGCTCTGCGCTTCCGGGTGGCCGCGGCTTTTCGAGCTCCGGATGGGCCCATCGGTAGGCTCCTTTGTCATGTCCCCCGGCCTATCTCTGAAACCAGTACGCGATCTTGAACATGAGCACATCGTTGGCGGGCGCGCCGAACGTCTCGCTGAAGTCGCGCCGGAACGCGAACTCACCGGGATGTGTCTGATCCTGTCGCTGCTCGGTCCAGACAAGGTACATCGCCGAGCCCGGCTTCCATTCCCAACGGAAGATTGCATTGAAGCGCAGCGATTTGAAGTTGAAGTCGGGGTCGTCGAAGCCAAACGTCTTCCCTCCATCCCCCGGTTCGACGGTATAACGCCGCTCCACCGGGTCGTACGTCAACACTCCCCGGTCGATTCCGTACCGTGTGAACTCGAACGTTCGCGGCTGCGCGAATTCTTTGAATTCGATGTAATCGCCGACTGATACGAGCGGCTGCAGGTACACCTGCACCGACATCTTCGGGGAGAGGACGTAGTTCACCCGCGTCTGCAGACTGAACTCCTTCTGATTCAACGTCGCAAACACGTACCGCGACCCGAACGTCGGGACGGCTACCGGATCAATTACCTGGTCGACGTATTGCGCCAACGCGTGCGTTCGGCTGAAGCTCGGACCGCTCGAGATTTCCAGCGAGGCCGCCGGAATGTAGCGAAGATTGAGGCCGGCGTTCAGATTCCATCCTCCAGCGACGTTGCTGTCGTAGTTGCTGTTCCAGGACAACCGAAGCCGCTTACGGCTGTCGCTCTCGACGCCAACGAAGCCTCCGCGGGCCGAAGGGGAAGCCATCGAGGGGCCGCCGCGCGTGGCGCGGTCGTCCTGCGCGTCCCGAAAATAGAGCGCGTTACCGAATACCGTCCAGTAGTTCTTGAATTGCAGGTTCCCGAGCGCGAAGAAGCCGTCCGTTTGCACGTCACGGGCGTAGTTCCACGTGTAAAACTTGGCGATCGCGGCAAACCGTTCGCGCGCGACCTTGTTCACGTTTGGATTTCTCCATTGATACACGGCGTGCATGCCGGCGCGATCGCTCATGAAGTTGAACCCGGCGTCGCTCGAGTCGAATCCTGGACTCACTGCCCACAACGCGGCGTTCAGGCCGTGAATCCCGCTCTGGCGGTTCAGGTTCACACTGCCGGTCCAGCCGCCCAGCGTCTCGGCGGTGGGATCGAACTCGAGATGGGTCGCGTCCGGACGCTGGAAGTAGCGCTGCGACGCCTGCTGCAGGCGCGCGATGGCGCTCGTGCTGCCCTGGAGCTGGCTGCCGGCAATGCGGCCGTGAATCACCCAATCACGTTTCGGGTCCAGGAAGTAGTGGCCGTCGATCCCTGCGACATAGGCCTGGCCGGGAAGATCGTCGCGAAGATTCTCAGCCGAGAGATCGCGGTTGACCGCCGTCGCAAGAGCGCCGATCGCGCCTCGCTTCGTGATCTCGCGCTGAGCGCGGACGACAGCGTAATTCGACAGCGGTTCGACCTCCGTCTCGGAGCCGACGCCAGCGGTCATCGTCGTCGCATGCTCGCGTCCCGTTACCGCGTCGAGCAACCCGAGGCTCCAGCCGTTCCGCGTCTTGCCGGTCAGCTTGGCCGCGCCAAGAATCGTGGTCGCCGTTGGCGCGTCGACGAAGTCTCCGTTCGCCGAACCCTGCGGCGCACGACCGATTCGCCGTGAGTAGAAAATGATTGGTTCGGAGCGATTGAAGCCCCAGAAGTTATTGGCACCGGTCTGGCCGAAGTTGCTGAAGATGTTTGCACCCTCTATGAAAAACGGACGCTTCTCCTCGAAAAATGTTTCGAAGGCGGTCAGGTTCACCACCGCCGGATCGACCTCCACCTGACCGAAGTCCGGATTGATCGTACCGTCGAGCGCGAGATTGCTGCTCAAGCGGTATTTGAGATCGACGCCCATGCCGGCAAACGCACGAGCGCCATCGTTGAACGGATCGGCAGCAGATGAGCGCTCCAGGAATTCGGCGCGGCTGACAACGTACGGCAGGAACTCGACAGTGTGGCGTGGAACGATGCCGTCCAGACCTTCCAGGTGTCCCATACGCGACGCGAGGCCGCTCTCGGTTTTCGGAACGTGCACGAGCCACGCCTGTTCCTTCTTGCGCTGAATGTAGCGCATGGCGTTGATGCCGAACGTCAGATGATCAGCTGACGGAAAACGCAGCTGCGCATACGGGATTCGCATCTCCACCGACCAGCCAGATTCATCGATCGTCACCGCCGACTCCCAGACGGCGTCCCACGAGGAATCCTGAGAACTGTCGTTGTAGATAGTCGCGTCGGATTGCACGCCGGCGGCAGTGACCGAGAATGAGGCGCCGGTCAAGTGGTCGTGGTGCGGGTCGAGCAGGATGACGAAGCTGTCGGCTTCCGCGTTCTGATCGCGTCGCGCGAGTTGCCTCGCGATGCGCCGCGGCTCCCGATCTCTTAGGCGCGCGCCCACATACAACGCGGCGTCGTCATAGGCAATCCGCAGTTCCGTCTGTTCGGTCGCTGGTTTGCCTTCGTCCGGCTCGCGCTGCGTGAATGCTATCGCGGCCGGTGCGCGCAACCAGACTTCGTCGTTCAGTTGACCGTCGACGACAATTGCCGCCGTCGCCCGGACTGCTTGGACCACGGGCACGGGCCCGTGAGCCGACGGCGTTTGGCCCGCCGATACAGTCGACGACAGCGCGCAGAGCGCAAGAAGAGGGGCCGTAATCGAGCGACCGTTCGTCACGGTTTCAAGAACGTGCGTGTCACGCCGTTTCATTATCGCAGCATCGCCCGCGCGGACGATCTCGCCCTGTTAGCGGCCATGAAACCGGGTTCGCACGTTCTGCACTTGGTTTTGAAACCAGCTCTACTGAGACTCGACTCCTACCCAACGGCCAGTTCCAAGCCGGATCCAAAGTCGACGGACGCCGCATACTCGATGTGCAGCACGCGCCTCGGTTGATCGCTCGTTGACTTCGAGGATGCATGAACCGTGAGTGGCCGCATTGCCACGACCCCGCCCGACGGAGTCACACAATCAACCGCAGCGCTCGCAGTGACGAGTCGCTTGATCTGTTCGTCATCAAGCACACCACGCCGATGCGTGTTCGGCAGCACCCGCAGTGGACCGTTCGACATCGTCGAGTCGTCAAGACTCACGCGAAGCGCGATTACGCGCTCGAGTGCCCACGCCGGGGCATGCGCGTAGAGAACGCCGGCTTTCGTCGACCATGGCCCCCATTCGGGATCGTCAAGACGACGCCGTAATGGCAAAGCCGTGTCCTGGTGCCACACAACCAACCAATTGGCGCTGCGCGACTTGTCGAACAACGTCGCCCGAAAGACGACCGGCGTCGGGCCTACGAAGCGGCTCGCAATATCTACGAGCCGTTGATCGTTCGCCAGTTCGCGAACAGTGGGCACCTTGAGGACATGTCGGGCCCCTGCCTTCGTTCGCGCTATCGCACTGAGCCTTTCGATGGTGCGCAGCATGTCCGCGCGTTCGAACATCTGGTCGCAGATCGAATACCCCTGGTCGGTTCGCGTCATTGTCAAGACGAAGCGGTCTCTGAGCAGTCGAGCTTCAACTTCATCCCTTCGTGCGAAGCGACAAAGCCCAGGCTCTCGTAGAACCGGATGGCGTCGGGTCTGGCCTTGTCTGATGTCAGCTGAAGCATGTGGCAGCCACGCGCCCTGGCGCGCTCGATTGCCCAAAGAAAAAGCTGCCGTCCAATTCCACTCGACCGCACGTCAGACGCCACCCGCACGCCTTCGATCAGGGCACGCCAACCGCCCTTGTATGTGATGTACGGGATAAACGTCATCTGCAGCACACCAAGAATCCGGTGGTCAGCGTCCTCGACCACAACCAGCTCGTTATTCTCATCGCGGTCAATCGCCGCGTAGGCGTCGTAATAGCTTTGCGGCAGCGGAACAGAGTACTGCTCGCGCTTCGACCCAAGCGGATCGTCAGCAAGCAGCTTGACGATTGACGGCAAGTCGGCCTTGGTGGCGCGACGAAAGTTCAGCGTTCGATGTTCAACATCCATGGCTGGCGTCAAACACAATGACTTGCTCAAAGGCTTTGCCCGCGCCATCTGTACCCGCGACGGTGGCAGTTAGCGTCGCTCCATCGAGCGATACTTCGTATTTCCCGTGGCCGACAACATGGCCGTCTTTCTTCGCGACGGTCTCGAGCACGTTCGTCCCGACCCAGCGGGTGGCGACCCTTCCGCTCGCACGGTGAAGACCCGCGTGCCGCCCGGAGCCTCGATCAGGCTCACGATCGTCTGAGACTGCCAGCTCGTCACGTCGTAGCAGTCCATCTGCGTACATCCTCTATCGTTATCCCGCTCAGACCCACCTTCACCTTCGGCTTCCCGCCTTCGCCAATGTTACGGCGGGAGGCCTGGCTTGATCGATTTCGTGGACGGATTAATTACGTCGCGAGGCGCGCCGGCGCTCGGAACACGTAGACGAGAAAGACACCGAGCGCCATTCCCAGGCCGGCGTCAAGGCGCATCAATAACGGCCCTGCACTCGCCAACCAGTTCACGGCCGCCTGCGCGCGGGCAACGCCGAACCACGGCGTCGTGAGTCCCGCAATTATCACGATCAGGCCGAGCACCCGGAGCGTCCGCGGTGCCCGCGATGCTGGCGCGGCGAAAACGAACACCAGCCCAATGGCGATTCTCAAAGCGGCGATCGCGTAGAGTCCCACGGGCGTCATCATCGAGCCCTCGAGTGAGAGGCGCAGATCGGGCGCCGCAAAGCTGATCGCACTAGCGAGGATGACAAGTGCGCCAATAACGAGCCCAAGCAATCGCATGACGGGTCCTCTCAGCGTCCTGACGCGCGGTTCCGTGTGTTGTGTTTGCGCGCGCGGCAACCCGCTCTCGAAGCGGGAGTTTG